>WNGQ01008129.1_pt1 | contig 13063 bp, 11 predicted proteins | sample 5407661 | NCBI WGS metagenome assembly WNGQ01 (sample SAMN13153382, study PRJNA577476) | soil metagenome | isolation source: 60 cm soil or saprolite under Garry oak tree replicate 2 | place: USA:California | collected 2016-06-15
CCGAATGGTGCAATTGGGTTCCCTCGGGACATGCCGGTGACGGGGCTGTTGGTGCTGGCGTGCGGCGGCCTTCCTGGCCCCGTGCGAGCAAACCGCCACACTCGGTCTGGGTGAGGCGAGGGATGGCAGCGACATGGATTCGCGGCGGGATCGGCGCACTCGTCGTGTTTCAACGGTGCATGGAGGGGCTGCCCCTGAACGCGAGCCCGAGTTGTTCGGCAACAAGGAGGAGGGGACATGATCGCGAAGATTCTGCTCACGCTCCTGGTGGTGATCGTGTGGTTCATGCTGATGACGTCGAACCTCTTGGCAGCGGGACATACGGCGACGCGGATGCACGACGTTGAGGGCATCCCGTTGAAAGAAGCACAGTCACGGACGACGCCAATCGTGTTCGGGTGGATGGCGGCGTTGACGGTGCTCGCGGTCCTGGCATTGGTGCTCATCTGGTAGGCGCTGGCTCTGGTAGCGCCTCCTGTACGGCCACCATGCCCGATATCGGGCACGATTGCCGGATGGACGGCGATTTCACTGGTGTAGTTGCGGGTTCGGGAAACGAGGTGCGGTATGAGGTGCTGTATGAAACTGATTAGTACAATACTGATACTCTCTGCGATCTTGGGACGAGAGGCTCAGGCTCAAGGAGTAAGCAGCCGATGGGAATACGTATCGAGAAGTGACTCTCTCAATGTGTACATCGACAGAGAACGGATCATTCACACTGCTGATGGACATTTGGGTCAAGTCCCCAGTTCTCTGTAAAAGTTGAGCGACGTGTCCTCCCCGCCTTCGCCTACGCGACCTGGCTGATCGGTTGCGCCGGCATCAGGCCACGCTCCTGATACATCACCTGCAACTGCGCGTACTCGAGCGGCGTGAGCACGATGCGCTGCCACCGCTCGGCCGCGCGGATCAGCGTCGCGAACCGTGAGCACGATGCGCTGCCACCGCTCGGCCGCGCGGATCAGCGTCGCGAACACGAGCTTCACGCAGCTCTGCTCGGTGAAGAAGCGCGGCAGCGTCTTCGAACGCCGCCGCTCCTCCACGAAGCTCCGCTCGACCAGGTTCGTCGTCCGCACAAACTGCCGCAGCCGCCACGGGAGCTCGAGCAGAGCGAGCAGCGCGTCCAGATCCTCGCTCAAGCACTTGGCCGCGGCCGGGAATTCCTTCCCGTAGCGCTCGAGAAACGCTTGCGCGGCCTGCGCGCCGGCGGCCGGTGTCGCCGCGTCCCGGATCGCGACGAGCGCCCCCTTCACCTCGCACCACCGCTCCGTCGGGATCTTTGCCCCGATGTTCCGGACCTTGTGGACCCAGCAGCGCAGCCGCAGGCTCTGCGGCCACTGCTCCGCCACCGCGCGCAACAGGCCGGGCGCGCCGTCGGTCGTGATCGTCAGCGGCGCCGGCAGCCCCCGCGCCACCAGATCCCGTAGGAAGTCCCGCCACGTTCTTGCCCTCCAACGTGATCGCCCACGCCACCAGCACCGCTTCCCGCTGCACCCCATGGGTCCGCAGCGGCTCGTAGACCCCGTCGAGGAAGAGCGCCAAGACCGGGACGTCGCCGAGCGGGCGCGCCTGGAATGCTTCGTACTCCGTCCACAGGGCGTCGGTCAGTTCGCTCACCGCCGTCCGCGAGAGGAGGCAATCCCCCGCGTCATCGGTGAAGGCCGCCGCGATGTCCCGCGTCGACAGCCCGCGGGCATACATCTCAATCGCCAGCCGCTCCACCACGTCTGAATGCCCTCGCAGGAAGTCGTAGAGCCGCGAGCGATACGGCGTCCCCGCCTCGCGGACCTGCGGCACCTGAACCACCAGCCGCCCCTCGGCCGTCTCAAGGCGCCCCGGGACATAGCCGTTCCGCTTCCCGCGACCCGGTACTCGCTCGTAGCGCTCCCGACCCACGAAGTCGGTCTGCTCCTGCTCGAGCGCCTCCTGGATCACCCGCGTCGTCCCCAGGCGGACCAGCTCGCTCAACGCGGCCGCGCCCGATTCAACGGAGCCGGCATCCTTCAGGAAGGTGGCGATCTGCTCGCGCAGCTGAGTGCTCGGTACTAGCTTAGACATGGCGGCGTACTCCCTTCTGCCCATTTCGGGCCTCGAGGTTTGGCATGACCCCGAGAAGGTAGCACGCCGCTTCTACTTTTACAGAGAATTTAGGACATCACCTGGACATTTTCGAGTCTGGGTGAGGTATAACTGGAGATTCACTGGCAATCACGATCTCATGCTAACTGAGCTTGACTGTCAAGGTCTCTATAAGAGCATGTCCTGGTGGAGCTACAATTCCAGTGGTCAAGTAATAACTGCTCTTCCATCTGAAAACTGGAGTGGTGTTCCTCCAGAATCAAATATCGAGAATGTTCAAACCGCAGTCTGCACTGGCGCATCCTGGGGACGGAAGGAAGCTCCATGAGCGGCTACTACGACGATACTTCGGCGCGTATCACATCGAGTGAGATGAGTGCGAGGGCTCGCCGTGCCCCTTCTGTGCCCCCGCGCACGCGGCACCAGACGCGAACCTCGCGCAACGAGCGGCTCGGCGGTGCGCATAACTGCTTGAGTTCTCGCGCGTGATGCCGATTGGTGGCGCGTGTGCGGGCGGGGTGGTCTAGCTTAAAATCCCTTGGGGAGCAATCCCCGTGCAGGTTCGAGTCCTGCTCGGCACTACGGCGATCCGGACGCCGCCGTGAGTGAGTAATCGACCGGCAGGTTAATGAACGCGCGCACGGCCTGTCCGTGCATCCGCGCCGGACGGAACAACGCCTTCATTACCCAGTCTTTGGTGGGTTGGTCGAACGCCGGGCTGGGGCTCTTGATTATCCGGACAGACCTGGGCTCGACCCGCCCCGTCGTATCGATGATGGCCCGCACAATCACCCGACCCTGAATCCGAGCCTGTCTCAGCAGGGCCGGGTAGACCGGGGGTGGGGCAGAAAGCAGTGCGGGCCGCTCCTCCACGACCGCTTCCGCATACACTTCAGTCCCATCGACCACGATGCCGTTCGCCCGACCGCCCTCGGCGCCGCTCCCGGAGTAATCCTTCGGATCGAACCGCTCTTGGAGGTCCACCGGGGGAATGTCGGTGGGGATCTGCGTCGGTACGGCGACAGTCTGAAACCCCTTGAGCGCGTCCACCAGCTGCACCGGCGCTGGGTCGGCAGGTTTCTGCTGCTCCTGGGGTGCAAACAGTACTACGGTGGTGTCCATCCTGAGTCGGGCGTCGCTCGGAGCGGCGTGGAGCGTCGCGTATACCACCCCTCCGATCATCGCGGCGTGGATTACGAGCGACGCGAAACCGACGCCGAGCCATCCCTTTGCCGTGAAAACCACGGATCCACCTCCGGTGCCTGTCCTGCCGGCGATTCGTACGGCCTCATCCGGGGCGGAGAGGCGTGGGACGGCGTCCCCCGGTCTTCGACAGGTAGGACGCACAGACACGGCCGAAGGTTGCAGCGACTTTGCGACCCCCTGGGGGGGGCTTGACGTAGGGCGTCGTCTATGCAAAACAATGGTGTGCGATAGATGACCAAGGAGCCGCGATGGCTGGGATGTGGGCTCGCTTGCAGGCCGACTTGAACGTGAAGCTTCGCCGCGGGGCGTGGTACCGTATCACGCGGCTCGATCCGCTTCGGGCCGTTCTCGAGGTCGGTGGCCGCCTGCTCGAGATTCCATCCGCGTTCCTGCAGGTCATCGAGCGGCCGCCCCGCAGGTGGAGCGTGGTCCCCCGGCCCAACGACGCCGTGCGTCTCCCCGCGGGCTGGGGCGAGCGCTACGCCGTTTGCCCGAGCTGCCGGGAGCGGCAGTCGCTGGCGGGACGGCCGCGCCGCATGACCTGCCGGCGGTGCGGCGAGGAGTTCGAAGTCGCCTGGTCGGAGGCCAGCTGACAGCACTCTGACACCTCCGGTGCAACCAATTGGGGCCTCCGAACGTCTTACAGGTCGAAGCGTGCGGTCAGACCAGCAGTCCGGGAGGCATCCAATGCGCGTTTATGCTTTGCTCCTCGCCGTCGTTCTCACTAGCGGTTACGGCTACGCCGCCCAGATCGCCGTGTCCTCCTTGGGACCCGGTCGGCAGCCGGCGACCGAGCCCGCGGGCGCGATCCCTGCCAGCGGCGCCCTCGACGGGGTGTGGTACGGCGGGGTACTCGATCCCGTAACGGTCGAGTCCCGAAGCAATGGAGCGCGGGCTGCGGCAACCCAGGGCAAGGTTTTGAGCCGGCCGACCGTGCGCTGTACCGAGACGCGTCCCTCCAGATTCCAAGCCGTTTCCTGAACGTTCGAGGGGGGCTTCGGCCCCCTTCACCCGCGTCACGCTGCTCCGTCTAGCGCCGTCGCGCGCTCGAAACCCCACCTCGCGAACTGCCGTACGACCTGCCAGTATGGAGCGTATCCGCAGGGGGGAGGGGCCGTGAGTGCATTCTGGGACACCTGGCGCAAAGAGATCATTCGCGGGGCGGCGTTGTTTTGCGCCGTGCTCGTCATCGGTTTTGCCGTGCACGCGGCGCACAGCATCGTGCACGAAAAAGTGATGAACCTCCCCGTGGCGCTACGCGACCTGCGGAGCGAGTTCTCCCGGGACGACGGTGGGCCGGGGCGCTCGACCGCGGCGCCATGGACCTATCACTCCAAGCTCGGTGCGAAGCAATGGGTGTGGATCCGGAACACCCGCGGCTCTGTGACCGTCGAGCCGGCGAAGGGTGACTCTTTGCAGGTCTCCGCCGTGAAAACATTCCGCGGTTCGGACAGCGCGAGCGTCCGCCTCGTCGCCGTTCCGTACGACGGCGGCGTTGCCGTATGCGCCGTCTGGGGGAGCGACACCGGTTGCGGTCCGGGACACGGCGACGTCGAGCTGCGAGGCAGAAGGCACAACGACGTCGCCGTAGACTTCACCGTGCGGCTGCCGCGCGGTGCGAGCCTGGGCGCCACGACCATGGTAGGGGATGTCCACGTGACGGGGGCGCGTGGCCCCCTGGTGATCCACACGATGAGCGGCGACGTGGATGTCGCGACGGCGAAGGGCCCGGTGAAGGCCGAGTCGATGAACGGCGACGTGCGGGTTCGCATGGAGGCGTTCGGTGACACAGGCGGCGTTTCCGCCGCCACCATCAACGGCTCGGTGACCGCCGAGCTGCCGGCGCAGCTCGACGCACAAGTGGAGGCGAAGACGGTGAACGGCTCGATCACCACCGACTATCCGCTCACGGTGAACGGCAGGTTCACGGGTCGGAATGTGAAGGAGACGCTCGGCCGGGGAGGTCGCGAGGTCCACCTCGAGACCGTGAACGGCTCTATCAAACTAAAAAAGGCGGTCTAGCGCGCGGACAGGTAGCGAGCCACGTCGTCCGGGAAGGTGCGCACGTCGATCGGCTTGGAGAGATAGCCGTCGAACCCGGCCGCCAGTGCTTTCTCCCGATCTCCCGGCATCGCGTGGGCAGTGAGGGCGACAACCTTCCAGGGGTGGTCGCCCTCAATCCGTTTGACGTCGCGCAGCACGCTGTAGCCGTCGCGCCCGGGCAGCTGGATGTCGAGCAGCACCAGCGCGGGGGGCGGCTGCTCCGCCCGTAGCGTGGCGACCAGCGGCTCGCCCGACGTCAGTCCGACGACGCGATGGCCCTTCATGGTCAACAGGGCCGTGATGAGCTTCAGGTTGTCGGGCTGATCCTCCACCACCACGATCGTCGCCATCATGGCTGCTCCGGCCGGCGCTCGGCCCGCTGCAGAGTGAACCAGAAGGTGCTGCCCTTGCCGAGCTCCGAGTCCACGCCGATGGTCCCGCCGTGCAGCTCCACGAGGCGCTTGGAGAGCGCGAGGCCCAGACCCGTCCCCTCGTACCGGCGGCTCGCGCTCGCGTCGATCTGCACGAACTCCTGAAACAGCTTTCCCTGGTCCGCCGGGGCGATCCCGATGCCGGTGTCGCTCACGGCGACCCGCACACGCCCCGCGTCCCCGAGACGCGCGCTGAGCGTGACGCGGCCGCCGTCGGTCGAGAACTTGATAGCGTTGGAGAGGAGGTTGAGCAGCACTTGGCGGAGGCGCCCCCGGTCGGCCGTGACCACGAGGTGGTCGGGCAGCGGCTCGATCACGAGCGCGTGCCGCCGGGCTTCGAGCTGCGCGCGGACGGTGTCGGCCGCCTCCTGGAGCAGCGCGCCCAGCTCCAGTGGCTCGAGCCGCAGCTCCATCCGGCCGGCCGCGATCTTCGACAGGTCGAGCAGCTCGTTGATGAGCTCGAGCAGGTGACGGCCGTTGCGCGCGATGGTCTCGAGGTAGTCGCGCTGGGTTTCGGTGAGCGGGCTTTCGGCGGTCCCCATCGTCAGGAGCAGGTCGCTGAATCCGATGACGCTGTTGAGGGGTGTGCGAAGCTCGTGCGACACGTTCGCGAGAAACTGATCCTTGAGCTTGCCCGCCTGGTCGAGCTCCGCGTTCAGGCGCGACATCTCCCGGTGCTGTGCCTCGAGCTCGGTGTTTTGTGACTCGAGGCGCTGGGCGGCGTGGCGCACTTCCACCGCCAGGCGACGGGTATGCTGGTGGGCGGAGTCGCGCTCGCACGCGATGGCGAGGTTCGGCGCGGCCTGCTCGAGCGCGACGCGCGCGTCGGCCGAGAGCTCCCCCGCCACCGTCGCGACGAGCAGTCCCACCAAGCGATCCCGGGAGCGCAGCGGCGCGAGCGCGAGGCCCCCGGCGGACTCGTCGTCCGCAGTCGTGAGTTGCAGCTGCGTCCGCACCGGCCCGGCCGCGGCGCTCGGGTGGTAAATGACGGTGACCGCGTCCCCTACCACCTGACGCACGATGTCGCGGGACAAGGGTCGGGCGGTGGCGCGCCGGACCGCCGTTGGCCCCCATTCGTTGGTGTCGTACTGCGGCTGATAGAGCGCGAGCGCCGGCGCGCCGGTGGCGGCCGCGATGACGTCGAGTGCAGGGCCGAAGCTCCCCGCGGCAGTCGCCTCGCCCGGCGGGGCGTTCAGGGCCGTGAGCAGGCGCCCCGCGTGATCCTGCATCCGCTCCCGCCAGGCGAGCGCCGCCGCCATTTGATTCACACCGCGCGCGATCGTGCCGAACTCCTCCGGCTGGTTCTCGTCGAGTCGCTCCTCGTAGCGGCCCGCGGCCACGCGCTGCAGGGCACCGACGACGTGGGCGAACGGCGCGGCAAGTCGCCCCCGGTTGTACCAGAGCCCAATGCCGAGCGCCACGAGGACGATCACGAAGATCACGGTCGTCTGCGCCGCCGCCTGGATCGCGTTATCGCCGACTTCGGCGGCGAGCTCCTGCATGGCAGCGAGGTGGGGATGCACGTTGGGGGAGGGTGAAATGCGGGCCAGCTGCTCGAGCCGCTGGCTGAGCTCGATCATGTCCGCCTGCGTGCCTCGCGCGCTCCGCCAGATGGCGATGCGGTCGGCCAGGCCCGCGACGGCGATGGCGAGGAACGCCGCAGCGAACAGCCGGCTGATGCTCGGAACGGGCGAAGGGCGAACCGGCGCTGGACTCGTCATGCGACCGCTACAAATAGGGGAACGACCCGCGGCAGGACAAGAGCGGCAGCGCCCGCATGCTGGCGGGAGGCGGCCCCGGATTGTAAGCTAGCCCCACGTCCGTGGCCGATCTGCTCGACTCCCTACGTGAAGCCCTCGCTGACCGCTATGCGGTCGAGCGGGAGCTGGGCCGTGGAGGCATGGCCACGGTGTTCCTGGCGGAGGACCTGAAGCACCACCGATCGGTGGCGATCAAGGTCCTGCACGCCGAGGTCACGGCGGCGCTCGGCGCCGAGCGGTTTCTGCGCGAGATCGAGATCGCCGCCCGGCTGCAGCATCCCCACATCCTGCCGCTGTACGACTCCGGCGCCGCGACCGGCTTCCTCTATTACGTCATGCCGTACGTCGAAGGGGAATCCCTGCGCGACCGCCTGACGCGGGAGAAACAGCTTCCCCAGGACGACGCCCTCCGGATCGCCACCGAGGTGGCGGGCGCGCTGGCGTACGCGCACAGCCGAGGGGTGGTACACCGCGACATCAAGCCCGAGAACATCATGCTGTCGGGCGGCACGGCCGTCGTGACGGACTTCGGCATCGCGCGCGCCGTGAGCGCGGCGGGAGAGGGGCAGCACCTCACCCAGACCGGCACCATCATCGGGACGCCGGCGTACATGAGCCCCGAGCAGTCCACGGGCTCGAGCGAGATCGACGGGCGCAGCGACCAATACAGCCTCGCGTGCGTCGTGTACGAGATGTTGGTCGGCGAGCCGCCGTTCACGGGCCCCACGCCGCAGGCGGTCATCGCGCGCCACTCGCTCGATATGGTGTCGCCGCCGTCGATCGTGCGGAGCACGATTCCCGACGCGGTGGAGGGGGCGATCCTGCGTGCGCTCTCCAAGATCCCGGCCGCCCGCTCCCCGACCACCGCGCTGTTCGCCGAGGCGCTGAACACTCCGTCGGCTGCGACCGGGGCGTTTCGCCGGGCGACCCTGGAGCGTGGCATGAAGCGCCCGCGCCGTGGCCTGTGGCGTATCGCGCCCGCCGCGATCATCGTCGCGGTGCTCGCCGGATACCTCGTGATCCGGTCGGCGCGGGCGGGGCGCGGGACCGCGGTGAGCGGGCTCGATCCGCGCCACGTCGCGGTGCTGTATTTCGCGGACGAGAGCCAAGCCCATGCGCTGGGCTATCTGGCGGACGGCCTCACCGAGGCGCTGATCGACGCCCTGCGCCAGGTCCCGGTGCTCACCGTCGTTTCGAAGAACGGCGTCGCTCCCTACCGGACATCCACCGTGCCACTCGACAGCGTAGCGCGGGCACTCGGCGTCGGCACGATCGTCCGGGGCAACGTGGACGAGGCGGGCGCGCGGTATCGCGTCTCCGTGAATCTGATCGACGGGGCGAGCGGCGCCGACCTGGGAAAGCGGGTCAGCTTCGAGCAGCCCGCCGGCGCGGTCCTGGCCATTCGGGATAGTCTCGCCAGCAAGGTGGCGGAGTTTCTCCGCGTGCGGCTGGGCGAGGAGCTGCGGCTGCGTCAGGAGCAGACGAGCACACAAAGCGTCGCGGCCTGGTCCCTGGTACAGCAGGGCGAGCGGGCCCGCAAGGACGCCGAGGCCCGGCTTGCCGCGGATGATGTGGACGGCGCCTTCGTGGGGCTCGCCCGCGCCGATTCGTTGCTCGCCCTCGCCGAAGCGGCGGACCCGTCCTGGGCCGAGCCCGTGAAGCAGCGCGGCTGGCTCGCATACAACCGCGCTCGCCTGGGGGGAGACCGCAAGGCGCTCGTTCATTGGGTGGGGGTCGCCCTGGGACATGCGGAGCGAGCCCTCAAGCTGGCGCCGAACGATGCGCGCGCACTGGAGCTGCGGGGCACGGTCCGTTACCTGAGCTGGCTTCAAGACCTCGTCCCGGACCCCGGCGAGCTGCCGCAGCGGCTGGTGGCCGCGAAGCAGGATCTCGAGGCGGCGACGCGGGCCGACCCAACGCTCGCGAGCGCCTACAGCACCCTGAGCCATCTGTACTATCAGACGGAGGACGTCCCCGCCGCGGTGCTGGCGGCGCGCCAGGCGTACGAGCAAGACGCCTATCTCTCCGTCGCGGGCGACGTGTTGGCACGCCTCTTCTTCGGCTCGTACGACCTGGAGCAATTCACCCAGGCGCGGCGCTGGTGCCTCGAGGGGGCACGTCGTTTCTCCGGTGACTTCCGGTTCGCGGAGTGCCGCCTCTGGCTCATGACAACGCCCGACGCACAGCCGGACGTGACCGCGGCGTGGCGCCTGCTCGCACGGATCGATTCGCTCACGCCGGGGCCGCGAAAGGCGTTCGAGCACCATCGAGCCGAAACCATCGTGGGCGCGACACTGGCGCGCGCCGGGTTGGCCGACAGCGCGCGCCACGTGTTGCAACGTGCCCGCGCGGATCGCGACGTGGATCCCGGGCAAGAGATCCTGTCGATCGACGCCTTCGCCCGCACGATCCTGGGAGACCACGATGGCGCGATCGCCCTGCTCCAGCGCTACATTGCCGCCAACCCCGCCCACGCGTTCACCCGCGGTGGGGATATCTCCTGGTGGTGGCGCGATCTCAAGTCCGATCCGCGTTTCGCGCAGCTGACGGAGAGCAAGCGCTGACAGACGGGCGCGTCGGGAGCAGGTTGTAGCAGTTGTGCCACAGAAGGCGGGTCATCCGGGATGAGGCGGGCCGCAGCAAGTCGGCGCAAATCTTGCCCATCTTCGCCCTGTTAAAGCCCGACCTTGCCGTCCTCGCCGCCCTCAGGAGCCGCCATGAAGCGTATCGTCCTGCTGTCCCTCACCTGCGCCCTGGTCGTCGGGTGTCAGGACCAGCGCTCTCCCACCGCAGTCAGGCCGCCGTCGGCGTTGCTGATGGACGGCGCACACAACGGCGGCAACCAGCACTTTTTCTTCCTGCCGCCGCTGGTTCCCCAACCGAGCTTCAGCGGAGTGTTCAATCCGAAGCTCAAACCCGTCGTCCGGATCTGCGAGCTCGATGTCTCGACCACGCCGGCGGCGTGCTCGAGCGCTGCTCCGATCGATCCGGGCCCGGTGACGGCGGATCTCGTAGGTCAGCTGTACAAAGTGAATTGGGACACCAGGCAGCCGGCGATCAATCCCGACAAGTTTTACCGCATCGAGGTGTTCGGGTCGTCCAACGGGACGCTGCTCGGCTTTGCGGACGTGGACCCGGTGAACAACGCCAGCCAGCTGAAGAACATCAACACGGGCCAGTATATCGGGCTCGTCGACGGGCGCACGCTGCCGATCAAGTTCCGGATCGAGCGCGGTGCCTTCGGCACCAACTGCGTGAGCGACTGCGCTGAAGGGAGCGTGGCCGCGACAGGCGGGACCGTGATCACCAACACCGGGTTCGCCGGGGCGCTATTCCCGGACGGCTGGATCCGACCCGAACTCCTCAAGGAGCTCGGTATCGACAACGTCGTCGTGACGATCGAGCGCGTGAATGTGGCGGACCTGGACGGCCTGTGTATCCCGCGCGGCCTGCCGCAGGCCGAGGGGTGCTATCGCTTCCGGACATCGCCCGACGTCGGGCTGTTTAATCCCGCCGTGACGGTAGGCATCTGTGTCGAGGTTCCGGAAGGTGACATACACCACGCCGGCGCGCAGCTGTTCAGCCTCGAGGAAGACGGGTCCGGGACGGTGACTCCCCTGCCCAATGCGGCCGCACCGTTCGTGACGTGCGAGGGGTTCGCGTCCGCCCCATCCGGCGGTCCGCTGGGTCTGTTCGCGCGGGGCCTGCTGCGACGCGTCGGCTCTTGGCTCGCCCCCTCGTCGGCGTACGCGGCGCACGTAGGCGCGGGCGGGCTTGGCGTCGGACGTGTACGCGAATAACAATGGTGGATCCTTCGCGACCAACGCGGTGAGTCTATGTTCCGGCGAGTTCGCCGCTGATTTCAGCGAGAACTCGCAGGGCCGCATCGAGGCCGACTTCAGCGCGTCGGTATCGACCGTGTGCGTCCACGTGGATCCCACCGGGTTCCAGCCGGGCTCGCAGCCCGGAGCCACTGGGTTCATCGAAGCGTTCGATGGGGAAGGCGGGTCCATTGCGAAGACGATCTCCGCAGCGGACGTGCCGCAGATCATCTGCGTGCAGGCGCCGCGCGGCGTAAGCATCTCGAGCGTCCAATTCGCAGGCTCGGGTAACGGGTTCGCGGTGTTCGACGACCTGGAGGTGACGTTCTCCGAGCCGCCGAGCAGCGATTAGACGCCCGCACCACCGATTCGCCGGGGGCGGCCGCGGGTTGGGCCGCCCTCGCACGTTTCGCCGCGCTTACACGCTCCGCGGCGAGCCGCTAGCTTTTTTCCCGTGCGCCCCACCAAGCTCGGCATCATCGGCCTCGGTGCGATCGGCGGCTCACTCGCGCTCCAAGCGAAGCGGGCCGGGATCGCGACGGTGCTCGGCTGGTCCCCCCAGCCTGCGGAGCGCGTCGCCGCGGTGCGGCGGGGCGCGATCGACGACGCGCCGCCCCGCGCGGCGGACGTGGCGCGCGCGGTCGAGCTGCTGGTGCTGGCGGCACCGCCCGCCGCCAACCTCGCGCTGCTCGCCACCCTCAAGCCCAGCCTTGGCGCCGGTGCGCTCGTGACCGATGTCGGGTCCGTGAAGCGCGCGATCGTCGCCCGGGCGGTCGGCGTGGGGCTCGGGCGTCGCTTTGCCGGCGGGCACCCGCTCGCCGGCACCCATGCGCATGGCTTCGCCGCCGCCCGGGTCGACCTGTTCACGGGCGCGATCGTGTACATCACGTCGACCCACGAGGGGGACGACGCCGCGCGCGAGGTCTCGCACTTCTGGGAGAGCGTGCTCGAGGCGCATCCGGTGCGGATCGACGCCGCGCAGCACGACCACCAGCTGGCGCTCACGAGTCATCTGCCGCAAGCGGTAGCGTCGTTGCTTGCCCACCACCTCGCCCACGCCACGCCGCCCGGTGCGACGTTCGGTCCAGGGGCGCGCGACGTCACGCGCCTCGCCGCTTCGGAGCCGGCGCTCTGGACTGAGATCTTCCTCATGAACCGGGACGAGCTGCTCCCGGCGCTCCGCTCCCTCGAAGAGCCCCTGGGAGAGCTCGAGCGCGCACTCGAAACCGGGAACGCGCAGGCCGTCACTGCGTGGCTCAGTCGCGCGGCGCAGTGGCGCCGGCAGGCCGACGCGTGAGGGTCCCAGGCGTCGTCCACCCACCGGGCGACAAGAGCATCTCGCACCGCGCCGTGATGCTCGCAGCGCTGGCGCGCGGCACCAGCGAGCTGCAAGGGCTGCTAACCGGCGGGGACGTGAAGAGCACCGCGCGCGTGCTACGGCAGCTCGGGACGGAGATCTCGACCATCCGCGAGGGCTCCAAGGTGACGGTCCACGCCTCTCGCTTCTCTGCCCCCGGCTCCCGACTCCACTGCGGTAACTCCGGGACGACCGCCCGGCTCATGCTCGGCATCCTCGCGGGACAGCGTTTCGCGGCGACGCTCACGGGAGACGCCTCCCTGCGCCGCCGGCCGATGCGTCGGGTCACGGAGCCGCTGCGCGCCATGGGAGCCGAGATCCAGGAGACAGGCCGCGACGCGCTCCCGCTCACGATTCGCGGCG
>WNGQ01004997.1_pt1 | contig 13055 bp, 10 predicted proteins | sample 5407661 | NCBI WGS metagenome assembly WNGQ01 (sample SAMN13153382, study PRJNA577476) | soil metagenome | isolation source: 60 cm soil or saprolite under Garry oak tree replicate 2 | place: USA:California | collected 2016-06-15
CCGCAGGCGGTCGGCCGGCCGAGCGCGTCGACATTGGCGAGCGTGTCGTCGCGCGGATCGAGCTGATCGAGCGAAAGCCCGACGCACATCAGGATCACCCAGGTGCCGGTCGACAAGACGGTGAACGGCGCCTGGCGCGAGACCAGGTACGGCAGCAGAGAAGCGTTGGAATCATGAACGCCGCAAAAGACCTGCGTGTCCGGGGCGAGCCCGGTCGCGGCGGCGAGTTGAGGTTTGATCGGGCCGAGCGGATCGAAGGCGCGGCGCAGCGGCGGGATCACACTCTCGACGCCGAGCGCCTTGACGAGGCTCGAGACATGTCGTTGCCGCGGCGCCCAGAGATCGGTATGGCTGCCGAGCGAGGTGACTTCCGAGGCCGCGACGCCGGTCAGGCGCCAGGCCCAATATTGCGGATAGGCGACGAAATGTTTCGCCTTGGCGAACAGCTCCGGACAGTGCCACTTCTGATAGGCGAGCTGGCGGCCGAGATTGAGGCCTGCCGGCACTGTCGGCGACAGGCTCTCGGAAAAAGGCGGACGCAGCTTGGCGTAGTCGGGTTCGATGGCCTCGACGCCGGTGTACTCGTAATCCATCACGGGGGCGGCGAGGTCGGTCTCGCCGATCAAGGCGCCGGCGGCGCCATGCGCGGTCGGTACGATCGCGCCGATCCGATGCGTGCGGCTGGCCTCGGCAAGCGCATCGAGGAAGAAGCCCCACGCGCTCTCGACGTCTTCATGCGGATAGGGCGGCCCCGGCCTCATGCGGTTGGGCGCCGATTTCTCCCAGCGGAGCTTGCCTTCGTCGAACAACGCAAGCTTCACATTGGTCTTGCCGATGTCGAGGACTGCGACCGTCTGGCTCATCGTCAAGTCCAAGCAAAAATACGTCGTTCCGGCCGCCTCTTGCGGCCGGAACGACGCGCCTAAATCAGAAATCGAAGTCCTTGATGTTCTGCTTGGTGAAGATGAAAGGTGATCCGAGCAGGATTTCGCTGCCATTGACCACGGTCAGCTTGCCGAGCTTGCCGGCATCCACCGCAGTCGCGCCGGGCTTCAGCTTGCCGTCGACCACGGCGCGCATGACATAGGTCGCCGCATAGCCGAGGTCGACCGGATTCCACAGCACCACCGACTTGACGCAGTCGGTGTTGACATAGGGCTTCATCGCGTTGGGCGTGGCGAGGCCGACCACTGCCAGCTTGCCGCAGAGCTTGGCCTTGGTCACGGCTTCCGCGGAGGCCGGCGTTGCGACCGAGGTCATGCCGAACAGGCCGGAGAGCTTGTCGCCATGTTTGTTGATCAGCGTCGTCGCCTGATTGAAGGACAGGTTGTTGTCCTCCTGCGCTTCGACCGTCTCGAGCCATTTCAGCTTGGGATGGCACTTCTGCCCATAGGCCCACATTTCGGCGATCCAGCGCGCCTGGTTCGGCGTCGTGAAGGTCGAGGTGACGATGGCGAAGCTCTTGTCCTCGCCCGCCTCCTTGGCCATCGAGTCCATCATCGCCTTGGCGATGCCGTTGAACTCGGCCTGGTTGATGAACCATTCGCGCGCATCCGGCTTCGAATTGGCGTCGTAGCCGACGACATGGATGCCCTTCGACAGCGCCTTCTTCAGAACCGGCGCGATCGCCACCGGATCGTTGGCGGCGAACAGCGCGCCGTCGACGCCGCTGGTGATGTAATTGTCGATGAACTTGATCTGCTCGTCGATCTTGGCTTCGGTCGGGCCGTCGGTCTTGACGGTGACGTTGCCGAGCTCCTTGGCGGCGTCCTGCATGCCTTTCGAGGTCGCATTGAAATAGCCGATGCCGATCAGCTTCGGGACGTCGACGAGCGCAATCGGCTTGCCGGCCTTGTCGGGCGCACTGGCCGGCTGGCCGCCGTCATAGGGTTTGGCCGCGGGCGCGGCGTTGGCCTCGCCGGCCGAGCAGGCGAGCGGATTGACCGGCAGGTCATCGGCCCCGTCCCATCTCTTCTCCGCCGCATAGGCCGTGCCGGCCAGCAGCGTCGCGCTGAGTAGCGTTGCAGCTAATCTGAGTTTCATTTCGTCTTCCTCCCATGTTGAAGCCGCTTTTTCGCGGCTTGGAACACCGTCAAACGCCGTCGCGGCGCCGCTGGAGCGAACTCGCCACGAGAGTTGAAAGGATCAGCACCGCGCCGATCACGACGATCGTCGCATCGCCCTTGACGCCGGTCAGCGCCAGCCCATCCTTCAGGAGCTGGATCATGGCGATGCCGACAACCGTGCCCCAGATCGTGCCGAGGCCGCCGAAAATGCTGGTGCCGCCGAGCACGACCGCTGCGATCACGTCGAGCTCATAGCCCATGCCCATATCGGAGCGCGTCGTCGTCACACGCGAGACGAGGACTGTGGCCGAGAGCCCCGCCATGAAGCCCGACAGCGTGTAGATGATCAGCTTGACGCGATCGACCGGCAGGCCCGAAAAGCGCGCCGCAGTCTCGTTGTTGCCGATCGCGTAGAGCGTGCGGCCGAAGGTCGTGCGATCGAGAACGATTCCCGACACCACGATCGCGATCAGCAGAAGCCAGAGCTGCGCCGGCACGCCGAGGAAATCGGCCTGGCCGATGAAATAGAACCATTCCGGATAGCCGCGCACCGAGTGCGCCTGGCTTATACCCTCGGCGAGGCCGCGATAGAGTGCGAGCGTCGCGATCGTCATGATCAGCGGCGGCACTCTCACCTTGGTGATGACGAGTCCGTTGAGGAAGCCCGCCGCCGCGCCGACGAAGAGCGCGAAACAGATCGCGAGCGGCAGCGGAAAGTCGAATGTTTTCCAGGAATAGCCGAGCAGGATCGCGCAGAGGCCGACGGTCGAGCCGACCGAGAGGTCGATTCCGCCGGTGACGATGATGAAGGTCATCGGCAGCGCAATGAGCCCGACCTCGGTCGTCAGCCGGCCCTGATTGAGCAGGTTGTCGAGCGTCAAGAAGCGATTGTTCAAGAGGCCGAGCGCGATCAGCGCGACGAAGAGGATCGCCGCGAGCATGGTCTCGTGGCGCAGCAGCCACCAGGGCGCGACGCGCTTGGCGGCATGGGCTAACGGGATTTCGCTCATCGCGCTCATGCTCCGGCCATGCGCCGGCGCCGCAAAATGTCGGCGATCACGGTCACGAGAATGAGCACGCCTTGCACCGCGCGGATCCAGTAGGGCGAGACGTCGATGAAGACCAGCGCGCTGGCGATTTCGGCGATCAGGACCGCGGCGAGGGTCGAGCCGATCACCGTGCCGACGCCGCCGAGAATGCTGACGCCGCCGACCACCGAGGCGGTGATGATCGTCAATTCGAGGTTCGGCGGCACGGTCGACTGGATGACGCGGAGCTGCGTCGCGTAGAGCAGGGCGGCTATGCCGGCGAAGAAGCCGTGCAGCGCGAACACCATCACGATCGTGCGCGGCCGCGAGATGCCGCAGAGCCGCGCCGCCTCGGCGTTGCCGCCGACCGCGTAAATGGCGCGGCCCCGCGCCGAATAGCGCATCCACCAGGCCGCGAGGATCGTCGCGACGATCATCAGAAACACCGGCATCGGCACGGCGCCGAACAGCTCGATATCGGCGAGATGGAAACTGTCCGGCAGATCGGTGATCCACTTGCCGCCGGTGACGCTGATCAGGCCGCCTTTGAGGATCGAGAGCATGCCGAGCGTCACCACGATGGCCGGAATGCGAAGGTATGCAATGATGGCCCCCTGCAGGGCCATGATCAGCATGCCGACGACGAGCGGCGCCAGCCAGGTCACGACGATCGGCGCGCCGTCCACCGCCAGAGTGCCGCTCACCGTGGCCAGCACGCCGATCAGCGAGCCGATCGAAATGTCGATATTGCCGGAGATGATCACCATCGACATGCCGACCGCGGCGACCGCGATATAGGCGTTGCCGAGCAGCACGTCGGAGAGATTGCGCGTCATCAGGAAGCGCGGATTGTCAAGGCCGACCGCGATGGCGAGGCCGATCACGGCGATCGCGAGCAAGGCCTCCTGCGAGGCGAGCGCCTTCAAGATCCGCGAGGGATCGACCTCGGCGCGGGTTAGGGTCACCGCGGTCATGCCGCTTTCTCCGCGCTATCATGGCTGCCCATCATCGCCGCGCCGACCGCCTCCTGCGTTGCCTCTTCGCGCGAGAACTCCGCGACGATGCGGCCTTCGCGCATGACGAGCACGCGATCGCTCATGCCCAGCACTTCCGGCAATTCGCTCGAAATCATCAGAACGGCGAGGCCCTGCGCCGCCAGTTCTCCCATCAGGCGATGAATCTCCGCTTTCGCGCCGACATCGATGCCGCGCGTCGGCTCATCCAGGATCAGAAGCTTCGGCTGGTTGGCAAGCCATTTGCCGAGCACGATCTTCTGCTGGTTGCCGCCGGACAGCTTGCCGGCGATCTGCTCGAGCGAGCTGGTCTTGACCGCGAAGCGCTTGACGCCTTCGCCGGCGAGCTTGCGCTCGGCAGCGCGATCGATGAAGCCGCCGAACGCGACCTTGCCGAGCGCGGCGAGGCTGAAATTCTCGCGCACCGTCATCGGCCGCACCAGGCCCTGCGTGCCGCGATCCTCCGGCACGTAGGCAACGCCGAGCGCGCGCGCCTGCGCCGGCGAGCGGATGTCGACCGTGCGGCCGCGGATCTTGATTTCGCCGCCTTCGGCAGGCGTCACGCCGAAAATCGTTTGCGCCAGCTCGCTGCGGCCCGAGCCGACGAGGCCGGCAAGGCCGACGATCTCGCCCGCGCGCACCGTGAGCGAGACCTTCCTGGTGAGCGGCCGCCGCTCGAGGTCCTTGACCTCCAGCACCGGTTCGCCGATCGGAACCGTGATCTTCGGGAACAGGCTCTCGATCTTGCGGCCGACCATCAGCTGCACGAGCTCGGCGGCGTCGGTGTCGGCGACGCGCTTGGTCGCGACATGGGCGCCGTCGCGCAGCACCGTGACGCGATCGGCGATCGCGAAGATCTCATCGAGCCTGTGGCTGATATAGATCACGGCAACCCCGCGGGCTTTCAGTTTGCGCACGATGTCGAACAGCCGCGTCACGTCATGCTCGGTCAGGGCCGCCGTCGGCTCGTCCATGATGAGAATGCGCGCGTCCTGCGACAGCGCGCGCAGGATTTCGACGCGCTGGCGATTGCCCACGCTGAGCGAGCCGACGATCCGGTCGGCCTGCAGATCGTGAATCTCGAGGGAGGCGAGCAGGCCCTTGGTCTTCTCGCGCATCGCGCGCCAGTCGAGCCGGCCGAGGCTGGCGCGCGGCACGTGGCCCATGAAGATGTTCTCGGCGACCGTGAGCTCCGGGAACAGCAGCAGCTCCTGATAGATCGTGGCAATGCCGGCGCGCCGCGCGTCGTCCGGCCGCGCGAGATTGACCAGCTTGCCGTCGACGATCACCTCGCCACGATCGGGGGAAAATACGCCGGAGACGATCTTGATCAGGGTCGATTTGCCGGCGCCGTTCTCGCCGAGCAGGGCGTGCACCTCGCCCCTGGCGACGTCGAAGGACACGCCGGACAACGCGCGGACGCCCGGAAAGGATTTCTCGATCGCGCGCACCACCAGAAGCGGCGATGCGGGACCTTCGCTATGCGTTTGCGTTTCCATCATCATGCCGCCGCGGTGGCTTCGGCGCGCGCGTCGACGACGACGACCTGCGCGCCGTTGTCGCGCAGCATGTCGAGCGCGGCGCCTGGTGCGTCGGAATCGGTGACCAGCGTATGGATGCGCGACAGCGGGCACACGACAAGGCTGCCGCGGGAGACGAATTTCGAGGAATCGGCGAGCACGATCAGCTTGTCGGCGCGCTTGAGCAGCTTGGATTCGGCGCGGGCGAGCAGGGGATCGCCCTCGATCACGCCGAGCGGGCCGATCGAGATCGCGCTCATGAACATGCGCGTTGCCGAATAATGCTGGATCGCGTCTTCCTCGAAGGGCGAGACGATCATGCCCTGTTCGCGATAGACCTCGCCGCCCGGCAGCGCGACGCGGCATTTGGAATGGTGGATCAGGATCTCGGCGAGGGGATACGAATTGGTCAGCACTTTCAGGCGCCGCTCGCGCAGATAGTCGCCCATCTGGTAGGTGGTCGTGCCGCCATTGATGATGATGGTCTCGCCGTCGGTGCAGAGCGCGACGGCCGCCTTGGCGATGGCGCGCTTGGCGTCGATGTTGAGCGTCTGGCTGACGTCGAAAGAGCGCGTGGCGAGGGAAAGGACGTCGCCCTGCGCATGGGCGGCGTCGGGCAATGCCTCGAGTCCGCCATGCACCCTGATCGCGACGCCTTGCTCGGCGAGGCTGGCGAAGTCCCTGCGCACGGACGCTTCCGACGCGCCCGTCGCGCGGCACGCGTCGGCGATGCGCACCAGCGACCGCTCGCGCAACAGCGCCTTGATGACCTGCCAGCGTTCCCGCTCGTGCACGTCGATCGTCCTCCCTTTGCCTGCAAATAGGTCATGCTGCCGGCGAGGGGTCAACTGCAAACTTTCAAGATCGATCAATATCGCGCCGCATCAATCATATCGCGTCGCAATAGACGCTCGAGATGATTGACCGTGATCGAACGCGCGGCGTAAGCTGCCCATAAACAAGAGGGAGAGCACCCAATGAGCGAGGCCGCGGCCACGCCCTTGCACAATTTTTGGGACGACGCCGTTGCCGCCGGGCTCGATGAGCCGGGCCAGCTGCTGTACCGGTCGAACCTGCTCGGGGCCGATCTGCGCATCACCAATTTCGGCGGCGGCAACACGTCGGCCAAGGTCGAGACGCCGGATCCGCTGACGCGCGACAAGGTCCGCGTGCTCTGGGTCAAGGGCTCAGGCGGCGATCTCGGCTCGATGAAGCGCGACGGCTTCGCCACCCTGTATCTCGACAAGCTCGAGAGCCTGAAAGGCCTCTATCGCGGCCTCGCCCACGAGGACGAGATGGTTGGGCTGTTCAATCATTGCACCTTCGACCTCAATCCGCGCGCGACCTCGATCGATACGCCGCTGCACGCTTTCGTGCCGCACCGTCATGTCGATCACGTTCATGCCGACGCGGTGATCGCGATTGCCGCATCAGTCGACGCCGAACGGCTGACCCGCGAGATGTTCGCCGGCAAGCTCGGCTTCTTGCCCTGGCAGCGGCCGGGCTTCGATCTTGGCCTGAAGCTCGGCGACATGGCCGCGCGCCATCCCGAACAGATCGGCGTGGTGCTGGGCGGCCACGGGCTCTTTACCTGGGCCGAGACCTCGAAAGCCTGCTACGAGACGACCTTGCGTGTGATTCAGCAGGCCGCCGACTGGCTTGCGGCGCATGAGACGAAGCCGTCCTTCGGCGGCGCCAAGGTCCAAACGGCTTCGCCGGAAAAGCGCCGCGCGGTCGCAGCCAAACTGATGCCGCTGATCCGCGGCAAGATCTCCGCGGACGAGCGCAAGATTGGTCATTTCACCGACGCGCCGGAAGTGCTGGAATTCGTCAACTCCAACGCGCTGACGACGCTGGCGCCGCTCGGCACGTCCTGCCCGGATCACTTCCTGCGCACCAAGATCCGGCCGTTGGTGCTGCCCTATGATTCCGTGCGCGACAATCTCGACGAGGTGGTCGCCGGCCTCGACGACGGTCTCACGGTCTACCGGCGCGACTACGCCGCCTATTATGCGCGCTGCAAGCATCCCGATTCGCCTTCCATGCGCGATCCCAACGCGGTGGTGTATCTTGCACCGGGGATCGGCATGTTCACCTTCGCCAAGGACAAGGCGACCGCGCGCATCGCCGGCGAGTTCTATATCAACGCGATCAACGTCATGCGCGGCGCATCTAGCGTCAGCGCCTATGTCGGCCTCGCCGAGCAGGAGGCCTTCAATATCGAATATTGGCTCCTGGAAGAGGCCAAGCTGCAGCGCCTGCCCAAGCCGAAATCGCTCGCCGGGCGGATCGCCTATGTGACCGGCGGCGCCGGCGGCATTGGCGGGGCGACCGCGCAGCGGCTGCTCGACGAAGGCGCCTGCATCGTCATCGCCGATATCGACGAGACGGCGCTGAACGAGCGCGTCACGGCGATCGCGAAACGCTATGGCCGCGACGCTGCGATCGGCGTCAAGCTCGACGTGGCCGACGAGGCGGGGGTGATCGCCTCGTTCGAGGAGACCGCGCGCGCCTTCGGCGGCGTCGACATCGTCGTCTCGAATGCCGGCATCGCCTCGGCGTCGCCGGTCGAGGACACGAGCCTTGGACTTTGGCAGAAGAACATGGACATTCTCGCCACCGGTTATTTCCTGGTCGCGCGCGAAGCGTTCCGACTGATGCAGCGCCAGAAGATCGGCGGCGCCATCATCTTCGTCGCCTCGAAAAACGGCCTCGCCGCATCGCCTGGCGCTTCGGCCTATTGCACCGCCAAGGCCTCTGAGATCCATCTCGCCCGCTGCCTGGCGCTGGAAGGCGCCGCGCACGGCATCCGCGTCAACACGGTCAATCCCGATGCGGTGTTGCGCGGCTCGAAGATTTGGGAAGGCGAGTGGCGCCAGCAGCGCGCGGCGTCCAACAGGGTCTCCGAAGACCAGCTCGAAGAAGTCTACCGCCAACGCTCGATGTTGAAACTGTCGGTCTTCCCCGAGGACATTGCCGAGGGCGTCTACTTCTTCGCCTCCGACCTTTCGGCCAAATCGACCGGCAACATTCTCAATATCGATGCCGGCAATGCCCAGGCCTTCACGCGATGAGCGCGCCGTTCTCGATCAGCGCCGATTTCATCGCCGAGCACAACGCCCGGCTCGAAGGCGCGACGATGGAGGACTATCACGCGCTGAAGCGCGCGCTGGCGCGGCGCGGGATCGACACTGAGGCGCTGGTCGGGGCGGTGGCGGCCTTCGGCGTCGCCATTCCGACCTGGGGCGTCGGCACAGGCGGCACCCGCTTCGCCCGCTTTCCGGGCCCGGGCGAACCGCGCAACGTCTTCGAGAAGATCGACGACTGCGCCGTGATCCAGCAATTGGCGCGGGCGACACCGACCATCTCGCCGCATCTTCCGTGGGACAAGGTCGATGACTACGCAGCCCTGCGCGAGCGGGCGAAGGCGCATGGCCTGGCCTTCGACGCGGTCAATTCCAACACCTTCCAGGATCAGCCGGGGCAGGAGCTGTCGTACAAGTTCGGCTCGCTGTCGCATACCGACAAGGCGGTGCGCGACCAGGCCGTTGCGCACAACATCGAATGCGTCGAGATCGGCCGCAAGCTCGGTTCGAAGGCGCTGACGGTCTGGATATCAGATGGTTCGAACTTTGCCGGCCAGTCCAGCCTGACCAAGGCCCTCGACCGCTATCTCGACGCGATGCGCGAGATCGTCGCCGCACTGCCCGCCGACTGGCGGGTGTTCCTCGAGCATAAGCTCTACGAGCCGGGCTTCTATTCGACGGTGATCTCGGATTGGGGCACGAGCTTCGCGGCCGCGCAGGAGCTCGGGCCCAAGGCCCATTGCCTCGTCGACCTCGGCCATCATGCGCCGAACGTGAACATCGAGCAGATCGTCGCCCGGCTGGTTCGCTTCCAGAAGCTCGCGGGCTTCCATTTCAACGATTCAAAATATGGCGACGACGATCTCGATAGCGGCTCGGTCGAACCGTTTCGGCTGTTTCTGGTCTTCAACGAGCTGATCGACGCCCAGCGCCGCAAGGCGGAAGGTTTTGCGCCCGCCTATATGATCGACCAGTCGCACAATGTGACCGATCCGATCGAGAGCCTGATGCAATCGGCGATCGAACTGCAGCGCGCCTACGCGCAGGCCCTGATCGTCGATCGCGCGGCGCTCGAAGCCGCGCAAGCGGCGAATGACGCGCTCGGCGCGCATCTTGAATTGAAGCGCGCCTTCACGACCGACGTCTCGCCGCTCCTCGCCCTCGCCCGCCTGCGCGCCGGCGGCGCGATCGCGCCGATCGCGGCCTATCGCGCCTGCGAATATCGGGCGCAAAAGGCAAAGGAGCGTCCCACCGTTGCCGGAACGTCGGCGGGCATTGTCTAGCAAGCGTAGCCCGGGTGAGCGAAGCGACACCCGGGACGTTATGCCCTTTCATCCCCGCATCTCTCTGCGTTCATGCGGGCTACTCGCTCCCCCAGTGGCGTCGCGGCGAGCGCCCGATCGCGGGCGAGGATATCGAACAGCGGCGCCAGTGCGTCACCGGACCATTGCGCCATAGACGATGTCCTGGACTTGTTCACGGTAGTACTTCCGGAGTTCGCCAGGTGCCGCCGTTCCCACGACCACGACGAGACGCTCCTTCGGGTCGCAGAAGAATTGCGTACCATAGGCGCCGTTCCAGGTGAACTCACCGGGGTTGCCGGGAACGGACGAGAGGCCCTCGCTCGTACGTACGGCCACTCCAAGGCCGAAACCAAAGCCAGCACGATGCGGCTCCACGTTCGCAACGTTGTTCCTGATCTCCGGCCCCAGGTGGTTGGAGATCATGTGATGCACTGTCTTGGGGCCGAGAATGCGCTGGCCGTCGAGCTCACCGCCGTTGAGCAGCATTTGTCCAAAGCGCAAATAGTCGCCGATCGTGGCAAACGCGCAGGCTCCGGCGCAGTCGAACCTTGTCGGCGTATCCAGGAGCTTGATGGCCCGGGGCTTGCCCGTCAGCGGATCATTGGGAAACGGACGGGCGAGACGAGCGCGCTGCGCCTCCGTTGGCGTGAACGTGGCGTCATTCATGCCGAGCGGCCGCCACACATTCTTGGCCAGATACTCGCCGAGCCGCTGCTCGCTGACCTTTTCGACGACAGCGCCCAGCACGTCGATCGAGAAACCGTACTCGAACTCGGTCCCCGGCTGGTGCGCCAGCGGCAGCTTCGTGATTCGATCGATGAAGGCCTGTGTATCGCCCTCGATGGCCGGAGCCGTCCCGTCCGGATAGAGACGCGCGACCTGGCTCGAACTGTCCGGCCGTCCTCCATAGATGAGGCCGGAGGTGTGGCGATAGAGGTCGTGGATATGGATCGGCGACGCCTGCGCTTCGCGCTTCAACGTGCCGTCCGCCTGCGGGACGCCCACCGTCATGTCCGCGAATCCCGGATAGTAGTCCGCGAGCTTGGCTTGCAGGGGCAGGCGGCCTTGTTCCATCAGCATCAGGCCTGCGACCGCCGCCATCGGCTTGGTCATGGAGGCAAGCGCGAACACCGCATCGAGCGGCATCGGCGTGCCTTTTGCCGGATCGAGCTGTCCATACGCCTTGTAGTGGACCAGCTTGCCGTCTCGGGCGATTGCGACCACTGCGCCCGGAACGCGCTTGCCGGCGATCTCGCGGGCGAAGAAATCGTCCAGCCGGGCCAGACCTTGTTGCGAAAATCCGACGTCATCGGGTTTTGCCTCCGGCAAGGGCGCGGCATTCGCCACATTGAGAGCGATCCCGGCAACCGCCGCCGCGGCCATGATGAACGTTTTCATTTGGCTCCTCTCTCGAAGGACGGATCGATTTCGCTTATGGTGCGATGTTGGTATCCGCCAACCGTATGATTAAATGACGTCCACGGGAGCTACAAGACCACGGGCAGTATTGTTTGCTTGCTTCGGACGAAAAGCGGCATCACGCGACGGCCGCCTTTGGCATTGAAGCAACACTACGAGGGCCGGGATATCAGTAAGCGTAGCCCGGGTAAGCGAAGCGACACCCGGGACCTTGTGCGCTTTATTCCCCGCATCTCGCTGCGCTTATGCGGGCTACTCGCTGCGCCGTCACGCATGAGCGGACCTTGCCGGCGCTCGAAGCTACGAGCTGCACGGGAAGCCGATTTCCGCGCCAACGGACACCCTGCGACGCCCCGATCCCGAGGCGCTGCGCTGGCACAACGAACATCCTTATCGGGGGTGACGGCAATTGCGGGGACAGTGCATTTGCCTTTTTTCAGCAAGCGTAGTCCCGGATACGCGAAGCGATACCCGGGACCTTATGCGCTCTCATCCCGCATATCGCGGACGCTCATGCGGGAGTAACCCGTCCTCGGCGCATTTCCGTCTTGCGCGCGTTCGTCAGCTGCACCACTAACGCGCATGCTTGGCGAGATCCGTGTCGATGGCCGTGACATTCAGATTGACGCCAGCATCCGATTTTGAATCGTGGTCAGCCAGGAGAAACACAGTTATTCGAACTTCGGGCCCATACCCAACCTTGTATTTCAGCTGCTTGACGAAATCGTTCTTCGAAGCGCCGGCAAAATCGGCAACGATGCTTTGATCGTTGACGGTAAAGACCAGATGACCGTTCGCGCCTTTCTCGGCAGCAGCAAATCCCGCCACGAAGATCGGGATTTCCGTGCCGGGATCAGCGCCGGACAGCGGCAGAACGAATGAAAATACCCGCGTCACCACTGGCGGTGAAAATTTTCCGTCAATGCCGACCGTCAGGCCGCTGAAGGTGGCGGTGAATGCTTTCTTGTCCGGGCTGAGCGCGAAATCGAACCCGACGTCACTATTGAACGTCGGCGCCTGACCGAAGGTCGCGTCGCCGGCGGCCTGCGCCGCACTGCTTCCGATAGCCAGGACAACCCAGAGGACGGCTGGGAGTCTTGTCAAGATACTGTGCATCATATCGGCCTCCCTGTGACACCTTGGTGTGCCGGTCACGAAGCTACCCGGGTTCCGAATGAGGGAATGTAAAGCACACCACAGGATGTGCTTCAACGGCAGCATCTTTTCCGCGCGTTGCCTTGATCCCCCGCCGTGACCAAATGCAACCTTGCGCCGCTGCCCGACGGGCAAATCGCGCCAAATCGATCGCGCGTTCGCGTCCTCACGGCGCAAAAAACCGCGTGCGTGCAAGAGCGAATTTCATGAGCCGCATCAAGCTGGGCGTCCAGCAAGCGTAGCCCGGGTAAGCGAAGCGACACCCGGGACCTTGTGCGCTTTATTCCCCGCATCTCGCTGCGCTTATGCGGGCTACTCGCTGAGTGGGATGACAATCGCAGTCGGGGCCAGAAGAAGGTGTCAGCGCACCTTTGGGAATAGAGCCGGCAATGTATCGCTCGGTTTGCGTTCGACAAAGGCGTTGCGGCGGAACAGCGATGGTGGAAATATTCAATCTTAGGGTG
>WNGQ01006032.1_pt1 | contig 13053 bp, 12 predicted proteins | sample 5407661 | NCBI WGS metagenome assembly WNGQ01 (sample SAMN13153382, study PRJNA577476) | soil metagenome | isolation source: 60 cm soil or saprolite under Garry oak tree replicate 2 | place: USA:California | collected 2016-06-15
GGGCGGCACCGATTCGAGTACCAGCGCCATCGCCCCAATCTTGCTGCCCCTGCCAATAGTGATTGACCCCAGGATGGCGGCGCCAACACCTATCGTTACATCGTCTTCGATCGTCGGATGGCGTTTCTTCATGCGTCCAGGCCCAGGTCGCCACCAGCCTGTCGCGCCCAGCGTCACCTGGTGATAGAGCATGACGTTATCGCCGATCTCCGTGGTTTCGCCGATCACAATGCCCGCGCCATGATCGATGAAAAAGCGCTTGCCGATCTTTGCGCCGGGGTGAATTTCGATGCCGCCCGTCATAAAACGCGCGAATTGCGAGATCAGGCGCGGCACAAACGGGATATGCGCCTTGTAGAGCGCGTGGGCGATGCGATGGTAAAAAATAGCCCACAGCCCTTGATAGAGCAGCGCCTCGAAGATATTGCGACAGGCCGGGTCTTTCTCAAAAATGACATCTATGGCATCTGGCCAGCGTGTTCTACGGCGGGGTGTAGTACCTGGAGCAGGTATAAAAACCCCTGGAGGAAGCTGCGGCAGTTGCGAAAGCTCCGCCTCCAAAGCAAATGGAAGGGTTTCGCTAGTCGTTTCTTCTGGAATGCCCTGTGTCATGCTCATGCCACCTTTTTTCGCTTATTTGCCTGTCACCTATTAGGAGGAATCTCCTTTTGGAGTGTATGGCAGCGAGAAAGAGTTGTCAAGGGCAAAGAGTACTACTTCAGCTTCAGGTAGTTATGCTTTGCAAGCGTATTCGTCTGAATAGTTGAGCATGTTGATATACTGTAGAGCTTAGTGAGATAAAGTGAACAGGGTACTGATATGGTATCGGACGACCTTGCGCAACTCTCGGCTGCAACGCATTGGCATGATCCCATCATCATTGTTGGGGCTAATCCGGTTGGTCTCATCACAGCACTGGGGCTGGCATATTATCGCATACCCAGCGTAGTGGTTGATGAAGGCTCCGTTACGTCGCTTGAGAGCAACCAGCTGGCGCTTCTCGACCAATCTACCCTCGCCATCCTGGATACCTGGAGCCAGTCCGGCCAGCAAATCGTCGCAAACGGCGTCATTCCAACTGGAGAACGTGTCCTCTTTCGTAAGTCTCAACTTTATCGCGCGCCTTTGGCTGTCTATGAACCAGGAATGCCGTACCCGCGCCTGCTAAATATACACCAGGCCACACTGGAACACCTGCTATTACAAATCTTGCAGCGCGTGGGTGGATGCCAGGTCCTCTGGCAGCACTCGGTGAGAGACATGGTCCAGGATCATGAAGGAGTCGATATCGAACTGGCGACTCCGGGAGGCAATAAATACCTGCGCGTTCCCTATCTGCTTGTTACGAATGGCCCGCCTACGCCCATGCATGACGCCCTGGGCATTAACCACACGGGTACAACGCCCGACCAGCGTTTTTTGAGCCTGGACATATTGACGAAGTTGGAAAATCCCCATGAACGCTGGTACTGGTTTGATGCCCCGTTCAATCCAGGCTACATCACTCAACTGCATCCACTGCCCGATGGCATTGTGCGCGTCGTCTATCAACTTCGGCCAGGCGAAGACCCTGCGGCAATCGGGCGACCCGACGCCCTTCAACAGCGCATCGTCAATATGCTTGGGCAGCGTTCCTATGAAGTCATCGCCCTCAATACCCACAGCTACCAGCGCAGAGCCATCGAACAGTTTAAGCATGGACGCCTGTTATTTCTTGGCAGCGCGGCCCACTCCCTGTCATTATTTGGTGCGAGTGAAGCGAACAGCGGTGCGCAGGATGCCTGGAACCTCGTCTGGAAGCTGGCGCTGGTGCGTGCTGGCCTTGCAATGGAGGAATCGCTCCTCGATACCTATCATATTGAGCGACATGCCGCAGCTGTAGCCTACCTGGAAAGCACCAATGAGACCATGAGCTTCCTGACTCCTCCACGTGGTCTGGCTGAGTGGAAACGCAACACCACACTCAAGCTGAGCCAGCCGTTCAAAGTTATGCGCAACTCTATCCAACTGGGTGATAGCTCAGGTTCATATACGTACAAGAACTCACCAATCTTCTCTGACGATCATCGTCTCTATCTGGGTGGGCGTTTTACGGAACTTTCAGGCGAGCAAAGCGCAACCTTAAAGCGTTTTCGTCTCGGCCCCCAGGTAGGCACACTCGCTCCATTGCTGACGCTGCCCGATGCTGACACCGGTACGCCAGTTTCGCTTCTGGCGCGATCTGCTCAGGGGTTTGTCGCCCTCTGTTTCACCGCAGATGTTGAAATGGCACTGGCGGTGCTGCAACAAGTGCCGATGCAAATATCAGGTGTGCCGATTTCCTTCCTGGTTATCACTCCGCTTATGCCGGCCGTTCCCGCTGAAGGAGGCATCACCATCGTATTAGATGCAGATCACAAAGCGGCTAACGCTTACAACACTGGCCCGCGCTCCCTCTACCTTATCCGCCCGGACCGCGTCATCGCCGCCCGCCGTTTTGATAGCGACTTTAACGACATCCCCGCCCTGTTGCGCCATGCCGTCGGCGAAGATGTAGTCGATACGCAGTCCCGCATACGCCGCCCCGAAACGAAGCTATCAGCCTCCCAGTAATCCGAAGCAGCCAGGATACCGTATCAAAAAGCAGTAAGGAAGTCCCGCTCGGCTAAAAGCCTGGAGTAATTCGGAAAGGTAATACATCTATATGTGCGAGGAAGAGCTTTCATCCACCCTAAAACGCGTTTCAGGGGAAGACCTCGTAACCAACCTGCAGCGCGACCTGGCATCATTCTTCGAGCAAAAATACGGTCCGCTCACTTTCCAGTTTCATTCGCTCGTTCCGCAGGAACACGATATGGCTCGGATCGACCTGACCCTCAATGGAGAAAATAAGTTTATGCGCCGCTACGTCGGAACAGCAGGCTATATGGATGGTCACCTGACTATGCAGCGCGTCCTCAGGCTCTATTAGGAGGGTATATCTTTCGCTCACTCATTGAGGCAATAGACGAGGTGCAGGCATATCAACATGCGTTTTAAGTCTATGGTATGCTTGCACCTCGTCTCTATTGCTTCTTTTCTCTTCCCGCATTAACCACCTGCAGTAGTAAAGCAAAGGTGGACTGGAAAACTCCTCCCCCCATAGTATATACAGCCACCTTTGCTTCACCCGCGTGCCAGGGCCTACTGCCCCGAAAACTCTTTCCCTCTCTCAAGTGCGGGTTTTGAGGAAGCAATCATCTCACATGCCAGCACTGGACAGGGAATGCTACGTTTACCTCTCGAGCGTGAGCATTAAATCGGTTCCAAAGACATTGGTCCTGGCAACCCCTGCCGAGGGATCAATGAAGAGACTGAATGTCGCGCTCTCTCCCGGCATAAGCTGGGAACGGTCATCGATCAAACCGCTGATGCGCAATGAGCCACCCACATTTTCCACATCGGTGATGTGAGCGATGCGTGATTGTCCGGGAAACGCGATTCTGCTCATCGCTTCGGGATTTCCTGCATACAGCGTCTTCGTGATAACCCCTGAGCGTGTTCCGAGGTCCACGTGGCCCTCGATAACGAAAGATGCGTAGGCCGGCATTGAATGAGAAGGCATCCCGGTCACAGCGCGGAATGCCAGTGTACCGCTCTTCCCCTTTCCGCTACCTGTCAACAGTTCATTGGAAGCTACCGCTACTCCCGTGATGGCCACGGCGGAACTTGCACCCGCCATCGTCAAAAATGTGCGACGGTTGAGCTTATTCATCGATGGTACCTCCTACATGTGTGGCTTCCCCAGATAGGGGAAGTGGGATAGGTAGTCCGTGTGGGGACCGACCTTGTCCGTCGTGATCTTTCCGTTTGTCACAAGCGCCAGGGAAATGTCGATAACATCATCCGTCAGCTTGCGACCGTTGAGGAAGCCCGCGGAGCTGCTATAATCGTACGTCAGGATGTCGGGAAGCAATATATCCGCGATCGCATCCGCCTGGTCAGCGCTGTAGCCAAATGACCCCAGCGTCGCCTTAAAACTATCCTCAAAGAGTGCCCGATCCTGAGGAGGATCAATCGCGTTGAACTTGTTCTTGTCGGGTCCGTGGTTGAACACCGTGTTGATCGCTGGCCGACCCATGCGGTCGTCAAGAGTGTAGTCGTCAGCACCGCCATCGGCATCTCCAGTGGCAAGGAGCGTCCGAGCCCACACGCCGATCTTTGGGTTGCTGCCGAGGGCATGATTGGGCACCTCCAGCACAATGCCGAACACGTTCTTGTCGATGAAGAAATCACTCCCCGTAAAGCTGAAGTTGTGCAGAAACCCGATCAAGTCAAAGAAGAAAGGATCGCTGCGTAAACCCGCGAAGAACCGGTAATCACCGGATTTTGTGACGTGAGCCTCGCTGCCGAAAGACACGGGGGCGTGCTCAATGATAACCTCTCCGCTGTTTTCATCATCGTTTGCATTGGTCCCGTCGTCCCGGCGAACCGTTGCCCACTGCCGCCCGTCATCATCGACAGGCGTGAACTGGATACGAAACGCGACTTCGGCGAGAGCATCACCATCGGTATCGATCTTGAGTTGATACAGTCCCTTGTCCTCGAACGATTTCGCCAGCGTTGGAGCGAGCGGATTCACGTTCAAGATCAAGATTGATTTGTCGTCGTCTCCTGGCTTCTGGAAAGCGTAGACGTCTGTGATATCTGTCTTCGCATTCCCGCCAGGAGACATTAGACCCGGGGCATCCAAATGGTCTGCCATGAGTACCTCCTAAGCATTTGACAAAAATGTGGGAGCTGGGCGTGGCGTCCCTTTTCAGTCCCACAAAACGTCCATATTTTGGCTGCAAAGCACATACAAGGCTTCATATCGCTCACAGAGGCGTGCACCCAAAAAAAGGACATAGATACGCCGCTTATCTGACGCAGGGAGGAGCCTTCTGTCTCATTTTTGAGATACGACATTGCTACTTGAACGAGCCATAACAATGCCTCAATATATGCTACCGTACAGTGATACGCCAGGAAGAGCCGCCTAGATCATAGAAATAGAGAGTTCTTTTTCTCTTTCGCATGCTGCTTCCTACCGGGACTGGATGCACGAACTGGCAGCCAGCGTACTGCGGGGCCTGGCCGACTTGCAGGGGTGCGTCGTCAACGATGTCAACGAGGAACAGCCTGGTCGCATCGTTCATGAATATTGGGACCCGGTGCCACAGCGCATGATTGTGGCGCGCTGGCCGGTCATCGACGGGCGCTACTATGGTGCCTTTGACGCAACATTTCTCTTTATCATCACAGCAGCCCAGGTCGACGCGTACTTCCACGACCAGCAGTTGCTTGAAGCACTCTGGCCGCACGTTCTTCAAGCTGGATTCGTTCTCCTCGTATCGAGCAAGCATGGGCGCTGGTAGATTACTTCTACGCCAGTGGCGTCCAGGCATGGACGGCCGCCGCCATACTCTACCTGGCGTCACTGCTTCTGTATGGCTGAGCCTGTTTCAGTGAGGTAATGCCCCCAATATTCATTCCACGTCCAAATCCGCGATGGACTCCCGTATCCAGGTGGGGCGATAAGGAAAGCGCTCCACCTGTTCGCGTGTGGTGACTCCTGTCAACACCAGGATCGTGCGCAATCCGCTCTCGGTCCCGGCGACGATATCGGTATCCATGCGATCCCCGATCATCACGGAATTCTCAGAGTGGGCATTGATTGTACGCAGGGCCGTGCGCATCATCAGCGGATTCGGTTTGCCGATGAAGTAGGGCTTGACGCCCGTGGCTGCACTGATCAACGCCGCTACCGCTCCGGTTGCCGGGACGATTCCTCCCTCACCTGGCCCCATCACATCGGGATTGGTGGCAATGAAACGCGCGCCTGCCGTCACAAAGCGGATCGCGCGGGTAATGCGGTCAAAGCTATACGAGGTCGTCTCACCCAACACCACGTACTCTGGTTCTTGATCGGTTAGAATATAGCCGGTGTCATGCAGCGCCGTCGTCAGCCCAGACTCTCCGATAGCATACGCCCGTCCACCCGGTCGCTGCGCATGTAGGAACTGCGCAGTCGCCAGCGCGGACGTGAAAATTGCTTCGGGTGGCACATCCAGACCCATATAGGACAGCCGCACCTGCAGGTCGCGTGGAGTATAGAGCGAGTTATTAGTCAGAATCAAGAACGGAATCCCCTTTGACCGCAGGCGCTGCACAAACTCCGCTGCCCCGGGAATGAGCCTCGTGCCCCACAGAATGACTCCATCCATATCCATCAAGTAATTGTTGATACCTTCCAAAAAATCCCCCGTTCTGCATTGCATAAACTGGCTGATCCCAAGCGTGCAATAAACCTCTATCCACATGCAGTGTAGCACACCTGCATGGAGCATACCAACTTTTCGGCTTTATATGCGGCGATGCCTGCTTGTTTCTCGATCGGGAGAGCGAAGCTCAGCAACTCCACGTCACTGTCACCGTCTTGCTCCCGTCCGAAAACAGCAGGGAACCGGTCGCCGGGCAACTGCTGCGCACAGAAATGCTCACCTGTTGCTGCTGTCCTGGAGACAGCACGCCTCCTGACGGGGAAAAAGCAACCTGGTCGATTCCGCTGCTGGATGCAGACCATGATGCGCTGCCTTGAGCGCCGGGAGGCAAGGCCAGCGTTGCAACGCAGGTGTACCAATGTTTGTGAAAAGTACAGTCGGTTTGTGCGTTGAACTGGCCCGGAGTCACCGTCAGTTCCGGTACCGGAGAAGGCGACGGTGTGGGCAGAGGGGATGTCGTTGCCGAGGGTTGGCGGGTTGGAGTTGGTGTAGGCAAAGGGGTTGAGGATGGAGTTGCTGACGGTATGGGTGATGGAGCCGCTGATGGCCCTGCCGAGGGAATCCTTGTAGGTGCCTGTGGAGTTGCCTGCACGCCCGTCTTGGGTGAAAAGACCGAGAGGAATCCAAAGGAAGAGAAACTGATGATCGTAGCAGCGACGACGAGCGAGCAGATGACCAGCGTTCCCCAGAGGAACCTGGAACTCCCGCTCCTGCTGTGGTGGCTGCCACTGCTGGGAATGGGAGGTTTTGTCTCTGTGACACCGACATGGGTAGTTATCCCCGCTCCCACCTGCGGGTTCAGGGGTACACCAACGGGGGGAGATGCCTGTTCACGGCTCATGTTTTGAGGGGGTAAGGCCTCCTTGACAACAGAGAGAGCGACGGTATCTTCTTCCTCAATCGATTGTGCAATTGCAGCCGGGTCGCTCTTCTGCTGGGTCTGGGCATCGCCAGGCGCATCACCCTTGTCCATCGGTTGATGCTTGTCGGCATGGACGGGAGAAATCATGCTTGTTGGCTGGGCGGGAAACGATGAAGAGAAGAGAACGGGGAGGGTCGGACGAGGTGTGACAGGGACAGGAAGCATGCGTGGCTGGAAGAGGGAAGCTGAACCTACTGCCGTGAGAAAATCTGTGACTGTGGCATGGCGAGCCTCCTGCGGTGTTGCCAGTGCTTTGAGGATCGCCTCGTCCATGCGCCCAGGCAGCAGCATATTGAGCAGCGTGGGAGGCTGCGGGCTTTCCTGTGCGTGCCTGGGCCCTGAGGAGTCGATGGCGGGAAAGGGAACCTGGCCAGTGAGCAGTTCATAAGCAAGACAGCCCAGCGCGTACTGATCGCTTGCCTCGCTCGTCACCCCTTGCAACTGCTCAGGCGCCAGGTAGCTGGCCATGCGGATGGTGCGCGTAGACACGCCGTCTGTCGGCTCCATGAGCGTGCTGATGGCAAAGTCTGACAGCAGCACATCTCCTTGCGCCGCGAAGAGTATATTTTCCGGCTTGAGGTTCCCATGCGTGAGATGGAAGTGATGGGCGTACTGCAGGGCCAGCCCCACCTTTCTGAGGATGGTCAAGGCTTCCTGTACCGGGAGCGGGCTGCCAGGCTGACCCTCGATGCGATCCCGCAGGGACCCTTTGGGAGCATAGTCGGTAACCAGGTATGGGCTCTCCTCGTCTATGCCGCTCTCCAGGATGGGCAGCAGGTGAGGATGCTTCAGCATGGTGAGCAGGCGAATTTCTTGCAGAAATTGCAGTTGCTTCTGCGGGGAGAGGTGTATGCTATACCAGAGTTTAAGAGCGACCAGACGCTCTGCAGCAGCATTCCGCTCTCCCCGAAACATGCAACTCACACCATTGTCACTGATTTCAGCCTTGACCCGATAGTTCCCGATGAGCTTGCCGACGTAGGCATGCGCTCCTATCATACTCACCTGCCCCAGGACATGACAGCAGTGGTCAGTCCACGAAAATGTTTCGAGACGAGTGTAGGCGAGTCTGGTATGGGGTGTCAATGAGCAGGTACTATTGGTTCACCGGAACGCTTCTATTCAGCAAACCATACTGGAACGTTTCCAGACCGGGAAGCAGCTTGAACTCACCCTGGAACGTTTGTGGCATTCAGGACGGTGGTTCCTTGCATTTGCCCGGTGTTTTGAGTATTCTATAGTGGGGGAAAAGTAGAGCTGCCTGCATGCCCCTGACACTTGTGGAGCGTACTCGTCGTGTCAAGCTCGTAATGCGATCACCTGCCAATAGTGTTCACCCCGTCACACAACGTCTAGCAAGACCAGTTTCAAGGAGGAACAACGATGTCCCGTATTTCTCAGTGGAGAAGGCCAATCGGCATCCTGGTGGCGATCATCCTCGCGCTCGCGTTGGCACTTTCGACCACCATTCTAGCCTTTGCCAGTGTGACTCTCATCCAGCTCAGTAGCGACCCCTTTACCAACAGCGCTAGCCAGCACCGAACGGAGGTCGAACCGGATACCTTTGCCGCTGGCTCTAGCCTCGTTTCCGTCTTCCAGGTGGGCCGCATCTTTGGTGGCGGTGCTGCCGATATCGGATTCGCCACCTCCGGCGATAGTGGGAAGAGCTTTACCAGTGGCTTCCTGCCCGACACCACCACAGCCGCCACACCGCCGGGCATCTACTCGGCCGTCAGCGATGCCTCCGTGGCCTTTGACGCCAGGCACGGGGTCTGGCTGACCTCGTTTCTGGGCCTCTTCCCCAATGGGAATACGTCCGAAGTCGATGTGCTCGTCAGCCGCTCGACCGATGGGGGACTGACCTGGAGCAATCCCGTCCCGGTGAATACCGATGGGCATTTTAACGACAAGAACTGGACAGTGTGCGATGATACGGCCAGCAGCCCGTTCTACGGCCACTGCTACACCGAGTTCGACGACAACACAAAAACCGATCTGATCCAGATGAGTACCTCTAGTGATGGCGGACAGACCTGGGGTGTAGCGCTGCCGACAGCTAACCATGCTCATGGCATCGGTGGCCAGCCCCTCGTGCAGCCTGGCGGGACCGTGATTGTGCCGATCGAGGGCTTCGCGAGCCGTAATGGGGACATGATGTCCTTCACCTCCACCGATGGCGGGGCGAGCTGGAGCGCCGTGACGAAAATTGCAGCGGTGCGCTTCCACACTCCAGCCGGAGGCCTTCGCTCCGGGATCCTGCCCTCCGCTGAAATCGATGGGGCAGGCAACGTCTACGTCGTCTGGCCAGACTGTCATTTTGAAGCTGGCTGTTCGGCCAATGACCTGGTCTTCAGCACCTCCAGCGATGGCGTCAACTGGTCAGCGGTCACGCGCATCCCGCTTGATCCGGTTGGCAGCGGCGTGGATCACTTCATCCCGGGCCTGGCCGTTGACAAGTCCACCTCCAATGGCAGCGCTCACCTGGTGGTGACCTTCTACTTCTACCCGAATGCGAACTGCACCGCCTCCACCTGTCAGCTGGAGGTGGGGTACGCGACCTCGGCGGATGGGGGAGCCACGTGGACCTCCAATACGCAAATTGCTGGACCCATGTCGCTCAGCTGGATCGCCAACACTAGCCAGGGGAGGATGGTCGGTGATTACATCTCCACCTCCTTTGTCGGCGGCCCGGCCTTTCCTGCGTTCGAGGTCGCCAGCGCACCCGCGGGGAGTACGTTCAATGAAGCCACCTTCACGGTAAAAGGAGGGCTGAGTGTGGGTGGAAGGGGCAAGACTGCCAGCGATCACTTCAACTCTGGCTCGAACGATACGCTCACGGACAGTTCACTCACCGCCCAATAGGCAAGAGGATAAGTGTACCCCAGTGGTTCCCCCTCTCACGCGTCTTCAGGCCCTTGCATCAAACGACTGCAAGGGCCTCTGCCTGAATTTGACAGCAAAGCCGTTGAACTGGGGTGAAGAAATCTGAACGGATGTGAACAAGAAAAAGTCGGGCGAATCGGCTGAAACGAACTGAGAAGCGTGTGATAAGGAGAGCAGGGTGTTGCCTGAATGGGGTCAGGGCCGCTTGACAAAACGCATAGTGTCATCTCCCTGCGCGGAAGTTACCCCTCTTCAACCCGCTTCTCACCTGGTTTTACCCGTCAGGTTCTCCGGTCGGATGGCGGGATTGACAGTAGTCTTGACAGTTAAAAGCCCAAAATTTCCTGAAAAACAGGTCATTTCTGACCGATGTCTTGCCCCCCCGCTTGATCTTCCTCTTCATCCTCTTTCCCGCCATACAGGTGATGTAACCTATTCATTGCTTCTTGCTGCATCGAAGGGAGGACATGACCATACACATTCAGTGTCATAGTGATATTGCTGTGTCCCAGTAGCTCCTGGACAACTTTGGCCGACACCCCCATCGCTAGCAGGATGGTTGCGGCGCTATGGCGAAGGTCATGGAAACGCATGTGTGGGAGTTCAGCTTTTTCGAGGAGCGATGAGAAGAGGACGAAGAGGCTTTGGGAATTGAGAAACCTCCCGTAGATGTTGCAAAACACGAGGTCGTTTTCCTCCCACGTGGGTCCAGCCTTCAACCTTGCCTCCTTCTGACGAATACGATGCTGTTGAAGTGCCTCAATTACAAACTGAGGCAAGGTAATATGTCGTTTGCTACTGGCCGTTTTCGGTTCCGTTTCACAATATCCACCGGGGAGGCGGTTCACCGAACGCCGGACATACAGGCTCTTGCGTTCAAAGTCGATTTCTTTCCAGCGCAAGGCCAAGAGTTCACCTCGCCGCATTCCAGTCGCCAGGGCAAGCGTCAGTATTGCCTCCAAACGGTGCCCTTTTGCTGCTGCCAGGAGTTTTCGAGCCTGCTCTGGCGTTAAGGTTTGTCTCTCATGGGGTTGTGTATCTCGTGGTGGTGAAACATCGTCACTGACATTGCGAGATATCAGCCGCCAACGGATAGCCTGTTTAAGGGCCATGCGTATTACTATGTGTATAGACCTGATCCTGATTGGGGAGAGACCTTCCTCCAACTTACGTGCATAGAGTGCATCTAAGTCTCGCGCTGATAATCTTTGTAGGGAGAGGGCCCCAAGCGTTGGTAGGATATGCTTATTGATAACTCTGCGGTATCCAAGATAGGTACTCCAACGAATTCTCGTCTTGTGTATTTCTAGCCAGCGTTCAAAGTGTTGTTTTACCGTCTGGTTTTTCTCTGTTATCAGCGTTCCTTGCCGCAACTCATAGAGCATTTCATTGAGCGCATCGCTGGCCTCTTTCTCTGTGTTGAAGTAGCGTTGCTTGGTTTTGCCATTTTCCAGAAAGACCTGCGCAACCCACTGCTTGCCCTTGCGGTCTAGGCGTCGAAACACTGAGCCTGAACCGTATTTGCGCGGCCTACGCTTGCCACGCTTCTTGGGTCGCTGTTCTTCATTGGTGTTCTTCTCTTCGTCGGTCATGATGTTACCTCTCTGAACAAGAAGCATCCCCGCCTGATGGAGCCAGACGGGGATGCTCTTTTCGTGTGTACAAAACTACGGTTTCTCTCTGTCGGGGAAAATCACTCCCAGGCCAATATACCTGGCCCGATTGCGCTCATATTCGGGGAAGTGTTTCGGGAAGTAGACCTCCCACAGCCATTTATCGAAGGTAGTCACATACTGCAGGGCATACGCCCACACCTGCTCAATCCGTCCACCCTGGCACATTTGCGGATTGCTGGCAGCACTTCATGTGTCACCCAACGGGTAAACGCCCTGGCTTCTGCTTTGCGGCTTTGGAAGATGAGGCGATAGAGCCCAGGTTCGTTGACCCACAGGATTGATTGTGGACCCCCAGGGGTGTCGGTAGTAGCGACACCCTTTTCATCCTCATCCAGTTTACTCACTGCATCTCGGTAATTGGTAATGTCGAGAATGTTGCAGACATCTCTGGCAACAAACCAGGGGATATCATCCCGCATCACCACGCGAATCTGCGATGATTGATAGTCAAAGATGGCCGTTACGGCTTTCGTTTGAGTCATAGGCCTCCTTCCCAGGACAAGAAAAAAACCGCCTTGTAAGCGGGTCTCTCTTGTTTCGTGTGTACGAAATGTCCTTTATTCTTGTGCTTTCGCCCCAAGTGCGGCTTCAATCAACTCCTTGACGGTCTTTCGATGACAGCGTTGATAGTCACGGCAGGCGCACAGCAAGATGAGTGAGTATCCAGCTTGTAGGGTTTCTATCGCCCATTGAATACCGGCACCAGCGTCAAGCAGCTGGATTGGTGCATCTGGGAAGCGATAGTTCACATTCCCCAGAGCTTTCATATGCCTATAGCGGTCTCCCCAGGCAGCCTGCAACGTCTTTGTATTCCATTGAGGCTGCCAGCGAGACCGAGGGCTGTAGCGGATATCAATCAGGAGCATGGATGGATCAGCCATCAGTGTCATAAGTTGCTGCTCAGAGTCCGGAGCGGCATAGCCAAGCGTGTAGAGGTGTCCGATCATAGGTATATCTCCTCAAACATGGTTTCTCCTCAACACCAGGATATCTTCTTCCTCAACGACTGGCTCCCCGCGTTCCTTGCGTCTGCGCTGGAAGACGCGAAAGGGTGTGCAGGTGTCGCTGGTGAGAGGCATGTAACTTGAAACCCAGTTCCTCACACAGCGATATCGTGGTAGCCGCTGTGGCCACCCGCTTTCCTTCGCGAATATGATCTTTTACGATGAGGACCAGGTGCCCATACTGGCGCAGCGCGGTATGCGCCTGGGCATAGATAAGACGCATAGCTTGCCAGTACCGCTCTCCACGGAAATGCCCAATTTGGTCAGGATGCGTCCCGTAGTGGAAC
>WNGQ01040272.1_pt1 | contig 13053 bp, 10 predicted proteins | sample 5407661 | NCBI WGS metagenome assembly WNGQ01 (sample SAMN13153382, study PRJNA577476) | soil metagenome | isolation source: 60 cm soil or saprolite under Garry oak tree replicate 2 | place: USA:California | collected 2016-06-15
AGGAAGGCCGTCATCGTCGCCACCGGCGGCATGCATGGCAATGTGCACCTGCGGACCATGTTCGATCCGAGGATGGCCGAGCCGTCGATCGAGTACGGGCCCAGCGCCCTGATCGGTCCTCTCAACATGGATGGCAGCGGGATCATCGCCGGCATGAAAATCGGCGCGAACCTCGCGGGCATGATGCAAAATTACCAGCACTCGCTCGCCTCGCCGACGATCACCAGCGTGCTGGGAACCCGGGATGCGGTGGCCAGCATCTTCCCCGGCCACCCGTCGTTCCTCTTCGCACGCGCCAAGGGCATCGCTATTGGCGGTGCCGGATGGGAACATGCGATCGCCGTGAACCAGGTGGGGCGGAGATTCTACAATGAGAGGGCGATTGCGGACGTCTCCAGCGACGCAAAATATCCGCAAGGGAGCGACGGCACTCGCAACCCGTTTGTGCCGTTGGATTGGCGCAACGCCAGTGCTGTGCAAGTCAAGGCGCAATATAAGAGGTCGGCGGCCGTGGATGCCGCCCTCGCAATGAACGAGGGTTCACAGGCTCCCGACTACGCGTCTGGACCGGTTTGGGCAATTTTTGATTCCGCCGCGGCAGCGCGGGGAGGCTGGCAGCTCCGTTACCCCTACATCGCCGACCCGCCCGACGGGTACTTCCACAAAGCCGATACCCTCGCCGAGCTGGCCAAGAAAGTCATGGGGCATCCGCATCAGAAGATGCCGCTGAAGCACCTGGAGCAGACGGTGAGGAGGTACAACGAGCTTGCGGACAAAGGCGTGGACGAAGACTTCGAGAAGCCGGTCTTGCATCGGATCGACACTCCGCCCTTCTACGCGGCTTCAGCAAGCATTCGGGTGCTCGATTCCTATGGCGGTCTGCGGATCAACGGGAAGGCCCAGGTCCTGGACACCCATGGTGAGGTCATCCCGGGCCTCTACGCTGGAGGCGAAGCAAGCGGTGGCGGTTGGCAGCATGGCATCGGCCGAGCCTCGGTCCACGGCTACATCGCCGGCACGAACGCGGCCCAGGAGCCATCGGCCTGAGGCGGCCGGCCAGCCGTCAAGTCAATCCCGGTGGGGACTTATCCTGGCCCTCGTGTTACTGGAGACGCACGGCAAGAGGAGGAACAGCAATGTCCTTGTTCACTTTGAGAGAACGGGCACTCGCAGCCGGCATCGTGGCCGGTCTCGTGGGAGCGTGGGCCGTACCGGCGGTGGCGCAAGAGAAGACAACGCCTCCCGTTTTCTCCTGGGACCTCACTGTCGGGTGGATCGGGATGGGCGATTTCCAGCCTGTTCCAGGCCGCGTGCCGCCTGTCACCAGCGATCCAAAATATCCCTTCGTCCCCAACGGCGCGGGCCGTCAACCGACCTATCGGATCGCCGATCTCACCAACCCGAACCTGAAGCCATGGGTGAAGGAGATCATGAAGAAGGACAACGACGAGGTGATCGCCGGCAAGATCGCCTTCACGCCGAGCTCGAGCTGCATGCCGGCCGGCGTCCCCGGTTTCATGGCCTTGGGCGGAAACAACAACCCGGTGTGGTTCCTGCAAACTCCCAAACAGGTCCGGATCATGCGAGCGGCCGACTCGCAGGTGCGTCGCGTCTATCTCGATGTGCCGCATTCGGCCAATCCGAAGCCCTCCTGGTACGGCGAGTCGGTTGGCCACTACGAGGGCGACGCGCTCGTCATCGACACCATCGGGCTGAACACCAAGACCTTCGTCGATGCCTACCGCACGCCGCACACCGAAAAGCTGCACGTCGTCGAGCGCTGGCGCATGGTCAACGACCGCCAAGCGATGGAGGTGACCTTCACGGTGGAGGACCCGGACACCTACTACGAGCCATGGTCCGGAATGCGGCGTTATCGGCGCGTGGACCGGCAGTACATCGAGGACATCTGCGCCGAGAACAATCAGCACCTGTTCGATTACAAAATCCCGGTGGCGGACAAGCCGGATTTCTGATCAGGATCGGCGCTGCGACATGCCAGGCGGCCGCATGCTCGGCCGCCTCGCAATCGCAGCCGCGATGTGCTCGGATATTCACGCTGTATTGCTCATCGTGAGTGAGGGATGTCATGTCGATCGTGCCTCTGCGGATGGCGGCCGGTTTAACCGCATGCCTGCTGACGTTCTTTGCGGACATGGCCTTCGCGCAGGATTACCAGACGACACTGCAAATCTCCCCCCAAGGCGGCGGTAGATGCATTGACGTCCCCAATCGCGAATTCATTCAGGGCCAAGGATTGCAAATGATGGATTGCAACAACTCGCCGGCTCAGATCTTTACCTACGATCAGGCGAATACGCGTCTGATGATCGGCGGGCTCTGCGTCGACGCAAACGGCGGCAAACCCGGTGAGCTCGTCAAGCTCTGGTCCTGCGATGGCGGAGCCAATCAAGTCTGGAAGGTCGAGCAGAAGGGCAACTTTACCAAGCTGGTGGGCACAAGCGGTCTCTGCCTGGACATTCGATACGGCTCGACGGCAAGCGGAGCGCCATTGCAGAGCTGGACCTGTGGAGATGCGGAGCCGAACCAGCTTTGGAGCATGCAACGAAAGTAGGCTGGTTGCGGCTATTCGCAGTCACATTGACACCATGGCGGCAAAGGCAGCCAGGACGCACGGTCAGTGCACGTGCACGGTCGAGGCCTCTCCGAGCGAGGTGGATGCCGGGGCCGAATTGACCGTGACCGCCCGGGTCTCCTGCCCTCACGGATGCGACCTGAGGGGACAGAGCGTCCGGATCCGAAATCAGGACGACGCCGAGCTGGCAAGTGTCGAACTCACGGCGTTCGACGGCGAGGCGTACGTCACCAGCGCGCTCGTATTGCGGGCGCCGCTCGAAGTGGGCGAGCATATTTACCGGGCCGTCCTCGCCGCCCAGGAGAAGGACGGAATTTTTCATGAAGAGACCTCGACCGAGTTCTCCTTCGCAGCGAGGCCGCACGCGGCGAGCGTGAACGTCTGGGGCCTGCCACCCGCAATAACGGCGGGCGAACGTTTCAGGCTCACGGTCGGCGTCAAATGCTCAGCCGGGTGCAAGTTGACCGGCAGGCCATTGAGCATCTTCGACCACGACGACGCCCAAGTTGGAGCCGCAAGCCTGCTCGACGATGTTTGGCCAGGCACCAGCGCCCTTTATTTTGCCGAGGTGGAAGCGAAAGCCCCGCTCACGGCTGGAGACTACAAGTGGCAGGTCAAGACTCTCCGGTCGGACTTGAGTGTCCCGCATGCGTCCGGCTCATGCACCTTCGCAGTCAAGATCGTCGCCCCTCCCGATCATGAAGTGACGGTAGAGGCGTTCGACAGCGAAACGCGGACCCCGATAAAGGGCGCCCACGTCCTTCTGCATCCCTACAGGGCTCTCACCGACGAGAGCGGGGTGGCGAAGGTCAAGGTGGCCAAAGGCACGTACAAGCTCTTCGTCTCCGGCTTCAAGCACATTGCTTACCAGAACATCATCGATGTGGCCGGTGATGTCACGATTCGAGCCGAGCTTACGGAGGAGCCCGAAGGCCAGGAAGACTATCGTTAGCGACCGGCCGTACGACGAGAAGCACCGGAGGCGCAGATGCCGTCCGCGCGCAGCAGGACGGCCGGATGCAGCGCATCGGCGTGCTGGTGACGCCCGCCCAGGACGAGAATGCTGGATGCCGTCAGCACGTCGCATCTGGGCTACCCGCCGGACCAGAAATCGCCTAACATCGGTGTGCGTCTCGGGTTCATTTGCCGAATACCGGAGGGGAAGCGCCCCAGCCGGATCGGGACGGGCAACGCTCATGAACGGGAGATGACCGATGTCTATGCAGCGGAATTTCCTTCTATTTGTAGCCGTGGCGACAGCGGTCGCAATGCCCGCCATGGGGCAAACGCCTTCGGCGGCCGGGCCGGCCGGCAGCGAAACGCACAGCGCCGCATCGATTCCGGACTTTTCACGGGTATGGACTCATCCGGGGCTGGCCCGATCACCAATTTGTCCCGCTGGGCGGGGCAGGGGGCCGCGGGTCCGGGCGGTTCGCTGGCTTTGCCTCCCAGCAAGGTTGGGATCAGCAACTACGACCAACTGGTCGGGGATTACAAAAGTCCGATCCTACAGCCTTGGGCGGCAGACGTGGTCAAGCGATTCGGCGAAATATCGCTTGCCGGCGTTACCTATCCGAACCCTTCGAACCAGTGTTGGCCCTCGCCAATGCCTTTTATCTACAAGCTGCAGACGATGCAGATGATTCAGCAGCGGGACAGGATCACGATCTTGTACGGTGGCTACAATAATGAAGTGCGCCATGTGCGCCTGAACGAGCCCCATCCGTCACCGCTGAAGCCGTCCTGGTACGGAGATTCCGTCGGCCATTATGAGGGCGACACCCTCGTGATCGACACCGTCGGGGTCAAGACCGATCGCAAGTATGCGATGCTCGACTTGTTTGGTACGCCCTATACCGACAAGCTGCACATCGTGGAACGCTATCGGCTCCTCGACTATGATGACGTGAAAGATGCACTCGAAAGGAACAATAAGGAGAATTGGCTGTTTCAGGGCGATGTCTGGACCCGGCACCGCGCCAGCAGGTTCCTGCAGCTGCATGTGACGATCGAGGATGAAGGCGTCTTCACCATGCCCTGGAGCGCGACCCTGACCTACGCGCCGGGGCCAGACCAAGTAACGGAAGGCGTCTGTGCCGAAAATCGGATGGAGTACTACAACAACAGGGAGTCGGACGTCCCGAAAGCCGAGAAGCCGGACTTTTGAATGCGGCGACGTGAGTTCATCACCCTCCTCGGCGGGGCGGCTGCGGCATGGCCGCTGCCGACAAGGGCGCAGCAGCCCGAGCGGATACGGCGGATTGGCGTCTTGTGGCCATACACCGAAGCTGACCCGGATAGTCGATCCCGGATTGCGTCGCTCCGCCAAGCCCTGCAGGACTTGGGCTGGACCGAAGGCCGCAATCTGCGGCTCGACTACCGTTGGGGAGCGAGCGCGGACAACCCCGACCGCATTCGCAGATACGCGATGGAATTGGTGGCACTCGCGCCAGACGTGATCGTGGCCGGTTCCGGCGGGATCGCGATCGAATTGAAACGGACGAGCCGCACCGTGCCGATTGTGTTCCCAACGGCGAACGACCCGGTTGGCGCCGGCTTGGTCGAAAGTCTGGCGCGGCCGGGCGGCAACGCGACCGGTTTTTCCGGGTTTGAATCCGCGCAGACCGAGAAATTTCTGGAGCTGCTCAAGCAAATTGCGCCCAGCGTGACGCGAGTGGCCGTCATTCGCAATCCTGCCAGGGGCGGTGGGATTGTAAATTTTGGCGCAATCCAGGCCGCGGCGTCGCCGCTCGGGGTGGAGGTGAGCCCAGTCGATTTGCGCGATGTCGATGCGATCGAGCGCGGCGTGGCTGCCTTCGCGGGCGCGCCGAATGGCGGGCTCATCGTGCCGCCGGCCGCATTGGCGACGACTCATCGTGACGTGATCATCAAGCTTGCGGCGCGTTACCGGTTGCCTGCGGTGTATCCCCTGCGCATCTTCGTCAGCGACGGCGGTTTGATGTCCTATGGGCCGGTCACGACCGACCTCTACCCGCGGGTGGCCGGCTATATCGATCGCATCCTCAAGGGCGGGAAGCCGGGCGACCTGCCGGTGCAGTTTCCTACCCGGTTCGAATTGTTCGTCAACCTCAAGACCGCAAGAGCCCTCGGCCTCGACGTGCCGCCGACGCTGCGCGCGATCGCCGACGAGGTGATCGAATAACCACCCGCTGAATGTCGCTTATGGGTCAGGGGCAGCTGTACCAACCTCGTCCCCGATGCGGCAGGAGTACCCCAGAAAGCTGCCGGATTGCCGCGCCGCAAGGCTCGAAGCTGATAGATCGCGGGCACCCTATGGTGTGCCGCCAGCGTGACGAGGTCACGCGACGGTTGTTGAAAAAGTTGCTCGCAGCGATTAAGAGTGCCTCGACCCGTTGTCGAAACAGTCCATTTCCGCGTGTGACCAATGATACCCCGGTGTGCCCTGACAATGGTTTCCTGGCCTCCGTACCCGGGCCGAAAAGCGTCCTTATTGGCGCTCGCTGTGCTCGCCGGTGCATTGACTGCGGCTGCGCCAACTGTTCGGTCATCATCAGGCGCGGAGCCGATTACTCCGATTCCCGCTCCAGCGGGGCTTGACCCGCGGCGCGTGGCGCTCGGAGAACAACTGTTCCGTGACCCACGTCTATCGCATGACAATACGCTGAGCTGCGGTTCGTGCCACGATACAAGCACAAACGGTGCCAGCGCGAATGCTCAAGACCGAGGCGCCCACGGATTGTTGCTTCCATTCAACACGCCGACCGTGTTTAACGCGGCGTTGAATTTTCGTTTGAACTGGGAAGGTAACGTCCGCTCCCTCGAACGCGAGGCGGAGGAAGGGTTGCGAAGTCCCGCCATGGCGTCAAGCGCGGAGGAGGCCCTTGTTAAAATCAGTGCCGACGAGGTGATGACGCAAAGATTCCGTGTTACGTACGGACGCGCGCCGGATGTGCCCGCTCTTCTGAATGCGATCGCAACCTACGAGCGCTCGCTCCTTACCCCGGGCGGCCGTTTCGATCGTTGGCTCGCCGGCGAAACGAGCGCCATCAGTCCCGAGGAACTCTCCGGCTATCAGCTATTTAAATCGCTCGGCTGCATCTCTTGTCACCAAGGCGTGAATGTCGGCGGCAATCTTTTGCAGCGTCATGGCATCTTTCGCACTCTAGGCGCTCCGGAGCCCGAGCTCGTTCGTGTTCCGAGCCTGCGGAACGTCGCGGCTACGGCGCCGTACTTCCATGACGGCAGTGCAGCCACTTTGAACGAAGCTGTAAGGCAAATGGGCCTCGCTCAGCTTGATCGCGTCCTGACCGACTCGCAGATTGGCTCAATTGTTGCGTTCCTAAGAACACTCACTGGAGCCTACCAGGGCCGATCGGTCGTGCCGGCGAGCGCCCGACCATCCGCGGACCCCGTACCCCGATGAGGCTCGCGCTCGCTGCAGGCGGCGCACTGCTGCTCACGCTGCTCACCTGGCTGCTGCTGAGCGGTATCAACACCAATGCGTCGGCCTATGCGGAAACACAGCGGGCCTTTGATGATTTCGCTCTGGCGGAGGCCTCAATTGGTCGCGATGTTCTACAGGCTCGCGCCGGCCTGCTTGGCAATTATGATGTTCTGGCTGAGGCCGAAGAGGCCATGGAGAGCGCGGCCAGCCGGATACGGTTGTATGTGGAGGCCGAGAACCTTGACCCGAAGCCAGTCGAGGCGCTGGCCGCAGCGGTCGGACAATACGAGGACCTGATTGAACGCTTCAAGACCGGCAATTCGCTGCTGCAGAATTCCCTGTCCTATGTAGGCCAGTTGAGCACCGATCCTGCATTTGGCGCCCTTGGGGATCGGTTTGCACCGTCTGCGACTGCACTGGCTGCTGCGATCCTGCGCCTGGCGGGCGATTCGTCACCGGAGAGCGCAAAATCGCTGCAGCAGCACATCAATCGTTTCGAGGCGCAAGCCCCGACTGGCGGTCTGGAGGGTGAAGCAGCGCACGCCCTCCTCGCCCACGCCCGTCTGCTGAGTGACCTGTTGCCGGAGGTCGACCAGACGCTGCGAGCTCTCGTCGCTGCGCCCAGCCGGCAGCCGTTCGAGGAAACCCGAGAGCTCCTGGCCCGCGCGCAAGCGGCTTTTGAAGTGACGGCGCAGCGGTTTCGGGTCCTTCTCTACGCCGTCTCGCTGGGGCTCTTGGTCATAGCGTTGCGGCTGGGCCAGCGGTTGTGGACGCGTACGTTGAGAATCCGACGGCTGGTCGACGCCAACATCATTGGCATCTTTATCTGGGATTGGTCGGCTACGACCATGAGGATATCGTCTCGGGTCGCATGCGTTGGACGGAGCTGACGCCGCCGGAATGGCTTGACCGCGACGAACGAGGGTGGTTGCCCGAGCTGAAGGTGACCGGGAGTTTGCAGCCGTTTGAGAAGGAGTACTTCCGGAAAGACGGCAGCCGTGTTCCCGTGCTGATCGGCGTGGCGACATTCGAGGAGGGCGGGAACCAGGGTGTCGCTTTCGTTCTCGACTTGACGGAGCGCAAACGCGCTGAAGAAGCATTGCGCCAGCTGGAGTCGGATCTCGCTCACATGAACCGCCTGAGCGTAATGGGAGAACTGACCGCCTCGCTCGCCCACGAAGTCACCCAACCGATCGCTGCCGCGCGGAACTACGCGCTTGCCGCTTTGAATTTCTTGCATCAGCAGCCGCCTGACCTGGACGAGGTCAAGAAAGCACTCGGCTCTGTCTTGGGCGCTGCAGATCGATCCGGCGAGATCATCGAGCGGATCCGCGACCACATCAAGAAAGCGCCTCCGCGAAAGGCCCATTTTGATCTCAATCAGGCGATCGATGAGGTGATTGTATTGGCGCGAAGCGCAATTACCCGGAATGGAGTCTCAGTCCAGACGCTCCTTGCGGAGGGGTTGACTCCCGTTCAGGGCGATCGTGTTCAATTGCAACAAGTCGTCCTGAACTTGATCCTGAACGCGGTTGAGGCAATGGGCTCGGTTGAGGCGGGAACACGAGAGTTGTTGATCAGCACGGAACAGAATCAGGCAAAGGAAGTCCTGGTGGCGGTACGCGACTCTGGGCCGGGGATTGGTCCGGAAAATCTCAAGCGCGTTTTCGAGGCTTTCTACACCACGAAAGCCAGCGGGATGGGGATGGGGTTGTCGATCTGCCGATCGATTATCGATGCTCACGGGGGCCGGCTCTGGGCAGGCAGAAATGAGCCTCGAGGCGTCGTATTTCAGTTTACCTTGCCCAGCACCGAAAGCGAACTCAAGGATTCTCTTCAGGCGGCTCACCAGGCCCGAGAGCCACGCGAAGACACCGTATGAGCTGGCTTTCGTCGATGCGGACCTGATCGTGTGGATCTGATCCTCACTCGGGATTACCCGAGTTCGGTCGGCAACAACCGGATTGGATGTGGGAGACCGAGAGGAGCAGCGCTCACGCCGTTGCCGCCGCCTTTTCTGTCGGCGCCACGTTGAACTGGAAATAATTGTCCCAGATGTAATCGAGCCGGGCGAGGGTCTCCTGCGGGGGCGGCACCGAGAGCCGCTCGCCGTCGCGCTTGAGCAGGCCGAGGCGGTCGAGCTTTGCGAGCGCGTCGTCGACCTCGAAATCGATATCGAAGCCGAAGGTGTCCTTGAGCCAATGCTCGATCGTCTCGTCGAGCTCGCGCTGGGTCGGCGCCGCCTTCGCCGTGCGCAGGAAATAGTAGGCCAGGAAGGCCTCCTTGCATTCCTGCTCCTCGGCGGCGCCGATGATGTAATCGAAGATTCCGGCATTGTTGTGGACGTTGCGGAAGTAGATGTTGTCGGTGAGCGTCTTCTGGTACTTGAGCGACTGGCGCTGATACTTCACCCATTGCCGCATCATGAAGCCGCCGAGCGCAATGAGTCCGCTCATGGCCGCGAGCGCGGTCTTCATATCGTTGTCCTCGACCGCGCCCGACAGTCCGAGATAAAAGCCGATGACGAGAAAGAGCACGGTCACGGTGGAGGCGAGATTGAGGAGGATCGGCACGCCGCCGGCGAGCGCCGGCACGCCGAGGATGAGCTTGTCGAGAACGCTCATCACCACCCGAACATTGGGGAACAAGGCGTTGAGATCGCCCCTGGCGATGTTGCGGAAATATTTGATCAGCACGCATCCGGGCCTGATCATGCGCTCCTTGAGCCGCCGCATCTCCCGTTTCGAGGCGATCTTCGCCTGGGGCTTGAGCGCCACGAACAAGACGACGTCGTCGTAGACCGTCGCCTCGATCGTCCGCTTGCGCAGTCCGAACCACTGCGAGACCTCGACAGTCTCCTTGTGGTGGCCGCGCCGGAAGAACCGCACTTCGCGATAGTCGTCGAGCGCGGCCCTGACCTCGACCCGGCTCATGACGTGCTCGCCATGCACCTTTTCGATGTCCGCATGGGACATCTCGATGAAGTTTGCGCCCTTGAGCACCGCCGTGAACGACTCCGTGAGCTCCCGATAGGCGCTCTCGAGCGCGGCCAGATCGAAGCGGGCATGCGGGTCGAGCTCGGGATTGAAGTAGAAATAGGCGTGGCGCAGATGTTCGAGCCGGTCGAAATATTCATAGTGATAGATCGCCCCGAGCAGGCGGCAGACCCAACGGAATTTTTCGCGCTCCTCCTCGCTCGCGAGCTGCCCATGCTCGATCAGCGCGTCGAGGATATCGACCTTGCGGACCGGAATGAAATGGCCGCGGTCGTCCTCGGCGCCGCCGTCGCTGCGCGGATCGACCGGCGTCATGGCTCGGCGTTGTAGAACGCTTTCGCCTCGGCGCTGAAGGAGCGGCGCGACTCGGCGTCGAGGTAGAACATGTGCCCGCCGCGGTAGAGCCGGAGCTGCGCGCGCGCAGGCTCGCCGATCTGCGGCAGATGGTCGAGCACATAGCGGCTCGCGGCATAGGGCGTCGTCATGTCGCTGTAGCCATGGGCGATCATGAGCCGGAAGCTCGGCTCGAGCGCGAGCAGCTCGCGCATGTCGTCGCTGACGCTCGCCGCCGCGCGCCCGCCGCCATCCCAATCCCACTTGCCCGAAATGTCGGACGCCAGGAGGATGTAGGTCATCTCGGTCTTGAAGCCGAGCTCCTCGCGGGCATAGGTCGAAAACACTCCGCCATAGGCGCGGGCGACGCCGTCGAGGAGCGGGTCGGGGCCTCTTGCGGTGTCCTGCTCGGGGTAGGGGTCGTCGACCGCGAAGGTCGCATCATAGCGGCTGACGATCTTGCGCTCGCTCCGGATGAAGCCCCGCAACTTCGCGACCACCTCCTCGGGCAGGCCGGTCAGCTGCGCAACCCGCCCATAGAAGGCGTGGGCGGCTTCGCCCTGGGGCGGCGCCCCGGCGAGCGTGGTCAGATATTCGGTCAGCGCGAAGCGCTCCGCCTCGGCGAGCTTCTCCTTGCTGAAGGCGCCCTTGCGCTCGAGCTCGGAGGCGGCGAGCGAAGGCAGCTGCAAGGCTGCGCCCAGGGCGAAGCGGGTGCCGCCAAAGGTCAACGCGCCTTCGACCATCGGCGACAGCATCATGACCCCGGTGACCGCGATGCCCTGCTCGCGCCGCAGCGCCTGCGCCACCTTGACAGCGCGGAAGCCGCCATAGCTCTCGCCCAGAATGTATTTGGGCGAGGCCGCGCGGCCATTGTTGGCGACATAGAGCGCAATCGTCTTCGCCAGCGATTCGGCATCGCGCCGCACGCCCCAGAATGCGCTGCCGCCGTCGGGCTTGGCCGGCTTGCTCCAACCCGTTCCGACCGGGTCGATCAGCACCAGGTCGGTGAAGGCGAGCCAGGTCTGCGGATTGTCCTGCAGGTGCGTCGCGGTGGCTTCGCGGTTGCCGTTCCCGAACTCGGCGATGCGCGGGCCGACCAGGCCGAGATGGAGGAACGCCGAGGCCGCGCCCGGCCCGCCATTGAAGACGAAGGTCAACGGACGGCGGGCGGTGTCGCCGCCCTTGGCGACATAGGCGGTGTAGAAGATCGCCGCCGAGCGCTCGCCCGATTGGTCGAACAGCGAAAGCGTGCCCGCGGTCGCGGTATAGTTGAGCCGGCCGTCGGGGGTGTCGATCGCGTGCTGGGTGATCGCATCGGCGGGCAGCAGCCGAAGGACGCTCTGCCCGGATGCCTGCCGCTGGTCGGCCTGCGGCTGGCCTTGGCGGCGCGGTTGGTCCTGCGCGAGTGCTGTGGTCGCTGGGACGGCGATCAGCAGCGCCAGGAGGGGCCGGGTGAGTTTCGTCAGGGCATTGGTGGTCATTGCGGCAGTTCCTGTCTGTCCTTCGGCGCCCCGTCGGCGGCAGCTTAGCGGATATCGGGTCGTCTGCTCAAATGCGCCAGTCGTTCTTTTGCGGCTGATAGCGAGCCTATTGCGGCTTTGTGATGGTCTTTTCCCAAAGCTCGGTCCATTTCTTCCCCTGGTCCAGCATCTGCGCGGGGTCGATGAAGGTGAGCTCGAGGCCTGCGGGCAGCGGCCTCACCTTCGGATTGGTGGGAACGAGGTCCCGTTTCGCCAGGATGACCTGCGCCTCCCCAATCATGAACTCGTAGAGCAACAGCGCGGCGTTGGGGTGCGGGGCGCAGCGCGCGACCGAGATGCTGGTCGCCAAGGCGATGACCGGGGGCAGATAGAAGGTGCGGATCGGCGCGCCCGCCCGCTGCAACTGATCGGACTTGTAGCCGAAGACGGTCAGCGCGAGCGGGACCTCGCCGGCGGCCACCATGTTCGCCAACAGCGTGTGGCCCTTGCGCGCCGAAATGCCATTCGTCCGCACAATGTCCCGAAACAGCTTCAGGCCCCTGTCTTCGCCAAGCTCGCCGACGATGGCGGCGAACCAGGGCGCGTCGTCGGCCTCGATGGCGAGGCGGCCCTTCCACCTCGGATGCCTGAGGTCCGCATAGGTCTTCGGCGCTTCCTCACCCTTGACGAGGCTCGTGTTGTAGGCGCCGGCGAAGAGGTTCACGTAGACGCCGACATATTCGCCGTGCGGCTGCAAGGCCTGCGGCATCAGGGCCGCGGTGGCCGGAGACTTCACCGCCGCCAGCAGATGCTCCCGGGAGAGCGGCTCGAGCGCCGGCGGGCCGGAGTGATAGGCGTCCGCGGGGCAGCGGCCGGCCCGGCTCTCGGCCAAAGCGCGCTGCACGATCGCCTCGGTGCTGCCGCGCCACACCTGCACGTCGATGCCGTATTTGCTGCGAAAAGCCTCGATGACGGGCAGCGTGTCTTCGGCGACGAGGGACGTGTAGTAGGAGAGGGCGCCTTCCTTCTTCGCCCCTGCGATCAGCCGCTGCATGCGATCGGGACCCTGATAGGCGGCGATCTCGGCCAGGCTGCGCGTCTGCGCCAGCGCCGGGGTCGCGCCGAGCGCGATCACCGCCGCGAGCGACGCGACTGCAAGCGACTGGCACGAAGCTCTGCGGAGCACGATCGGCCACCGTCGTCGTTGTCGATTGCCGAATGAGGCAAGAAGCATTGTGTCGA
>WNGQ01007301.1_pt1 | contig 13052 bp, 10 predicted proteins | sample 5407661 | NCBI WGS metagenome assembly WNGQ01 (sample SAMN13153382, study PRJNA577476) | soil metagenome | isolation source: 60 cm soil or saprolite under Garry oak tree replicate 2 | place: USA:California | collected 2016-06-15
GTAATCATTCACCGTTACCACATGCACACCGCGTCCACTCAATGCATTCAGATAAACCGGAAGAGTGGCGACCAGAGTTTTTCCTTCACCGGTCTTCATCTCGGAGATTTTGCCCTGATGCAGGACCATGCCACCGATCAATTGAACGTCGAAGTGACGCATGTTGAGAACACGTCGCCCCGCTTCACGAACTACAGCGAAAGCTTCCACCAGGATCTCGTCGAGAACCTCGTTGAGGGCTTGCCTGCGCTCGTCTTCTAATTGCTTCACGCGGTCGGGATCGGCATCCGGTTCATCGGTAATCTGGTCGAGGCGCTCTTTAATTCGCTGTCGGAATTCATCCGTCTTGGCGCGCAACTGGTCATCGCTGAGCGCCTTCATGGCAGGCTCCAACGCGCTGATGGCCTCGACATTGGGCCTCAGGCGCTTGAGTTCACGCTCGTTTTTGGTCCCAAAGACCTTTGCGATGGCGTAGTTAATCAAATTGTTCCTTAGGTGGGCACACCGCCCCGTCTGCTTAGAGCCTAGCATATTAGATGCGGAGGAAGGATGTAAGTCGCGGCACCGTACGGGAGCACCACGCCCCTGGCTTCGTGTTCATCCCGCATTCTCATGTAAGATTTCGCGCAAGCATGCCGACATTTTATGACCGTTTTCGCGAGTGCGCCGAGCGCTGGCCCGACCATATCGCTTTGGAGATTCAGCGGCGCGATCGGTTGGAAAGTTATCGCTATCGCGAAGTGAAGCAGATGGCGGAATCAGTGGCCCGCTGGCTCGTGGAAAGTGCGTTCCACCCCGGTGCCCGAATTGCAATTTTGGCTGACAATCATCCCCGCTGGGTAACAGTTTATCTGGGCATCATCGCCGCAGGATGCACCGCCGTCCCTCTGGATACTGCGCTTCACGCCGACGAAGTAGTGAAATTGCTGAAGGACAGCGGGTGTTCCCTGCTTTTCTGCGATCCTAGGATCGTAGCTGTCCGAGCCGTGAGCGGGCTGCAGGTGGGCATTGTACTGACCGAAGGCAGCAGTGACTCAATTAGAGGAAAACCTCTGGCACAACTGGACGCAATTCTTGCGACAGGCGCTCAAGACTTCAGCCCTGTCGCAGTTTCGCCCGACAGCGTCGCCGCGCTGCTCTACACCTCCGGGACAACTGCTGACCCCAAGGGCGTAATGCTGACCCATGCCAACTTGATGGGGGAAGTCCAGGGAGTTTTCGCGGTACTGCGGATCGGGCCAGAGGATGCTGTGCTGGGCCTGCTGCCGCTCTTTCACGCCCTCGCGCAGATGGCCAATCTATTGTTACCACTGGTAACGGGAGCCCGTGTCGTTTATCTGGAAACTCTGAATACCAACGACTTGCTGCGCGCCTTCCGCGAGCGGAAGATCACGGCGCTCGCCGTAGTCCCACAATTTTTCTATCTCATTCGCGACCGCATCTTCAAAGAAGTTGCGCAGCGCGGCAGGCTTGCCCAACTGGGTGTGCGTGGATTGATGTCGCTAAATCGATTGCTGCGCAGGCTCGGACTCAATGCTGGACGAATTTTCTTCCGGCAAATTCATCAAACTTTCGGCGGCACGATGCGTTACCTGATAACAGGCGGCTCCCGGTTCGATCCGCAGGTCGGACGAGAATTTCATGCGCTGGGCATCGACATCCTGCAGGCCTACGGTCTGACTGAGACCACAGGTGGTGCATTTCTTACTTCACCGGACGACAACGTGATTGGGTCCGTAGGTAGACCATTGCCAGGTTCTGAGGGCCGGATCATCGATCCGCAGCCAGCCGGAGAAGATACCCAGCCTGCCGGCGAAATTGCGATCCGCGGTCCCATCGTGATGAAGGGTTACTGGAACCGGCCTGACGCTACGTCCGCCGTGTTGAAAGGTGGATGGCTGCACACTGGCGACCTCGGCTATTTCGACACGCATGGAAATTTATTTATCACCGGGCGAATGAAAGAAGTCATCGTCCTCAGCAACGGCAAGAATATTTATCCGGAAGAGATCGAAGCGCATTATTTGAATTCTCCATTCATCAAGGAAATTTGCGTAATCGGAGTGGAAGCCCGTCCCGGGGACGCCATGTCAGACCGGCTTCATGCCGTGATCGTTCCCAACTTTGAGCTGCTCAGACAGCGAAAGATCGTCAACACCAAGGAAGTGATTCGGTTCGACATTGAGGGCTTGTCCGTGAAACTGCCGTCGACCAAACGAATTGGTAGCTATGAAATCTGGCAGCAGGATTTGCCTCGCACTACGACCCGAAAACTGAAACGATTCGAAATCGAAAAGCGAATCCAGGCCAACGCGGCGCAGGGACTGGCCGGCGATTCCGAAATTGCCCAAGAAAAGCCGCTTACCGCAGAAGATGCGTCGTGGCTAGAGCAACCGGAAGTTCAGCGCGCGCTCGAGATCATTCGTCAAGCAACCAAAGCCAAATCCGAAGAGCTGCGTCCTACGGACAATCTCGAGCTTGATCTGGGCTTCGATTCAATGCAAAGCAAAAGGAGCCCGTCGATCCTGAAGCTCTGGCTCTCGCCGCACGACGCCCGGTCGCGGAAATTTTCTGGCTCATGCTGAGCCGGGTCGTTCGACTTTTTGCAGATGATCGATTCAAATTGCACGTTACCGGACTGGAAAACCTCCCCTCCCACGGTCCATACATCATTTCTTCTAACCACCAGAGTTTCCTTGATCCTGTGATTCTGAGCAGTGTTCTTCCCGGATCAGTATTTCGCCAGCTTTTCTCGGTTGGAACCAGTGAAATCTTCGGATCAGGATTCATGCGCGTTCTGGCCCGGTCACTACGCGTAGTGGTAGTGGACCCCGATGCGAATTTGATTTCTGCCATGCGAGCCGGGGCTTTCGGACTCCGGCACGGTCGTATCCTGATGCTCTACCCGGAAGGTCGACGCAGCATTGATGGCAGGCCGACGAGGTTTAAAAAAGGCGCCGCAATTTTATCCATTCACCAGCGGGTGCCGATCGTTCCCGTCGCGATTGAAGGCTTTCACGAGGCATGGCCGCGCGGGAAACGCTTTCAGAAATTCGCGCCGTTCCGGATAAAGTTTGGTGAACCTATTTACCCTCCTCCCGAACCAGAAGCATCGGAAATCGCTTACGAGAAACTGACCGGCGAGCTGAAAAAGCGAATCGTGAGAATGTGGGAAGAGCTGAGGCGGGAAAACGGCACTTAGCACTTGGCACTTAGCATTTAGTCCGTCGACTATTGCGTCACTTCTAGAAAGAACGTCCCTGCGTTCATAGGGTGGGTGGCTAGTGCTAAATGCTAAGTGCGAAATGCTAAATGCTACTTCGCCCGGGGATGGGTCTGATCGTAAACGTGCAGCACGTGTTTGATGGAAAGCTGTGTGTATCGTTGGGTGGTCGAAAGACGCTCGTGACCAAGCATTTCCTGGATAGCGCGCAGATCGGCGCCTTCCTCCAGCATGTGGGTTCCGAACGCGTGACGTAAGGTGTGCGGGTGAACGTCCGGGGAAAGTCCTTTGGCAATCGCGATTTTCTTGACGATACGTCCGACGCTGCGGGTGGTAAGGTGACCACCACGCTGGTTGATCAGCAAGGCAGACGTATTCTTCTTGCCGCCGAGCAGGCGCTGGCGCACAGGCAAATAGGCGGCGAGTGCCACTCGGACTGATTCGCCGAAAGGAACGTAGCGCTCTTTTTTTCCCTTGCCGCGAATCAGGACGGCTTCGGCACTCAGATGTATGTCGTCCAAATTGATGCCGGTGAGCTCCGAATTACGAATGCCGCAGCCATACAGCAACTCGAGTATCAGGCGATCACGCTCCGGAAAAGCTGCCGCGTCCGGCATCTCGCCGTCAAGCACAGTATTCATTTCTTCAATCGTCGGCACGCGCGGCAGTTTTTTGGGGAGCTTTGGAGTCGTTACCAGAGCAGCGGGATTCTGTTCCACAACTCCATCTTGCGCTAGCCAGCGATAGAGTGAACGCACCGCTGCCAGGGAACGCGCAACCGAAGTCTTGCTCAAGCCCTTTTCATACAGCTGCGAGAGAAATCCGCGAATCGCCACGTGATCAATGCTTTTCCAATCGCGCGACCCAGCATAGGCGGCGAAGTTGTCGAGATCGCCCCTGTAAGCCCTGATGGTGTGACTGGAGGCATTGCGGTGCCCGAGAGTTTTGAGGAACTCGTCGGTGGCTTTTTGGACAACCGTGCGGGAACGTGTGGTCATTCTTAATTGTTGGTTGTTGACTTTTGATTGAAAACCAACTTGCCTTGCCTTGCTCAGTCAACAATCAAAAATCAACAACTCCTTACCTAGCCTTGGCTCTCGGATGATGCTTCTGGTAAACGATTTTCAGCCGATCCATCGCTACATGGGTATAGATCTGTGTCGTCGAAATATCTGCATGGCCCAGAATCGTCTGCACGGTGCGAAGATCGGCGCCGTTTTCCACCATGTGCGTGGCGCAACTGTGGCGCAGCATATGCGGACTGGCGTTGCGCCCTGCACGTGCTGACGCGGCACGCACCACCTGCCAGACTCGTTGCCGGCTGAGTTTGCGTGTGCCTCGTCCGAAAAATAAAAGAGGTGAACTCTTCCCGGCTGCAAGCACTGGGCGTGAGGTTTTCATATACGCGCCCAGCGTATCCTGGGCGGATTTTCCCAGAGGCACGATGCGTTCCTTGTCGCCCTTGCCACGCACCAGAACGTAACCTAGGTCGAGTTTTAGATCCTCCAGTTTGACCCCGATGATTTCGGAGACGCGCAGCGCTCCGGCATAGAACACCTCCAACATGGCGCGATCGCGTGCGGCTATAGCCTCAGCATTTTTGCGATTGGACGCGGGCCGCGGGTTGCGCAGCATGACATCGATTTCATCGTGCCCAAGCGACTTGGGCAAAACTTTCCATTGCTTCGGCGAATCGATGTTCAACGTGGGATCGTGCGCAATGAACTTGTCAAGCAGAAGATACCGGTAGAGATGCCGCAGCGCCGACAGCTTGCGTCCCACCGATCGTCCGTCCACCTGATTGCCTAACAACTGCCCCAGAAAATCGCGCACGTCGGTTCGGCGAGCGTTTAGTAGCGTGCGCTTACGCTTTTCCAGAAATTCGGCGAATTGTCCTATATCGGTGGTGTAAGCAGAAATCGTGAGCGCCGCCAACCCCTTCTCGATTTTTAAATAGTCGAGGAAACCGGAGACCGCTCGTGAATTGACCTCAGAGGGCACTCAACGAGTGTGCCCATTATCGGACCCTAGGAAAAGTGGTGAGTAAGGTCCCAGTTCGCCGCTCATGAGGGAGATGACGTCCCCACGGTTTTGAAAATATCTGCTGCGTACAGCGCCCCCTGCGGAGTTTCCTCGTGCTTGAAATAGGCAAACACATCGCGGCCTTGATTGCGGTGTTCCTGAATCCGATCCACCATAGACTGCCGCTCTTCCGGGTTATAGGACGGTTTGCGATAACGGTAGTAGCAAAAATCCGCCGTCACCACATCGGGCGTAACCCGCTCTTCAGTTTCGGCGACGCATAAAGCGCGATTGCGGGATTTCAGCAGATTGAAAATCTCCTCAGTAAACCAAGATGTGTGCCGGAACTCGAATGCCGAAGCCACCCCGCGGGGTAGTGCGGCCAAAAAATCCTCCAAGAGCTGCGCGTCTGCCTTCAGGTTTGGCGGCAACTGAAAGAGCACCGGTCCAAGCTTTCCAGCCTGCGCCAGTGGTTCGATGGTGCTCAGAAATCGTGGAATGAAGTCTTCAGTCTTCTTCAAACGTTTGATGTGAGTAATGACTTGGTGGGCCTTCACGCTGAAACGGAAGCCTGCCGGCGTTTCTGCGATCCATTTTTGGGCCGTAGTCTCTTTCACCAGTTGCCGGAAGGTGAAATTTACCTCCACGGCATTGAGTTGGGTGGCGTAATACTGAAGGAAATTCTTCTGCGGCAGCTTAGCGGGATAAAACTCTGGCTTCCAACTGGGATAAGCCCATCCCGATGTGCCGACGTACAGTTGCGCCATCGATCACTCCGCTGCCATGGATGAGGCGCATTATACCTTCCGGCGTTTTTTCTTTGGGGTAGTCAGGGGACGCACAGTTTTTGCGCGTTGTTTTGCGACCTTGCGTGCGGGTGCCGCCTGGGCAGCTATTTCCCAGCCCACTTTGATAGGCTCCGGCTTCCCTTCCTCGATGCCTGCCAGTTTTGGCAACTTCTGCTTCAGCGTGCGAACGGGTTCGAACAGGTCCCCCATTTTGTCCACGCGGTTCAGAACTTGCTTGGCTTCGAAGACCAGCAAGCTCGCATCCTTCTTCTTCAGCGCTAGTTCGACTTCTTCCCATGCGACCGGCGTCGAAACCGTAGGATGCTCTCGCGCCCGCAGCGAATAGACACTCACAGTAGTCTTATGTTCATCGTTTTGACTCCAATCAACCAACACTTTGCCGACGCGCAAAGTCTTCTTCATGTCGGAAACAACCAGGTCCCTGTGCTCATCTTCCAGCAATCGCGCAATCGCGTGGGCAAAGGGCTTGGTAACGTCATAGCTTGTCGGCGTATGCAACGGAACATAGATCTGAAGGCCTTTAGAGCCGGATGTCTTGGGAAAGCTCTGTAATCCGAAGTGATCGAAGATCGTCCTTAGCCAAATTGCGACTTGCGAGCATTGCACGACGTTCGCAGGCGGGCCGGGGTCAAGATCGAAAACCATCATGGTCGGACAATCGATATCTTTCGCCAATGAAAGCGATGGATGTAATTCGATAGAAGCCAAATTGGCTACCCAAACCAGTGTGGGCAAGTCGTTGGGCAAAATGTAATTGACATAGCGATTGTTTCCCTCACTCCAGATTGGGGCGGTCTTCACCCAATCCGGCCGGTGCTTCGGCGCATTCTTTTCAAAAAAGAAAGGGCGATCCACGCCTTCCGGATAACGCTTTAACGTCAGCGGATGTCCGGCAATATGCGGGATCAAGACAGGCGCGACCCGCACGTAATAGTCGATCACCTGGCCTTTGGTGAATCCGGCCGCGGGATATAGGACTTTGTCCAGATTTGACAGCTTCAGGTGTTTACCATCGATGTCAACCACGGCTTCCTTACTCACACCAGCTCCTTTCAGACTCGATTCTTGATGCCGATTCTTGCGGCACAAAAATCACTCGCTGCTTGGATGCCAGAGTTAGGCGGTGTGACGGGACTCTATCTTTTTTGTCCAACATAAGCTGGATTGACAACTTCCCCTCTCCCACGTAACGTCAAATTCTTCCCTTTGTGATTGATCCAACCGCAGTGGAGGGCCGATGAAACAGCGTGCGCTCAGAATTCTAATCATATTCTTCGTATTAATCTCGCTGGCGGGGGCGCAGGATCTGGCTTCCTTTGAAAAGCGGACCACGGTCAAGAAACTGGCGAATGGCCTGACCGTGCTCATCTGCGAGCGCCCCGAAGCGCCGGTGTTCTCCTTCTTCACTCACGTGGATGCCGGCTCGGTGCAAGACCCAACGGGTGAAACCGGCCTCGCTCACATGTTCGAACACATGGCATTCAAGGGCACGGACAAGATCGGAACCAAAAACTACGCTGCGGAAAAAGTTGCCCTGGAAAAAGTTGAGAAGGCCTACGCGGCCTATCGGTACGAGCGCGACAAGCGCGTCGGCCGCGACGATGCCAAGGTCAAACAACTGGAGAAGGCCTGGCAAGATGCGGTGCAGGAAGCCAACCAGTATGTGATACCCAACGAGTTCAGCGAGATCGTGGAGCGCAACGGAGGCGAAGGGCTGAACGCGTTTACCAACGACGACGAAACTGGATATCACTATTCCTTTCCGGAAAATCGTCTCGAACTGTGGGCCTATCTCGAGTCCGAGCGCTTCATCCATCCCGTGATGCGCGAATTTTATAAAGAGCGCAACGTGGTGATCGAGGAGCGCCGGATGCGCACCGATAGCCGGCCCATCGGGCGTTTGCTGGAGCAGTTCATCTCTGCCGCTTTCCAGGCACATCCGTATCATCGCCCGACCATAGGATGGTTGGCCGACCTCAACTACTTCTCAGCTACGGATGCGCAGCATTTCTTTGATAATTACTACGTTCCGTCAAACATGGTGGTAGCAGTGGTCGGTGATGTGAAAGCGTCTGAGGCTATGCCCATAGTGGAGAAATATTTCGCCAGGATTCCTTCGCATGCCCAGCCGGACGAAGCCGCAACCACCGAGCCTCCACAAAATTCAGAGCGCCGCGTGGTTCTCCGCGAGAGCTCTCAGCCGGTTTACCTCGAGGGCTACCACCGGCCGGATTATCTCGACAAAGATGACGCGGTTTACGACGCCATTGCGGACTTAATGTCCGAGGGCCGAACCTCGCGTTTGTACCGCGCTCTGGTCCGCGACAAGAAGATCGCCTCAGTTTCAGCTGGATTTACTGGCTTTCCCGGAACCAAATATCCGCACCTGTTCGCCTTTTTTGCCTTTCCTCTGCCCGGACACACGCCTCGCGAAATCGAGGATGCCATCCATGTTGAAATTGAACGTCTGAAAAAAGAAGACATTACGGATGAGGAACTCAAGATGATCAAAACCCGCGCCAAGGCAAACCTGGTTCGCGGCCTGGCAGAAAATGAGGGACTCGCCTTCCAGTTAGGCGAAGCGCAGTCACGTTACGGAGACTGGCGAGAATCGTTTCGGCAAGTCGACCGCATTGACAAAGTCACAAAAGCCGATATCCGCCGGGTAGCGAATCAGATTTTCGTTCCCACCAATCGCACAGTCGGCATTATCGAAAATGTTTCCTCCGTCTCGACGAGCAAGGGAGGCCAGCAATGAGACGTCTCGCCTCTTATTCTTTTGTTCTTGTTTCGTTGCTGATCGGGATCTCAATTCTTTCGACTGTGACCCCGGCGCAAACCGATTGGCGGCAAATTCCGATTCCGCCACTGCACTCCTTCCAGCCCAAACAGCCCAAACGAATTCAGTTGCCCAATGGCATGGTGATCTTCCTTCAAGAAGATCGTGAACTGCCTCTGATCGATGGCACTGCCCGGGTGCGTGGCGGCTCTCGAGAAGAACCGGCGAGCAAAGTAGGCTTGATTAATATCTACGGCGAAGTGTGGCGTACTGGTGGAACCAAAACCCAGACCGGCGACCAACTGGACGACTTCCTGGAGATTCGTGCCGCGAAAGTAGAAACCAGTGGCGGCGTTGATTCCACCACGATCGGCTGGTCATGCCTAAAAGCCGATTTCGACGATGTATTCAAAATTATTGCGGACTTGCTTCACCAGCCGGAATTCCGTGAGGACAAAATCGAAATCGCCAAACAGGGAGAATACGACAACATCTCCCGGCGCAACGATGATATCGGCGGCATCGCGGCTCGCGAGTCGGTCAAACTGGCCTATGGCCCGCAAAATCCCTACGCTCGCGTTCCAGAGTACGCGACCGTGGCCGCGGTTACTCGCCAGGATTTGATCGATTGGCATCACACCCACGTTCATCCCAATAACATCATTCTTGGAATAACAGGCGATTTTGATTCCGCAGCTATGGAGACCAAACTTCGACAGGCGTTCACTGGCTGGCCGAAAGGACCTGCGGTCAAAAAACCTGAAATCCAATTCCAGCCGGCCAAGCCTGGCTACTACGTGGTCCCCAAGGAAGATGTCAACCAGAGTGCTATTCGCATGGTCGACTTGGGCACAACCCGCGACAATCCCGATTACTATGCCATTGAAGTTTTTAACGAAGCTTTCGGCGGCGGATTTTCCTCACGTCTGTTTCGCGACCTGCGTACAGGTAAGGGTTTGGCCTACTCGGTCGGTGGCGGAATCGGAACAGCCTTCGATCATCCTGGCATCGCACGCCTCTCGATGGGCACCAAGAGCCAGACCACAGTAGAGGCGATTCAAGGACTCTATGAGGAAATCGATAATCTAAATAAGCAACCGATCTCCGACGACGAGATCAAACGTGCCAAAGATTCCATCCTGAATTCGTTCGTCTTCAACTTTGATTCTCCCGAGAAGGTTTTGCGCGAGCGGATGGCTTATGAGTTCTATGGATATCCTGCCGACTTCCTTGAGAAATATCGGGCCGGAATAGAAAAAGTGCAAACTCCAGACGTGACACGTGCCGGAGCCAAGTATCTTCACAAGGAGAAATTGAGGGTGCTAGTGGTCGGAAATACGTCGGAGTTCGACAAACCGCTGTCCTCACTTGGCCCCGTGTCCACCGTAGATATCACAATCCCACCTCCACCTCCGGAGAAACCCGGCGAAGCGAAGTAGACAAATCACGAACGCGCCTTCGCAGGCTGGCTGAAGGCAACTCTCATCCCCCGAAACAATCCTATTGAGGATGCTGCGGAAATCTATTTGACCGAGCCGCTTTTTTCGCGCTATCATTGTAGGCGAATAAAACGCGAATGCACATCATGGCCACTCTCCCCCTTCTACCTGAGTCTCCAGGCCCACGATTGGTCGGGATTGCGCGTTTGGCCGCCGAGGGCGAGTCCCTTAGACAAGGGCACGACGTGGAATATTTCACCCTGCCGGTTCGCTCGCTGCTCAACCGTTGCACGGTCGCCCGAATGCCCTTTACCTGGACCATCAATCCCTATCGTGGCTGTGAATTCGCCTGCAAATATTGCTACGCGCGCTACACCCACGAATTCATGGAACTGCGAGACGGTGTCGATTTCGAGCGAAAGATATACATCAAACAGCACGCGGCTGAGCTGCTGAGACAGGAACTCCGCCGCGTAAACCCGGGCGAGGAAATTGCACTCGGGACGGCGACTGACCCCTATCAGCCCATCGAGCGCCGCCTGGAAGTAACTCGCGCTATTTTGGAAGAGTTATCGCGGCATGCTGGACTGGAGTTGGGCATCGTCACCAAGTCCAACCTGGTTTTGCGCGACATCGATGTGCTCCAGCGAATTGCTGAGAACAATCAGATTTTCGTAAACGTGACCATCACCACGCTCAATGTTGACCTCGCTCGAATTCTCGAGCCGCGTGCGCCTCGGCCAGATTTGCGAATGGAAACTGTGCGTAAGCTAAACCTCGAAGGCGTGAATGCCGGAGTGATCTGTGCTCCGGTGGTTCCCGGCATCACTGATTCTCCCCGCGATCTGGAAGCGTTAGTCCGAGCTACGGCTGAGGCTGGCGGTAAATATATTTACGCGAATCCACTTTTCCTGAAACCGTGCTCTGCCGCAATTTTCCTGCCCTTCTTAGAGAAAGAGTTCCCTCAACTGGTGGATAGCTACCAGCAACGGTATAAGGATCGCGCGTTTTTGCCGAAAGCTTACGGGCAAAGGCTTTCGCAGCTTATGGCCCGGCTCCGCCAGAAATACGGTCTCCGCAGAGATTACGGTAGCGATTCCCGGACAAACTCGCTCGCACCTGCCGGAACGCAACTGACACTTTTCTAAACCATTCCAACGAAGCAGGACAGTTACAAAATCCCGTCGAAAGGTGCTGCTCGACTATAATCCCTGCTTAGGATGCCCGTTCATCCACCAAGCACGCCGCGGTCTCCGCGAAGCTGGGAGTATTTTCCTCCGCCTCCTCCGCCTCCGTCTGGTCCTCAGCCCGTCCCAGAAGCAAAAACAAATCGCCGGCCAGAAGTTCTCGCCCAGCTGCACAAATTTTGGCAAAGAGTGACGGAAGGACTGGAGCTAAACCAACTCTGGTCGCAATTCCATGCCGACGCCCGCGCCAGCTACCGGCTATATTCACGCGACTTCGAGGCCCGGGCGCCGCACGGTACACGCCGCCATGATTATCTTCATACTGCACAGGAACTCATCTGGGCAATCCTGGAAAAACTAACTCCGGCACGGCGAGTCCTGTTGCTGGTGGGTGTGTTGCTTGTGATCTTCCCCGCGGGCGGCTTCAATTATCAGGGCAAATCGGGCGTGGAAGTCGTTGAATTCGACTTCCACTTTTATGGTGGAGTGCTACTGTTCATTCTTCTTATGCTGGAAGTCGCCGACCGGGTGGTGATGAAACGCGACTTGGAGATCGCGCGTGACATCCAGAGCTGGTTGCTGCCCGCCAGTACACCCCAAGTGCCCGGCCTTGCCATCGCATTCGCCACTCGCGCAGCAAACACAGTTGCAGGAGATTTCTACGACGTGTTTGCACGGCCCGCCACAGTTTCGACCGAAACGCGATATGTACTCGCAGTCGCCGACGTTGCGGGAAAGAGTATTCCCGCTGCCCTGCTGATGGCTACATTCCAGGCCAGCCTTAAGACGCTTTCGGCTACCTCCTGCTCACTGCCTGAGCTGGTAGCAGGAATGAATCGCTATGCCTGCACCAACAGTCAAAGCGGATTACGTTTTACTACTGCATTTCTGGCAGAGTTTGACGCGGCCAGCAGAACCGTGCTCTACATCAACGCGGGTCACAATACCCCCATTCTGCGACGGGCTTCGGGGTTGGTAGAACGTTTGACGATGGGAGGCTTACCGCTGGGGATTAAGGCCGACACCACTTACGAATCGGGCCAGATTACCTTGCAGCCAGGGGATTGGCTGGTGATCTTCACTGACGGTTTGGTGGAAGCGGAAAATGAAAGCCTCGAGGAGTACGCGGAGCAGCGGCTGCTGAATGTGATAGAAGCAGGCGCCGCAATCACTCCGGAAGAACTACTGCCCCGTATCATGACCAACGTCGACAGTTTTGTGGGCACGACCCCGCAGCACGATGACATCACCTGTATGGTGGTGAAAGTGGAATGAAAATATTGGGCGTTTGAGTATTCGGTTTTTTCAGTTAATTTCCCCACCAACTACCCTGCAAATTCTCCGCCAGCGTTCCAAGTTGGGAATGGTTTAATTCCGAAACGGAACGACTGCAGTTTTTGCGCTGCCGCAATCTGTCATTGATTGTGCCACTATATGGTCTCGATGGTTCTCGGCTGAAAACTGAGTTCATTATTTGCAGCGCAGATGTCTACGCCAACGCTGCAAGCAATGAGACCTTACTCTGACAGCTGGAGCATGTTCTCCGTCTTGCCCTGGATGCGAGGGCCAACTGCCCTCATAAAAGCATCGGGC
>WNGQ01005362.1_pt1 | contig 13049 bp, 5 predicted proteins | sample 5407661 | NCBI WGS metagenome assembly WNGQ01 (sample SAMN13153382, study PRJNA577476) | soil metagenome | isolation source: 60 cm soil or saprolite under Garry oak tree replicate 2 | place: USA:California | collected 2016-06-15
CTGCTGAGCGGACGTATCCGCAGGCTCTACCAGATGAGAGAACCTGTGCAGTATGAAGCAGAAGTCCACGCGCTCATCCGGCAATGGATGCTCGACAGCGAAGAGGGCAGACGGTAAAGCTGCGCAGGTATGGCAGAGAACGTCAAGACAACGCTCAAAGAGTGAGGAAGCCTCGTCAGGGAAATGCTGACGAGGCTTCTTATTTGTACAAGGAGATAGGTATGTCGGCGATTCATCAACCAGATCCCACGAGTCGGATCATCCTGGGCATCGACCCTGGTGTGGCGATTGTGGGCTATGCGGTGCTGGAGGCACAAGGCGATGCGCTCAGAATGATCGCTTGCGACGTCATTAGAACGCCCGCAGGTCTTCCCCTGGCACCACGATTACAACAGATCTACCAACAACTGGGCGGGATAGTAAGTAGCTATCGCCCCGAAGAGGCTGCGATAGAGGAACTCTTCTTCGGCAAGAATGCAAGTACAGCTATAGCTGTTGGGCAGGCACGAGGAGTGATCATGCTGGCACTGGCGAATAGTGGCCTTTCCATTGCGGAATACACACCTAATGAGGTCAAGCTCGCTGTAACCGGCTACGGTGCCGCAAAGAAGGAGCAGGTGGGGGAGATGGTGCGTCTGCTGCTCCACCTCACCGCGCCATCGCCATCTGTCACGCGCATTCGGTTCGCTACACCCAGCAGGAGGAGCGAAACAATGGAGTGGCCAGAAGGAAGCGCTGAGAGGCGCGTCGTTCCTTACAATTGGTGAGCCCGCAGAACCTTACAAGCTCTGCGGGCTTGTTGTTAGTAGAGAGCACAGTTCCCCAGACCTCTTCCTGAAGGTCTGGGGAACTGTTTTTGTGTGAAAGGGACAGGAAATGAAACAGCTACGCGAACGTCTCTATGCCTATGGCTCCGAGACGCTCTTAACGGAGGAACTGCTGGCGATCATCCTGCGCGGCTCTCCTCGTGAGCACGTCCTTGAGTTGGCAAGCAGGCTACTGGTGAAATACGGGGGATTAGGCGGGTTACTGCATACTGATTGTCGAGAACTCAGCCAGGAACACGGCCTGGGTGACGCCAGAATTGCACTGATCAAGGCAGCATTGGAGATGGGGAAGCGGCTGCATACACTGCCAGCAGGCGACAAATACCAGATCACTGCGCCGGCCGATGTCGCCAGGCTGGTGATGCCAGACATGGCACATCTTGACCATGAGCAATTACGGGTCATCGTGCTCGACACGAAAAACCGGGTGGTCAGCAACATGCCGCTCTATCGCGGGACCGTCAATAGCTCGGTTCTGCGTGCCGCCGAGATTTTTCGCCCGGCCATCACACGCAATTGCCCGGGAATCATCGTTTGCCATAACCATCCCACTGGCCTGCCGGAACCTAGCCATGAGGATGTGGAGGTGACGAACCAGCTTGTCGCCGCTGGAAAGGTGTTAGATATAGAGCTCGTGGACCATCTGATCATCGGCCACCAGCAATTCGTGAGCCTGAAAGAACGGTTGAGGTGGTAAATGGTGAATGAGGTACACCAAAGGCCGACTTGAGCGGACGAGGTGATACGTACTCTATAACGTGCTAAATTACATAAACATGCGTCAGAAGGCTTCTTTCTCAAAACAGAGGGAGCCTTCTGACCTCTTCTTCGGACTGATTGGTAGCCTTAAAACATGTGCTGCTAAAGGATGAATCCATAAGCATCGGGCATGGAAATCTGTGATGGACGGAAGATCAGGTCATAATCGCAGGTCTTTTTTTGTTTTTGGCACATATGCCAATCGGACATAGAGAGCTTCCACTTGCGCTTGCTCCTGCACCAACCCTAACCTTCGGCTCCAATCGAAGGCTTCACCGGCATATCCTAATGCCGCTTCATGATTGCCGCGTTGCTCTTCCAGTGCTGCTAACCGAACTAATAAGGTAGCCATATTGCCTCTTCCGCCTAGCTCTTTGAAAAAACCCAGGGATTGTAGGTACATCTGCTCTGCCTCATCAAGCTCGCCAAGTTGATGGGTAACGAAGCCAAGATTACTCAGGATGCCCCAGGCAAGCTCTATATTGAAGACAGGATCACTCTCATCGGAGCGGAATACATTCCGTGCATCAAGGAAATAGGTCTGAGCCACTTGCCAATCACCTCTATCGCGAGCTATTTTGCCCAACTCATATTCAATCGTAGCTCGCACATATTGCTGTTGTGTCCCATTTGACAGAGGCACAAGCTCAAGCGCCTCTTGACAACATTGAAGTGCTTGTTCAAACGCTTGATGACGACGTACCGCTTGTGAAGAATTGACCAGAGTTTCACATTGCCAGACAATGTCACCCATCTGCTTGGCTATTTTAAGCGCATCAGTGAGATAGTGTTCTGCTTCCTCGTGATGTCCTTGTTGACTCAATATCCAACTCAGATTGTGTGTCTCTGTGAAGACAATACCCTCAAGATCACCAGTAAGTTGTGCGTACTCCAAAGCAATTTTTCCAAGGGTAAGCAGATCTGTCCACTGCCCCATCATATCATGGTAGAATCCCAAAGCAGGAAGAATTTTTAATATAACATCGAGTCGTCCCACCTGCTGGCACCAGGAGGCGAGAGTAACCAGATGCATACCTTCCTGCCGAACCTGACGTAGTTCGTGTGGAAGCCAGTGCCAGCCAGCGTAAGGCCGAGCAAACATCGTAAAATACTCAATGCATTGATCATGCAACACTCCTTCGAGCTCTGGCTGGCGTTCTAGCTCATCCAGGGCAAAAGAGCGTGTCAGCGGCAGCAACGTAAAACGATCTCCTTGTTGGTTGATAAGTGAGAGTTGGAGTAACTCTGCCAGAGCATCATCGCGTCCAATCTCATCGTCACCCAATCCAGCAACTTCTCCTAACATCCTACGATTTACGCTCGACTCAAAGAAAGCCAGAGCCAGCAACAAGCGATAGGCATCCCGTCCTTGGATACGAACCATACTCTCAGCAAAGCAGAAACGTGCAATGTCACTATGGCCACTCCCTAAACGACGCAGAACCGACTCCACACCATAGCCTAAACTCATTAATCCAATGCTCCAGACGATCGCAAGCGGGATGCCTCCAGTTCGATGGTAGAGGTCTTCGGCAGCGCCTGTCGGTAGTGCAACGTTTTTATTTGCTGATTCCAATTTGATCAACGCAAGGGCATCGGTGTGAGGCATACCGGTGAGACGAATGGCGTAGGCGATATCGATGCGGTGGCGGGTAGTAACGATTGCTTTCGTAGGATCAGGTAGTTCGCGAAGAAAAGTGAGCACCTCTTCGTCGTCTACTGTCTCCAGATTATCGACGATCAGCAGTGTCCTGCTACCTGCTAAGGCATGCTCTACGACCCCGCGGCACTGCTCGAGGTCAGCCTGCATGAGGGAAGGTAACTCGAGTACAGTCGCTATTTCGCGATAGAGGTCGCCTAGCGTGCTAAAGGTCTGCTGCCTCTGCTGAACGCCACCTGCAGTTAACAGGGTACGCTTCGCTGAGACCCAAATGATGGCTTCAAAGCGCTCCTCGGGAGGCAATGTGCTATAGTTATCACGATAGCGGTAGGCCAGTTCGAGAGCGAGCGCGCTCTTACCCACTCCACCGATACCATCGAGTGTGACCAGAAAGTGACGGCTGCGTGGATAAGGCAACAGTAACTGAGTCAGTTTCTGCAATTCTGTCTCGCGTCCTACAAAGTGGGTGTAGGTGCGTTGCGGTAGGTTATGCCAGGGGTGTGGACGGTCATTTGGGCGCTCAATAGCAGTGGGAGCAGGTGGAGTCAGTGCAGCCGGGAGTTGTTTGATATCGTCACGTAGGTCACGCACGCTTTCTACCAATGCAGCAGTACTGGCAGCGATGCTGCGATTGCTCTCAGCACTTACTTTTTGAAAAGCCAGTGCGTAGAGGTGCTGCAACTGTGGAACATACAGTACCTCCTGGCCCAAATAGTGCAAGAAGGCGTTTACAGCGGCATCAACCCGTGTACGGTCAACTCGCGATGGGAGCACATCGCTAAATGTCCGCTGAAGTGTTGCTACTGATTGGGCGGGATCATGAAACGGATGAGTGAGCATCTCCCTTAGAGCTACCTGTATACTTGGTATATCGGCGAAACGAGATTGCGCAATCAATGCATCAGTGAGTTCAGCGTCGGAGACTCTATATTCACGGGCGAAACGTTCCTCGGCATGCTTAACTGCAACAGTGAGAGCACCACGCATGCTATGCTCGTCAAGCAACCGTTTGATCGGCTGCTTCAACACATTGCCAAACACTTCACTGAGTATTCCTCCCAGCGCGTTGGCTAAGATTTCCGCGATCATTGCAAGCCTCTACATGCGTCTCTAACCTTGCTATAGGTGAGTTTATTTCACATAAATTGTAACATATAAGCCAATTGACCGAGATTAGCTCTCAAGAGATTGTCCGCGCTGAATACTCATATTCTACCATTATGACTTTATTCGGCGGTTGCCTCGCTTCGCTATGAGCTGACTTGCCCGTTGGAGTCTCTCCTCAGTCGTTCTGGCTGGAGAGGTATTAAGAGATGGTTCTTCAGTCGGTGACGCTACAGGCTGAGATGCTAGCAATACTGATATATCCGTCGGGGTCTGTTGTATCTCTGACAACTCTATTCCGCTCAACAAGGCGTCGAGTACACGAATAGCCAATTGCCTCTGAAATAAACCACGTCGCATCGGTTCCCGCGCATCGAATGTCAGTAGGCAATCCAGGCACGCCGTTTCACACGTTTCATTGTGCTGTTCATTCACAAACATCACATTGCGAGCCTCTTCGAGCCACTGCCTCCCAATCGCCAGTAGTTCGCGCACATGTCCAGCTCCTCCCGGCACATTATCGTACAGCACTGCTCCCAATCCACTTCCTCGTTCTCCAGCAGGAACAACCAGCGTTCCCAGTTCACGGCTATCTAATTCCAGCAGTTTCGAACCACTGATTTCTAAAGCTTGAGTAAGCGTCCAGAGGAGCCCTGCATTGTTTGCAAGGTGGTACAGGCATGATGAGAAATCAAGCAGTAAGATGTCTGTGGTTTGTCTGGCGGCCAATGCATGATTGCGTAACACTCCCGGCGTTTCACGATTCCCCCAACAAAATCTCTCTTCTTTTGTTGATGTCAGCGGCGCATGCTGTTCGAACAAAGATGGAAGCTTTATTTTTCCGTCTCCCAGATACTTTTCACTATCAGCATAGCCGCATTTCAGGCAGATCGCGAAGCCTTTCTGGTCTTCACCAGCATTGTAAACAAGGAGTTCTCCATCTTCCCGATATAATGCTCGCAACCCAACGATACCTCCAAATTGAGTTTGCTCTTCAATATCTGCTCCATCGCGCTGAATAAAGGTAATGGTGGCTTGCTCGGTGTGTCCAACGTGCTCAACATCGGTACTGATTTTAGGCGGGTCCCAAGCCGCGCTACTAAAGCCATGCATGGGCAAGAGAAAATCCCTAGGACTACTCTTCGGCTCACCTCCACAAATAGGGCAAATTCCCAGGGAGCCAGTTGCAATCTTATAGTACAGATGGTTATTGATGCAGGTGGTATATTGCCCTCGCAATCCAAGATAGTTATTGATGTCGGCTCCAGTCCAGTGTTTGAGCAACCCATGCGAAGTCACCAGTTTTCCACCGACGAGCAACTGCGAACCAGGGACATATTCACTCATCGCTACCAGTCCACTGCGCTCAAGACGATATTGATCCTCTTCTCGAATTCTGTCAGGATGTCGTTCATCAGGAATGATAACGCGTAGTCGTTGTGTCCCGATGGGGAAGCCATAGCGCGGCACAAACTGCTGATCGGCGAGCGCTTCGATGACGGTTGTTTCATACAATGCCGCCATTTGATAGCGCAAGGCATTGGCTTGCGCACGAGGATGAGCTGTGTTGGTGGTGTCTATTTGCTGCCATGCTCTGAACATGGCGTCGAAATCGGCTCGCCATTGGCGAACCGCAGACGCAAAATCGTCAATGATCTCGTCCAGGAATGCAACCCAATCGTCGAGCAATACAGCAGCCACGGTATCTTGAAAAAGACGCTCCAGATGGGGTCGCATCTCTGCTTGGCCCCAATCTCGTATCCAACAGAGATATGCGAGGAACTGTCCTTCCAACCCTAGTTCGTGACAAGCCGGATTCCACCACACAGCGCTTGCTGGCGGCGTCCAATCGGGCCTGTATGGCTGATTCGGGGGTTTCTCTGCTACTCTCTCCCACTTCGGAGGAAGCGACACACCATAGAAGTGTCCCATATCCCCAAAGGCTTTCATTGCGCCTACATGCGTGTTCGGTGGGTAGATCTCGCGAAAAAAGTTTCCTAGTAGAAAGGCATGGCTATGCCGAATTACAATACGTTTGCGATCAAGAAAGACGTTCGGGCGGCGCAGCGGGCGGGCAAGATATGCGCCAAAACGGAGAAAGACCTCTCTATCAAATGGATGTGGATGACAAAATGTCACCACGATTGAAGAACCATCAGTACGGCGTCCCGCCCGTCCTGCTCGCTGTAAGTAGTTCGCTTTGCCGGGCGGGACATTGCTCATCAGTACGGCATTCAAGCCACCAATGTCAATACCAAGCTCCATGGTGGTCGTCGAACTCAGAATATTACGTATACCGGCCTTGAACAAATCTTGTAATCGGCGGTTTTCCTTTGGAGAGAGTTGGGCGCTATGCTCTTCTGCCCATAGCCCAATAGTGAAAACGGGTGAGGAAGTGAACTCACGGCGCTGGCGCATAATACGTGGATCGTTATCCAATTGCTCATCATCGACCCGCTCTAAGTGATTACACCCGGTTTCAGGAGCGCATCCTAATACCTCTCGAAGCCATATATGACCGGTTGTCACGCCGCGATAGAGCGCTAGAGGCCGCCTCAGTCCTAGCCCTGAAAACTTGATGCGAATTGCCTGTGTCGCTCCACCCTCTTTTGACTGTCTCTGCTTGATCTCTAACCATGCCAGGGACTTCCCCCCTTTCTCACACAATTGCTGAAATGCTGCTCTGAGCAATGCTTGAGCATAACGATCAATATCGCTATCAGGGATACCACATTTCCTCACTACCTCTGCCGCAAACCTGCGACGGCGCTGTTTATTCGTGGCGCCTACAAAGCGCACTGAGCGCATAATTAACTCTTTGTCCTCAGTACACCAATTACCAATCAATATGGCAAATTGGTAGGCTTTATCTTCTTCATCTGATCCCAGGGTTATAACGCCATCGGTACGCAAGGTATCGCACAAGGCAGCTAGAAATGCCGTCCAATATGTTCGTAACCGCTCGCGGACTGCACGAGTTGGCAGCGTTCCCTCAAGATGCTCCGGTAGAGTGAGAGCGTCCAGACCGGGGTAGGTCACTTCGGCTAATCCAAGCGTTTCTAGGGATATCTTCTGTTGGGTTGGTCTGGCAAATTCGCGTGCCAGCAGCGATTTGAGGCGTTCCTGAATATGCGAGGCGTTCTTGTCCCAGTACTCTTGAGGATGCTGTAACCAGCTAGTAGCCTCATGTTGCGCCGATGATTCTGCGTCAATCAGTTCCTGCACAACAATGATATTCGCTAGAGCATCTATCCAGTGATCCAACGAACCACCCACGCCGTATTCAGTGAGTTGCCGACGCGCCTGCTCAAGCTGACGAGCTTTATGTTGGCGCAGTGGAAGAGAGAGGGTATCTTGTGCTAGCTGTTGTTCCAGGCTGGCAATTTCGTCCTGGATTACCCCCATGAGCGCCGCATCAACGACAGGCGACTCTCTTAAACACTGCACCATTGCAGAACGAACCAATTGTATTTCATGCTGCCGTGTCAGGCGTGGGCCAAGTCGTGCTGCGCTTTGTCGGCTGTCACTAAAGACGAGCATTCGCCGCCCACGCGCAGGTAGCCAGCGGTTATACGGTGCGGGATACACAGGAAGCTCGGTCAGCACGCTCTCTGCGAGAATTGAGAGGGCCAGCGTGGGAAGCTGCGCAAATGGTTTCCAATTTTCAACGTCGTCAGCATTGCACCAGGGACACAGTTTAATTGTATAGAAGAGGCGTCCGTTGTTACCATACTGACCGGTTTCACTGTCGATATTGATCTGCACTGCATCTGGATACGGCTCAAACGCCAAGAACTGTGTATCTCTTGATGAATGAAGTGAGGGAACAGGCTTTAGATATGTAGATGTTTGATCTTTGACGCCAGCCACGACCCATTTTCCGCAATTAGCGCAGCGGTAGAGCGACAACGTGGCGCTCTGACAGTAGGCACAACGGTCATGCAATCCTTCGGCGACGCAGCCGAAGCCGGACAACTTAAGATAATCAGGCCCACTACATTTGCTATTCAAGCATACTACTAAACCATCAGTAGGTCGGGCCAGCAAGTGAATACGATGAGGCAGAAGGGGATAGTCGGAGACGGTGCGACGCGCTGCCGCTCCCATTTGCAACAAAAGCATCGTTGCCTGCCTCGCATCTTCATCGGCAGTTTCCCAGAGGCGCTGTGCAAGATCAGGGAGAGATAACTGCTTGCGCTCCCAAAGAAGAGTTTCGAGTCTGCGGAGTAGCGGTGAATGCCCAAGAGCATGGTAAAGTAGAAGGGCAGGTTTGTTATCACTTCTCCTGATCGCCTCTTTGACGACCTGCTCATCAACAAGTAACGTCAGGCTTCCAGCGAGTGTCTGGCACATCGTAGCATTTGTTGCGAGGATAGCTTCGCTTTGAGGCGTGTTAAGTTCGATGGTTCGGCCGGTGAGCCAGGTACGCTCTGCAATCGTGTTGGCAAAGGGCAAGCGCTGTGGAGGAGCTTCGGGTGGCAGTGAGATGCGTGTCGATTCCCCGCGAATGACTTTGATGAGAGACTGGTCTTTGCTGAATAACTGCGCTGCAAAGCATTCTAACTCTTCCGACGCATCTGTCTCTTTTCCGATGGTGGCGGAGGTCGCTATTTGGAGAACGTCTTCTGGTAGTAGCTGACAGCGATCAAGTAGACGGCGGAGCAGGAGTGTGATTTCTGCTGCTAACGTCCCGGTGTAGAGATGCGCTTCATCCAGCACAATGGCCCGCAATGCTTTCCCGAAAAACACTGCATCCTGTGGACGACTGAGCGTATATTCCAGCATCGAATAGTTGGTAATGATAATATCAGGAACTGGCCTACGTGATGAAGTCGTGATATCAATCGTTTTTCCGTCGTGCGTTTCCAGCCCCCGCGCCTCGCGCCGCGTCCGCATCCGGCAGGCATCCCAAACAAGGACGCCTTCTCTATCTGCGCGGGAACAATCTTCCGGCGTTTCGCTCGTAAAATGAAAAAGGGTCACGATGCGTTGCCCTTGCAACCATTCATAAAGGCGATCCACCTGGTCATTGACGAGGGCGTTCATAGGATAGAGGATAATGCATTTGACGCCAGATCGGCTATCTTCACGATTCGTAAAGAGATCGTTGAGAATGGGCAGGAGAAAGCTTTCCGTTTTTCCGGCGCCCGTGGCCGCCGTAACGACAAGGCCAGGTTTGGCTCCATTGGAATACGTGGATTGCGCCTCAAGGATTGCGTCGCGCTGGTGAAGGTAAAGCGGGCGTTGTTTGGGTACCGCCCCTCGTTTATCCAGTTGGCGGCAGAGTTCAGCATTGAATCGCCCTTGCTTGACCAGATCTTCTACCGATTCGAGGGCAGCTTTTGCCGGGAATGCGCCCTCGATCCATAGATCGCTCAGCAATCCTCCCTTTTCTGGGGCGCCTGACCATATCTCACGGCATATACCCGTAAGCTGGCCATCTCGCACAAAGTGATCGTCTAATGCAAAATCGACAAGACGTTGCTTCACTGCCTGCGACAGGGCAATAGCATCGAGTTGACTCATGGCGCCCTTACCTCCTGGTAACAATGGACTGTTCGATACTTTCGAGAACGCGAATGCCTAATAGGCGCCGGAAAGGTTCAATGCTGAGTGCCAGGGCAATATTGTTCTCTTCCAACGGCGTAATAGTACTACGGTTGAACGCCCGTAGTGCGGGTTCTAGAAGCCCTCTGCGAATGAAGTAGGGATCAACATATCCCATTGTGTCAGAAGTTGATTTCATCAATTCAGTCTTTTTTTGTTGTAAATCATTTTCGTTGAGGGCTTCGGCCAACGTAGACAACAGTGTGCGAAAGAGCTTGCGTACGGCGCTCGTACCAAATTGAGGAAGATAGGCGTTGGACACAAAGGGCTGCAATACTTTTCCCATGAGCAGCGGATCGACCCGCATAAGCCGCCAGGCAGTGCGGAGCAACGGATCCTCCAGGTTCTCATCTGATCCTCCCAGCTGCGTCACCAATTGTCGCGCGGCCATTTCGTCGGGTTGCCAGCGCCTGAAGAGTATGCGTACCGAGGCGAGCCACTGCTCATCTGCTCCGGTCCATCGTAGATCGAGCTGAAGTGGAGCATTCGATAGCCATATCGGCAGAATAGTACTTCCCGAGTGGTCCACAAACTGTCGCACCTGGGCACGACTGAGGTCGCTCAAGATTGGTAGCTGAAACCAGCGGAGCATGGTTGCTTTCGTTTTGACATCTTGTGTGTTCTGCAGCAACATATAGGTCCAATCGTTCTCCCACCATGCTCCGAGCCGTACCCTGTTGTAAGCGATGGCAATAACGAGTGGTCGCGCGGCAGCCTCTGGCAGTTCTAAGATCCAGGTGCCGGTTTGTCGTAACTGTACCAGTGTATAATCTGGATCGCTGACATGAAGCTGGCCGCATTCATCCCAAATAATCACCTCATGTTGCTCGTCTAGCTCAATTGGATAGGTAAGATGGATGTCATACGCAGTGTCGTCATGTTCATGACGCAGCTTCATGTCGACGATAATACCTCGGTTCACCACTTCACGCACCAGGGGTACATCCGGCTCAATCGCATTGTATGGACCACGACGAAGTCTCATCGATGCTCCTAATCCGGCAAGTGAGCCGATCGGACGAGGAGTAGCCTGCGGACGCCCGATCCAGGAATCACCCTCCAGCAATGCCCATTCTTTAATGTGTGGCCTGAATATTTGGACCGGGAAGGTTTTGGCCTGCTCAACCGTGATTGTCATATCTGGTTTGACCGCTACCCAGCCCTGGATAGTGAGCATCGCAGCTCCTAGAACTTCGATACTGATGCTGCGAGTAATACGGACAAAAGATGAATCTTTCATCATACCAATAGTAAAACTGAGTTCGGCAAGATGCGAGCCATGAAAGAACATATCTGGGTTGATCGCGATCGGCTCGGTGAGAGTTGATTCCCCAATTTCGTCTGTAAAATCGACAGGTTTTGAGCCCAAGCGAATAAAAGAGATGCTTACATCTTTCGGATGGCGGATTGTCGCCTGCACCAGATCTCCGAAGGAGACCTGGTTGGATGTATCACGGAGTGATACATCCACTGACTGCGCCCAACGAGGCTCTTCTCGTTTTGTGAGATTATTTATATTGGGTTGCCAGAATTGCTGCCCATCCAATTGCATGTTTATAGAGGTAGGCCATCCGGCATTCAGCAAAGAAAGCATCGTCCCCTGGGTATCAAGTTTGTACCAATAGGATGGTTGAGGCGAAATAGTGATATCTGGTATGGTGACAATGAAGTAGGCCGCCTCCGAACGCATCAGGTCCTGCCAAGCGTCAATACGCCTCCCAGATGATGCCCGAAACACAGTAATGCCATCATTTATATCCCACAGGGTAAGAGTATTGCTGGCTATAACTTGCCCAGTTGAGGAGATAAGCGTTGCAACGAGAATCGGGAGCATTGTCGGTAACGTGATCTCTTCTGATGGATACAATATATAAATTCCATCAGGGCTTCTCTGTAATTGAGTGTACACCTGTCCATTTATCATCACATAGTAGGTCGGTTCTGTGAGCTCAAATTGCGCGATATTGGTAACATAGCAAAGAAACTGGGGAGCATTCGGTGAATCCCAACTGAGGTTTGGTTCGGTAACAAACGGGATTATCTCATCGCCGAGTTCTGCACTATCCGTTTCTGTCCCCGCCCCTATCTCAATCCGTGCAGTAGCCTGCGTTAGAAGATCATCAATCCATTCTGGTAATATCCAGGGATTGTTCGCAATCCTCGATCGCAGTTGTTCCGCTCTCAAGTTTTTTCGCCGAAAGTTACGAAGCGCATCCCATAAGGTACGGAACGTATCGCTTTGCATCGGCCCATCCAGCAAATGCTGAATAGCCTGCGTTCGCCCTTGCCCAACCAGCCACTCTGGAAGTCCACGATGAAATCCCCCGTAGGTGAAACCGAATTGTAGGTAGACCGTATCGAACCAGTTTTGCAGTCCCTCAACACCAAAGACGTGACGAAGATTGAGCCATCTGGCCCCTCCTTCCAATACATCTTTATAGGCGCGAGTCGGTTGACCTCCTGTATAAAGAACACGTGTAGTACTTGTGAGAAAGCAATCATGTTGGAATATTGACCAGAGAAAGCCTTCGGTGGCTTTCCGGCGTGCCGTTTCCGCCGTGAAGAGCAACAGGAGCGTTCCAAGTGCAGCTGAGTATGTACATTTGCGGTTTCCTATTTGCAATGTCTGCCAGGGCCGCTCTTCTAAGTACAACTGAACAGTTTTCCCGCTCAGATTACACGCCCAGCCACAAAGCCATGCAAAGTCCTCATTATCAAGTTGCAATTCTGCCAGTGACCATTTTCGGGATAGTAAGTGCAATTCCTGCGCGCTCTCGAGAATTGCAGCGCTAGCCTCCTGTATCGCCTTATCCCCATTCCCTGAAGGGATATCCTGGAAAATTCTCACTGCTTATGACCCTTTCACTGCCCCGGCAATAATAGCATCTGTTTCACACCCCGTTTTCCAGTAGGGTGAGATGATTCCGTGGGCAAGAAAAGATGAATGGGAGTATTACTGATCTCGCGCTAAGAAACTAAACCGAATAGCCACATTGTCGCGAACAACTGCGAATGACCTCGCGCTTGTGCCGCAAGCGCTCTCTCGCTCGAATGAGCGCAGTAGAGAGGTGATCCAGATTGGCACAGCAGAC
>WNGQ01013590.1_pt1 | contig 13049 bp, 9 predicted proteins | sample 5407661 | NCBI WGS metagenome assembly WNGQ01 (sample SAMN13153382, study PRJNA577476) | soil metagenome | isolation source: 60 cm soil or saprolite under Garry oak tree replicate 2 | place: USA:California | collected 2016-06-15
CGCCCGCGCGTGGTCGCTGACCGGCACCGCCGAGCCCGGCGCGCTGTGGGGCGAGTGCCGCGGCAGCGCCGCCGCGCCGTACCGCGCCGTGGTCGACCTGTCCGGCCCCGCCTACCGGTGCTCCTGCCCGAGCAGGAAGATCCCGTGCAAGCATGTGCTGGCCCTGCTGCTGCTCTGGGCCGACGGCTCGGTGAAGGACGACGGCGGCGGGCCGCCCGACTGGGCCGCCAGCTGGCTCGCAGAGCGCGCTGCAAGGGGGGTCCGGGGGGATGGGTCCCCCCGGGAGCGGGGGGCTCCGGGGGGTCGTCCCCCCGGGTCAGCACGGCGAGCGGAGCAGCGCGAGGCCCGGGTCGTCACAGGCCTGACCGAGCTCGACCGGTGGCTCTGCGACCAGGTGCGGCAGGGCCTCGCCGGCAGCCAGCAGGCCGGGTACGTCCACTGGGACGACATCGCCGCCCGGATGGTCGACGCGCAAGCCCCCGGCCTGGCCGAACGTCTCCGTGCCCTCGCCTCGGTCCCGCATTCCGGCGCGGGCTGGGAAGGCCGACTCCTGGAGGAGTACGCGCTGCTCCGGCTGCTCGCCGTCGCCTACCTTCGGCAGGCCGAGCTGCCGACGCCGCTGCGGGAGACCGTCCGGTCCAGGATCGGGTTCAGCCTCCGCCAGGCCGACGTGCTGGCTGGCGGGCAGCCGGTCAGGGATCACTGGCAGGTGCTGGCCCGCCGGGACATCGAGCAGGACCGGATCAGGAGCCGCCGGACGTGGCTGCGCGGCCGCAAGACCGGCCGGCCCGCGCTCGTGCTCAGCTTCGCCGCGGCCGGCCTGGCGCTCGATGACTCGCTGACCGTCGGCACCGACGCCGACGCGGACCTGGTGTTCTATCCCGGCGCCGTTCCGCTGCGCGCCCTCGTGCTGGTCAAGCACGACGCCACTAGCGGCGGCCCGCCGGACGGCGACACGCTCGCCGGGCTGCTGGCCACCTGCGCGGCGGCGCTCGCCGGGGATCCCTGGCTGGATAGCTGGCCGGCCGTACTGTGCGTCACCCCGGCCCGCTCCCCCGTCCCGGCCGTCTTCGACGCGGACGGCGACGGCCTCCCGCTGCACCCGGGCGTGGGCCCGTGCTGGCCGCTGTTCGCGCTCTCCGGCGGCCGCCCGGTGACGGTGGCCGGCGAGTGGACCCCGCGCGGCCTGTGGCCGCTGACCGCCTGGGACGAAGGCGGGAGGGCGATACCGCTATGAGCACGTGGCAGGACCTGGTCACCGCGAGTCTCATCGGCACCGAACGAACGGCGGTTCCACCCGCGGCCGTCCCTGGCATGCCCGCCGTGGCCGGCGCTCCGGATGATCCGGCGGCCCTGCTGCTGGACCGCGCGGCGCTGCTGACGGCGGCACGGCGGGGCGGGCGCCTGCCCGAGCGCGCCGAGCCACTGCCGGCGGCCGAGTCGGACCCGGAGCCCACGGTGAGCCGGGCCGCTGGCCATCGCTTGGCGCGGCTGCTCAGCGGGGAGCACCCCGACTTGCTGACCGAATGGCTGTCGGCCGCCGTAGTCAGAGGGCTGAGGGCGCCCGCGCAGTTGCTGCCGGCGCTGCTGGACCGGGCCCGGCGGGTCTCGCCGACCGACCCGGAGCTGCGGCGGCTGGCGGCCGAGGCGGGCGGATCGCGAGCCAGGTGGCTGGCCGGGCTCAATTCCGACTGGAAGTTCGTCACGGCGTTCACCCTGACCGGTGATGACACGTGGCGGCTGGGCGACGCCGGCCGGCGGCGCGGCTACCTCACCGCGCTCCGCGCCCGCGATCCGGGGGCGGCCAGGGAACTGATCGCGGGCAACTGGGACGCGGCCGCCCCCGACGAGCGCGTCATGTTCGCTGGCGTAATGGCAGGCGGGCCGAGCCTGGCCGATGAGCCGCTGCTCGAGGCCGCGCTCGACGACCGTAGCGCCTGGGTGCGCAAGATGGCGGCCGAGGTGCTCGCCGCACTGCCCGGGTCCGCTCTCGGACAGCGCATGGCCGGGCGCGCCCTCGGCTGCCTGCGCCTGGACCGGGGCACTGGCGGCACGCGGCTGCTCGCCAGCCCGCCGGCCGAATACGATGCCGCCATGCGGCGGGACGGGATAACTCCCGGTCCGGGCGCTGGTCGTTCGCTGCTGGCCGACCAGGCTCACCTCGTGCTCGAGGTACTGGCCAGGACCCCGCTACGTACCTGGACCGACGAGTTCGGCCTGTCGGCTGAGCAGATCGTCGCAGTGCCGTCGGCCGGCTGGGCGCCGGTGCTGTTCACCGGGTGGGCTCGGGCGGCGATGGCTCAGCGCGACCAGGACTGGATGGCCGTGCTGATCGGCTGGGCCCTCACGGACGGGCCGCCCGGTACGTCCTCCGGCGCCGAGACGCTGCGCCAGCTGGTCCGACGAGTCGATCCGGTGCTCGCCGCTAAGGAGATCACCGTCGGCCCTGTCGCCGGGCTATCACCGGCCATCCGGGACGCGATCACGGTGCTGCGCTTCCGCTACGACATGCTGAAGGAGCTTGACGTTGACATCTCCCCGCTGTGATGGACGGGGATTCCGGCGGTCACCCGCCGGGGTTCCTGTTTCACCGCCGGCCGCCCGCCAGGGAGGATCCCGTTGAGGTCTTACGCCGGCTCCGCAGGCGAGTGCCGCCAGCCCGGCGGCTCTGATGTTGATCGCGGCGTTGATGTCCCGGTCGTGCCGGGTGCCGCAGTTCGCGCATTCCCATTCGCGGATGCTGAGCGGCAGGCTGGCTGCCACGTGCCCGCACGCCGAGCAGGTCCTGGACGACGGGTACCACCTGTCGATCACGACCAGGTCGCGTCCGTGCCACTCGCATTTGTACTCCAGCAGGGCCCGCATCTGGCGCCATGCCGCGTCGGAGATGGCGCGGGCGAGCCGGTGATTGCGGGTCATGTTCCTGACGTTGAGATCCTCGACCACGACCGCTTGATTCTCGCAGGCGAGCCGGGTAGTGAGCTTGTGCAGGAAGTCCCTGCGCCGGTCGGTGATCCGGGCATGGACGCGGGCCACTTTCACCCGTGCCTTCTCCCGGTTGGCGGAGCCCGTGGCCTTGCGGGACAGCCGCCGCTGAGCCCGGGCGAGCCGCGCCCGGTCCTTCCGCTCATGACGGGGATTGGCGATCTTCTCCCCGGTCGACAGTGTGATCAGGGACGTGATCCCGGCGTCGATCCCCACCACCGCATCCGACGGCTGATACGGATCGATAGAGCATTCGCACAGCAGGGATACGAACCAGCGGCCGGCCGCGTCCCGGCTGACGGTGACCGTCGAGGGCTCGGTGCCCGCGGGCAGCGGCCGGGACCACCGGATGTCCAGCGGGGCGCCCATCTTCGCCAGCCACAGCTGGCCGTCCCGCCAGCGGAACGCCGACCGGGTGTACTCGGCCGACTGCCGGGAGCGCTTGCGAGACTTGAACCTGGGGTACCTGGCCCGCTTGTCCCAGAACGCCGCGAACGCGCCCTGCAAGTGCCGCAGGGCCTGCTGGAGCGGCACGCAGGACACCTCGTTGAGGTAGGCGAGGTCATCGGACCGCTTCCACCCGGTGAGCAGCGCGGAGGACTGGACGTAGGAAATGCGCTCGTGCCGCTGGTACCACGCCGACGTGCGCGCTTCCAGCGCAAGGTTCCACACCTTGCGCACGCAGCCGAACGTGCGGGACAGTTCCGCCGCCTGCTCAGGCGACGGGTAGAAGCGGTACCGGTACGCCCGCTTCACGATCTTCGCCATACCTCACATTATAGAACATACATTCGTATGATTCACGGAGGAGGGAGGGAGCGGCGTGTCCTTCCCGGCCTGAAGGCCGGGGACTCCACGCCGCTACTCAGATGACCACAACGCTGGCTGAGCCGCAGGATACGGTCCTGCGGCTGCACGCGGAGCAGGAGTACCAGGCCGAACTGGCCGCGCTGGCCGCCGGCGACGACCGGCCGCGGCCCCCGGGGTGGCGGCTGTCCCCGTGGGCGGTGACCACGTACCTGCTCGGTGGCAATGCCGCCGACGGCAACGTGATCACGCCGAAATACGTGGGGTCGCGGCGGCTCATCGAGGTTGCGGTGGCCACGCTGGCCACCGACCGGGCGCTGCTGCTGCTCGGCGTGCCGGGAACGGCGAAGACCTGGCTGTCCGAGCATCTGGCCGCGGCCGTCTCCGATGACTCCACGCTGATGGTGCAGGGCACCGCGGGGACCGTCGAGGAGGCGGTCAGGTACGGCTGGAACTACGCGCGGCTGATCGCCGAGGGTCCGTCCCGGGACGCGCTGGTGCCGAGCCCGGTGATGCGGGCGATGGCGGGCGGCCAGATCGCCCGGGTCGAGGAACTGACCCGGATGCCGTCGGACGTGCAGGACGCGCTGATCACCATCTTGTCCGAGAAGACGCTGCCGATCCCTGAGCTCGGCACCGAGCTGCAGGCGGTCCGGGGTTTCAACGTCATCGCCACCGCCAACGACCGCGACCGCGGCGTGAACGAGTTGTCCAGCGCGCTGCGCAGGCGGTTCAACACCGTGGTGCTCCCGGTGCCGGCCTCGGCCGAGCAGGAGGTCGACATCGTCACCCGCCGGGTGGCCCAGCTCGGCCGCTCGATCGGCCTGCCGGACATGCCGCACGGCGCGGATGAGATCAGGCGGGTGGTCACCGTCTTCCGCGAACTCCGGCAGGGTGTCACCGAGGACGGCCGGGCCAAGGTGAAGTCGCCGAGCGGCACGCTGTCTGCCGCTGAGGCGATCTCCGTGGTCACCAGCGGCCTGGCCCTGGCTGCGCACTTCGGCGACGGCGTGCTGCGCCCCGCCGACATAGCGGGCGGTATCACCGGCGCCGTCGTCCAGGACCCGGTCTCCGACCGCGTGGTATGGCAGGAATACCTGGAGACGGTCGTGCGGGAGCGCGATGACTGGAGCGACTTCTACCGCGCCTGCCGCGACGCCGCCGGATGAACAGCGAGGAAGCTGGACCGGGGCACGCGCCACGGCCCGTTTGGCCTAAGGATCTTCCTGCCGTCCTCTACGGGATCCGGCATCACGGACCGGGGTCGGCGCGGTCGGTGCGGGCGGCCCTGGAGGAGCAGCGCCCGGACGTCGTGCTGATCGAGGGACCGCCGGAGGCGGACGGGCTGGTCGCGCTGGCCGCGGACGCGGAGATGCGGCCGCCGGTGGCGCTGCTCGGCTACGTGCCCGGGGAGGCGCAGCAGGCGGCGTTCTGGCCCTTCGCGGTGTTCTCGCCGGAGTGGCAGGCGATCAGGTACGCGCTGGACGCGGGCGTCCCGGTCCGGTTCTGTGATCTGCCGGCCGCGCACCAGCTGGCGATGGCCCGCGGCCAAGCGCCACCGCGACGACGCACCGATCCGGTCAGCGAACTGGCCACCGCGGCCGGCTACGAGGACCCGGAGCGCTGGTGGGAGGACGTGGTGGAGCACGTCCCGGCGCCCGCGGTCTTCGACGCGCTGGCCGAGGCCATGGCGATCCTGCGCGGCGACGCTGACGAAGCCGGCCCGTGCGACGCGATTCGTGAGGCGCACATGCGCAAAGTCCTGCGCCGGACCGTCAAGGACGGTTTCGGGCAGATCGCGGTGGTCTGCGGCGCCTGGCACGTGCCGGCCCTGCGGGAGCTGCCGTCTGCGGCCGCGGACGACCGGCTGCTGCGCGGCCTGCCGAAGGTGAAGGCCACCCTGACCTGGGTGCCGTGGACCTACGGGCGGCTGTCCTACGCCTCGGGGCAGCCGCCGTCCTGCGCGACGAGGGCATCCCGGCGTCGCCGGCGCACGTCATCGAGTCCGTCCGGCTGGCCGGGGCGCTCGCCGCGCTGCGCGGACGGCCGCTGGCCGGCCTGGAGGAAGTCACCGAGGCCGCCCGCGCCGTGCTCTGTGAAGGCAGCGATCTGCTCATCGCGCTCATCCAGCGGCGGCTCGTGGTCGGCGAGCGGCTCGGCACGGTGCCGCCCGCCACCCCCATGGTGCCGCTGCAGCGCGACCTGCAGGATCAGCAGCGCCACCTGCGGCTGAGGCCCGAGGCGGAGCCCCGGGACCACGACCTGGACCTGCGCAAGCCGAACGACCTGGCCCGCAGCCGCCTGCTGTACCGGCTCGCCCTGCTTGAGGTGCGCTGGGGCAGGCAGCAGCAGGGCCGGACCAGGAACATCGGGACGTTCCGGGAGAGCTGGCAGCTGACCTGGCGGCCCGAACTCGACCTGGCCCTGATCGAGGCGAGCATGTGGGGCAGCACGGTCGCGGCCGCCGCCACGCAGCGGACCCGGTCCATCGCCGCCGACGCGACCGCGCTCGACGAACTGACGGCGCTGACCGAGCGATGCCTGCTCGCCGACCTCGGCGACGCCCTGCCGGCCGTGCTCGCGGCGGTCAGGGACCGTGCCGCGCTGGACACCGACGTGACCCACCTGATGGCGGCGCTTCCGGCTCTGGTCCGCGCGGCCAGGTACGGCGACGTGCGCAGCACCGACCCGGCGCGGCTGGGCGAGGTCGCCACCGAGATGATTACCAGGATCTGCGCCGGCCTGCCGGCGGCCGTGGCCTCCCTCGACGAGACGGCCGGGCAGGCGATGCGAGAGCGCATCGACGCGGTGCATTCGGCCACCGGGCTGCTAGCCGACGGTGCCAGCCGCGACCGCTGGCTGGACACGCTGGCAGTTCTGGCCCGGGGGGACGACCCCCCCAGCGCCCCCCGCGAGGGCATGGCCCCCCGGTGTCCCCCGCTGATCTCGGGACGGCTGACCCGGCTGCTGCTCGACGCGGGACGGATCGCTGCGGACGAGGCGGGCAGCCGGATGTCCCGCGCGCTCTCCGCCGCCGTGCCGGCCCCGGCCGCCGCAGGCTGGGCCGAGGGGTTCCTGGCCGGCAGCGGCCTGCTGCTCGTGCACGACGGCAAGCTGCTCGCCCTGGCCGACGGCTGGCTGGCCGGGCTGACCGCGGACGCCTTCACCGCGGTGCTGCCCGCCCTGCGCCGGACGTTCGGCGGGTTCGCGCCGCCGGAACGGCGGGCGATCGGGCAGAAGGCGGCCGGGCTCGACGGCACCGGCCGCGGGCCGACCGTGGTCGCGGACCCAGGCGACGACCTCGACCGGGACCGGGCGGCGCTCGCCGCCCGGGCGGTAGCCCTGATCCTCGGGTGGCCCAGGGTATCCGGGACGGTGACGTCATGAACGACGGCCAGGATGAGCGGATGCGGCGATGGCGCCTGGTGCTCGGCGAGGCGGGCGTCACGATGCCGCTGGGCAGCGGTGACGCGCGCGTCGACGCGGCCCTCGGCGCGCTTTACGACTCCGACGAGAGCACGGGCCGTGCGGGCGCCGGTCAGCAGGGCGCCGGTCAGCAGGGCGCCGCGCAACGGCGCGCCGGGTTCGGGGCGTCCGCTCCGCGAGTCGCCCGCTGGCTCGGCGACATCCGCGCGTTCTTCCCGGTCAGCGTGGTTCAGGTCATGCAGAAAGACGCCATCGAGCGGCTCGGCCTGACCCGGCTGCTGCTCGAGCCGGAGATGCTGGACGCGGTCGAGCCTGACGTGCACCTGGTCGGCACGCTGCTGTCGCTGAGCCGGGTGATACCCGAGCAGGCGCGGGAATCGGCCCGCGCCGTGGTCCGCGCCGTGACCAGTGACCTGGAGCGGCGGCTGAGCCAGCGGACTCGCTCGGCGGTGACCGGGGCGCTGAACCGGGCCAGCCGGACGAGCAGGCCGCGGCGGCCCGCCGACATCGACTGGAACCGGACGATCCGCGCCAACCTGCGGAACTACCTGCCCGAGCAGCGGACGGTCGTGCCCGAGCGGCTCGTCGGCTACGCCAGGAAGCAGCAGGCGGTGGCGCGGGACGTGATCCTCTGCCTGGACCAGAGCGGCTCGATGGCATCCTCGGTGGTGTACGCGGGAGTGTTTGGTGCGGTGCTGGCGTCGATCCGGTCGCTGCGCACCTCGGTGGTGGCCTTCGACACCTCGGTCGCGGACCTGACCGGCCAGCTCAGCGACCCGGTCGACGTGCTGTTCGGCACCCAGCTCGGCGGCGGCACCGACATCAACCAGGCGGTGGCCTACTGCCAGCAGCTGATCACCCGCCCGGCCAGCACGATCTTCATCCTGATCAGCGACCTGTTCGAGGGCGGTGACCGGAACGAGATGCTGCGCCGGATCGCGGACATGACCGCCGCGGGCACGCAGGTGATCGTCCTGCTCGCGCTGTCCGACGACGGGGCGCCCGGCTACGATCGCGAGAACGCCGCCGCCCTGGCCGAACTCGGGGTCACCGCCTTCGCCTGCACCCCCGATGCCTTCCCCGATCTGATGGCCGCCGCCATCGAGCGCCGCGACCTCGCCGCCTGGGCCCAGGCCCACCCGCACGCACCCGCCTGAATTTCCCCATATATCCCTCTTGCGACTCAGCCGCGAGGGCATGGATGTGGCACCCTGCCCCAAAGAGGGCGCACGCTGTCACATTCATGCCATACGGGGACGGTCCACGGCGGAGTGACGGGCTAGCATCTGGCGTCTCATGGATCGCTCGGGGCCGGGCACGTCACTCTGCTCCAGGAGAGTGAAACCCGGCGGCAGCAGCGACGCGGGCTCGCCGGGCGCTAGGCACCACTCCGGGGCCAGGCTCGGGCGTGACCGCCGGGCCTCGGCCGTGAATGCCTCCCAGGCCAGCAGGCCGCCGGGCGCCACCGCCCCGACGGCCGCCGTGAACACCGCCGAGTCCCAGAAGCCGGTGCAGAGCACCAGCGCGTGCGAGCGCGGTTCCGTCGACCAGGCGGACAGGTCCGCGTGCACCAGCGTGATCAGGTGGCCCAGCCCCCGCCGCCTGGCCTCGTCGCCGAGCAGCCAGAGTGCCACCTCCGAGACGTCGACCGCGGTGACCCGGCGCCCGTGCGCCGCCGCTAGCAGCGCCGCGCCCGAAGGGCCGCAGGCCAGGTCGGCGACCGGCCCGTCGGGCAGGTCCAGGCCCAGCGGCCCGAAGACCCGCGCCGCCAGCGGATGAGGGCTGAAGCACGGCGCGAAACCAGCCGCGTACCTGGCGTTCCACCTGATCCGGTCGGGATGGCCGCTCGGCACCAGCCCTGCGCCCGCGCTGTCCGGGGACATGGACGTGCATCCTACGGCCCCGGGCCTGGCATGGCGCGAGCAGGAGCGGGGTAAGCTGACTGGATAGTTACGGCACTGAGTGCCAAAATAGCTGTCAGGTAATCAGCAGTCCGGCAGTCAGCGCGCGAGGGAGACCGATGGCAAGCACACGCGAGTGGTTCGAGACGGTCGAGGAGGCGCGCAGGAGGGCCAGGCGGCGCCTGCCGAGGCCGGTCTACATGGCGCTGGTGGCCGGAGCCGAGAAGGGCGTCACGCTGCAGGACAACGTGGCGGCGTTCAGCGAGCTGAGGTTCGCCCCGCCGCGCATCGCGAACCTGCCCGCCACCCGCGACCTGGCCACGTCGGTGCTCGGGCTCAAGATCGCGCTGCCCGTGATCGCGTCCCCGACCGGCGTCCAGGCCGTGCACCCCGACGGCGAGGTGGGCGTGGCCCGGGGCACTGCCGAGGCCGGAACGGCGATGGGCCTGAGCTCGTTCGGCAGCATGCCGGTGGAATCCGTGACGCCGGTCAACCCCAAGCTGTTCTTCCAGAGCTACTGGTCAGGCACCAGGGACCAGATCATCCAGCGGACCGAGCGGGCCCGCCAGGCCGGTGCCAAGGCCCTGATCGTCACCCTGGACTGGTCGTTCTCCAACGGCCGGGACTGGGGCAGCCCGGCGATACCGGAGAAGATTGACCTGCGGACCCTGCTGCGTCTCGCGCCCGAGGGCATCCTGAAGCTCGGCTACGTCCGCGAGTGGCTCTCCCATGGCGGCCTGCCCGACCTCACCGTGCCCAACATGGCCGCCGCGGGCGAGCCCGCCCCCACGTTCTTCGGGGTGTACGGCGAGTGGATGCAGACCCCGCCACCGACCTGGGACGACATCGCCTGGCTGCGCGAGCAGTGGGGTGGCCCGTTCATGGTCAAGGGCGTCATGCGCCCGGACGACGCCCGCCGCGCCGTCGACATCGGGGCCACCGCGATCTCGGTGTCCAACCACGGCGGCAACAACCTGGACGGCACGCCCGCCACCATCCGGGCGCTGCCCGCGATCGCCGACACCGTGGGCGGGCAGATCGAGGTGCTGCTCGACGGCGGGATCCGGCGCGGCAGCGACGTGGTCAAGGCGCTGGCGCTCGGCGCCCGGGCGGTCATGATCGGCCGCGCCTACCTGTGGGGGCTGGCCGCCAACGGTTCGGCGGGCGTGAAGAACGTCTTCGACGTGCTCCGCGGCGGCATCGACTCCACGCTGCTCGCGCTCGGCCGGCCCTCGGTCCGCGACCTGTCCCCCGACGACATCATCGTGCCCGCCGAGTTCAGCCGGGGCCTGCACAAGTAGCCGCCGGGTCACTGACGGCCGGCCGGGTCACGGCCGCGCAGCAGGGGCAGCAGGGGCCGGACGGTCCGGTGCCGCGCGCAGCCCTGCCACACTCCCAGGCTGTACCCGGCATCGTCGAGCAGCCGGGCGGCCACGTACCGCGCCGGATCCAGCGGCGGCCGGCGGTCCAGCCAGTCCAGCAGCGGCGGCGCGAGCACCAGCGCGGCCAGCGGCAGCCGCAGCCGCCGCACCGCGATCGCGGCCGGCAGCGCCACCGGCCACCAGGTCCGGGAGATCGCGCTGCCCAGCGGCCGGGCCGCGGCGAGCGTCCCGCCGCCGGCCTGCCGGGCCGCCAGCCGCCACGCGGCCGAGCCGACCGGGCGGGGCCAGTCCTCGCCGGTGACCCGGGCCAGCCGCCGGGCGAGCAGGGCGGTGCCGGTCCCGGTGACCACGGCGCCCGCCTCCGGGTGGCCGAGCGCCGCGGCCAGCCAGGCCACCGCAGTCCACACCGACGCGTAGAGCGGGCGCACCGCGCCGGGGTGCCGTAGCTCGAGCGCGGCCGCGGACGTCCCGTAGTCCTTCCGCCTGGCGAACCACTCACGGAGCCGCACCCGGTGCTGGTGACCCATGACGGCCGCGGGCTCGTAGCGCACCCGCCAGCCGGACGCGCTCAGCCGCCAGACGAAGTCGACGTCCTCCCCCACCTGCATGTCCTCGGCGAAACCAGCCCCGGCAGCCTCTTTGCGGACCACGAGGGCGGCGCCGGGGACGTAGGGAACCCGCGATCCCGGCCGGACGATGCTGGGCCGCTGGCCCATGTCCAGGGTGGAACTCGCCCCCTCGTACCGCGCCAGCCAGGTGTGCCCGGCCTCGTGCGGCACGATGCGCGGCGCGACCGCGCCCACCGCGGGGTCGGCGAAATGCGGTAGCAGCGCGTCCAGCCAGCCTGGGCCGGGCACGCAGTCCGAGTCGAGGAACGCCACCAGTGGTGTCTCCGCCGCCGCCAGGCCGGTGTTCCTGGCCGCCGCGGGGCCGCCGTTAACCGGCCGCCTCAGCACGCCGGCTCCGGCTGCGGCCGCGGCGCTCTTGACCGCGGCCTGGTCGCGGGAGCCGTCGTCCACCACGATCACCCGCCGTGCCTCCGCCAACCCGGCCAGGCAGCGGGCCAGTTCGGCGGCCCGGTCGCGGACCGGGATGACCACCGTTACCTCGTCCGGGCCGGGCCTAGCCGCCGGCCCAGTGCTGACCGGAACAGTGCTGACCGGCCCAGTGCCGTCCAGCGCCGGATGGGCGATGCCGGTGTCGAGCAGTCGGCGGGCCAGCGCGCGGGCTTTCAGGTTGGCGGGCACCGGTGTTCCCGACCACCAGCCCGCCACATGCCGGGCTCCCGCCGTGCTGAGCCGCAGCACCCGGGTGGGATAGCCGCCCGTGATCACCATCCCGCCGGCCAGCGTGCGCGCCCCCGGATCGGGCCGCAGGCGGAATCCCGCCGGGACCAGTTCGTCGGCTGGTCCCTGCCCGGCATGGGTCACCGCGCCGGCTGGCTCCCGTTGGCTGGTTCCGTTCGGCACCCGCCCAGGCTATTACGGGTAGGACCCGCTGATACGGCACCGCCTGTTACCACCGGGTAGGCCGGGCATGCGGCGGCGGTCCTAACATGGCCGCATGGCGGCAACGCCGCAGGTAGCACCCGGACACCAGGAAGGGGCCGCGGTGGAACTCGCGGACGCGCGGTGGCCGGATGTCGAGGCGGGGGCGCGGCGGCTGCTGATGGTAAATGCCGCCGCGGTCGAGGCGGCCACCGCCCGGCTGCGCTACGAGGGCCGGACCGCGCGTCGGCGGCCGAGGGCGAGCGGCTCCTCGCCCGGCTCGCCGCGGGGCTGAACGACGCGGTGGACCGCCTGCTCGAGCAGGCCAGCCGACCCTTACGGCAGACTGGCGGGGTTGAAAACGAGCCAGCCGGAAAGGGGCGAGCGCGCCGATACCGGAAAGAGCGCTAGGTTGTGGCAGTGCCTATTTCCGGCGCTACTTTGCTGGTCACGGCGGGCCCGACGGCGCCTGCCAGCACGGAGGATCACGATGACCGAGACAATATCGCCCGCTGAGAGCCAGACGGCCGAGTCGCCCCGTCTCCCCCGCCCGGAAACCGACGCTGCCGCCCTGCGGGCCATCGAGGAGGCCACGGCGCACCTCCGCGAGCGCGCGCTGAAGATCAGGGAGAACCCGGAGCTGCACAAGCCCAAGCTGGTGTTGTCCCAGCACGTGCGCGGGACCAGCATCCTGGACCGGATCGCGGACGCGGTGAACAAGTTCTGCGGCTCGATGTACGTGTTCGTCGGCATCACGACCGGCGTCGTGGCCTGGCTCTTCCTCGGCAACGTGGTCGGGTTCGACAAGACGCCGTGGCCGCTGCTGCTCACCATCTTGAACCTGCCGCAGCTGTCCATCATGATCTCGCTGCAGGTCAGCGCCAACCGGGCGCAGGCCGCCTCCGACCGCCGGGCCATCGCCGACCACGAGACCCTGATCGCGCTGCACGAGATGGCCAAACAGCAGCTCGACATCCTGAACGCCCAGGACCGGGTGCTGGAAATGCTGGACACCTTCGCCAGCAAGGACATGCCGGGCCGGCAGCGCGAGATGCAGGACT
>WNGQ01006433.1_pt1 | contig 13047 bp, 14 predicted proteins | sample 5407661 | NCBI WGS metagenome assembly WNGQ01 (sample SAMN13153382, study PRJNA577476) | soil metagenome | isolation source: 60 cm soil or saprolite under Garry oak tree replicate 2 | place: USA:California | collected 2016-06-15
AACGAGGATTGGCTCACCGACACGCCACGCTGCGAGCCCAGGCAGGTAGTTGCACCGAACCGCCGTCAGCAACGCCGCGCGGCCTTAGTGAACGAGCGCAGATCGCCGACTTGCGTCCACCTCATCTTGAAACCGTCAACTTGCGCGGTGCGGCGCGGCGTCCCGGCGGTGAGGCTGCAACGCGACGGGAGGTCCGCTCCACGCGGGGGTGGTAGATGAAGAGCAGTGCAGACGCGATGTCTGAGCTCATGGCAGGGTCCATGACCACTACGGGTCGCACGATGGACGTGACAGCAAGGCTGACCTACGTGCCGCGGGATCCTCACGTCATTACCGTGACGATCACTGATCGGGCCGGGGCCGTCCCGATCTGGACCATCGGCCGCGATCTGCTGCTAGGCGGCCTGATCGCCCGGGCGTCCTGCCCGGCAGGCATGGGCCAGATCCGGCTCTGGACGTGTCAATCTCGCTCAGGACCGTCGCTGATAATCGCCAGGATGACCAGTTTCGCCGCATTCCTGGAGGTGGATCTGAAAGAGGTCGCCGACTTCGTCATGGGCACGCTTGAGCTGGTGCCGCAAGACGAGGAGTTCCGCCAGCTAAACCTCGATGCCGAGCTGTGGTGGCTCATCGCGTGAGTCGTCACCGACCGTGAGCGACGTATCCTCGATCGGCCGTGACAGCCGCCCCGAAGTTGCCATAACCAAACGAAGTCATCGGTGCGGGACGGCTGGCGATGCCGGTGCGTTCAGAGCGCAATGCAGCAGCTGCTGTGCCGGTCTGCCTTCTGGACGAGGGTTGCGGATGGTGACGGCGGCCAGCACGCCTCCGGCCAGGCATAGGCCCGCCGAGATGAGCGACGCTCTGCCAAATCCGGGCGAGAATTGTGCAGGATGAAGGTAGGCGGTACCGGTGAGTCCGGCAGCCGCGGGAAGGACGGCGACCGCGATCAGGCTGGCGGCGCGGGCGACGTCGTTGTTCACCGCTGAGGCCATGCCCGCATGGCTCGCGGGAACGGCCGCCAGGACGGTCGATGTCAGTGAGGCTACGGTAATGGCCAGGCCCAGGCCGAATGCCACGACTGCGGGGAGGACCTCGGTGGGGTAGTTCCCGGAATAGCTGATGCGGATGAATAGCGCCAGGCCAAAGACGGTGACCACCGGACCGATACTCATCTGCAGTCGCGGCCGATGCGCGCGGCGGAGCCCAGGTGGCCCGGTTGGCCCGGGACGGCTTGTCGAACCCCGAGATCGGCGCCCGGTTGTTCATCAGCGCGCGGACAGTCCAGTACCACCTGGGTAAGGTCTTCACCAAGCTCGACATCAGCTCACGCAGTCAGCTCCACCGCGTCCTGCCCGGCGATCCGGATACCGCCCAGCTTCCTATTTGATCGCGTCCAGCAGCTCCCGGCAGGCCTGCTCGCAACGGCGGCAGGCCTCGGCGCACACCCGGCAGTGCTCATGCATCCTGGCATGCCGTTCGCACTCGTCGCCGCAGCTCTTACATACCGCCGCGCAAACCCCAAGGAGCGGCTCGGTAACTTTGGGGTCGTACTCCGCCTGGCGGCTTAGGACCGCGGCGGTAGCGGTGCAGACATCGGCGCAGTCCAGGCACAGCCGGATGCACGTGACCATCTCGATCACGTTCTGCTCGCCCAGGTCACAGTCGGAATCGGCGACGCATGCCTGGGTGCAATCGTTGAGCGCTTCGAGGGTGGCGGCCAGTAGACCGGTATCAGTCGGTATCCCGATGGGCTCGGTTAAGAGCATGGGTAACCGGACCGGCAGCCACACCGTCGATCCGGCTAGTTTGCGGGGGGCAGCCCGCCGGCTCGGCGGCGTTCAGACGCTGCCTGCGGTTATGGGTTCCACCTTGGCCGGACCCGGCTTCGTTCCGAGCTGGCCCGTTCTCGCCTGCTCTACGGCGGGTGGCTGCGCCGCGAGCGCCGTATCGCCGAGGCGCGCGACCAGTTGCGCATCGCATGCCAGATGCTGGGCGCAATGGGGATGGAGGCGTTCGCCGAGCGCGCCCGCTGCGAGCTGCTGACCACCGGCGAGACAGCCCGTAAGCGCACCGCCCAGCCCGCCCGCACGCCGCCCGGCCCGGCTAGCGAACCGCTGACTGCCCAGGAGGCCCAGGTCGCCCGGCTGGCCCGAGAGGGTCTGTCGAACCCGGAGATTGGTGCCCGCCTGTTCATCAGCTCCCGCACCGTTCAGTACCACCTGGGCAAGGTGTTCACCAAGCTTGGCATCAGCTCCCGCAGGCAACTCCATTGCGTCCTATCCGTCGACCCGGATACGCTCCCGCGGCGCTAGCCCTCGCTGGCTGGCTAGTCGCACGGCGAGTGCCGGGCCACCACTGGCCAGTTGCCTGTACACCTGGCGGATACGAGCGTGGCCCGCGCCAGATGACAATCACAGGGACGCAGCCGCCAATGAGCAAGACACGAAGGAGCGGCACACCATGTGGCCAGCCAAGTACTCCGTCAGCATCCGCACGCTCCGAGCCGACGCCCTCTTTGTGTCGGCGCTGCAGCGCTCGGATGAACCCAGCGTCGACCAGGTCCAGCAGGCCATCACCGCGGCCGTCCGGGCGTTCGGCCGCGCAGGCTGCGCCGAACGGGTAGCGCAGGAGTTCGGCGATCATTCCGAAACGGCGGTGATCCGGATGCGCTGGGCGCGCGCCGTGACCCATGAGGCATTCACCGAAACAGCGCCTGATCCCGATCCACGTCCAGATGCCGACCCGTTGCTAGTCGTCGGTCCCCGCCTGCCCGCTGGTGAGACATCAGACTCGCCGGGCCGCGCGGCGTAGCGAAGCGGATCGCCACCAAGGAGGGAAAGCCGATGACGATGATCAGTGACTCCTCACCGGGAGCACGTGGGAAGGCTAGGCCGCCAGTGCGATCTTTCGGCGAGGAGATTATGCGCGGACGCGAGGCGGAGCAGCAGATAATCCGTGACCTGCTGCGGCGTGCTCAGCGAGGACTTGGGGGTGTGGTGCTGGTGGAGGGGGAGCCGGGCATAGGCAAATCCCTGCTGCTGCACGAGGCCATCGAGCTGGCAGCAGGGCAAGGTTTTTCACTGGCGGCGGGGGCATCGGACCAGTTCGGCCAGGCGATCCCGTTCTTCGCCTTGCGCACGGCCCTGCGTGAGCCATTCACCAAGCTCACCGCTGATGATCCCGATCGTGATTTGCCTGATGCGCCTGCGTGGTGGATCAGCCAGATACAAGCGCACCTGGAACAGCGGGCCGCGGCAGTCCCCGTCCTGGTATGCCTGGATGACCTGCACTGGGCAAACCCTGCCACGCTAGTGGCGCTGCGGACATTGCCAAGGGAACTAAAGCGGCACCCGATCGCCTGGATCCTTGCCCGGTCTAACACACAGCAGCAAGACACGGAAAATCTGTTCGGCATCCTGGAAAAAGACGGTGCCGCTCGTGTTACCTTGGCCGCGCTCGGTGATGACGCGATGGCGGCGCTGCTTACGGACGCGTTCGGCGCGCTGCCAGACGCCAGCTTGCTCGCCCTGGCCTCTGGCGCCGCCGGGAACCCCTCGTTGCTCACCGAACTGATCCACGGCCTGCGCGACGATAACGCCGTGCACGTCACCGGCGGCCGCGCCGTGCGGGCTTCCGCCCAGCTGCCGCAGCGGATTCACCGTGTCGCGCAGCGGCGGCTCGATGGCCTCAGCAAATCGGCCCGGCACCTGCTGGTGACAGCGGCTGTGCTCGGGCCCTCGTTCCGGCTGGAGGACGCGGCCGAGATGCTCGGCGAAACGCCGACCGCGTTGCTGCCCGCGATAGAGGAGGCGATGGGCGCCGGGCTCATGACCGCCGCTGAAAGCGCATTCTCATTCCGGCACGAACTCCTGTGCCGCGCTGTCAGCGACATGACCCCACGGCCAGCGCGTAAGGCGCTGCATCGCCAATACGGCGAGATCTTGCTGAACCGCGGGGAATCGCCGGTCCTGGTTGCCCGCCACCTGCTCGAAGCCGCGCATCCGGGCGACTCCGCGTCGCTGGCCGACCTTGACCGGGCGGCGGCAGAGACAGTGTGTTCGTCTCCCCAAACCGCGGCCGATCTGGCGATGCGTGCGCAGGAACTGACACATCCCAGTCATCGGGACGCACCGTCCCGCTCGGTGGCCGCCGCCGAAGCTCTTACCGCCGCCGGTCGGCTGGACCAGGCCCTCCGGGTCGCCCAGGACACGCTAGCCAAGCCACTGCCGCCCGTTGCGGAGGCCCGGCTGCGGTGCGCTTTGTCGTCGATCCTGTGCGCCCGTGGCCGGGCCAGCGACGCCCGCGCCGAAGCCAGGGTGGTACTGGCCCAGCCGCAGCTTCCTCGCGACCTGCGAGACCAGGCGATGACCGCGCAACTGCAGGCCGTTGCCGGGTTGCGCGGCGAACTCGCCGGGCCTATGGCCGACACCATCCTTGCCGCTCCAAGCCAGTACCACCGTCATGCCGTAGTGGCGGCCCTGGTCACCCGCGCGATGATCAGCTGGGATAAGGGCCAGATCGGCGAAGGGCTCGAGCTGTTCCGTGATGCTTGCCGTTACGGCACCGGGGTCTCCCCGGATGCCCGGCACTTCCAGCCGCTGCTCGCGCTTGCCGCCGCCCTTGTTGACCTGCGCCAGCTCGACGAAGCGGAGAGTATCCTGCGGTCCGCGGACGACCAGGCGCTTGACGGCATCCCAGCCCAGGCGGTGTTGTCCATTCTGCGCGCACGCATCCATATGGCCAACGGCCGGCTGAGCGACGCCGCCGCCGCAGGCCAGGCGGCTCTGGCCATTGCTGAGACCATGGGGGCGCACGGGTACGCTTCGACCGCACAGTGCATTCTCGGCGTGATAGCGCTGCGCCGTGGCGACATCGCCGCTGCAACGTATCACGTCGCCAGCCGCTCCGCGCCGGGCCCGCATTTTGCTGACACCTACGCGCGTGCGGAAACCGCCATGGCCCAGGCCCAGGTCGGCGAAGGACGCGACGGGCCGACTGCCGCTATCGCCCGCATCCGCCAGGTCTGCGCCGATCTCCCTGCGCACCGGGGGCTCCTGCTCGGCGACCCCACCACGGCAACCTGGCTGATACGCACCGCACTGGCCGCGGACGACAATGAGCTGGCCGCCATCGCCGCCCGCACCGCCGAAGCCCTCGCCTCCGACAATCCCGGATTCGCTCCCATCACCGCCACGGTGGCTCACAGCATGGGACTTGTTGGCCAAGACCCAGCGCACCTGGCTGAGGCCGCGGCGCAGCACCATGACCCGTGGGCTAAGGCTTCCGCAGCGGAAGACCTCGGCGTCCTGCACGCCAGGCAGGGGGACCGGGACCGGGCCGTCCACCACCTGGACGAAGCACTCGGCGGATACCAGTTGACCGGCGCGACTGCCGACATGGCTCGTATCCGCCGTCGGCTCCGCAAGCTCGGCGTCCGCCGCCGCCACCGGACGCAATCAGCCGACAGGCCCGTCTCCGGATGGCAAAGCCTGACCGACGCCGAACGCGCCGCGTCCGAACTCGTCGCCCAGGGACTGAGTAACCGGCAGGCCGCCAACCGCATGTATATCAGTTCCCACACCGTGGCCTTCTACATGCGCCAGGCATTCCGCAAGCTCAATATCAGTTCACGCGTAGAACTCACCCGCATCGTCATGCAGCAATCTCAGCAACCCGCTACCGTCAACCCGATGCAAGGAATTGCCCCGCAACCGCCTTCCCTGGCAACACGCCGATCATTAAGCAGCAAGTCCCTTCTTCCCGGGAACTCCGCCGTCGCGCGGTAAGGAACCAGCAGAACTTGCAGCCGTTCACTTGATTCCAGGAGGTCAGGTTATGGAGGAGGCCGGAATGGACGTGGTGGTCCTGCAACTATGCGGTCACCAATGGCCAGACGGAGGTGACCATTGATGAGCCTCAACGCGAGCGAGCAACAAGCCCTGGACTCCATTGAGGCCACGCTCACCAGTTCCGACCCTAAGCTCGCCTCTCTGCTCGCTATATTTGCCCGGCTCGCCTCAGGCGAGGAGATGCCGGTGCGCGAGAGGGTTCGGATACACCGGCGGCTACAAGTAACACGCGGCTGGCAACGCAAACAGCGATGCTCACGCCCAGATAAAGCGGGACGGCACATGCGCAGTGGATTCCGGAGCCTGGGCTGGCGGCGGGCCGCGCTGATGATGTGCCTTCTCGCATTCGCCGGGCTGATCGCTGTCTCGGTGATCGATAGCCATGCCAATCATGAGAAATGCGCGCATGTACGCATAGCGGCATGCGTCGGCCAGGCGCCCGCACCCGCTGCGCGGTCCGACGAACCCAGCACTGGCGGCTGACCTGAAGCTGCGCTGGCGGAGGGAGCCCTGGCCCGGTCAAGACGCCGCTTCACCGTCGGCCGGACACTCCGCCAGGTATGCGCAGGAACAGGGGCGCTGTGGACCCTGTCGTTCTGCCGAGGGGCTGGCACCGTATCGGCGGATGTGTACCCGAGCGCCGCGGTCCGCGCGGATCGGGGCGATACGGAGACGAGTGCGGAAGGGAGCGAAGACAAATGAACGGAAGCCACCAAAGGGCCGATCCTGATCTGCGCTGGAATGGGAACCTGTCCATTCCAGCTGGCGTGAGGCCTTCCGGACCGCGCTCGGATAGGCCACGCCGAAGGGTTGCCGGGCGGCTCAGCCCGAGCGCCTGTGCGAAGTTCCGTTCCATCGTCCCCGCCTGTGCGCAAATGCAAGGACGAGCGCCTCCAGCGAGTCCTCCTGCCGTCCAGAGGCAAGACCAGACAACAAAAGCTGAACGCCGGAACTTCGCACCGGTCATGGCAGCCGCCTGCCACCGGAGCCCGGCAAATCAAGACACCTTAATCGCAAGAAAGGATCCCAATGGTGATGAACCAACTCGTAGACAGCCCCGGCGCGCGGTCCCGGATCGTGATTGTCGGCGCCGGCTATGCCGGCTACCACTGCGCGCGGCACCTGGAGCGGTCGCTACCGCGCGGGGCCGCGGAGATCGTGATCGTCTCACCGGCCGATTACATGCCGTACACGTCGCTCCTGCCCGAGGTCGGCGCCGGCACCGTCGATCCGCGGCATATCGCGGTCTCCCTGTCGGGCACGCTGCGGCGCACCCGCCACGTGCCCGGCCACGCCGTCGGCGTGGACTTCACCAACCGCTCCCTCACCGTGGCAGGCCCCGACGGGCAACGGCGCGAACTTGGCTGGCACCGGCTGGTGCTGACACCAGGCGGCGTATCCCGGACCCTGCCGCTGCCTGGGATCTTGGAGCTGGCCAAGGGATTCAACAACATCGCCGAGGCCCTGTACCTGCGCGACCACGTGCTCGGGCAGCTGGAGCTCGCCGACGCCAGCGACGACCCGGCACAGCGCCAGGCCCGGTGCACCTTCCTCGTGGCCGGCGCCGGCACCACCGGCACCGAGGTGGCCGCCCAGGGACAGCTGTTCACCCGCGCCGCGCTGCGCCGCTACCCGCGGATCCGCCCCGGCGAGCTGCGCTGGCTGCTGGTCGACCGCGCCCCGGCCATCCTGCCCGAGCTGGGCCCGCGGCTCGCCGGCCCGGCCCTGCGCATCCTGCGCCGCCGCGGGCTCGACGTGCGGCTGAATACCACCATCGAAGAGGTCACCGGCAGCCAGGTCCGGCTGTCGGACGGCACCAGCGTGCCCACCCGCACCCTGGTGTGGACCGTCGGCGTCACACCCGGGCCACTCACCCAGGCGCTCGGGCTGGACACCGTCAAAGGACGCATCGTGGTCGACGAATTCCTCACCGTCCCCGGCCACCCCGATGTCTTCGCCGCCGGCGACGCGGCCGCGGCGCCGGACCTGACCCGTCCCGGGCAGCTCACCGCGATGACCGCCCAGCACGCGCAGCGCCAGGGCAAGGCCGCCGCCCGCAACATCGCCGCCACCCTCGGCCACCGAACCCGCAAGCCCTACAAGCACCGTGACCTCGGCTCCGTGGTCGACCTGGGCGGCTGGCAGGCGGTAGCCAACCCGCTGCACGTCCCGATCTCCGGCCCCCTGGCCAACCTCATCACCCGCGGCTACCACCTGTACGCCCTGCCCGCCAACCGGCTGCGGGTCGCCACCGACTGGACCAACGACATCATCGAACACCGCCAGTTCGTCCAGCTCGGCCTGATCCCCAGCGAATATTCCGGTCTGGCAGCAGCCGAGCACACCGACATCCACTACCAAACCGACGGCCAGCCCCTCAACGGCCAGCAGCAAGAATCAACCAGGTGAACCCGGGGGACTGCGGGGCGGCAGCTGCGATGCCACAAACGGCCACCGCCGCTCCGCCAGCGCCAGCTCGGCAGGCACCCGGCCACGGACAAGCCTCGCGACCTCACCGCCGTCAGCGGTAACACGAACCTTCTCAGCACCCGCGGGGCAGGCAAAGACGACAATGACCGCAGCCGTCCGCAAACCGGTCGTGCCGACCGACCGACAGATCGATCCTGATGCTGGCTGAATGTGGGTGAGACGATGCCGAGGTGGACATTGCATCGAGGCTCGAGGCCTGCTAGCGCCGCTGGGACCTAGCGGGCGGTAGCCGGCTCGGCGGCGGATTCCGCTGCGCCGTGTTCGCATGCTCAGCCGACGGCGGACAGGTGCTGGTGAAGCTGACGCCCACGCCTGAGGAAGCCCGACTGGAGGCGGCCGCCCTGGCATCGTGGGCGCACACCGGAGCCGCCTTGCGTCTCATCGATGCGGATATCAGCGCGAACATCCTCGACCCGGGCCGCGCCGATCACCTCGGCGGCGAGCTAGCCGTGTCGCGGGCGACGTTCGCGTTCCCGCCGCGCAGCCTGGTGGCGGCGATCAGCAGCGTACTCAGAGCCGTGCAGATTGGCGACGGCCAGCGCGTTCAGGCCGCGGACCAGCAGGCTCCTGCCCTCGATCTTCGTGTGCCCAGATGCGACGCCTGTTTCTGGTGCCCGCGGGCACGGCGAGGCTTAATCCATATCGCAGAACCGCAGATGGAGAGGAGCTAATGCCGTATCAGAGAACGTTCGCCTTGTTGCGGCGAACACCCGATCGTGGAACACCAGCTCGATCGTGAGGCCGGTGTCTCTGGTCGCATCCGTACGCTGCCGCGGAGGAGCAGCCCCGAGCCGTTCCTTGCCAGCTAGGGAGCGAGGGTTACCGCTCCAGGTAGGTGGCGAGGTTCGTCAGGGAAGAGGCGAGCCCCGCGGCGTGGTCCTCCGCAGAGATGCCGTCCGGAACGTCCTCGGCAACGATGTCGACGCGCGTCCCGCCTCGACAGCGGTGACCTCCCAGGTCATGGTCATGGTGCCGGCGTAGGCGGGGTCATCGGAGACGAAGTCCACCGCCTGCACGACCCGCTCGCCGGGCACGATGTCGACGAAGCGAGCCTCGACGATGTCGGATTCCGCGGTCGCCTTGCCCGGTGCGCCAGACGCATCGGAGTAGGTCAGCACCATCCGGTACGACCCGCCCGGCCGGGCATCGAATCGCTCGAACCTGCCAGTCATCCCGCCAGGAGGGAGCCATGCCATGAGCGCCTCGGGATTGACGAGAGCGGCCCAGACGCGCTCGGGTGGCGCAGCGATCACCCGCGACGCCCTGTCCGTACGTGGCATGAGTGATTCTAGCCATCGGACCTGGCGGGCCTCTTCACCTCTCCTCGCGCGCCCGGCGTTAGCGAGGGTTTGGCCTTGCACCGCGCTGCCCGACCAATCGCCTACTGCCAGCTTCTTGGATGGGCGTCGAACAGGGGCAAACGTTGCCTGCCGCGGCACTAACTGGCGAGAGGCCGGCGGACTGGCCACTTGCACTGTGCAGTGGCGGATACGAGCACGATCCGGCCCGCATGACAATCACCGGTAGACAGCCGCCGACCAGAAGCGCCTGGCACGGGCAACCGCAGCGATGCCCCCAGCCAACGGCCAGAACCGTGAGGAGAAACCAATGTCTCACTTCACTGTCGGCACTGAGAACGGCGCAAAGGAGAGATCTATGCGGATCAGGCTGCATAGCTTGCTCGCCTGGCTCATCGCCCGCGGATACCACCTGATCGGGGTGCCGACGCTGAACCACCAGGCCCGCATCCTGGCCGACTGGGCCCTGTCAATGTTCTTCCGCGCCGACACGATCCCGCTCAGCGACCTCGAACATCCCGAGCAGGAGCTCATGCCGCGCCGGACATCCAGCAATCCGCGAGGAACCTCCGCGGACGCCAGCGGCCCAGGTCGCCGACCTGCTGACCCGGTGAGGAGCATCTGATGGTGGTGACCGGCCGGCATCACCCGCCGCGGAGCGGCGGCCCTGCCGTGAAGCGGCTGGCTGCGGGGACGCGGCGGCTCGTTCCTGGTGCGCTTCGGCGGGACCCGGAGGATCGTTGGGCTGCGGTGTTCGGGCGGATCGCGCTGTACTCGTTCGCGGTGGCGGTGGTTACCGGGGTCCTGCTGCTGCCGTTCTTCCGCCCGTCGATGGCCCCGCTCACCTACCGCGGCTCATACCGGCTGCTGGACGGCGTCACGGTGAGCCGGGCCTATCAGTCCGTGCTGGCCATCAGCTTCGACGTACGGGGCGGGCTGCTGATCCGGCAGGTGCATCACTGGTCGGCGGACCTGTTCGTCGCGGCGATCTGCCTGCGGCTGCTGCGGACGTTCTTCCGCGGCCGGTTCTCCGGCCGGGCGCGGCCCGGCTGGCTGATCGGGGTGACACTGCTGCCCGTGGGCATGCTCACGGCCTACACCGGCACCCTCCTGCCCGACGACGGGCTCTCCAGCGGCAGCCTCAGCGTGATCACCGGCGTGCTGCAGTCCCTGCCGCTGGCCGGGACGCACCTGGTATTCTGGATCTTCGGCGGGGCACCCCCCGGGCATCAGATCATCGGCCGCGACTACTGGGTGCACATCCTGGTCCTCCCGGCCCTGGCCGGCGCGCTGCTCCTGGCCAGCTTCCGGCCGTCACTGCGGTGGCCGCGCCAGGTCCGGCTGGATCCGCTGCTGCCGTTCACCTGCGCGGTGCTGGTCCTGCTCGGCGCGATCGCGCAGATCAATCCGGTATGGATATACGGGCCGTACCAGCCCGGCAGCATCACCGCCGGCGCGGTCCCGGACTGGTACATGGGGTTCCTCGACGGCGCGCTGCGGCTCATGCCGGCCTGGGAGCTGACGGTAGCCGGGCATCCGCTGGCGCTCGGCGTGCTGATCCCGGCCCTGGTCGTGCCCGGCCTGTTCTTCACCTGCCTGTTCTTCATCTGCCTGGCCCTGTACCCGCTGGCAGACCGGCGGATCGTCGGCGGGCGGCCGCCGCGCGGGCTGCTGCCGCCCAGGCCTGCCGACCCGGCCAACCGCACCGCGGTCGGTGTGGCCGGCGTCACGTTGTACGGGCTGTTGTGGGCCGCGGCGGCCAACGACCAGATCGCCTACCACCTGCAGATCCCTTTGTACACGGTCACCTGGATATTCCGGGTGCTGGTGCTGGCCGGGCCGACGCTGGCGTTCGGGCTCACCCGGGTCATGTGCCACGCGCAGGCCGACCGGCGACGCGAGGAGGAACTGCACGGCCGGGAAACCGGGCGGATCGTGCGGAACCCGCACGGCGGCTATGACGAAATCCGCGAGCCAGCCCACCGGGCCGCGCCGCGTAACGCTGATCCGCCCGGACCGGCGAGCGCCCGACAGATCCTGGAAGGAGGCCCGCTGCCATGGACACGTCGAGCTTGATCGTTATCGTCACGCCCACCATGACCCTGATTACCCTGCTCACGGGCATAGCCCTGCCTTTCATCGCGGGCAGCCGTTCCGGGCGCAGCCGCGCCAGGGGGTCGCTGGCATCCGCCAATCCGCGGAAGCGGACCGGCGCCGGACGGAAGGCACGGCCACACAAACCCCGCCCTGCGGGCGCCGCCCCCGCCGGATACCTGTACGTTCCCTGTACCCGCATCCGCTACCACCCCTCCTCGGCCGAGCTGCGCCGCTGGGTCCAAGAGGTGCCGATCGTCAAGCAGACGGCAAAATGCATCTACTACACCAGCGACAGCTGGGACCGACGCGAGGCCGTGGTCAGCCCCGGCTGCATCAGCCGCGACGAATTCGAGACCGACACCCGGTGCCACGATCACTGCCCGAGGAATATGACCGTTGGCCTGGTGTGCGCTGCGCACGGCCGCGGCCACCGCCACTGCATGCATGTCCTGGCCCCGGGCCGTCGCTGCCACGAGCCCGGCGGCTGCGGGGACGACTGCCAGGCAGGCATCCGCGGCTGGCGGTGCGCAAAGCACGGGTACACGTGGGAGCACTGCCCGCACGGGGAAGATCGGTGCCGTCACGGATACCCGGCCGGCGTGATCCCGGTTCCCGGCGCCCGCTCCGAGTCGGCGGGCCGGCTCTTCTTCGCCACCCGCCAGGCCGCCGAGGACCACCTGTACCGCGGGGAAGGCGAGCGAGCCGAACAAGGGGTACCGCACGCACCTTCCGTCAAGGAGCTGCGCCGCGCCATGGCCGACGCTCATCCCGACCGTGGCGGCACGACCGAGCAGTTCATCGACGCGCGCCGCCGGTACCAGACGGCGCTACGGCCCGCGCGACGGTAACGTGCTCACCCGGCCGGCCTCCTGACGGCGCCCGGACGCGCCACCGCAGACAGGACAAGCCCATGTCATACCCCCAGCCGACATACCCCGCGGCCGGCGGCGAAACCCGAAAATGCCGTGTCGGCGAGGACTGATACAGAGAGGTGTCCAAATGAAAGCCATCGTGGTGACAGATGAGGCCGCGGGAACGGCCGGGATGACGCTGGTGGAGCGGCCCGGGCCGCCGACCGCGATAAACGACGTCGTCGTTGAGGTTCATGCGTCGGGATTCGTCCCGACCGAGATGGCGTGGCCCTCGACCTGGACCGATCGCGTCGGCCGTGACCGAACGCCGTCGATCCCCGGGCACGAGCTGGCCGGAGTGGTCACCGCCCTCGGCTATGGCACGACGGGGCTGTCGGTGGGACAGCGGGTGTTCGGCCTCACGGACTGGCATCGCGACGGCACCCTGGCGGAGTATGT
>WNGQ01010669.1_pt1 | contig 13047 bp, 13 predicted proteins | sample 5407661 | NCBI WGS metagenome assembly WNGQ01 (sample SAMN13153382, study PRJNA577476) | soil metagenome | isolation source: 60 cm soil or saprolite under Garry oak tree replicate 2 | place: USA:California | collected 2016-06-15
CGTACGGCGCGATCTCGATCTTGACGCCCATGGCGGCGAGGACATCGAGGGCGCCCGTCCGCGTGGGATTGAGACCGACGCCGGCCACGGTCACGCGCGCGTCCTTCACGATCGCCGCCGCGATCAGGGGGAAGGCCGCCGACGAGATGTCGCCGGGCACGACCACCGGCGCCGCCGACAACGGCCCCGGTGTGAGCGTCGTCGTCAGGCCGCGGCTCTCGATGCGGGCGCCGAACTGGCGCAACATCACCTCGGAGTGATCGCGCGACGCCGCCGGCTCCGTCACCGACACAGGCCCGTCGGCGTGGAGCCCCGCGAGCAGCACCGCGGACTTCACCTGAGCCGAGGCCACGGGAGACTCGTAGGCGAGCGCCTTGGGCTGGGCCAGTCCCCGAATACCGAGTGGCAAGCGATTGCCGTCGCTGCGGCCGACGATCGTCGCGCCCATGCGGGCGAGCGGGTCGGCGATGCGCTTCATCGGCCGCCGTCGCAGCGAGTCGTCGCCGGTGAGGAACGTCCAGAACGGCTGACCGGCGAGCACGCCGAAGAGCAGGCGCACGGCCGTGGCCGAGTTTCCGCAGTCGATGACGTTGGCCGGCTCGCCGAGGCCGCGCCGCCCGACACCGGCGATGCGGTACTCCCCCGGACCCTTCCGCGTCACCTCGGCGCCCAGCGCTTCCACGGCGGCGATCGTGCGCAGGCAGTCCTCGGCCTCGAGATAACCGCGGATGTCGGTGGTGCCCTCTGCGAGCGCGCCCAGCAGCGCCGCCCGGTGCGAGATGGACTTGTCGCCCGGAACCTCGATGCGCCCGGAGAGACGCGTGACCGGCCGCACGCGCAGCTTCACGGCAACCGCTCCCGCCGCGCCTTGATGCGCGCCAGCGCCGCGCGCAACCCGTCGCGATCCTTTCGCTCGATCAGGCGCACCAGATCGGCGAGGGCGGCCTGCGCCGCAGCCGTCGCCTGGACGACCGCCGTGCGATTGGCCAGGAAGATCGCCTCCCACATGTCCACGTCACCGGCCGCGATCCGCGTGGTGTCCTTGAAGCCCCGCGCGGCCACGTCGAAGGCCGTCGGATCGAAGCGCTCGACGGCGTCGACGAGCGCACAGGCGACGAGGTGGGGGACGTGGCTGATCGCCGCCACGGCGCGGTCGTGAGTCTCCGGATCGAGCATCAGGACACGCCCGGCGCCCAGGCTCTCCCAGAACGCCGTCACGGTCTTCACCGCGCGCGGCTCGGTCGCGTCCGTGGGCGTGACGATGACGGTGGCGCCCCGGAACAGATCGGCGCGGGCCACGCCGTAGCCGCTCTGCTCGGACCCGGCCATGGGATGGCTGCCCACGAACGTGAGCGGGCGCCTCGTGGTCAGGCGCTGGGCGGCGGCGACGATCGCCGCCTTGGTCGAGCCGACGTCGGTGATGACCGCGCTCGGGGCCGCGGCTTGCCAGACTTCCGGAAGCTGGCGCTCGATGATGCCGACGGGCGTGCCGAGCACGATCAGATCGGCGTCCTTGACGCCGTCGCCGATCGCGGTGGTGACGCGATCGAGCGTCCCGTCCTTCAGGGCGGCGTGGAGCCGCCCAACGTCCCGGCCGATCCCCACGATCTCGTGGGCGAGTCCCTGGGCCCGAACAGCCTTGGCCACCGAGCCACCGAGGAGCCCGACGCCGACGATCGCGAGGCGGCCGATCACGGCCCCTTCTTTCCGAGCGCCGCGCGCAGGCCCTTGATGAGCCGGCGGTTCTCGGCCGGCGTGCCCACCGTGATGCGAAGCGTGCTCTCCATCCCGAACGCCGTCATCGGCCGCACGATGACACCCTCGTGCAGGAGCTTCTGATAGATCTCGGCGGCGCTCCGGCCGACGTCGACCAGGATGAAGTTGGCCCGCGAGGGCACGTACTTCAGACGGAGGGTCTTGAACTCGTCGTAGAGGAAGTGCCGCCCGGCCTCGATCATGCGCACGCACTCGAGCACGTGGGCCTCGTCCTCCAGCGCGGCCAGCGCCGCGATCTGACCGAGCGAGTTCACGTTGAAGGGCTGGCGAATGCGATTCATCAGCGCGGTGGCGTCGGCGTCGGCCACCGCATAGCCGACACGCAGGCCAGCCAGGCTGTTGGCCTTCGAGAACGTGCGCAGGACGATGACCTTGCGTCCCTGCTTGGCGTACGAGAGCGTGTCGGGAAAATCGGGGCCCATGGCGAACTCGAAGTAGGCCTCGTCGAAGACGACGATGGTGCGATCGGGAATCCGATTCATGAAGGCTTCCACCTCGTCGGCGGTGACGATGGTGGCCGTCGGATTATTCGGATTGGCGATGAAGACCATCTTGGTCAGCGGCGTGACCGCGCGGGCCATCGCGTCGAGGTCGAGCCGGTAGTCCTTGAGCATCACCATCACGCGGATGCCGCCGGCCGCCTGCACGATCATCGGGTACACGACGAACGAGGGATGGGGGACCACCGCCTCGTCGCCCGGCTTGAGGAACGTGCGCACGAGCAGCTCGATCAGCTCGTTGGAGCCGTTGCCCAGGATGATCTGCTCGGACCCGACGCCGTGCTTCTTGGCCAGCGCCTGCCGCAGGTAGAAGCCGCTGCCGTCGGGATACCGGTTCAGCGTGGTGACGGCGGCCGCGAGCGCCTTCTGCACGCGGTCCGAGGGGCCCAGCGGATTCTCGTTGGAGGCGAGCTTGATGGCGTCGCTGATGCCGAGCTCACGCTCCAGCTCCTCGATCGGCTTGCCCGGTTCGTACGGGGCAATCCCGAGGATGTGCTCATTGGCCAGGGATTCCCACTGGGTGTGCATGCCCTCTCCTTATGCCGCGGGGTACGAACCGAGGACTTTCAGGAACAGGGTTCGCCCCTCGATCTCGTTCAAGGCCGCCGCCACGGTCGGCGTGTCGCGGTGGCCTTCGAAGTCCAGAAATGTGACGAACTCCCACGGGCGGCTCTTGGCCGGCCGCGTTTCGATCTTGATCAGATTGATGCCCCGGCGTGCGAACGGCTCCAGGATGCGGTAGAGGACACCGGGCTCGTTGCGCATCGCGAACAGAACGGAGGTCTTGTCCCGCGCGCTGGGGCCGACGGCGCGCCGGCCGATTACCAGGAAGCGCGTGGCGTTGTGCGGATTGTCCTCGATCCGAGGCCGCAGCACCCGCACGCCGTAGAGCTCGGCGGCGAGGTCGGACGCGATGGCGGCGATCGTCACGTCGCCGGCTGCTTGCTCGGCGGCGGCCGCGGTGGACGTCACGTCCTGGGTGGGCACGTCGGGCAGGTTCTGGGCGAGCCAACTCCGGCACTGGGCGAGCCCCTGGGGATGCGAGATCACCAGCTTGATCTCGGACAGCTCACGCGCCTGGGAGAGCAGGTGTTGGCTGATCGGAAGGTAGATCTCGCCGCAGATCAGCGTGTCCGAATCGATGAGGCGATCGAGCGTGATGTTGACGGCGCCCTCGGTCGAGTTCTCCACCGGCACCACGCCGTACTCGACCCGCGTGTGCTCGACGTCCTCGAAGACATCGGCGATCGACCGCGACGGCGCGTACGTGGGGCCGCTCCCGAAGTGCTGGAGCGCCGCCTGGTGCGTGAACGTCGCCCGAGGCCCCAGGAACGCGACCGACAGCGCACGCTCGAGCGCCCGGCACCCCGACAAAATTTCACGCCAGATCGCACGGATCGCCGCCGCCGGCAGCGGACCGCCGTTGGCGGCAGACAGACGGGTGACGATCTCAGCCTCTCGGTCGGGGGCATACGACGGCAGATCCTGCCGTCGCTTGAGGTCTCCGATCTGGAGGGCGGCCTCGGCTCGCTGGTTGAGGAGGTGGAGGATCTGGTTGTCTAGGTCATTGATCCTGGAACGCCAATCGTCCAGGTTCATACGTACTCCTGACCGCTCTTCGCTTGCGAATACGAAGGATTATAGGCTATTGCGCACAGACGGCGCAAGCACGCGGCGATCGGCGGGTGGAGGCGCCGCCGCGGCCGCCCGAAGCGCGCGGATCTCGCCAGACGTCAGCGTACGCCAGGCGCCGACCCGAAGGCGGCCGAGAGCGATCGGGCCAAACCCGAGGCGCCGTAGACGCCGCACTGGATGACCGAGCGCCTCGCAGTAGCGCTTCACCTCGTGCTTGCGGCCTTCGCCGAACGTCAGATGGAGCAGGCTGCTCTCTGTCCCGGTACGCTCGAGGCTCACGGCGAGCGGGATCGCGGGGCCGTCGTCGAGCGTCAATCCTCGCCGCCATCGGTCGAGATCGGCCCGGCGCACGTTGCCGGCCACCTCGGCCTCGTACAGCCGCGCCAGGCCATAGCGGGGATGGAGCAATCGATGGGTCAGCGCACCGTCGTTGGTGAGCACGAGCAGCCCTTCGACGTCCACGTCGAGGCGGCCGACGGGAAAGAGGCGCGCGTGGGACCGCACCAGGTCCGTTACCACCGGCCGGCCATCGGGATCGCTGCGCGCGGTCAGATACCCGCGGGGCTTGTTGAGGAGGACGTACTCCTTCGTCTCGGCGGCCGGCAGGCCACGGCCGTCGACGGTGACGTGGTCGCGGTCGGGGTCGGCGACGGTCCCCGCCTCGCGGACGACGTCGCCGTTGATGGCGACACGTCCCTCGAGGATGAGGCGATCAGCTCCCCGCCGTGACGTCAGCCCCGCCTGGGCCAGGATCTTGTTCAGTCTGAGCTTGGCCATTGGCGGCGACGCTCACCTCCGGGATCATCAGCTCGCCTTCCACCTTCGGGAGATCGTTGAGGTCGCGCAGGCCGAACGCCACGAGGAACTCGCGGGTCGTCTCGTAGAGGAACGGCCGTCCCGGCGCTTCCTTGCGCCCGGCGACGCGGACCAGCCGGCGGTCGAGCAAGCTGTCGAGCACGCCCTCGGAGTTGACGCCGCGCACGGCGTCGACCTCGGGACGGGATACCGGCTGGCGATAGGCGATGATGGCCAGGGTCTCCAGCGCGGGCCGCGACAGCCGCGCCTTCGTACGCGTCTTGGCCAGGCGCATGAGCCAGGGCGCGATCTGCGGGCGTGTCACCATACGGTACCCACCGCCCACCTCGACGACCGCGAGCGCGCGGTCCTCCTTGTCGTAGCGGGAGCGAAGCTCGTCCACGAGCGCGCGCGCCTCGTCGGCGTCGCCGAGCTCGAGGACCTCGCGGATGCGCTCGGCTTCGAGAGGAGTGTCGGAGGCGAAGAGCAAGGCCTCGACCACGTCAGTGGGCGTGGGCAACGGTGGTCCCTCCTTTGGACAGGGCACTGGCACCCGGGCCATTGTTGGACAGGGCACGGGCACCCGGCCGGGGGTTCGAGGGGGGCGTAGCCCCCTTCGCTCCCCAATCGCCCGCCCGTGCCCGGACGCAATCACACGCGGCCCTCATGCGTTCGCCCGATCCGAGTCCAGACTATGGTCGACGCTGTCCATCTCGGAGTCCTGCGTGAGACGACCATTGTCCCCGGGGGCGTCCTCGCGGCGCTCGATGATGATGTCGCCGAACAGCTCGGTCTGCTGCGTCCGGATGCGGCCGAGCCTCACCAGCTCGAGCACGGCCAGCATCGTCACGATGATCTCCGGCCGTCGCCGCTCGCCGCCGGTGAGCGACGAGAACAGCAGCGACCAGGTGTCGCGAAGGACGGTCAAGATCTCGGTCATGCGCTCGAGCAGTGACATCGGCTCCGGCTGAACCTCGCGCGGTTTCCGGCGCGCCTGCTCGTTGATGAGGCGCTTGAGCGCCTTCTCGAGCTGATGGACGGACAGGTCCTCGAGCGGGACGTCGTCGGGCGGCGGCAGCTCGTTGCCGGTGCGGCCCCAGATCAGGGCCTGCTGGGCTTCCTGCTCGGCCAGCCATGACCCCAGCGTCTTGATCCGCGCGTACTCGCGCAGCCGCTCCTCCAGCTCGTGACGGAGCGCCTCGCCCTCCTCGTCGAGCTGTTCATCGGCTTCGTCGGGCGGGACGAGCAGTTTCGACTTCAGATAGATCAGCGTCGCGGCCATGACCAGGTAGGCACCGGCCGTTTCGAGGTCGCGGAACTCCACGGCCTCGAGGTGAGCCACGTACTGATCGGTGATGGCGCGTACCGGCAGCGCGGCGAGGTCGATCTCGTTGGTGCGGCAGAGGTGCAGCAGCAGATCGAGCGGGCCCTCGAACTGCCCCACGCGAAGCGTGAGGAGATTGCCACTGCTCGGACTCTCGCTCGACGCCGTGGTCATGGCGTGAGCGGCACGACTCGTCGCACATCGCTCATCGTGGCCTCCGCCACCTTGCGTGCCCGGACCGAGCCCGCCTTGAGAATGTCCACGATCCGATCGGGCTTCTCCGCGAACGCCTGGCGCCGCTCGCGAATCGGTGCCAGCGCGGGCAGGAGGTGCTTGAGGAGCACGTCCTTGCAGTCGAGGCAACCGATCGCTGCCGTGCGGCACCCGGTCGCGCAATATTCGCGGTCGGGCGGCGGCGTGAAGATGCGATGGAGATCGAACACGGGACACACGTCGGGATTACCGGGATCGGTCCGCCGCCTCCGCGCCGGGTCCGTCACCATCGGCCGGACCTTCTGCCTCACCGTCTCCGGCGGATCCGAGAGGTAGATGGCGTTGCCGTACGACTTGGACATCTTGCGGCCATCGGTGCCCGGGACCTTGGGGATCTCCGTCAGCTTGGCCTGAGGCTCCGGAAACACCTCGCCGAAAATGTTGTTGAAGCGGCGCGCGACCTCGCGCGTGAGCTCGACGTGGGGCACCTGGTCGATGCCGACGGGCACCCAGGCCGGCTTGTACATCAAGATGTCGGCCGCCTGGAGGAGCGGGTAGCCGAGCAGGCCATAGGACGGCGACTCCAGGCCGAGCTGCTCGACCATCTCCTTGTACGTCGGCACGCGCTCGAGCCACGCCACCGGCGTCACCATCGAGAAGAGCAGATGGAGCTCGGCGTGCTCGGGTACCAGCGACTGGATGAACAGCGTCGAGCGCTCGGGGTCGAGACCGGCGCCGAGCCAGTCGGCAACCATCTCGATCGTGTTCGCCGGCACCTCGGCCACGTTGTCGGCGCCCGTGGTCAGCGCGTGCCAGTTGGCGACGAAGAAGAAGCAGTCGAACTCGTCCTGCATCCGGACCCAGTTGTCGAGCGCGCCGAGGTAGTTTCCGAGGTGAAGCTTGCCGGTCGGCCGCATGCCCGAGAGCACGCGCGTCTTCTTCATCGCGCGCGTGTGGCCTCCCAGACTCTGGCCGTACGCATGAACACATAGTACGCGTACAGTGCGGCCAGAAGAAGACCTTTGCGCCCGTCGAGGAAGCCGCGCTGCGCGAGGTACATCGACAGGAAGCGGCCGAGCGGGCGCAGCACGAGCTCGCGGGCGCGCGCCCGTCCCCCGCCCCGCACCAGCTCCTGGGCCGCCAGCGCCGAGTAGCGATTGGCCCGGTCGAAGAAGTCCGACACGCCCTCGTAGCTCCGGTGGACGAGGTGACCGCTCAGCCGAGCCACACGGCCGTCCACCTCCACCGACTCGTGCACGTCGCGATCGACGAAGCGCCCGCGGCCACGGCGGAACAGGCGCACCTGCCAGTCCGGATAGAGCCCGCCGTGGCGGATCCACTGCCCGAGGAACACGTTGCGGCGGGCCACAGCATAGCCGTCGGCGGCGCCCGCCTGGACGAGAATCTTCGCGATTTCGTCGCGCAGCTCGGGCGAGGCCTCCTCGTCAGCGTCGAGCGAGAGCAGCCAGTCACCGGTGGCCTGCTCGAGCGCGAAGTTCTTCTGGGCCGCGAACCCCGGCCACGGCCGCACCAGCACGTGCTCGGTGAACTCGCGCGCGATCTGCACGGTCTTGTCCTGAGACTCGGCGTCGACGACGACGATCTCGTCCGCCCAGGCCACGCTCTCCAGGCAGGACCGGAGCCGGGCCTCCTCGTTGAGCGCGATGACGACGGCGGACAGGCGCGGCCGTGTCGTCATCCGAGAAGCTCCCGGGTCGCTGCCGCGACCGACTCGACGTCGATCGTCTCGACCCGGCCGTCCGACGCCTGGAGGGTCCGGTGCCCGGCGCCGTAGGGCCCGTTTCGCTCGGCGCGCGTCGGACCATACAGACCGACGCACGGCGTCCCCAGCGCGGCAGCAAGATGAAGTGGCCCGGTATCGGCGGCGACGACGACGCCAGCCCGTCGGAGCAGCGCGATGAGAGCGAGCAGATCCGTGGGCGGAGCCAGCAGGACGTGCGATGCCACGGTGCCGGCGACCGCCCGCGCGTCAGCCTCCTCGCCCGGGCCCCACACCACGATGACGCGCGCGCCGTGCGCGGCGGTCAGGACCCCGGCGAGGGCACGGAAGCGCTCGAGGGGCCAGCGCTTGTCCGGGCGTCCTGCGCCTGGATTGAGCACGACGACCCGGTCGCGCGGCTTCAAGCCGGCTCCCGCGAAGAACTCGTCCATGCGCGCCTCGGCCGCGGGATCGGACGGCAGCCGGAATTCCAGTACGCGGCCGTCGATGCCGAGCGCGCCGAGCAGCGACAGGTACTGATCGACGACATGACGTGCCTCGATGGGCGGCGCCACCCGGCGGTTCGTGGCCAGGACATTCAAGGGCTCCCGGCACCAGCGCTGATCGAAGCCGATGCGAAGCGGCGCTCGAGTGAGGCGGACGAGCAAGCCGCTCTTGATCAGGCGTATCGCGACGACGGCACGCGCGCTCTCGCCGAGCGCGGCCGGCGTGCGCGCGCGCCGCCAGCGCCGAGTATCGACGGTGACGACGCGCTCGAGGGCAGGATGTCCGGCGAGCACGGCGGCCTCGCGCCGCTCCACGATCCACGTGATACGCGCCTGCGGAACCCGCGCACGCAGCGTGGCCGCCACCGGCAACGCGTGGACGACGTCACCGAGCGAGGAGAGCTTGACGAGCGCGACGTTCACCGGAAGCGCTCGCGGATCGCGGCGATGAGGTCGCGCGTGGAGTGATCCTTGGGATCGCCGGTGATGGCAACCTCACTGCCGACGGCATGGGCACTCGCCCGCTCGGGCACCGAGTCGGCGGTGTAATCGGTGCCCTTGGCGTGAACGTGCGGGCGCAGCCGGGTCACCAGGCGGTCCGCGGTGTCCTCCTCGAAGACGACGACGTGATCGACCGATCGCAGAGCCCGGAGGATCTCGGCGCGCTCGGCGGCGGGCATGAGCGGACGCCCGCGGCCTTTGAGCCGACTCACGGCCGCGTCCCCGTTCAATCCGACGAAGAGGACGTCACCGAGCCGGCGCGCGGCTTCCAGATAGCGGACATGCCCGACGTGGAGCAGATCGAAGCAGCCATTGGCCAGCACGATGCGCTTGCCGTCGGCCCGCAGGCGTTCGGCTAGCGTTGCCGCCTCTTCAATGTCCATGGGCTCGCCCCGGGAGGGGCGAGGTCCACCCGGCTCAGCTCGCACGGGTCAGTGCGGCGCGAAGCTCGGCGCGGGACACGGTGGCCGTGCCGCGCTTCATGACGACCAGGCCACCGGCGATGTTGGCGAGCGTCGCGGCCTGGAGCGGCGTGCCTCCGCTCGCCAGTGCGAGCGTGAAGGCGCTGATCACGGTGTCGCCGGCGCCGGTCACGTCGGCGATCTCGTCGGTCCCGAAGACCGGGATGAACGATGCGCCGCCGTCGCGCTCGAGGAGCGCCAGCCCCTGGCTGCCGCGGGTGACGAGCAACATGTTGGCGTGGAGCCGCTCGAGGAGCTGACGGCCGGCCTTCTCGACCGCGCGCTCGTCGTCCACGGGGTGCCCGGTGAGATCACCCAGCTCGGCCTCGTTGGGCGTGGCGGCGGTGACGCCGCTGAAGCGCGGCAGCTCGTAGCGGCTGTCCACCGTGATGATGGCACCCCGGGAGCGCGCGATCGATTGCACGTGCTCGAACACGCGCGGCGCCACCGTGCCGTACCCGTAGTCGGAGACCAGGATCGCGTCGGCGCGAGCGGCCAGCGTCGAGAGCCGCTCCATCAGCGCGTCCTCGGTGGCGGGCATGAGCTCGGTCGAGGGCTCGCGATCGAGGCGGACGACCTGCTGGCGGGTCGCCGGGTAGCCGCCGGCCATGATCCTGGTTTTCATCGGCGTCATGCGCCCGGCCTCGACGACGAGGCCATGGGTGGTGATTCCGGCGCGCTGGAAGAGGGCGAGCAGCGCCTCGCCGGCGCCGTCGCGTCCGATCACGCCGACGGGAACGACCCGCGCCCCCAGCGCGGCGACGTTGTGGGCGGCGTTGGCGGCCCCACCCAGCCGCACCTCACGCTCGGCGAACTTGAGGATGATGACCGGCGCCTCGCGTGAGATGCGCCGCGGCTTGCCGATGAGGTACTCGTCGGTGATGACGTCGCCGACGACGACGATCGTCCGATCGGTGAAGGACTCGGTGACGGCCAGCAGCCCAGCTTCCGTCATCGGCACCCCCTGTCGATCGCCCACTGCACGGCGTCGAGCAGGTCGCCGGCGACGTGATCGGGCGGTGTGACGAACGCGTGGCGCCGGTATTCCCACTCTCCCAGACCGTAGCCCGTCAGCACGAGGACGCCGCGAGCCCCGATCTTCGGCGCGACGGCCAGATCGGAGGCCTTGTCACTCACGACGGTAGAGGCACGCAGCTCGACGCCGAGCTCGGCCGCCGCCTGGAAGAACAGCCCCGGCCTGGGCTTGCGGCAGTCACACTCGGCGCGCCACGGCGGCTCGCCTTCGCTGGGGTGGTGAGCGCACACGTAGATGCCGTCGAGATGAGCACCGGCTTGCTCGAGCTGATCCGCGAGCCGGGCCGTGACGGCATGGAGAACCTCTTCCGAGAAGTACCCGCGAGCCACGCCTGCCTGGTTGGTCACGACGACGGCGGCAATGCCGCGCTCGTTCAGGCGGCGGATCGCCTCGGCCGAGCGTGGGAGGAGCCGGAGTCGCTGCGGATGGTTGACGTACCCCACTTCCTCGGTGAGCGTTCCATCGCGGTCGATGAACACTGCCGGCCGACCGGCCACCTGGGCAGTGTAAGGCGAACTCACCGCTAACTCAAGGGAAATTGCCGTAAATCCTGGAGAAACCCGCGACCTGGGCGGCGTACGTGAAGGGCTCGGCCGCCCGCCGTGCCGCGGCGCTCGCGGCCTCTCTTCCCGCCGCCGACATCTCCCTGAAGCGATCGACGGCGACGGCCAGCGCCTTGGCGTCGCGGGGATCGATCACGGCGCCGTTCACGCCGTCTTGGATCAACTCGCTGCCTCCGGCCTCGGTGCTCGTCACGATGGGGAGGCCTGACGCCAGCGCCTCCAGGTGAACGTTGCCGAAGGGCTCGTAGCGTGTCGGAAGCACGGCCACGTCGGCGGCGGCGTACCAGCGCTCCACGTCGGGTCGTGGCCCCAGCCAGACGATGCGCTCGGCGACTCCGAGGCGCGCGGCGTGAGCTTCATGCGTGGCCCGATGGCCGCGGCCGATCACCACGAGCCGGCTGTCGCGGTCACCGAGCGCGGCGAGCGCCTCGACCGCGGTGATCAACCCTTTGCGCTCGAAGCCGCTCCCAACGAAAAGCGTGGTCCACGCCGCAGCGCCGAGGCCAATCTCCTCCCGCACGGAGATGCGGGCGGCCCGGTTGCGAGGGTGAAAGCGCTCGAGATCGACGCCGTTGTAGACCACGCTGACCTTCTCGCTCGCCACGCCGTACAGCGTCTCGATCTCACGCTTCCCACGGCGAGCGATGGCGGCGATGGCAGGTGTGCCCGCGAAGATCCGTCGCTCCAGGGCGAGCACGAGCCGATGATAGAGCCCGCGCGCGCTGCCACCTCGGGTGGCCAGGTATCCGCGATGGCATCCCTCACCCGCGCGATAGACCTGCTGGCAGAGCGTTCGCTCGTGGCTCTGCACGAGGTCCCACCCGCCCCGAGCCACGAAGCGCCGGGTCGCCGCGACGAAGACCAGCAGGCGAACCGATGCCGGCAGCGATGGCAATGCCAGCCGGTGAACGACGACACCGGCGAGTGCCGGCTGCTGGCGGACACTCAGCAGATGGACGTCGTACCCGTGGTCGGCGAGGGCGCGCAGCAGCCCGGCGGTCGCTCGCTCGACACCCCCGTGGTAGGAGTACGGCCGCGCGATGACGAGGAGCTTTCGGGGCGGACGACTCACCTCGAGCCCTTGTGCCGCCGGGCGACCTCATCGATCAGCGGGAACAGCACGCGGCGGGCGGCGGCGAAGCTGTAGCGCGCGACGCAGCGCTCGCGCGCCCGCCGCCCCAGCGTCTCGGCCTCGCCGCGATCCTTGAGCAGACGCCCGATGGCCTCGGCGAGCGCGGCGACGTTGCCGGCGGGGACGACAGCGCCGGCGCCCTCGAGGATCTCCGGAATCATCGACACGGACGTGGCCACGATGGGACGGCCGAGGGCCATCGCGTCGAAGATCTTCGCCGGCACCTGGCCCACGGTATCGCTGGTTGCGCGCTGGGGCACGGCCACGACGTCGGCGGCGATGAGATAGCGCGGCACGTCGTCGAACGGGATCTCGCCCATCACCTTCACGTGCGGCATCGCCGCCCAGCGTCGCGCTGACACGCTCTCGAGATCCGCACCAACGAGGACCAGGAGCGTGTCGCCTCCCAGGCGTTCGACGGCGGTGACCAGATCGTCCACGCCCTTGTAGCCCCGAGGCGTGCCCAGGAACATCACGACCGGACGGGGGCCGACTCCGAGCCGGGCTCGCGCCTCGGCACGGTCGTAACGCGCCGGATCCCAGCCGTCGGTGTCGCGCACGTGAGGGATCAGGATGCCGCCGAAGCGTGACTCGAGAAAGCGCGAGGCCACTGTGACGGCGTCGGCGCGCTTCACCGCGCGCTCGCAGAGCCACGTCCAGGGCAGCCCGTTAGGACTGACGACGTTGAGCGCGCGACCGAGACGTCCCCACGCCCCCGAGCGATAGAAGAATCCGAGCTCCCAGTCGTCGATGTCCAGGAGCAACGGGCGGGGCCGCTGTCGGCGGGCGAGCAATCCGATCCCGAAGCTCGTCGGCCGCGGCTTCGACGCGTAGAGGACATCGCCGTCGGCCAGGCGGGCCAGCGCCGCGAGGTCGGTCGCGAAC
>WNGQ01008969.1_pt1 | contig 13045 bp, 6 predicted proteins | sample 5407661 | NCBI WGS metagenome assembly WNGQ01 (sample SAMN13153382, study PRJNA577476) | soil metagenome | isolation source: 60 cm soil or saprolite under Garry oak tree replicate 2 | place: USA:California | collected 2016-06-15
GTTAGCGTCGCCATTACATTGATTGATCTGGCCGGTCCAGTATTCAAAGCCGCCCTGATCAGGTTCACGTCCAAGGAAGTCCAGATAGTGCTCACGCACGAAGTATTCAGTCGTGTCGACCGCATTAGCTGTTTGAGAAGCATCGGCAGTTCCTGTAAAGGCAGCATCAGTTTTATCACCAACCAGAGAGAATGAACGATTCACTGGACTGAATGAATAGTTAGCTAGAGACGGCGTGACGTTGTAGAACTGGCCGCTCTCGAGATTACTGAAATGATAGTTGCCATTGCTATCGGTGATGGTCGTTCGCGACGAGCCACCTACCAGTTGAACAGTCACGCCTCCTAACGGTGCTCCAATCAAATCAGTGACGACACCTGCGATCGTGGCCGGCGCGGCCGTTGGTGCAAGTAATGGAATCTCCCACATTCCCCGTCCGTGCGTCGCGATTCGCAATACCCGCTTCACGTTTTGAATCGCCATGTCAAAAACAGCTACACGAGGTAATCCCTGACCGTACGGACTCCATTGGCTGCCTGAATCCTCGGAAACATATACGCCGATGTCCGTCCCAGCGAACAACCGAGAACTCTTTTGCGGATCCACAGCGAATCCGTTGATGGGCACATCAGGCAAGATGTTGCCGCCGGTTCCGTTGATTGCAGTCAGCACCGGAGTAGTTCCCAAATTGGTAACTCTCCAAACATGCGACTGCGCTGCGCTGGTGCCGCCCGCGAAATTGCCAAGGGCGATGTAAACGATATCCTTATTGTTCGGATCAAAAACCAAACGGCCAACGTAAAAATCGGGAATTGTGCTGCCGCCGCCAACCGGATCGAGACTGGTTAGTGTCGAGGACCCAGTACTGGTAAACCAGATCGCCCCGTTGTTCAAGCCGACAATGCGATAATTGTCGTCCTGGGGCGAAATAGCGATCGAACTCAGCGGCACTCCACTTTGGATCGGCGCCTGGCTAACCGTTGCGTTCGCGGTCCCCTGAGTACTCGATCGCAGTAACCGGTCCGTACCAAGATAGACTGTGTTGTTCGGACTTCCCGGACCCAAAGCCGTCGGACAATAGAAGTTCACAGCACTTGTAGTAGCGGGATTACAGGCCACGCCGTTCGTGGTTGCGTTACCAGAACAACCGAGAAAACTCCATGAACCGAACGGGCCACCGGTCAGGCTGCGCGCATAACCTATCTGAACGCCCGCCTGGTTGAAATAGGTGTGATACATGGTGGTGGGAGTACTCTGATCAATCATCGCAAACCCGCCATCACCATCATCAGAGTGGAGCCAGGTGGGACCAGTGGAAAGCAGCTCGGTACCATTATCCTGAGTGCCGCCTATACTGATATCGGGATCAGTCGGATGGACCGCGATGCTCTGAAACTGCGTGGCTCGAAACGTTGTGTTGTTCAGCGGGGCGAAGGTGTCACCTCCATCGGTCGATTTCCAGATACCGCCATCATCGCCACGATACACAATGCTGGAATTCGAGGCGGCAATCTTGATCGCGTGTGTGTCAGCATGCGTCTGCGAGTCGTGCGCCGTGAACGCCGTGCCTGCGCCGTCCAATGAAGTGCTCTCTTGTCTGGCGCAAGGCCGGGTACTAACTGTGTTCGTAATATTTCCGCCCAGGAGAAGTTTATCTGTGGCGGAAGTTCCTCCCGGCAAAATGTCAAAACCGATGTTATAAAAGCACTGACCACCACAGAAGCCCCCGCCCCCGAATAACTCAGCGGACCAAGTGACTCCACCGTCGGTCGAGCGCCGCAAAGCTCCGGAGTTTGCTGCTGAATTGCAGTTGGATCCGCCAGTCGAGGGTTCGCCGCTGGCGGCGTAAAGGCGGGCCGGATTGCCGATCCCCAGCTGGGCAATAGCAAACTGTCCTCTTCCATTCGAAGTGGAGGTGGACGTCGTCGTAAACGTCTGCGTGAAGGTCGGGGATCCGGATAACGCGTTTGTTGAACGATAGATGCCTCCATCACCAGCGATATTTATGCCGTTCAGCCAAACGATGAGCGTATTTCCGGTAGGATCGCTCAAGTCGAAAACCATGTCGTTGACGTTGCGGTTCACCGTGCATGGATTATCAAAACACAGTCCCTGACCGGTGTCGGTTGTGCTTACGGCAATACGCGTCACCGTCGCGGATCCCGGCGCCCCGCCTACATTGCTCAGTTTGTAGAGGCCACGCATCGACAGGGGCGGGATGGTATTACCGAACGGAGGATTACCACCGATGCCGATCACCCCACCTGCTGTACCACACAAGAGTTCATTTGCATTGCCCGGATTGATGAGAATCTTGCTGACACTGCGACCCTGAAACGCCGGAACGCTCTGCGGGTTATTGCTGGCATCGTTATAGTTTCGAATCGGATTAAAGGGACCCACGAGAGTAGCTGTCGTCTTGGGATTATCGATTCTGTAAACGCCCACTCCGGCGAAGCTATCGGCCGAGCCGTTTGCCTCGCCGGTACCAACCCATAACCGATTATTCGCGGCATCAAGTGTCAAACATCCGATGGCGAGCGTTTGCGCGCTGTCAAAAATTGCTGTCCAGGTGGCGCCCCCATCGGTCGAACGAAATACGCCGCCCTGTGCCGCGCCAACATACAGAGTGTTCGCGTCAGATGGATCGATTTCAATTGCCGAAACACGACCACTGACATTGGTTCTGCCTCCGGAGGTTTGACCCAGGGGAATTGGATTCGGTCCCAGCTCAACCCAGTTGGGGAATGCCAGGGGGCTGTTCGTCTTTTTCGACTTTTCGACCGCGTCGCGCAGAGCTGCCACCTGATTATCCATCATCGCATTGGCCTGCTGGCGCGAAGCAGGATCGGCCGGTCGCGTCGGGTCAATGCCGCGCAGGAGAGCGACAAATTCATCTCTGCGTCTGATGTATTCACCCTCATCGAATGGTCCCTGAAATCCCGGACGAACATCCGGATCGCCTCCTTCTTCCTGTATCACCGCCAACGTCGTGCCGACAAACGAAAGAGCGAAGGCAAAAGCAAGTATTTGAATTCTGACGCGCCTCTTCATCTTAAATCTCCTCTCAAGACACTTGTGAGATCTATGTGCTCGAGCTTCTCAACATGAGTAACCGTGATAATTCGTTGGTTTAGCAATCCGGGGGAAGTCGGCGTAAAGATTATGTTTGCGTGCCGGGAATGTCAATAGATAGCCAGACAAATTTCGTCCGCGTCGGAAACTCTTTCACTCAATGCGATCGCTTGCGCGGAGGCTTCTGACCTGCGAGTTTTTCGGCGTTGAGTTATTTCCTCTAGCGAACTATCAAGCAACGATAAGAGCCTCTCAGCTTCGAATATCTCTCAGGTCCGAAGGGTGGTTACCCCCGCTCTTTTCACAAGCTTATTTGCCTCGTTAAGGACCCTGCACGGGCTTATCGGCAACATTGGCAGTTCCACCCGCGTGATCGTCACCGCGCAAAACCCCGGTTTGATCTATGTAGAATGACCGGCGGCCTGTTTTCGCGTATTCAATGGGTGTCGCAGTGGCCTCGAACCGATCACCAAACGCGTTTACCTCGAGGCGGTAGCCATACTTGTTCCACAGGTCCTTCGAAATCAGGTTCGTCTTCGTCAGTTGATCGAGTGAAGCAAAACTGCCGTTTCCTTCAGTCGCCTGATACGTAGCCTCAGCGCTCTGTACCCCCCGCAGCATGCTCATCGCGATCTGTTCATTCATCTCCGGAGGCGGTTCTTTCGACACTGACGCCGCGGACAAAGCGTAGGTAATCGCCTGGGGCGCCGGGTTGAGACGCATTAAATATTCGCGCATTGAAACGGGCATCATCTGCGAGGGGTCATGTGCCGACTTCTGATAGGTCTCCATCAGCGCCGGCGACACATAAATTTGCCCGATCATGTCGTGGGGCTGCCAGCGCGTGAAGTTACGAAAGGCGCTATTTGAAGAGAGAGTTTGATGATTTAGATAACGATCGATGACGTGTCTGATGGCAGGCGTGGTCGAGATGATCATGAAATCACCGACGAAGGCATACGCAAACGCCCCCGCGAAGTTAACCAGCTCGGTATCGTCGTGCCGTTCGGATTGCGCGACCAGATTCGCTTCGCCGATTCCCAATCCCTCAAGCACGCGCGGCATCAACCGGCGAGCGGCTTCGCGATCGGTTATTGAAATCAAAAGCATCGGGCCGGATTGCTCTTCCTCCTGTTTCTTTTTCTTCGCCTGTTCACTTTCGGCGGTCTCCGGCGACGCTTTGGGCGCAGGCCGAGCAGAGGGCATCAATCTCAGGCCAGCCATTCCATTCAGCGACGTCATCGAACCGGCGAATGCAATTTCGTTTCCCAGGGCCGGCAATAACTCGTCCTTGATCTTCAGCGTTCCTTTCTTTTCGAATTCGGCAAACGGATCGACAGGTCTGTCGTCATTCTCGTATCTCATTTTGGCGGGCATCCGTTTCAGTTGGGCCATGCGTTCCTTGTTTTGTAATTCCAATTGAGCGAGCATCGCTTCGTACGTTTTCGGCAGATCAAACGAAGCGCTGACGAACATTTCAGTCTCATCAGGCAATACCGATGGCGCGTTCGGCACGAAACCCCGACCGGCAAGCAATTGCGGGGCGAACGGCACGACGAGCCGCTTTGCGTTTTGCGGCCCTATCAGCAACGCCCGGATCACATAGTCATCAGTTTCCTGCGAAACCGCGAGGCCAACTGCATCCGGCCATTCCGGCTCGCCACCCCCGAGTAATCCGATTAACGTTCCGAATTGGGAAAACGCAGCCATCTGCGCCTGTTGTGATTGAGTCGGGGTGGGAGCCGGAGTGCCGTCGACTGCCACAGTTCCCAGAACCGCCGTCGGTGGCTGCACTTCGACGCGCGTAACAGGCGATGAATCAGGTTGCGGCGATGCTTCGGGCTCAGGTGACGCCATCTGTTCTGGCTGATTAGCCATCGACTCCGCTTTTTTTGCCTCGTTGGCCGTCTCTTCTTCCTGTTCTTTGAGGATGCGTGCTTCTTCGGCTGCAATCTCTTCTTTGGTTGGCGGTTTAGGTTTGGTCTGATCTACCAACGCGACATTGACGTAAATAAAAATTGATTCCGATGAGAACCGATCCCGCGCCAGCCGAAAATTCTGGTCTTCGCTGAGCAACTTGCTCCCTTTCGGTCGCAAATTCTCCAGCTTGAACGCTCTGTCGGTAACGAAAACAAAACTGCCTGAACGCGTTACTACAAAAGGTGGCCCGGCAGGAGGCGGTCGCTCGGAGATCGTGACGCGCGTGGCTCGAACCGGCGGCATCTCAGGTGGCTTTGCCTTACTAGACTGATCACCAGCGCTTGTCTGGGCCGAGGATGGTTTTTGGCCGGCGCTCTCTCGCGTTGGTGATTGCGCGGGCGCAACGTTAGGCGCCGGTGTTACAGTCGGTGTCGCGGCAGGAGTTGGAGTCGGTGTCGGCAACAGCACCGGCAACAATCGATTGAGTTTTGGCTCAAACTTTATCGCATCTTCGGGCGATGACATTTCAATGGCCACGAACGCATTGGGAATTCCAGTCCTGGCGGGCCAGGTTGCGAACATTAGGCGCGAACCCGCCAGCATCTCTGCGTTTGCATTCAGGAACTTGATCAGAGCCGTAAACTCTTTCGGCGGGTCCGCGAGCTTCAGGATTGGATCGACAATTTCGCCCGCTCCGCCGGTGCTTAACAGCGTCCCGACGTTGCGCACTTCGCCATAAACTTTGTAACTGTCTTCGGACAGGAGGGTTTCGAATACCGGATCAGCCGGTTTGGCTGAGGCATTCTTCTGCAAGCCAGGCCTTGCCGCCGCCGGTGCCTGCTGCGCGCACAGCGGTGCTGTGCACAACACAAGCGAAACAAGGACCGCAGTAATTTGCGTCAAACAATAGAAATGACTGAAGCGGGCCGAAGTAGCAAGCATTGGGGAACCTCCAGGAAGCAATTGCCTCTTACTGCGAGGATACCAGATTGCAAATGGGGCAGGAACAAAATCAAGCGCGCGACGGGGCAAGCAGCCCATCGACTTAATCGCTTCCGTAACGGATTTCCATGCGCCGGATGCGGCTGCTGGCAGCGATCAGAACCAATGCCGTAACGATTAGCAACCCCGGGACCGAGATCCACCACGGGGTCGGCTCTGCCATCACCGCGAACGGACCCTCAGAAATAGGCACTGGCATAAGCGAGTTCAGATAGTGTATGACGCTAATCTTCTTCAACAGCGGCGGCAGGAGGAAGTTGATCCATTCCCATCCGTACAGCACCAGCGCTGGAATGATCGGATTGCGAATAAACAACCCGACAACCAGGAAGAAAGCGCCATACCCTACACATGCCAGCATGGTTATACCGGCATAACTTAGTAGTTGTCCCATGCCGGCGCCGTCGAGAAAGAACCGGGTGCTGGCTGCATACGCGTGCGGAAAAAATATCAGCAACATGCAGGCGACGGTTACGGCCGTAAACAATACAATCGAGGTCAGCAAGCCCGAAATATACTTTCCTGCCACGAGCACGTCACGACGCACCGCCGACAGGAAATAATAGTGCAGACTGCGATCCACGATCTCGCCGCGAAACAGATTCATAAAAATCCAGGCGCAACCAAAGAAGATTACCGTGCGCAGAATCAGGCCGCTGTAGATGAACGCGAAAATGTTTTGGTATTGGGAAAGATCCCGGCCCAGAGGGTTCACGATCTCAACCATTATTAGAAGGCCAACCGGCATCGACGCCAGTAGATAGACGAGGATCGAGCGCTTACCAAAAAAATTCTTCTCCAAATCAAGACGCAGAATAGCCGCGATCTGATGCCGCCAAAGCGACCAATTGGAACTCGGCGGTGGTGGTGATTCGGATTTCATTGTCTGGACCGTTGAACTCATGATTATTCCGCGCGGCTCTGTGCCTGATGGGCGGAAAGGCTCGGCCTTTCCGGGCAACCGCTTTTTCTACCCCCGCCTTCGAGGCAAAGCCTCAAGGGCGGTAATAAGGGCCGAACGCGACGGTAAGGCAAAGCCTTACCGCACATCGGGTGGCAAAGCCACCAGTATCGCGGTTAGTTACCTCCCTCTGAGCCGATCAAATACTGGTAGACGGCATTCAAATCGTCGTCGACGGGTGCTACTGATTCGACATTGACTTCACCCTCCGCCGCGACTTCGTTCAAGAGCAGGAAAAACCGATCGGGCTCGCGCGTCTTCACGAATAACCCGCCGCGATCGTCATGGACGCGCGCTTCAACGACGTGGTCCTGGGCGAAGACCCTTGACGCCAAAAGCGACGGGCGATCACAACGGATCAGAATCTGCATCGGATGTTCCTGCATCTCGTCCCGTACACCGTGAACTGCACCCTCGGCGACCACATAGCCGTTATTCAAAAGCACGACCCGATCCGACATCATGTCGACTTCATGCAGGATGTGACTCGAAATAATCAGGTGCAGGCCTTCAGACCCGAGTTGACGAAACAGGGCGATCGTCTCCGCGCGGACCATCGGATCCAAACCATTCAACGGTTCGTCAAGAATCAATACCGAAGGCTGGTGGGCAATCGATTGCGCCAGCCGCAGCCGCTGCCGCATGCCCTTGCTGTATGCGCCAGTTCTTCGATCGGCTGCATCCAGTAAACCAACTCGCTCAAGTGCGCTTGCTGTCAGCCGATCTGCCTCCTTCTTCTCAAAGCCGGAAACCCGTAAAAACGACTTAATAAACTCACGACCGGTCAGACCGCGAGGGAACGAATCAAACTGCGAGCAATAACCAAGTTTGCGAAAAAGTTGTTCCGGACGATCGGTAGGGATGCCCAGCACTTCGATCCGCCCGCGCGTCGGCCGCAGCAAGCCGGTCATCAAGTTCATCATCGTGCTCTTGCCGGCGCCGTTCGGTCCGACCAGGCTGGTGATGCCCGGAGGAATTGTCAGCGTAACCCGATTGACTCCGAGTATCTCGCCGTAAAACTTCGAGACGTTCTCGAAAATGATTGTGCTCTCGGAAGACAAGTTCATCAGAATTGAATTCAGTTAACGCCTTCTCTCTTTGGGAGAGGGCGGATATTCACTTTACAACCTCGTATGCTTTCACTTTTCGCGACAACAACCACAAACAAAATGCGCAGATCAGGAAAAGCATGAACCACGATGCCCAGAGAGGTGGTTCGTTCATCACCACTTCGCGCATCACTCCGTTGCGGAACTCCTGGATTTGACCGGTCTGGCGCACGAAAGTACCGAACAGACCAGACCACACGTTGGCGATCAAAGCTCGCAGATCGATCAGATGGCCCCAACGCGTCTGAAAAAGTTGATTCACAATTTCGGCAAAGGCCGTGGGAATAAAGAAAACGCCCAGCAGGGCCGCGCGCGCGGCAACTCGCCATTTCACCCACGCTGAGATCGTTTGGGTTAATAAAGCCAGCAACAGAATCCAAACCAGGCTACCCAGAAAGATTGCGCTGGCAATCGGAATGTTCTGGACGAACCACGACCAGCCTTCCAGATAACTCTGAAACAAGAAGAGTAATAACCCGGGTACCCAGGTGATTGTCGAAAGCAAAATGATCACGATCGACATTTTGCCGAAGACGTATTCGGCGCGGCTGAATGGCCGGCAAAGATACAACGGCAGCGCGTTATTCGTTAGATCGCGCGAAACCTGTTGCGGGCCGACCAGCATCGCCAGAAAGAATCCAATCATTCCCTGCGGCACAACAATCCATTCTTCAAAGAACAAGGCATCGATCGGCAGCAGGTCTCCGACATTAATGCGCCACACCGCCAATACGCCCGCGTTGTGGTGCAGATAAATCAAGATCGCGCAGACCAGCGGCCAGACAAATGACAGAGCAAAGAATGCAGTGAACAGTTTTGAACGGAACACGTGGCGATACGCATGCCGCGGAATGATCAGAAAGCGGCTCCACTCCGGCGTCAGCGGACCTTCATACGGCTTGTAGGCTTGCTCAAAAACGGCCATCGCGCTTCACATTCCGATTCGCTGCGGAACCTGTTCCGCATTAAATCCATTCTCCATTGCCTTCAAAAATATGTCTTCGAGCGAATCACGCTTATAAGTCAGCCGGCGAATTTGCACCTGTCGCTCGGACGCCAGGCGATATAGATCGCGGATCTCGGCTCCGGCCTGCAGGATTATTTTCAAACGATGATCGCCGGTAATCGCATATTCACAACCCAGAGAAGCCACGGCCTCCGCAAATGCTTTTTGATCACCGCGCGTCTCGAGCATTAAGAATTTCTTGTTTGCTTTACGCTCCGCTTCCAAATCGCAGTAAACGACCAGGTGGCCATCTTTCAAAATTAGAATCTCCTCGCAGCACTCTTCGACATCGCGCAGCAGGTGCGAAGAGAGGACTATGTTCGCCTTGCCGCTGTCGCGAATTTCCCGAACCAGTTTGATCATCCGCTGGCGGGCCGGCGGATCGAGGCCGTTGGTCGGCTCATCCAGGAAAATCAGCTTCGGGCCGTGGACGATCGCCTGCGCCAGTTTGGCCAGCTGTTTCATACCCAGCGAGAACGTCTCCAGGTTCCGGTAGCGCGCCTCCCCGAGGCCGACATAAAAGAGCGCTTCGTGGGCGCGCTCCAGCGCCGTTGCGGAAGGCAGTCCGGAAAGTTCGGCCATCAAACGCACAAAATGAACGCACGACATTTTGGCAATGAACGAATCGCGCTCAGGCATATAGCCGATGAATGATTTGATTTCGTTTGCTTCGCCGCGAATGTCGCGGCCCAGGATGCGCGCCGTTCCCGATGTCGGAGGATGAAAACCCAGCAGGGTATGAATCAGCGTGGTCTTTCCTGCCCCGTTTGGTCCCAGCAGGCCAATAGCGCGTCCGCGCAGTTCGCCGCGCAAGCCTTTCAGAATCGGCCGGCGACCAAAATTGACGCTCAGGCCGTCTAAATCAATGACGGGGTCAGTCACTATGAGTCTTTCTAGTTCGCTCTGCCGGCCAGTGATTGCCCGCCGGCGATGATTGGCCACGATCTCGGCTCTCTTATACGCTTCGGTCGCGGCGAACTCAAAACAAATCCGAGACCGAATGTCGCGCCCATGGCCGCATATGAAATCATCAGAGCATACGCTTCTCCAGCCAGCAAAGTTCTGCCGATCGCGAGTAGCGTTACCAGAAAGACAGGAAGGTTAAGAACCAAAGAAGATGTTAGTGGAAAGATGGAAACACGGGTCGAGTCGCGCAGGTATTTTTTCAACCAGGTGAGTGATGGCCCATATGCCAGGGCGAAGACCAGGGCTGAAGAAATCAGCGAGATCATGGCTGAGTCGTTTAGAATCGAAGTCCCCTGGCCGGCGACCAGGCTCAAACCACAGAACAGGGTTAAGAGGCCGATAAACCAGGAACCTAACGATATGAACGCCAGCTTCATTCGATTTTGTCCGTGCCTGGACCTGGGTAGAGTCGTTCGATTACACAGATTGCGATCTCAACGCGACGCAATCTGTGCAATCTGAGTAATGGCTACTGTTTCTGCTTTCGCATTCCCTGACCGAGAAGGTGCTCGAGCTCGAACGCGTTCGGCATGCCCAGCAACATTGCGGGGCTTATGCCAAATGGTCCACCTTCACTGCTGGAAGCAAACTCAATGTGATCTCCAAACGCATAAGCATAGAACAAAGTGGGTTGCATGTTCGCCGCGATCGCGATCGCTTTCTGCTGTTCGGCGGGCAATCCTTTCGCGGAATTTGCGAAGCCCGCAAACGGCCGCACCAGCGAGCCAATATTGTGATAAACCAGCGCCGAGAAGTTCGCATTTCCGTCGACCGGCAACCCGGCGGTGAATTTCGGCGAACGCAACAGCGTGGTTCCGGAATCGTGATAGGCCAAAGCCTGTTCGATCAGAGCTCGCGTCGGTCCAACAATCATGTAGCCGTTCGCGAAGGTGTAGTTAACTTCGACCCCGAAATCCTTCGACTTCAAACTATAGAACGTCCGTCCGCTTGAGTCGGCACGCTCCCAATTGAGACCGCTCTTCCCTTCCTTCGTCGCTTGCTTATTAATCTCGTCGACGACGCGCTCAAAAGTTTGTTGCAAATGCGCGGGATCGTTAACTTCGAAAATCAGTTTCCATGAAGGCATCGGCAGAACTGGTCCGTCAATCGCAAACGCATATTCTCCACCCAACGGCGCCGCAAAGTCTTTGCGCACGTCGAGTCCGTGATCCTCCCGAAGTTTGTTCAAATGGTTCTTCAAGTCGGGACAAACCGTGTCCAGCGCGCCCAGCAGATCGTCAACCAGCGCCACCGGATTCTTGACCACAAAACCGCCCACCACATTTGCGTCCGGCGAGATGTATGAGAGCGAACCCATCGGTCCGGGTTTCGCCAGCCACGAGGTCACTCCGTGGGTTGTTTCCGCGAACGAAAGGACGGCGCGCGTGTTCGTCTTCCCTTCCAGATCCTTCTGATCAAGAACGAAGTATTTCAGGTTAAGAAAACCGAGCTGGTTCAGTGCCTGCTCGCGCTGCTCGCCACCTTTGTCCCCGGTACGCAAATTCCTGGTTTGCGTCAGAATTTTTTCCAGGTCGGCGGCAACCACCAATCCGGCGCCTTCGCGATAGACGTCGGCAACCCGAGCGTAAAATGGCGTGGCGGTGAAGCCGTTCGCCGATTGCGTTCTGCGCGCGAGGGCTTGCAACTGATCGAGCCTGGGACTGGCAGCCAGTACATTCTCATGTATCCAGACGAATATTTCCTTCTCTTTGCCTGCGCTCGACGCCTGTTCAGATCCTGCACTCACGTTTGGATCGTCGACGAATCGAATAGCGGGCGCGTTCTTTCCTTCCGCTCCCAGCTTCTTAACTTCTTCATCAAAGAACGCGCGGAAGCCCGTGGGATTTTTTAGCTCTGCCAACACAATCGGGCCAACCGGATTTCCCTTCTCGTCCATGCCGGCGCCGGCGGCGATTTCATCGCCCAGTTGAGCGCCAAACTCCCGCATCGTGCCGATTGCCTGGTTCATTCCCGGGCCCGACTGCCGTTTGTCAAACCAATCATGCAACGCCGGATTCTGCTGAATTCGCTCCTGCATGATGCGGTGTGATTCAGCAATCGTTTCGCTCAAATTCGGCAGCGCCGCGTACAGGACTGTGTTTTCGGGCATCATCTCAAGCAGGCGCGTCGAATGACGCACGCCCGGCTTGGGCACGCTGTTCAGCTCTTTTTGCAACGCGGCCAGGGCGTCCAGCGTTTGGTTGTAGGTTTTGGCGTTGCGACTCCACGCCACTTCGTTTTTGACCGGGACAGTTTCGATCGATGAATTGGTTGTAGCTTGTTGACCGGCGCGGAGTACTTGATCCCTGCCTCCGGAATCGAGATGGACTTCACCATCAATTACGGAGACTCGCGAACCCTTGGTGCCCGCATTCACTGCGAAGGTTGTTCCGGTTACGGATACCAGCGAATTTCCGCCATCGGTATCCACAAACAAATGTCCCTTCTGTTTCGCGGCTTGAACAATGACGCTGCCGCGATCCATGTGAATCGTCGCGCCTTGTCCGTTTTGAGTGATCGAGAACTCTGAACGATCGTTGATTTCTATGGTCGAGCCATCGCCCAGGCGCACAAGGGCATGCGCGTCTTTCGCGGTGCGAATCGTGTCGCCCCTGCCGATCTTTTGGCCCACAGTCAGCGGCCTAATCTGCGAATTGGCAATCGCATAAACCGGGCCATCAGCGGCTTGCACGGTCGCTTCGACCGATCCGAACGGGACATACCGTTGAATCAGAGGCAGGGCGATCAATCCCAGTCCAATGACCAGGACCGCGGCAATTCCCCAACGCACGACGACCGGTTGCAAGCTGTAATTGAAAACTTTGCGCGGCTGCTTCCGCACTGCGGGTGCCACTGTCACTCGAGACTCGCGTGCCTGCTTCAAAGCCCTGCGGCAGGGAATGCATTCATGCGTGTGATCGAGGAGCAGGAGCGCGCGCGCTTCGGAAAGTTTTCCCTGCAAGTAAGCAGGGATCAGCGATTGAAAGTCGGCGCAACCCTCTATCG
>WNGQ01009224.1_pt1 | contig 13044 bp, 7 predicted proteins | sample 5407661 | NCBI WGS metagenome assembly WNGQ01 (sample SAMN13153382, study PRJNA577476) | soil metagenome | isolation source: 60 cm soil or saprolite under Garry oak tree replicate 2 | place: USA:California | collected 2016-06-15
CGGCTGGCCACACGCTGCCCTGGACGGTGGGACCACTCAAACGAAACATTGACTGGGAAGAGTCAAATGCGAGTCGTGCTCTCTGCGCGAAAGAGGCCTTGGGATGCTCGTGGCTTTCGACTTGCGCGGCCAAATGCGCCGACTGCCATTCTGTCCTTTGCTATTGCTCTGGGAGGATGCGGAGGAGGAAGCAGTCCCGTAATTTCGAATCCGAATCCGCCAAGCGCGGGTGTCCTGGGCAATTACAAACTGACCGGGGCAGTGAGCACAGTTCACGACCCGAGCATGATGCGGCAGGGGTCCACCTACTACGTATTCTCCACCGATGCCGGATCTGTGGGTAGCTACCTTCAAATTCGCTGTTCAGGTGACAAGGTGAACTGGACCCCTTGTGGCCACATCTTTGACACAATTCCTGCATGGGTCACCACGAAAGTTTCTGGAATCGCCGGTTTGTGGGCTCCGGACGTATCTTATTTCAGTGGCCTCTACCATGTTTATTACGCGGGCTCGACTTTCGGCACCAATACGTCGGTGATCGGACTGGTGACCAACAAGACGCTGGATGCTACCGATGTGGCGAACTACCAATGGATGGACCAGGGCGAGGTCCTGTCCTCGCAATCCACGGACGATTTTAACGCTATTGATCCCAATCTCTTTTTGGACACCGACGGGCGCGCCTGGCTTACGTACGGAAGCTTTTGGACGGGAATCAAACAGCGAGAGATCGATCGAAACACAGGTTTGCTTCTAGCTTCCAACACGAGTATCTACAATTTGGCGGCGCGTCCCGGAGTTCAATTCGATCCGATCGAAGGATCGTCGCTCGTTTTGCATAATGGTTTTTACTACTTGTTCGTGTCGTTCGATTTCTGCTGCGACTCCGACCCCTATCAAAGTAACTACAAAATCGCCGTGGGCCGTGGGAACAATCCCCATGGACCTTTTTTCGATCAATCCGATACAGATATGCTGCAGGGTGGCGGGACGATCCTTCTCCAGGGGAACGGCACAACATGGAGCGCTCCTGGGGGACAGACAGCATACCTTGATGCAGATGGAGAAAGTCTCATCACTTTTCATGCACTGCATCTGCCAGGAGGAACGCCGTATCTATTCGTGAACTCTCTTAACTGGCCGCAGGGTTGGCCACAGATACGGCCGTGACGGAGCGAATCATTTTCAAAGTCTCGCGAACGTCGCGGAGATAGGCACTCTGTACCAGGAGGATGGGATGATGAAGCGCCGAGATTTTTTGCAGAATGGGGCGTTAGGCATGGCTGGATTCATGCTTCCTTCAAAGACGGCATGGAATTCAACGGCTGCTTCACGAGCGGCGGATTCTCGGATTGAAGTTCTTTTCGACGAGCCGCTTGGCACAATTTCTCCAAACATCTATGGCCATTTTGCCGAAACTCTTGGTGGCGTGCTGTACGACGGTATTTGGGTCGGAGAGAAATCGCGTGTCCCGAATATCGATGGGCTGCGGAAAGATCTGATCGAACACATGCGTAAGGTTAAGGCCCCGGTGATTCGCTATCCTGGCGGGTGCTTCGCGGACAGCTACGACTGGCGCGATGGCATTGGCCCCGCCGATAAGCGTCCGCGTCGCACGAACTTTTGGGCAAACGCTGAATCAGAGAAGGCGCCGCAAAACCACCGCTACGATCCGAATACAGTCGGAACCAATGAGTTCGTGCACTTCTGCAAGCTAATCGGTGCTGAGCCCTATCTCGCCGCAAACGTACGGAGCCTGCCGGCAGAAGCCTTTCAGCATTGGGTGGAGTACTGCAATTCGCCAGCGGGAAGCACGACGCTGGCGGACGTGCGTGCGGCAACCGGCTACGCGGAACCGTTTCGCGTGAAGTATTGGGGAGTTGGGAACGAATCGTGGGGATGCGGTGGCGAATTCACCGCTCAGGAGTATGCAGTCGAATTCCGTCGCTATACGGCGTGGCTTCCAAGATTTGGCGATGACTTGAGCCTGATCGCCTCTGGCCCGAACACGGACGATTGGAGTTGGACACGGGAGTTCTTGACAGAACTGGTGCGCAAGGGCCCAGGACAATTACGCCGAGTTTATGGAATGGCGCTCCATCATTACGCGTGGAACTTGAGCCGCGGAAAAACTCAGAACTGGGAGGCCGGCAAAGGCGAAGCCCTGAAGTTTGACTCCGTAGACTGGTATGAGCTGCTCCGCGAGGGCGAGCGCATGGAAGGCCTGGTCACTGGCCACTGGCACGTCCTGAATGAATTTGACCGTGAACACCGAGTGAAACTTGTGGTGGACGAATGGGGTCCTTGGTATCGCCCAGGAGGCGAGGCTACCCCTGGCAACTTACTGGAGCAGATCCCCACGCTGCGGGACGCGGTGTTCAGTGGTATGACACTCGATATTTTCAACAGGCATCCAGAGAAGATTGCGATGGCGAATTGCGCGCAACTAATCAACTGCTTGAACAATCTTTACCTGGCGCATGAAGACAAGTTCGTGATTACGCCGGTTGGCCATGTATTCGAACTCTACGCGAGCCATCAAGGAGGGAGCGCGCTGCGCACGATCTTCTCAGCGCCCACCTTGCATTATGACCGGGACGGAAAACCAGCGACTTTCTGGGGACTACGCGGGTCTACTTCCGTGCGGGACAAGAGTTTGACGATGACTGTCGTAAATCCCAGCACAAGTGAATCTCGCCTGGCGGAAATCGCTTTCCGGAGCGCTACCGTGAAAGAAGCCGCCATCAGATGGATGAGCGATCCAGACATTCACGCGCACAATACGTTTGAGCATCGGGATGCTCTTGCGCCCCGGACAAAACAGTTGAGCGTGAACGATGGAGCTCTTGTGGTTGAGTTTCCCCCCGCCTGCGTAGCCGCGTTGAACGTTCAGCTAAACTAGCCGGCACCAAAGTTATTAATTGGCTTTTTCGAGCGCTTGCGCCTCAACCGGATCCAAAAGCTTGAGGATGATGCGGTGCCGATCCAAGTCTTCGCGCTCCAACTGGCTGGCGATTTCCATTTGTTCGACGGACTCCTTCGATTTACCAAGCCGAGCATAGGTGAGTCCCAAATAATAATGAACTTCCCGGATTGATGGATCTGCCGCGAGCGCGGTGAGCAGGAAGTCCGCTGCTTTTGAATAGTCCTTGCGCTGAAATTGTATTCTTCCCGTGCCTAGCAGCGCGCCCGCGTTTTGCGGTGCAAGCTGCAAGGCCGCCTGGAAGCGATTCGCGGATTGCTCGAGCTCGCCGCCGTCCAAATCCAGGAATCCGAGTTGCACGTACGCTTCGGTCTGGGCCGGCTGAAGCTCAATCGATCGCTCGAACTGAACGCGTGCCTCTTCGGTCTTCTCGAGCATGCGTAATACGAGCCCCAACCCGAAATGTCCAGTGGGGTCTTCACGACGCAGATTCACATACCTTTCAAAGAGTTCACGTGTGGCTGCGATTTTTCCAAGCCCCATCTGCGCCCGGCCAAGCGCATAAATTGCATTGGCATCCGTGGGTCGCGAAGTGAGGACTTGTTCGAAGGCTATCCTGGCATCCTCGAAGAGGGACATCCGCAAGGCGACGATACCGAATTCATAGACTAATTCAGGGTCATTCGCTGCCACCTTCTTGGCTCGGATCAAGAAGGAAAGCGACTTTTCCAGTTGTCCTTCCTTCAAAGCAGCACGCGCCTGCCCTCGCAAAAGCTGCACAAGCGGCTTTGAGGCGTCTTCCCTTCCCGGCTCGATCTTCAAAGCCGATTCCAGTTCGGCGATGGCTTGATCTGCGTGGCGGCCCTGTCGTGCACGGATGATTCCGAGCAAGTTTAGAGCCCGATAGTCTCCGGGGTTGTGCGTGAGGACAAGTTGGACATCGTCTTCCGCTTGTTTCAGATCCCCTTGAACAAGAGCCTGTGAAGCAGAACGCAGACCCACCAAATTGTCGGTTGAGGCGGGACTTTGCGCCAAGGCAATCGGACCTACTGCGAGGCAAATCAAGCAGGCAAGCACCAGCTGAATCATGAAACTAAGTCGACGGCTTCTTGTGTCTCTCACAGGTTACTCACGGGCCGCAATCTGGAATCTCCAACTAGTCTAAATTAGATTAGAGCGGTCGGAGTGGCGGTTTCTTCTCGAATCTTCACTTTTCTGTCCGCCGCCACATTTGTCAATACTTGTATGCTCCCGCTTGGCCAATGAATCTCAATCCTTTGCACAACATTATCGGGGCCCAATCCGAAGTGAACGCGACGATCGCTGGAAGACTGGTAGCTTCCACCGGTACTCACAGTGGCAAACTGCGATCCGGCCCGCGTCGAGATCTTTATGTTGGCGCCGATTGCATCGCGATTGCGCTTCACTCCCTCGAGATCGAGCGTTATCCAATGGTTGGCGCCGGGTGTTTTGTTTAGCAGTATCCACGGAGGACCATCATTCGATGCGACAACCACATCGACCTTGCCGTCGTTATTCAAATCGCCCGTGGCGAGGCCCCTTCCAATCCACCTTTCTTCAAACACCTTCCCGGAAGCACGCGACACATCGACGAACTTTTTCCCGGTAACGTTGTGTACCAATAGGGGTGGCTCGCGATAGTGCAGATGCGGTTGCGAAGTTTCAATGGTGTCCATGACGTGCGCCTGGGCGACGAAAATGTCTTTCCATCCATCGTTATCGTAGTCGATGAATTTTACTCCCCACCCGGAGTGCAGCAAGGTTATGCCCGCGAACCCCGTGGCGGTAGCCGAGTAATTGAAGCTGCCGTCTCCCCCATTCAAGTAGAGGGCGTACCTCTGATTGGCCAAATCTGTAATAACGACGTCAGGCCAGCCGTCGTTGTTGTAATCCTCGAAGTCCACGCCCATGCCGGAATAAGTGGCGCCGCTGCCGTCCAACGCCAACCCAGAGATCATTCCGATCTCTTCAAAGGTGCCATCTCCTTTGTTGTGAAAGAGAAACTGTGGAACGGCGTCATTGGCAATCAAAATGTCCATCCAGCCGTCCCGGTCATAGTCCGAAACCGCTACACCTAAGCCTTTGCCCGGTTTATTCAGCCCTGCCTTGGCTGACACTTCCTTGAACTTGCCGTTGCCTTCGTTATGGTAAAGCAGGGGTGTAGCCGGTTTGAAAAGATCCGGGTGGCAATAAGAACGATATCCTTCTTTATGTTCCCCGCAATACACGTCCTGAAAATCCCATTCCATATAACGGGCCACGACCAAGTCCAGACGCCCGTCATTGTCGTAATCGACCCAGGCCGCGCTAGTAGACCATCCCGAACCTGCAACGCCGGCACTTTCGGTTACATCGGTAAAAGTACCATCGCCATTGTTGTGATAGAGCGTGTTCCGGCCATAGCCGGCAACGAACAAATCCTCGTAGCCGTCATTGTCGTAGTCTCCCACCGCGACACCGGTGGAGTAAAAACTCCCGGCGACACCCGCTTTCTCGGTGACGTCTTCGAAAGTTCCATCGGACTTTTGGTGGTACAGCCGGTTCCAATATTCGGGACCGTCCTTCCGAGGAATAGCTCGCTGGGGCATTGGGTCGTCAAGACGTGCGCCATTGCCGAGGAAAATGTCGAGCCGTCCATCGTTGTCATAGTCGAATAAGGCAACGCCTGAACCCATTGTTTCCAGGAGATACTTCTTGGACGTGGGAGAGACGCGGTGGCGGAAAGTCACGCCAAGCTCTTTGGTGGTATCGCGAAATCGGCCCGCGCCTGCTGGCTCTGCGAGTTGCATTTGGGGCCCGGCACTTTGGGAATATCCGACGGCGGTCAGCGCCAAACAAACAGAAAGGAACCTGATCGGAAGCTTTTGCATCAGCCTGGAACGGAAGGATAGCACGCCAACATAAACCCAAGAATCGCCGGAACAAGTTGCAAATCGCCCCAAAAAAGCGAAAGCCGGAGTGCCGGAAAGCGTATATCCAGACACTCCGGGCTCTCGACTTGGGTGGTCAGAATTCCACTCGCAACTCCAGTTGCAAGAGTCTGGGTCCCAGAATCGTGTTGCTCGTATCCAGGCAACCGAAGACATTTATGTTTTGCGCCCTGCAATTCCCTTGCGGGTTCGGGTTAAGCGGGGCGGGGTTCAAGTCGAAGGATCGATTGAAGACGTGCCGGTTAAAAGCATCGACGGCCGTTGCGCGCAAGAGGATATCCACCCTTTCCGTCACACGCGTTCGTTTCGCGAGGTTGAAATCCTCGGTGAGGAACTTGGGGTCGCGCACGTTCCCAATGGTCCTGGGCATGGTACCGAACTGGTACCCATTGGAACCGAGATTACCGCCGTTGTTGGGATCGGAGAATGCTTGGGTGTTAAACATCGGATCGGTCACGGGATTGAAGTGACCGCTCAGGAATTGCGGACTGAAGATCGGTTGTCCCTTAACCAGGTTGTAGCGGAAGGCTCCCGCAAACGCGGGCGCGCCCGTCGCGCAGCAAAAAGAGAGTGGCTGCCCGCTTTGATAGCGCTGGATTCCGCCGATTTGCCAGCCGCCAACCAATCTATCGACAGCACCTGCCTTATTGACGAAGTGTTTTCCTTTACCGATAGGCAGGTCGTAGACGTAGCTCAGAACGAGGGCTTGAGGAACATCCTGGTTACTAATGGCTTTCTCGCCCTTCAGATTGAACGGATTCTGTGCACTGCCTCCTCCGTGCAGGGTGGCAAAGAAAGGCAGCGCCGCATCGGCATCCGTAAGGGTCTTCGACCACGTGTAAGACGCCATCAAGCTCAGTCCATTGCGGAACCTGCGTCGCAGGGAGGTCTGGAGGGCGCTGTAGCTGGACTGCCCACGATTCTCCAATGCTCCATCAGTATTAAACCCAAAGTATTGAGGGAACGGAACGAGAGCCTGAGCCACAAGTGCGTTTGAGGGAAAGCCCGCATAGGGCGGGATGATTCCTGCCGCCTGAGCCGCAGGTGACGAAATCTGCTGGTTCAGTAGAGTTCCGAGACTCAAGAAGTTAGGGTGCAAAGAATTCACGGAATTAAAGTTCGTGCGCAAATGTGTTGAGTGTTGGCCAACATAGGCTACATCCAGAATCAAGTCGGTAAGAAGCTCATGTTGCACTTCCAGGCTCCAGTTGTTGATCATTCCGGGGCGGCCGTAAGTCGGGTCGATATATTGTGGCCCCGTGAAATTCAGCTGGGCAGGATCAAGGTTGGGAGGAGGTGTGAACGACGGAAACCCAGTCGCAAGACTGAACGCGGGCGAGAATCCGTCAAGCGAAGAGAATCCTGGGTTACCCTGGAATCCCGTGCGATTGAAACCACCGAAATCCGCATAGATCAGGGGACCATAGAAAATCCCGAATCCTCCGCGGAGGACGGTCTTCCCGTTGAATCTGGAAGGCGACCAGGCGAACCCTAGCCGAGGTCCAAAATCCTTGAACCACGTATTGGCCCAGTGCTCATTCACGTTGCCGTTCCGCCCCGTTCCCTTGCCGGCAAATACCAGGGCTCCCGGGATGCCTCCGGCCCCGGGATTTGGAGTGGTAAGACTGATGTTCGAAGTGTCGCCATGCACTTCGCGACGCGGAACATCGACATCCCACCGCAATCCATAATTGATGACGAGAGTCGGCATGACCTTGTAACTATCTTGAACAAAAAGACCGTAGTAGGGCGAAACGTCTTTCGGCTGGCTGGCGTAAGCGGTCAGGTTGGAGTCGTGTACCAGCCCCAACAGCAGGCTGGCTGTCGGACTGCCCGTCGAGCCACCTACTCCAACATTCACGCCGGCCGTCTGCTGCCCCCAAAAGTAGAACGACCCCGTGCTGTTGTTAGCGTTAATTGGGTCGTAGACTTGTAGCCGGTAATCGAGTCCCGCCTTGATGTTGTGTTTCCCTTTAACCCAAGTCAGATCATAATTTAATCGATAACCATTATCGATCGTATCGCCGTTGACGGAATCCCCTTGCCCCGTGGGAGGATTGGCTCCGTTGAAGAGGCCAATGACGGGATAGGTTCCTTTTTGAGAAATCCCTTGAATGCCGAGTTGCTGATCCCAGTTAACCCCCGCCGAGACAGACTTCGCTACGTTCACGCTGTTCGTGCGGTTGTAACCCAAGCTGAAATGGCTGAGCAGAGTGGGTGTAATCACGTAGTCCCAACCAGTTCGAATGTAGTGAGTCGTGAAAACCTGGTTTCTCCCGGAACCAGATGGGTCAGCCCAGGTCGGAGTTACCGACGTCCGGATGTTTTGCCGCGAGGAATACGTGAAGTAGACCTTGTGCTTGACGCTTAAGTCCTGGTCCAACCGGACGGTGTAGGTCGTGTCCAGGATAGGAAAGCTGAACGGGTAGACGTAGTTCAGCGTTAGAAGGCCATTCGGCGGGGCTGCGGGATAGTGCGCTAGAATATTCTGCCCCGCCTGCGACCATTGGCTCTGTGGGATCTTGTTGCCGAAGAATGCCGTTCTGCACTGCTCCTGCTGACCATTCACCGTCACCGTTTTAGTGGTCGTCGGATCGAAGATCTGTCCGGCGAACATTTGTGAACCGTCGCAGGGATTGATCACGGGACTACCACCGCTCATGAGAGGAGCACCAAGCAAGTCGGAGAAATCACCTTGACGCTCCGCAGCTGTTGGAACGGTGCTGGTTCTGACCTGACCCTGCGTCTGGCGGTACTGTTCCCAGCCGAAAAAGAAATGCGTCCTGTCCCTGCCGTTGTATAGCTTGGGAATCCAGACCGGCCCTCCGAATGTCAAGCCATAGTCGTTCTTTCGATCCAATGACCGCGGTAACCCGTTCCAGTTGTTGAAGAAGGAATTCGCATTCAGATCTTCGTTTCGAAAGAACTCGTATGCCCCGCCATGAAAAGTGTTCGTACCGGCTTTTGTCGTAAAACTCTCTACCCCACCTGTGGTGCGGCCCATTTCTGGCGGCATCGTGGAAGTGGTGACTTTGAACTCGGAAAGAGCATCGACAGAGGGCGCTGTTTCGTCAAAGGAAGAACCATTTTCCGAACGAAACATACTCACGCCGTCGAGAAGTACTTCCGTAGCGTAGTTCTGTCCGCCGTTAATCTTGGACTCAAACGTTCCGCCGTTGCCGCTGGCCGTTCCTGGGCCGACCGCCCCTGGAGTTAGAAACACGAAAGCCTCCGGCGAGCGCATGGCTTGAACCACGCTTCCCAACGGCAACGGCAGATCTGTGAGTTCTTTGGGGTTAACCACCGTACCGATTTCTGAAGATTCTGTTTGCAGGCGCGGTGCATCGGCGTCAACAGTAATGATTTGTGTGATCGCTCCAGCTTCGAGTTTGGCGTCAAGCGGACTGATGGTACCGACTTGTACAACGACACCCTTATATGTGGCGGTCTTGAATCCCGCGGAACTGACGGAAACGTCGTAAGTGCCAATGTTCAGGTGAGGAAAGACAAAGTAGCCGGCAGCGCTCGACGCCACCTCGTACCTCGCTCCTGTATCAGGAGAAACGGCGGCAACCTTAGCTCCGGCCACCACCGCCCCGGAGGGGTCGAACACAGTCCCGGCGATGGAGCCCTGGTTTGTTTGCGCCTGGACTCCAGCGGCAAACACGACGAACAAGAGAGTCATGCGTACCAAGATTGCCTTCATTTTATACGCTCCCGTTAATTGGACTTTAGGCGCCCAAAACACTTTCGCGGCCATTCACCTACCTAGACCAAACTCCCGGAATCGACCACCAGCAGCAAGAACACGACATTCGGCTCATGCCAAAAAAGCGGCATGTTTCAGCTTAAAGTAAACGTTTGCTGGCCTGGTCCGGAAAAAAGTTAGTCATTTTCCACCGATTCTTTTGCTGCCCGCTTCAACTTGTCCTGCAACTTCTTGTCTTCACGCGCATCCGCGTCTTGCTTCATGCTCAGGAAAACCTGCAGCGCCTTCTTGGATTCGTCCGGCTTTTGCGCGCGCCTATAAAGCTGAGAGAGCTGATAATACGACTGACGCAAAATATCCTTATCCGCGCGAGAGGCATTTGCCGTCACAAATGAGAAACTTTCAATGGCTCCGCCGTATTTCGTCAGTTGCGCCTGCGCCCGGCCCAACTGGTAATGCGCCTCGATGGACCCAGGAGAAACCTCCAAAACCTTCTGCATGATTTCTTCGGCGACTTGTGGTTTCGACCTCTCCAGGCTGACAGTGCCAAGTTTGTAGAGCGCCGAGACGCTATCGGGATCCACTGCTAATTCTTGCTCAAATGCGCCCTCGGCCGGCTCCAACTGATTCTGCTTCCAATAAATGTCGCCCAATTCCTCGTGCAAGCCAGGTTCTACGGGCCGGTCCTGAATCGCCAGCTTGCATTCCCGCACGGCCTCTTCATACCGCTCCTGCTCAACAAAAGACTGCGCCAGAACTTGGTGAATTCTCCACGATTTCGGGTCCACCTCGTACATTTGCTCGTAGCTTTTTTGCGAGAGCAGCATGTGCGCCCTGCCGCGGTGATACAAAATGTCAACGTTATTAGGACTGAGAATCGCCGCCCGGTCCAAACTTCCCACCGCACCTTCCATGTCGCCGTCAACCAACTGCACGATTCCGAGCCACATCAAAGCGTCTGCGCTCTTGGGCGCCAGTTCGATTTCACGCCTAAGATCCTTCCTTGCGTCCGCGTACCGGTTGCGCCGGTACTCGGCGATCCCTAGGAACAAATGCGCTCCGCGGAAATTTGGATCGAGCTGAACGCATTTTTGCAAGGCTCCGATGGACTCCTCCCACTTGCCCTGCTGCACCCGGACTAACCCCAGACTAAAAAAACCACCTGCAAAGCGCGGCGCGATGACCGTAATCTGAGAGAATTTCTCAACCGCTCCGGCGAAATCCCCTTGGCGCAAGGCCTCATTGCCTTGCTCCAAAAGCTTTTGAGAAACAGAATCCTGGGCGCACACAATTGTTTGGAGAGCCAGTCCGGCCATCAAGACCAATAGAGATGAAACCCGCCGACTTGGACAAATCCCAAACACACTGGCCGAAATTTACTGCCGGCTTTCAATCATGTCAAGAGTTTTTCAATTGTAAGTAAACATTTTCTCGATGTATGCGTAGGCCTGAGTGCTATGGATAAGGAAGAATTACACGCCTGCGGGCGGTTTGCGGCCGACATGAGTAAAGGTTTTCTTGTCCGACTACTTTTGTATATCATATACACTTGGGATGGCTCCCTTCCCTTCTTCTATAACGTAATACCGGTCCACCTCCCTCAGGGCGACCATCTCCACGCGACCGCTCGGCCAGTGAACTTCGACTTTTTCCACGGACATGGCTGCTCCTAGGCCAAAATGAACGCGGGGATCATTATTGGAGGCATAGCTACCGCCGCTGAGCACTTCTCCTCGCTGTCGGAGCCGTCCAGACATGAAGTACACGGTCGCGCCGGTAGCATCCCGTGGGCTTTTGCGGCCACCTATTAACTTTAGTCCCAGCCAATGGTTCTGGTCGGAGTTGACATTCCGCAAAAGGGCTGGGACATTTCCAAGTTGATTGATCACGACATCGATCTTTCCATCGTTGAACAAGTCGCCAAAGGCCGCACCGCGCGCCGCTAGGGTCAAAGCCAATCCCGTGCCTTTGCGTGCTGGAACAATTTGGAACTTTCCATTTCGTTTATTGTGAAAAAGCAATGGTCGCTGTGCAAAAGTCGTTCCCCAATCGGTCTGATCCACTTCTGGGTAGACGTGCCCGTTTGCAAAGAAAAGATCCTTCCAGCCATCGTTGTCGAAATCCAGGAAGCCCGCGCCCCATCCGAGGAAAGGAATCGTTACTTCGGCTATTCCCGCCTGATAACTGACTTCCATGTAGTTCCCCCCGCCATCATTTCGGTAAAGCGGGTTGTAATCATCTGAGAATGTCGTGGTGCAAAGATCGAGAAGGCCATTGTTCAGATAATCTCCAATCGCAATGCCCATAGAGGCGGTTTCCCGGCCGTTTTCATTCAGAGCAAATCCTGACGCGTAGCTCACATCTTCGAAAGTGCCATCACCTTTGTTGAGGTATAGGAAGTTAGGCGTCGAATCATTAGCCACCACCAAGTCGACTCGGCCGTCATTGTTTACGTCCGCAAACACGGAAGCCAACCCATAGAACCCCCGTGGATCCTCCACACCCGCCTTTTTGCTGACGTCCGTAAAAGTACCGTCGCCATTGTTGTGGAACAAATGATCTGGTTCACCCTGAAGGCCTCGCGGCCCGCACATGATATTTACCGAACGAAACTGGCACGTGGGAAACGCCACCTTCGACGATCCCGGTACGGGAGGATGCTCAATGTCGTAGTGCACGTAACCAGGAACAAAGAGATCCAGATTGCCATCGCCGTCATAGTCGCCAAATGTCGCCCCGGTTGACCAATTGCCCAAGGTCACTCCAGCCTTTTCTGCGACATCTGTAAAGGTTCCGTCGCGGTTGTTTCGATACAGGCGGTTCTTACCAAAGTTAGTTACGTACAGATCAGGCCATCCATCGTTATCGAAGTCTCCCACGGCCACGCCAAATCCCCATCGGTCGTTCCCAACGCCCGCTTTATCCGTGACATTCGTAAACGTGCCATCGTGGTTGTTGTGAAATAGTGCTGCGTGGGGCGGAGTTTCTCTTCCACGCAAACTCTCGTACGTTGCGCCATTCACCAGATAAATGTCGAGCCACCCGTCGTTGTCGTAATCGAGAAGTGCGACTCCCGAGCCGACAGTTTCCAGAATGAACTTCCGTTGCGGGGTCCCCATGACATGCTTCCAGCTTGTCAGGCCTGCTTTCTGAGCTGTATCCACAAAAACAATCGGACCATCGTCCACCGTTCCCCCGGCTGTGACCGGTTTATTCTCCGAATCCAAGATGGCAGCGTGCACACCCGCCGTGGCCATTGGCACTTGAGACCTTGCGGGACTCTTCTGTCTTGTCTGGATTTGGGCCCATGCTGACAGACATAACAGACATATAAGACCCAAGAGCGTCAACGCAGTCGTCACCACGGCCGAGTTCGAGCCATTCTTCTGAAACCTCATGATTGGGTGAGCCGATCACAGTTCAGCACGTCCCTGAGATCCGCGCGGTTGTGCCCCCGTAAA
>WNGQ01009467.1_pt1 | contig 13043 bp, 10 predicted proteins | sample 5407661 | NCBI WGS metagenome assembly WNGQ01 (sample SAMN13153382, study PRJNA577476) | soil metagenome | isolation source: 60 cm soil or saprolite under Garry oak tree replicate 2 | place: USA:California | collected 2016-06-15
ATTTCAAGCCCCAGAACGATGTCGGCCTGCGAGATGTGCTGCCGTGCGCGGCTGCTCTGATTCAGCGGATGGCGCGAGGAAAGATTGAGCCTCGCACTGGTATCAATGACCGGGCATTGCAGCGCTTCGGCGAGCTCGGTCAGATGTTGCGCGCCGGCGGGCGTGCGCGCGTAACGGTCGGCGATGAGCACCGGATTTTCCGCAGTTACCAGCAGACGCGCGGTTTCCGCGACCGCGCCGGAATCGCCTTGCGGCGGCGTTACCTTGGGCAATTTCGGAATGCGCAGTTCGACGCCGTCGGGAATGGGGTCTTCCTGCAGCGCGCCATCGGCCACGATCAACACCGGCGCGGTAGGCGGCGTCATGGCGATCTTGTAGGCGCGCACGCTGGATTCGGCGAAGTGCTGCAGCGAAGCAGGATTGTCGTCCCATTTGGTGAAGTCGCGCACCACGGAAGCCGTATCTTGCGCGCTGTGGTTCCATTCGATCCCCGGCCGGCGCAATTCGGCGGCCATGGTGTTGCCGATGACGACATAGACCGGCACGCGGTCGCACCAGGAATTGTAGAGCGCCATGGTGGCGTGATGCAGGCCGACCGTGCCATGCGCGAAGACGCAGAGCGGTTTGCCCTCGATCTTGTAATAGCCATGGCCCATCGCAACCGATATTTCCTCATGCGAGCAGGTGAGGAATTCGGGATTCTGGTTGCCGCCGTAATTGACCAGGGATTCATGCAGGCCGCGGAAGCTCGAGGCGGGATTCGCCGCCATATATTCGAAGCCGAGGCTCTTTAAGCAGTCGATCATGAAATCGCTGCCGCTCTTGCCTTCGGTCAGAACCTCGAGCGCGGGCGGCGGCGCGGTTTCGGCAATCTTGTTGGGCAATGGCACGGGATTGCGCGCTGCCGCAGCGGGCGCCTGGGCCACGGCCCTGAGCGGGGCCGCAAAGGCTGCCGCTCCGGCCAGACCCGCGCCCTTCAAGAATCCGCGCCGTCCGGCATGCGTGCCGTCACTGGTCTTCGACATTGTCCGCTCCCCGCATGATTCACAGCTGAAAAGCCCAGCTTAGGTGCGGGCCGTCCAGCGGTAAAGCGCGCCATAGCGGCTGCCGCTCACCGCTGACATAGCGTCGACTTTCATTGTGCCATGACTCGGCCATTGCCTGCCGACTCAAGCCGCGATCTGCGCAAGTCTCAGCGCCTTCGTCGCGGATCAGCGATCCGGATCTAGGCGGCGGCGGCGTAAGAGGCGCGCATGAAAGAGCCTGCCTCCGTCATGACCTCCCACATCGCCGGGCGTTCGCGCATCATCGTGTCCAACATCTCGTGAAGGTCGAGGTAACAGGGCTGGCGCAGCCCGTGATATTCAACCATTGGGCCGAGGGGTTCTGGCCGGATTGCCATGGCGGTGAACATGCGAAGCAGCGTCGGTTCCATGACCGCGCACCAATGGGTAATGCCATGGATCATGCTCATTTGCACAAGGCCCCGAAACAACCCAAGGCGCATTAGCGGGCCGCAAAGGTTCGTGCCCGACTGTGGCGAGGCGGGGCCATCGTTTCCCTGACGGCGCAACTGCCGGGAAATGCTGAAACGCGACACTTCGGCGATGGAGTGGTGGGGCAACGACGCCAAGGTCTTCATGGCGTTCCGATCCAGTACGCGTTGAACGGCGAAGCTGTGCTCAAACGCATGGGGACACGGCAATATCAAACGCACCGTCCCCAAAGCATCGCCGGTCTCGCGGGAGACCAACAGCGCGTGCGCCGAATGCGAGTCAAATTCATCCGCTTCTATGCCGTCGAGATTGTCCACAGATAAGAACGGGTGCTCGATGCAATAGACCTGATGACGAATCTTTTGAGCCAACCGGATGCGCTCCGCGGTATCGGCGGTGAGCATGTGGTATCGCTGATGGAATCTTCGGAGGAGACTGTCCTCCCGACAATCACGCATTGCCGAAATGGCAGGAACAACCTTGTATTCACGCGTTTCGAGCACGTGTGATGTATCGAACATCGTTCTCCCCCTTATCGTTATCGGTCTGTTGCCAATTGTTGGATGACTATCGCGCGTGTCCCTCTTTTTTGGGATCAATAGGTTTAATGGGCCAACAATGATTCAACCATGTCGAATCACATTTCAACTCGAGCTTCGATATTTATCCGATACCGGCAAGCCCTCACTGTCCATGACAACGCATGCGAAACGCACAACCGGAGTTTCTGTTGCTGCTCAATCATGGCTAAGAGGCGCGAATGGGTGACGGGCCACATGCGATGATGCGTGACCACGCTTCGCTGCGTGATAACAATTTGCCCCGCAGCGAGAGACCGGAGTTCCAATTCCGACAGCACACGCGAAACCATGGCCGGCGTTCGCTGAGGCGTCATGTGAGGAAGCGCCATTTGTGGAGGCCACGGCGCATGAGTCATGTTTGTGTTGTGGGATCCGCTTTGTGTTGTGGGATCCGCCGCTATCTCAAGCCTGGCCATTAGGAGAGTCCTCCACGCGTTGCGGCATGGGCCATCCGCGAGGCTCCTTGAGGCGGGTTATCTAGGAAGCAAGTGATCGAGGATTGCCATTCACATCCGGCGAAGGAGGTCATGCCAAGGTCAGGCTTCATGTCGGAAAAGTTGACATTTTCCTTAGCCTGGGCGGATGAGAAATCGTCAAGCCATTGTTTTCATTGAATGTTATTATTTGGCACGGGAATTGCTTCCAAGTTCCACAGATTGAACAATGTGTTCAAAGGGGCAAAAAATGTTCGGACAAGCATTGAAACGTGCAGTTGTTGGAGTCGGTGCCGCCGGTGCGATGCTCATCGGGTTGGGCCTAAGCCCCGCTTCAGCCGCTCTGGTGCCATTTACTTGGAACCCATCGGGAGCATCCCCTCCGCTTTCAACCGCTGGCAGCTTTACGGCTGATAGCTTCACGCTGGGCGATTTCGCCCACATTCACATTTCTTCAAGCGGCGCGTTCACCGAGGACGGCTATCTCAAGATCAAAGCATTCCAGTTGGGCCCTTCCACCACCTTGACGCCGGGACTCAACAGCGCCGCAGGCGCGACGGCTTACGAGCTGTATTTCCACTTTACGGGAACTGGCACGTTAGGCACTGGTCTGGGAGGTCCCTATCCGGGCTGTATCGCCGCTACACTTTGCAAAGGCTCGTTTAGCAGCCTCAGCTATTCGATGTATGGCGATGTCGGCGGATTGGCCAATTTCGGCTTTTCGGGAAACACGCCCATTGTCAGCCCGCCTGGCACACCCGTTCTTCTAGCCACGGGCTCGTTGTTCACCGGTTGCCTGGGGTGTACGAATACAGTGAGTTTGGACTTCAGCGCTGGGGCAATCCCCATTCCGAGCGCATCCGTTTCCGCGACCTTCAACCCGGATCTGCCTTTACAAGCGGGCTTCTTCGTGTCGCCCTTGATCACGCTGGATATTGAAGACGCCTTTACGAATACTATCGGCGTCACGAGTATCTCGTCGGCGTGTGTTACGATTTCGGATCCGGCTTGCCGAGACGTCTTGATCGAAAATGGCGGCGGCAATGCGGACTTTTTCGCGGCCCCGCGCCGCATCCCGGAACCCGGCTCCCTGCTTCTGCTTGGCACAGGGCTTCTCGGTTGGGCAGGTGCCTCGCGTCGCCGTCGCGCGCGCGCCTAGACTACCGATCCACGGTTACAACGACAAAGGGCAGCGATTATTCGCTGCCCTTTTGCTTGTGTGCCGAACATCAACCACGGTACCCAGTGGGGACGGATGTTCTCGCGGCTTCACATGAAAAATCAGAGTCAGCGTCGCTCACCCCCTGCGCGCGATACATAACATTCCCCCCTAGTGTCCCGATTCCAAAATTCGCCCCATTTCGATATCGGCCTTTCGCGAATTTCGGAATCGCAAGGACACTAGCAATTCCTTGTTTCTAGTGTCGTTTTGGTTTCGAAGTTCGCTGACAACCCGATATCGACAATATTTTCGCGTTCCGCACCTGAACGAACACCTTGCCTTCGAACAGCCGCCGCGCGGTGCGAACTACATAAGCGACGGGCGCTTTCTCCCCGGCGCGGTTTTCCAAGTGCACCTGCATGCGCCCGGAAGGGTGTTCGATGATCACATCGGCCGGGAGTCTGGGTGTGCCGGCAATCTCGGCGATCACCGTATCTGCTGTGACTGCGGCGGTTCCCACCGCGACCGCACCGGTGGTGGCGAAGGCGTTGTGGCAGGCATGCGGCATGAAATATCGAGCCGCCAGGGTTCCGCCGGCGCGGGCCGGCGCGACCAGCACAGGCTTGGGAATGACGAGCGCTCTCACATCGCCCAAGCCCATTTTCTCGCCCGCCTCAAGACGCAGCATCTCCAGACGATGCATGAAGTCGCGATCGGCAGCGAACTCACTTGGGCTCTCATAGCCGGTCATGGAGAGATCGGCAGCTTTGACGGCCATGATCGGCATCGCGGCATCGACCAAGGACATCTTCACGCCGCTCACCACATCAACGGTGTTCCTGGTCGGGAACAGCCTGCCGGTCTTGGCGCCCGCCGCATCGAGGAAGGCGAGATGAATCGGTGCCGCGGTCCCCGGAACGCCGTCGATCGCCGCGTTGCCGTCATAGCGGACATGGCCGCCCGGCGTTTCGATGCGCGCTTCGATCAGCTTCTTGGTGTTCACGTTATAAATGTGGACGGTGGACGTGTCGGGCCCGGCCGGCACAAGACCGGCCTCAAGGGCGAACGGCCCAACGCCCGCTAGCATGTTTCCACAATTGGGCGATGTATCGACCCGGCGCTCGCCTACGTTCACCTGCGCGAAGAGATAATCGACATCGGCGCCGGGAATCTGGGAGGGGCTGACGATCGCGACCTTGCTGGTCAACGGATGACCGCCGCCGATGCCGTCCACCTGCAGCTCATGGCCCGAACCCATCACCTGGATGAGAACCTCATCGCGTTCCGCCGGATCGGAAGGAAGATCCGAGGCCAGGAAATAGGGCCCGCGCGACGTGCCGCCACGCATCAGGACGCAAGGGATCGCGCGTGTGGTCATGGAGCGGTGTTTGCCGGAAGGCGGCAGGCGAGGCAAGGGAATCGATTCACCAGTTTACGAAAGCTCTGAATTTTACCTATTTACCAATGACTTAGGCGTGCCATGGGTCGAGATATTTTACGCTTGTTGGGCTCGCCTGCAATCAGTCTTTGAGCTTGAGGTCTGCCACTGATCGACGGATCGAGCGGGCGGTTGGGAGGCGGCGCGATACGCCGATGCGCCCCAAAAACAAAACCGAGCCGTCATTGGGAAAGCAGCCGGTCAGTTTCCTGGCAAGCTTAGCGATTCTTCCTCGGTCGAACACCGGAGCACCGACCCGTCCGTAGTAGGCGAAGCAGAGCGGCGCTAAGCCGGGCTGAATGGCCAACCCCAAGCAGGTTGCCGTAAGCCAGAAACGTTGGAGCGCCTCACCTGTACGGAACAAAGCCGCCACGGCGTCCTCGGGCGGTGGCTCGGTTTTCCGCGACAGGACGAAATGCGCAGCGCAAAACATGCCAGGAATGAGGTCAAGTTGAACCCTCGGTATCACGGTGCCCGCCAAAAACCGATTGAAGAAGTCGGCGCGTTGCCAATCATGCAGCACAAACCGCATGAGCTTGAGCGTCAGGGGGTCCACTCCAACCGCTGCAGCCGGCACGCCTTCCCGGCTGAACCGTTGTTCCCAATCCAGGATTCGCTTGTGCACGGGAAAGGCTTCCGGCAGCCGCAGCCGGATGTCGGTCGCCATCGCATTGAGGCGAGCAAGGCTCCATCGCTCAGACAGGTCCTCCCTCCATTCCAGTCGAAATTCGCCGCCGAGCGCCGCTTCGAGCTCCGCCTTTTGCTCCGGGGTCAGACGGGTTCGACGATAGGCCCGGCGATCGACACTACGGATATCGATATACGGGCAGAGATTGTCCTCTCGGATGTCCGGCGTCTTGCGCAAATTCGCTTCTACGGTGTGATGAACGTCGTTTCCGGACTTCTTGCTGCCGAGGTAGGTCCATTGCATCTCACGTCCGAAACGGCTCGCTGCGATGCGCATCGTCTCCAGCAGGAAGCCGGCGGCAAGCAAGGTCGGCTGACCATCCGCATATTCGTAAATGTTATCTATCTTGCATGTGATGGTGATGATGAGCCGATCTTCGCCCAGGATCTTAAAGCGCCAAGGCTGGCTGTTGTCACCGCTTGGCGCCCAACGCGCGAGATCCAGAATGCGCTCGATTTCCGACCCTACCACCGGCTCCTCGGAGGGGCGGGAATTGCGCGAGCGCTCGCCGAAGATCTTGTAACCTAAATGAAGCTTCAAACGTTGCAGCGGCCCCGCATTGCCGTGTCGCAAATAGCCCCGCACGAAGCGTTGGCTATAAGCGTCGAATGCATGATAGGCCGGCGCTGCATGCACCTTGCCTTGCCCGAGCAGGAGCTTCACGGCCTCGGCTCCAACCACGCCGGCGCAGAGCTGTATCGCCACGGCGGTGGATGGCCCACGCTTGCCGGCGAGATCGATGCGGTAAGGATCGACGAGGTAGGCGCGATGAAGACCTTTGGGAGTCAAGCCCAAGGCGAAATTGACATATTGCTGTTTCTCGGCAAGACCTTCGAAACGGAAATACTCCTCGAAACTCATTCCGCCCGGCATGAAAATCACATAGCACGCGCCAAAACCGATGGGGGCCGCGGTGATCGCCGGGATGCCCAGCTCGGCGCAACGCTTGAACACCTTCCTGCGAATGTCCAAGACGAAGAAATCGAAACCGTCTACGAAGAGATCGACACCGGATAGGAATTCGTCGATGTTTTGATCGTCAACGCCGCGTTTGCCGCCGAAAATCTTCAGGCGCAGTTCGGGATTGATGTCCCGCGTCATCCGCGCCATCACCGCCGTCTTGTCCAAGCCGATCGTCGATACGAACGCGCCAGCCTGGCGATTCATATTCGCCACGTCGAACTGGTCAAGATCGGCAATGTGAAGACCACCGATGCCAAGCCGGGCCAAGGTCAGTGCGTGCTGGCCTCCGACACCACCCATGCCGGCTATGGCAACGGTCTTTTTCCGCAGTTCTTGCTGCTCCCACTGCGTGATCCAGCCGATATTCCGACTGAACGCGGCGTCATAGTCGAATCCGGCAGTATTGCTCGACGACAGGCCGCTTTCGGACGGATGTGCGCGCAGCTCCATGCCCGCGATCCTAACGAGTTCGCGTTCCCTTAAAAGCGGTTGCTTCGCCGCGTAAATGTGGCGGCTCGCTGGCGTCCGACAATTTTTCGTTTTTCCGCGACTCTTCGATCCGAACGTCGACCCGCGACTTGATCGGGAGCTGTACGCCAGATTCGAGATCGATCAACACCTCGACGGTTTTCGTGTCGAGCCGCTCTTCGGGGCTTTCGCTGACGCATTTCTTGGTGCCTGCTTGATCGCCCCGGCGGGCAACGGTCCCGTGAAAGCGTGTATTCGAAAAGGCCTCAGCGGTGACCCAGGCCGTCATTCCCGGCGTGATGCGGGCCCAGTCGGCTTGGTCAACATCGGCGACGACACGCAGACGCTTGGTATCGCCGACCGTCGCGATCAGGGTCGGCGGAAGGTAGGTCACCGTTTCGCCGGTCTTGCGGGACAATTTCAATACCGCGCCGTCGATCGGCGAGCGGATAAGGGTCTTTTCGATGGCTGCGTTGATGGCGCGGACGTCCTCCTTGGCTTTGTCCAAATTCGCCTGTGCGATGCCCACATCCTCGTAACGGGGCGGTGCAACCAACAAGGCGAGGCGTTCGGCAAGCAAGTCGCGGTGAGCCACGGCGGCGTCGCGATCCGCTTGCGCACGCTCGACATCTTCCTGGGATACGATCTGCTTCATGCCCAATGCGCTTTGGCGTTCGAAATTCGTCTTCGTATGGACGGCTACCGCTTCGGCTTCACGCACGGCGGCCTTTGCTTCGGCAATTTCTTGGGGACGGGCGCCGGTCTTGAGGCGCGTGAGCTCGTTCGCCCGCGCGCTCTGGGCCGCCACGGCTGCCGCCAATTGGGCCTTCAGATCTTCATTCTCGACTTCGGCAATCAAGTCGCCCGCGGATACGCGATCGCCTTCGCCAACGGTCATCGTGAGCCTGCCGACCACGGTGGCGGCAAGCTCTCGTGCCTCTGATGCCGGCTCGACACACCCGCCGGCGGCAATAAAGCGATCCGGGGCCGCCGGGGCCGCGAAAGCAGGTCCAGCCGGCCAGATCTGGTTAACCGTTACGCGCAGTCCTGCGATCAACGACACCATCAGCACTATCGCGACTATGATTTTCCATTTCATGGATGCCGCTTTCTTTTAAGGACTTCATTTGCAGACGGACGTTTTTCTGGATCGAACGAATCGCGCCGTCTTCAAGATATACTATTCGATCAGCGATACCGCTGATCCGCGGGTCATGGGTAACGATCACGACGGCACAATTCTGCTCATGCGCGATGCGCGCGAGCATGAACGCAACTTGGGCCCCGCTTGCCGCGTCCAGCGCCGCCGTCGGCTCGTCGGCCAGAACGATATCCGGCTCGCCGACAATCGCACGCGCTATCGCAACACGCTGTTTCTGGCCGCCGCTGAGTTCCTCTGGATAGGCGTTCGCGCGGTCTTCGAGTCCCAGATAAGTCAGAATCCGGCGGCTGGTTTGCTCGACCTGGAATCCCGATTGGCCGCGAAGCTCCAGAGCCAGAGCGACATTCTCCCACGCGCGCAAAGACGGCAAAAGATTGTAATGCTGAAAGACAAAACCCATGCGATCGCATCGCAGCCGGCTTAATTCGCCCTCCGTCAAACCCTGGACGGGTCTTTGGTCTATAAAGGTGTTTCCCACCGTCGCTTGCCGAATGCACCCGAGCACTTGGAGCAGCGTGCTCTTTCCGCTGCCCGATGGCCCCATGAGCAGCAGCACCTCGCCGCGGTGCACTTGCAGCGATACCCCGCGAACAGCATACACGGCCGCCGCGTCCGCACCATAGGTCACGGAGATGTCTCGCAATTCGGCCGCCAAACCGGACAGCTGCGTCCGCTTGTACACCAATTGTCTCCTACCTAAACACGCTTGCGGTATCGACGCGTAGCACTTTTCTTATCGAGATCAGCGAAGCCCCAACGCACATCGAGAGCGTGACGATGCCCAGGATGATGATCAGCGGATACGATAGCATTAACGTCGCGGAACTTCCTCGAGACATCCATGCGACGATAATTGCAATCGTCGTGCCGATAACATAGCCGAGGGTGCCGCTTACGAGGGATTGGCGCAAAACGATGGTCTGGAGATACCGGTTGGTCGCTCCCATGGCGCGGATTGTGGCGTATTCCTGCAACCGCTCCATTGTCGCGGAATAGAGGGTTTGCGACACGATCACCATGCCTACGATGACGCCCAGGACCGCGGCGATGAGCAATGCGGCACCGACGCCTGTCGTTATCAGCCAATAGATACGTGTCCGCCAGGAAAATTCGCGAGCCGTATAAACGTCTGAAGCGGGCATGGCGGCTTGCAATGCGTTTCGCAAGGCCATCAGGTTTGCGCCTTGCTCGGCCCGGACCAACAAATAGGTGGTCCGCTCATCAGGCAGGCCAGTCCAGACTCGCGCATTGTTCAAATTGGCAAATACGTAGGGCGACTGAGTAAAAGTCCGGATTTGCGAAGTAATTCCCACAATGCGGGCGCGGTGCCCAACGATTTCCACGGTTTGGCCGATCTTCGAGACGCCAAGTTTCTGCGAATACAATTCATCGATGACGACACCGTCGGCAATGCGAAGATCATCGACGGATCCTTCAATGAAGTTCCACGGTTGGAGCGCCGGCCTAACCGGGTCGACGCCGACGACGATGACGCTCTCAGTGCCTCCGTCCGGCCGCTTCCATTCTGTGAACCTCACAATCAAGCTCTGGGCGGAGTCGACGCCGGATACGCCAAGCGCACGGTATTTTTGGCGTTCGATCAAATAGCCCGCCTGATCAACGTCCTTTGCGCCGCGCGGAACGATCCAGATATCCGCCTGCGCCTTGTCGATGAGACTCGAGGAGATGGTGGCAAATCCAATGAGCAATCCCAGCTGCACGGTCATGAGCAACACTGCGAACGCTACACCGATGACGGCAATGATGAGTCGAATGCGATCGCGCGTAATGTTTCGCCACGCCAGCCGAAAAGCGACCGAACCTTGCCATCCGGCCCTGCTTTTCCCAGGCTGGCTGACCATCGTTTCGATGGGCTGCAAAGGATCGGACGTAATACTCATGCTATGGAGGACCACGCGGTAGCGGTGACAAGACTCAAGCGAGGTTTAATTTAGACGCCACAAGGCTTAACCCTTTATGACTTGACCAGCTTCAGCTCACGCATTGCCTTCATGTTCTGAAGAAAAACGAAATTTACGGACGCCGTCGGGAGGCGCAGCAAGTAACCAGCAAATCTTGCAAGCCCGAACACCGCAAAGTGCCATCGCCGCCGCGCCGGAGCTGTTATTCCAGGTTATTCGAGGGGGTTCTCGGCTCTGCGCTCTGGCTACAGAGGCGCCGGGATTGCCGCAGAAGCTGTTACGGCATCAAAAATTACAAAATGATCGCTAAATTTGCATCATTCATGCGCTTGCAGATATATTCTATGCGTGCCCGGCGCAAATGATCGTCCGCAAATCTTCTTGCTGATTCTGCTCCAACTGCAATTTTTCTGCTTCTGCTTCCAATTCCGAGGCGTAGCATTGCAGGTCAATCACCGACAGCCTATCCGCGAAACTCGCGGCCAGCCGGCGTGATTCCTCGGCTTCGACGCGGAGCGACCAGATCTGTTCAGCCTTGTGATTACTGGGCATGGACATGGGCGTCTCACGTCTAACCGGGTTCCCGAAAGGAACTTCATAGGTCAGATCCATTAGACCTTAGCAGTTACAACTTGTCTTTGAAAGTTCAAGGAACAGAGACGCCGCCGGAGGTGATGACGTCCCAAAAATCCGGCCGTTCCTGCTTTAGGCCATCCAGCATCTGGGCAATGTCGCCGGTGCAGGGTTGCCGCAGCCCATGATACTCGACGAGAGGGCCTATCGGGGTGAAGCAGATGCCCATCGCCTGCAGCATGCGCAGCAGCGTGGGTTCCATCACGGCGCACCAGTGCGTCATCCCGCGTCTGATGCTCATGCCTACGATGGCCTGCATCAGTCCGAGACGCATCAAGGGACCACTCCGGCGCTCTGCAGGGTTTTCGGAGACGGTGGGCTCGATACCCTCCTGATCGTAAAGCGTATCCGTCCGACGGCGGCGGAACTGACGCTCGATGCAAAACCGCGAGATTTCCGCCGTGGCCAGCAATGGAAAGGCCGTCGCATTCTTGATGACGGGTTCGTCGGTTACGGTTTGAATGGAAAAGCTGCGCTCTGGGACGTCCGCAAGCGGCAGGACGAGCCGAACCGTACCGACCGGCTGACCGCTTTTGCGATGCATGAGCAGAGCATGGACAGAATGGGCGTCAAAGTCGTCTTTCTCAAGCCCGTTTGCGTTCTTATCCGCCGTTAAGAAGTGGGTTTCCTCGCAATAGACGCGGTAGCGTATCGCGTGAGCCTTCTCGATGAGTTCTGGCGTGTGAGCTTCGATAACTTCGAAATAACGATCGAAGCGCTGAAGTAGAGGTTCCTCGGGCGGTGCTGATATCACCCGAGCAACAGACTGAGTGAGGCCGCTCACGGCTCGTTTCCCATAGGTAATCTCCGCGCCCATCAAATCAGCACGGCATTAAATTACCGATAAGGATTGGGTATGAATTCGACCAATCCGCGTCTGCGCAACTGGTAATTACCGCAATTGCTTGCTGTATCCAGGCGCAAGGTTGGATTAGGCTATCCGATCTGAAATCTCGCGACGAATGTTTGGCGAATTTCGCGGCCGCGAGGATATCATGTTTCGTGGGGTTGCCGCTGTGATCGTTTTGGGCGCGCCATTTGGGTCCAGCTTTGCACTCGGCGAGGGACGCGCTCGCCAAATAACGAGCCCGAAGACTCCGACATGAACTCAACCTCGGAGAAGCCACGCGAGGAGTCGCCGTTTTGGCGCTTCTCATTGCGGTTCTATTCGCGTCCCGGCGTCGCGGCCGCTTGCCTTGCGTTGCAGGACGAAGCGGGCGCCGATGTCAATCTGATGCTGTTTCTCCTCTTCCTCGCCGAACACAAACGTCAGGTGATAGCAGACGACATCCCGCGACTGGACAGCACGGTTCGGGCCTGGCGCGATTGCGTGGTGAAACCTCTGCGTGAAGTCAGACGCGCGCTCAAAGCGGGAATCGGGGAAATTCCGATCGCGGTGAGCGAAACCTTTCGCGGACAGATAAAACGCTTGGAGCTCGAATCGGAGCAGATCGAACAGCATCTGTTGGAAGGCTGCGAACTGACGAGCTTAGGCATCACGGCTCCTTTTAGGGACCGGATCGCTGAGGCCAATCTCGCCGCCTATGGCGACCATCTCGGCGGGTTTCCCGCTCCTGCATTGGCCACCATCTTGGCCGCGTTCGGCGAATTCGGCAGGCATCATCCGTCCGGCACGGCATGAGGGTTTGAAGCGCTCGTATGGCGAATCCGAAATTCGCCAAATTCACCACACGAGTTTAAGCGAAAATTAGCTCCGGCGATTTTAGATAGAGCATTCAAGCAACTGCCGTTTTTTCGGCAAGCTGGGGCATTGTCTGATCATGGCGACTGACACGGCAAATCCTGATTCATCGAACGATGAGGGCGCGCAATCCGATACCGACAAGGCATTGCTGATCGCGCGCGATGAATCCAAGAGCATCAGAAAAAAACCCGCCATGCCGGCGCAGCTCGAACAGGTGATGAAGGAAGTCGCGCCTGACGCATCGAACGCAGCCGGGATGGGACGGGTGGAACGGCGAATCACGATGCTCGAAAAGGCCTTCGCCGAGGTGGTTGAACGACATGAGAAAGCGCTCCGCGAACGGATCGGGGCAATGTCCACGCTCGAGGAAAGCTTGTTGGTGCTGCGCAAT
>WNGQ01011814.1_pt1 | contig 13041 bp, 11 predicted proteins | sample 5407661 | NCBI WGS metagenome assembly WNGQ01 (sample SAMN13153382, study PRJNA577476) | soil metagenome | isolation source: 60 cm soil or saprolite under Garry oak tree replicate 2 | place: USA:California | collected 2016-06-15
GCACCGCCTGCTCTTCGACCGGCTGGCCGGCGTGCCCAGGCCGTGGCGGGCGCGGTTCGTCTGCGCGCTGGCGCTGGCCGTGCCCGGCCGGCCGACCAGGGTGTTCCTGGGCGAGCGGCCGGGCGAGGTCGTGGAGCCGCGGCCCGGCCCCTCGGGCTTCGGCTACGACCCGGTCTTCCTGGTGCCCGAGGTGGGGCGGACGTTCGCCGAGATGGCGCTGGACGAGAAGGACCTCTGGAGCCACCGGGGGGTGGCGGCCAGGGCACTGCTGGCGAGCGGCGCCCTGGCGGCCCTCGACGGCAGCGCTTGAGCTGGTGGTCCTCGGCGGAAAGTCGTGACCAGGCAGGCAGGGCCTTGCTCTGGAGTAGCCAGGCGCACGAAGGCACGACGATCACAAAGGAGCACGAAAGAGGAGATCGATCGTTCAACTCTGGAAGAGGTTTCCTTCGTGCTCCCTGGTGGCCTTTGTGACTTCGTGGGCCTGGCTACTTCCGGCACGGCAGTGTCCCCGCCGAGGACGCGACACCTGGTCCTGGAATTACGCCGTGCACCACTACTCCGGCGCCGCGCGCAGGCGGACCACCGGGATCTCGCGGTCGGTCTTCTCCTGGTAGCCGCCGAAGCGCCTGGACCTCTCGACGATCGACGCCCACGCCTCCTCCCGGTCGTGGCCCGCCAGCGAGGTGGGCGTCACCTTGACCCGGCGGCCGTCCACCTCGATCCAGACGTCGTTCGGGTTCTTGGCCATGTTCACCGCCCAGGCGGGATGGCTGGCGGCCCCGGCGGCGGACGCGACCACCAGCCACGAGTCGGGGCCCTCCGGGAACGCCATCACGGGCGCGGAGCGGAGCTGCCCGGAGCGCGCTCCGCGGGTCGTGAGCAGGATCACGGGGAAGCCGTCCATGCGCTTGGTCAGTCCGAGCCGGTGGGCCAGCCGCGACAGCCCCAGGATGAGTCCCTTGAGCGGGCCTCCTGGCGTCGCCTGGCCCCGGCTTCCGCGGGGCGTTAGCTCGACGGGCATCTGCTGCTGTGCCTCCACTTGCGCTGCGGCGCGATTCGGTCAGCGTCATCGTAGCCGGCGGACCGGCCGCTCAGCTCCCGAGGTGCCGCAGCGCGGCGTCGACGTCGGGGCGGTCCCCGGCGCTGCTGTGCACGTGGGCGTACAGGATCCGGCCGCCCCTGGCGACGGCGAAGAAGCCGCCCAGCTGGAAGGGGTCGCCCTCGACCCCGTGCTGCACGTGGCCGGCCCGGGTCGCCCGCCAGCCGGCCAGCAGGCTCTTCGGGCGCAGGGTGCCGATCACGGTGCGCCGCATGCCCAGCGCCAGGTAGCTCGCCCGGGAGGGGTCCGTGTAGACCTCGCAGCCAGGGACCTCACGCTCCTGGAAGTTCCGGGCGAAGGGAACCGCGCCGTTCCCGACGAAGACCAGCTCGGCGCCGGCCGCGTGGATGTCGTCCAGCCTGCCCCGCAACTGCGCGGCCGTTTCCTTGCAGTGCGTTCAAGCGAAGTGACGGACGTAGGCGAGCAGCAGCGGGCGGTCGGCGGCGAGGCCGCGCAGGTCGACCTCGCGCCCCTCGGTGTCGAGAATCGTCAAGCTCGGTAGTTGACTGGCCACGGCGCGGAACACTACCGGAAATGTCCCGTCACCGCCAGGGTCCGATGGGGCGGCGCCCACGCTGCGAGCGGGCGGCGGCCGACCCCGGAGCTGCCGCTCGGCCCGCGGGCTCAGCGGGTGGCCGGCTCGACCCTCTCCGCCGCCCGGCGCGACTCGCGGTCGTCCCGCTCGGTCCAGTGGCTGCCGAAGACGGCCCGCTCGAGCGGCGGGACCGCGCCGCAGGCCCGGAGGAACAGCTTCGTGGCCTCCCGCGCGAGGCGGTTGGCGGAGATCGCCTGCCGCGTGTACCGCAGCGACATCTTCACCGCCGCGAAGCCGTAGTCGATCATCTCCGCGTCGTAGGCGGCGGCTGGCCGCCCGAGCATCCTCAGCTGGCCGGGCGCTCCGGCCGATGAGAGGTGCGTGGACAGCCCGGCGTCGCGGTTGTCGAACCGCGCCACCCGGAACGGGCGCTCGGCGAGCGCAGCGCAGAACTGGTCGTGCCAGTAGAGCATCTGGGCACCGACGCCCATCACCAGCAGCAGCGGGGCGCCGGGCGGGGAGCCGAAGGTCTCGTGGGCGATCTCGACGTCGTCACGCCGCGCCCTGGCGATGGTCATGGCGTCTCACCTCAGGAAGACGTGGGCCCCCACGTAGCCGGCGTAGAGGGCGAGGAGCACCGCTCCCTGGGCGCGGCTCACACCGCCGCGCCAGAGGAACAGGGCGGCCAGCCAGGTGCTGGCGACCAGGAAGGGCCAGTCGAGCGTCCGCGTCAGCGGCGAGACCTGGACCGGAGCGGCCAGGGCGATCAGGCCGAGGTTGAAGAGCACGAAGTAGAGGACGGTCCCGACGAGGTTGCCGGCGCTGACGTCGGGGCGTCCCTCCCGAGCCGGCACCGCCTGCCGGATGACCTCCTCGAGCTCGATGGCAGCCGGCGTGGCGACCATCCCGATGAGCCCGGCCGGGAGTGAGAGCCGGCTGATCATCCGCTGTGCGCCGAACGTGACCAGCTCGGCGCCGGCGGTGATGGCGGCGATCCCGAGGAGCGTGAGGAGCAGGGGCATCCACCACCGGCGCGGTCGCTCCACGGCCTCCAGCACCTCGGCGGCCTCCAGGAAGCGGTGCGTGCGCGAGGCGACGACCATGTAACCGAGGCCCAGCGCGAACGCCCCCAGCAGCACGATCCCGGCCACCCGGGACGTGCTGTCGCCGATCAGGGCGAGCCCGGCCAGGACGGGCGCGACAGCGAAGCTCACCAGCACGCCCGCGGGCAGCCGGACCCGCAGCGGGAAGAGGACCGCGCCGAGTCCGAGCGCGACGCAGACGATGAAGATGCCGCCGCCGAAGACCGTGCCCAACGCGAGCTCCGGCACGCCGCCATGAGCGGCGACCAGGCCCACCGCCACGTTCTCCGCCTCCAGCCCGGAGAAGATGCCGGCGATGGCGAAGGGAGCCAGGCCGAGCAGCGTGGCGAGACCGACCATGCCGGCGAGCAGCCGGTCGGTCGACCAGACCACGACGACGACGCCGAGCAGGAAGGCGCCGACCGCGACGGCGACGTCCAGGATCAAGGCGGCGTCTCCTCCTCCAATCGAGCCGCTCGCTCGGCGAAGCGCTGGAGGGCGGCGGCTGCCTCGCGCACGGCCTGCACCGCCGGGCCGCGAGCGGGCGCGCCGAACAGGTCGCGGGCCCCGAGCGTCTCGAGCCAGCGCTGCAGCTTGGCCAGGTCGGCCTCGTTCTCCTCCACCTCGGCGAACGTGAGCTTGCCTCGCCCTCCCTCGCGCTCCAGCTCGGCCAGCAGGGCCTGGGCCCGCTCGACCACCTCGGCGTACTCCGCGTCCCGTGCCGAGTTGAAGCGGTCGACCAGCAGGGCCTGGGCCGCCTCGGCGAACGCCTCGACGACGAGGGCGTCGAAGGTGCCGCCGGCCGACCGCACGCCGTCGGCGATCTGGTCCAGGACCCGTGGCTCGGTCAACCCGTGAGGGATCAGGCAGACCGAGGGACCGACGTAGAGCCCTCCCAGCCGGTGCAGCCGTCGCCAGGCCGCCACCCGAGCCGTCGAAGGTTCCTTCGGCGCCCGGTAGACGACGAGCACCCATGAACGCTGGAGCGGGTCCGCGGCCGCCCTGTCCCGATCGACCGACATCGCACCTCATGATGCAACAGGTGTTGCGACAATGCAACCTGTGTTGCGGGGAGGGCGATCAGCGGTCGACAGGCAGCAGATCCAGGCCCGCCGTCCGATGTCAGGGACGGCCGGGCCGTGGCCGGCGGTCACGCGCCGCCTGCGCCTGCAGGCAGATGTCGTCCGGGCGGATGGGGACGCGCGTCAGGGCGCGGCCGCAGGCGGCCCGGACCGCGGCCGCGATGGCCGGCGTCGACGAGATCGTCGGCGGCTCCCCGGCTCCCTTGAGGCCGTACGGCGAGATGGGGTCGCCGAGCTCCAGTACGTCCGTGCGGACCGGCGGCATGTCCAGGATGGTCGGGACCAGGTAGTCGGTGAACGACGGATTGCGGACGACGCCGCCCTCCACCCGCAGCTCCTCCATGAGCGCCAGCCCGAGGCCCTGGGCGCTCCCGCCCTCCATCTGGCCCTCCACCGCCTGCGGGTTGATGGCCCGGCCCACGTCCTGGGCGGTGGCCAGCTCGACCACGCGCACCAGCCCCAGCTCCACGTCCACGTCGACCACCGCGCGGTGGGCCGCGAAGGCGTACTGGAGGTGGGCGCGGCCCTGCCCGGTCTCCGGGTCGAGCGGCTCCGTCGGCCGGTGGTGGAACTCGCGCGTCTCCTCCACGGCCTCGCCGTCCAGCAGCGCGGCGAGGTCCGCCACCACCTGGCCGTCCGGCGCCACCACGAGACCGTCGCGGAGCCGGAGGGCATCGCGTCCGGGCGGGAGCGCCGGCCAGCCGTGCCCCAGCCGGTCCTGGCAGCGCAGCAGCAAGCGGTCGCGCACGGCCGCACAGGCCGCCAGCACGGCGCCGCCGGTGCAGTAGGTCTGCCGCGAGGCGGACGAGGAGCCGGCCGAGCCGACCTGCGTGTCGGCCGTCCGCACCACGACCTCGTCCACCCCCAGCTCCGTCCGGGCGATCTGCGCGCACACCGTGACGAGGCCCTGGCCCACCTCGGCGGAGGCCGTGTGCACGTGCGCGACCGCGCGGCCGCCCTCCGCCTCCAGGCGGACGCGGGCGGTGGAGTAGTCGTCGAACCCCTCCGAGTAGCCCACGTTCTTGACACCCGCGGCGTAGGCGACGCCGCGGCGCAGCCCCTCCCCGTGCGTCGTGTTGGACACGCCGCCGGGCAGCCGGCGCAGGTCGGGCGGACCGTCCCCCGCCGGCGGCAGCGGCAGCGCCCGCAGGCGGCTCAGCAGCTCGGTCACCGGCACCCTGCCCTCGACCTCCTGGCCGGTCGGCAGCGTGGCCGCGCCGTCGCGCATGGCGTTGCGCAGCCGGATCTCGACCGGGTCCAGGCCCAGCTCCGCGGCCAGGCGATCCATCTGCGACTCGTAGGCGAAGCAGGTCTGCACCGCGCCGAAGCCCCGCATGGCGCCGCAGGGCGGGTTGTTGGTGTAGGCGACGACGGCGTCGATCGCGGCGCTGGGGCACTGGTAGGGGCCGACGGCGAAGCAGGCGGCGTTGGCGGCCACGGCCGGCGAGCTGGAGGCGTAGGCGCCGCCGTCGAGCACGATGCGGGCCCGGACGTGGACCAGCCGGCCCTCCCTGGTGGCGTGGTGCTCGTACTCCAGCCGGGCCGGGTGCCGGTGCACGTGCCCGAGGAAGGACTCCTCGCGCGAGTAGACCATCTTGACCGGCCGGTTGGTGCGCAGCGCCAGCAGGCAGGCGTGGACCTGCATCGAGAGGTCCTCGCGGGCTCCGAACGCTCCGCCGACGCCGGCCAGCGCGATCCGGACCCGCTCCGGCGGCAGGTCCAGGCAGGCGGCGATCTGGCCCCGGTCGACGTGCAGCCACTGCGTGGCCACGTAGAGGTCGACGCTGCCGTCCGCGGCCGGCACCGCCAGGCCGGATTCCGGTCCGAGCGGCGCCTGGTCCTGCATGCCGACCCGGTAGGTGCCGCGGACCACCACCTCGCCGGCGGCGGCCGGGTCGCCCCGCCGGATGCGCACGTGCCGCGTCACGTTGCCGCCGGGGTGCAGCGCCGGCGCGCCCGGCTCGAGGGCACGTTCCGCATCGGTCAGCGGCTCCAGCACGTCGTAGTCCACCCGCACCGCCCCGGCGGCGCGGCGGGCCGTCTCGGGGTGGTCGGCGGCCACGATGGCGACCGCCTCCCCCTGGTAGCGCACGACGTCCCAGGCCAGCACCGGCTGGTCGGCCACCTCCAGCCCGTAGACGCGCCGCCCGGGCACGTCCGCGTGGGTGAGCACCGCACGCACGCCGGGCAGCGCGGCCGCCGCGCCGGCGTCGATCGCCCGGATCCTGGCGCGGGGGTGCGGGCTGCGCACGGTGGCGCCCCAGAGCATGAAGGGCGCCTGCAGGTCCGACGAGTAGGCGAACTCGCCCCTGACCTTGAGCGCGGCGTCCGGCCGCCGCACGCTGGCGCCGACACCGCCGCCACTCCCCCGGCCAGGGAGGGTGGGGCTGGAGGGGACGGCCGTTCCCGCGGCGCGCGGCCGAAGGTGGAAGGGGGGGCGGGCCCCCCCTTCCGGAACCCCCCCTCTTTCCGGGACATTTGGGGGACCTGCGGTCCAGCCCTTCGGGTCTGCACGCGGCGTCTGGAGAGCTCGGGAAGATCGACTCACACGCTCGGGCGAAGCCCTTGCTTGGCGCCGCGCCGGGGTTTTCTCCGGAGGACCGGGGAGCCCTGCACGTGCGGGGTGCAAGGGGGGGCGGGCCCCCGCTTGGCGCCACGCCTGGATTCTCTCCCGAGCCCGGAGGAGCACTCGACATGAAGGCCATCCAGGCGCTGGTCATCTCGAGCGGGCGTCCCTGGTGGCAGGTGCGCTACCGGGACGGGCGCGTGCGGTCCGAGTGGGACTCGATCCCGGGAGCCGTCCAGCTGCCGCTGGCCGACCTCGGACCCGCCTCGCGCTGGGAGGAGCTGGACCGCAGGGGCCTGGTCGGCGTCCGGCTGCTCTGCCCCGACGGCGTCGCGGCCGAGCTGGAGGCCAAGGAGGACGGCAAGGTCTTCCAGCTCAAGGTGGGCGGCGTCTCGATCGGGCCGGCGCCGCAGGCGCGGCGCTGGTGCGAGGCGCAGGTGATCGGCGCGCTGCTGGACCCCGAGGGCAACTGCGTCTGCCGGGCCTGGGAGATGCGGGAGCGCCGCCTGGTCGACTTCAAGGACAACGTCTTCGACATGCGCTACCGGGGGATCGGGCCGCTGAGCCTCGAGAACCTCGGCATCACCCTCTGAGAGCCCCATGCCCACGCAGATCTCGACGACGACGCAGAGCTCCAACTCGTTCCTGGGCGGCGGAGCGCAGAGGAGGATCGCCTTCCTGTGCGACGGCTCCCTGGCGGTGCTGTTCCACAACGGCACCGCCTGGTCACTGATCCAGGTCCTGAACCCGAACACCGCCGGCCTGAGCGTCGTGGCCGTGCCCGGCTACCCGGGCCAGACGAGCATCGTGGCGGTGCCCGACATGTGGGTCGTGAGCAGCGGCACCACGAGCACCGACCTGTGGTTCACGGACACCCAGACCAGCGTGTCGGCGGTCCACGCCACGTACGCTCCGGGGCCCGGCTGGAGCTGGGGAGCGCGGACGACCGTGCCCGGCGCCAGCGGCGGCGCGCTCTGGTCCCAGGTGGTCTGGACCGGGACCTACCTGGTCACCGCCTACCAGGACCGGGACGGCACCGGCAGCTTCGCCATCTTCGCCAACTACACGCCCGACATCACCGGCGCCACCGGCTGGCAGCCGGCGCAGGTCCAGCTCGGGACCATCAGCTCGACGTCGCGCTTCCCGCGGCCGCTGATGCTCCACGACAGCGCGATCGCGGCCACGGTCCTGGTCTACCCCCAGGGGGCGACCCAGCCGGTCGGGATCACCTCCCGGGTGCTCGCCGACACGTTCCCGCCCGGCCTCGCCAACTGGGGCCCGGAGACGCCGCTGAACGTCAGCGCCAACATCACGCTGGGCGGCCAGTACGACGACGAGAACGGCCTCAGCGGCGTGCTCGACCCGCTCACCGGGCGCGTCCACTGCGTCTACACGGACAGCACCCAGGGCGGCCCCCGCAGCCCCGGCTACCTGACCGGCGTGGTCACCGTGGACACGGTCGTGCCGGCCGGCAACGGCATCGCCTGGTCGAGCCCCGTCAAGATCGACACGGACCGCGCCGCGGCGCAGCCCTCGATCGGCGTCGACAGCACCAGCAAGGTGTACCTCTACTGGTGCACGGAGCCGACCAGCACGAACGGCGACGTCCGCTACGTGACGCTGACCAGCCCGTACGCGCAGCCGTCGGCCACGGTCAACCTGACCGGCAAGCTGTCGGACAACAACCAGGGATCGCACATCCCCCAGCAGCCGATGAGCGCCGGGTTCGTGCCGGTCGTCTACGGCATCGGGACGACGGTGAACGGCACCGCGCCGCCGTCGCGTCGCGTCGCTCTGCGACGGCTCGCTGGCGGTGCTGGACTACGACGGCAGCCGGCCGCACCTCTACCAGGTCACCAACCCCAGCGCCAACCCGCCGACCGTGGCCAGCGTCCAGGTCTTCAGCGCGCTGAGCTCGTTCTACGCGCTGCCCGACATGTTCGTGTGGAACAACGCCAACGGGACCAGCGACGTCTGGATCGCCGACACGACCACCGTGGCCAGCGTCACGCACGGCCGGTACAGCGCCGGCACCAGGACGTGGACCTGGGACGCGAGGGTCGCGGTCCCGGGGTCGACCGGCAACGCGTTCTACGTCAACGTGGTCTGGACCGGCGCGCGCCTGGTCGTCGCCTACAGCGACGGCACCTCGCCGTGGGGCCTGTTCTACAACTGGACGGCCGACCCCACCGGGGCCTCCGGCTGGAGCCCCGAGGGCGCCGTGCAGCTGTCCAGCACGCGAGTGGCGGTCGTCCGGCCGGCCCCCGTGCTGAGCCACGACTCGGGCCTCGGGGCCACGGTCTGCATCTACATGCTGGGCACCCAGATCGTGTCGCGCGTCCTGGCGGACGCGTTCAGCCCGCTGCTGGCCGACTGGGGCCCCGAGCAGAACGTGGCGGTCGCGGACGTCGAGATCGCCATCAACACCGACTACCCCTACTTCAACAACCACTGCGCCGTCATCGACCCGCAGACGCGGATCCTCCACTACGTCCACTGCGACAGCCACGGCGGCCCCAGCCCCGGCTACCTGCAGGGCACGGTCGCCGTGGACAGCGCCAGCGCGGCCAACAACCGGATCAGCTGGGGGTCGCAGGTGACGCTGGCCACGCCCAGCAACACGGCCGCCAGCCCGGCCGTGGGCGTCGACCAGTCGTCGCGGGTCTACGTCTTCTGGTCCACCTCTCCCAGCGCCGGCAGCAGCGACGTCCTCTACACCTCGCTGACGGCGCCGTACGCGAGCGCCGGCACGCCGGTCAACCTCACGAGCAACGCGGCCAACAACAACATCTCCCCGCACCTGCCGCGGTCCGAGACGATGCAGGGCTTCGTGCCGCTGCTCTACGTGACCGCCGGGACGAGCGCCTGGGGCACGTCCAGCCCGTGGGCGGTGGTGCTGGACAACAGCATCGTGACCGCCAACGGCGGCGTCGCCGACGCCCCCGCCCGGTTCCAGGTCGCCGTCACCACCAGGGCGTGGACGGACGTGGGCGCGCGCTTCGTGGTCAGCACGCTGGGCACCGGCGACGCGGTCGACGTGCCCGCCCGATTCACCCTGAGCGGCTTCGCCACGAAGGACGTCGGGGCGCGGTTCAAGCTGGGCGCGAAGCCCGGCCGGCCGACCATCTTCACGAGCACCAACGCCGCCGCGCTGACCCTGCCGGCCCAGCGCAAGGTGGCCACGCTGTGCGACGGCTCCCTGGCCGTGCTCGGCTGGGACGGCGCCACCCAGCACCTGTTCCGCGTCTCCAACGCCGGCTCCGCCACCCCGACCGTGAGCAGCGTCCAGGCCTTCGGCGCGATGAACTCCTTCTTCGCCCTGCCCGACATGCTCGTCGTCAACAACGGCAGCTCGACCAGCGACGTGTGGATCGCCGACACGACCACCGTCGCCTTCGTCCAGCACGGCACGTACAGCGCGCTGACGCAGACGTGGAGCTGGGACACGCGCACCGCGGTGCCCGGCTCGAGCGGCAGCGCCTACTACATCCAGCTGGCCTGGACCGGCGCCTACCTGGTCTGCGCCTACCAGGACGGCTCCTCGCACGCCGTCTTCTACAACTACACGACCACCCTGAACGGGACCGGCGGCTGGCAGCCGTCCGCGACGCCGCTCTCCAGCGGGACCAGCGGAGTGCGGCCGGTGACCCTGCTCCTGCACGACGCCGGGCTCGGGGCCACGGTCTGCGTCTACAACCTCGGCAGCCAGGTCACCTCGCGGGTGCTGGCGGACTCGCTGTCGCCGGCGCTGGTGAGCTGGGGCCCGGAGATCGCAGTGGTGACCGCGAACGTGAGCCAGGCGACGGTGTCGGGCGGCGCCTACGCCGCCAACCTGGCCGGCGGGATCGACCCGGCCAGCGGCGTCGTCCACGTCCTGTTCTGCGACGGCTCCTCGAGCACGCGCAGCCCCGGCTACGTGACGGGCAGCGCGACCGTGACGAGCACCCCGGCCAGCAACCGGGTGACGTGGTCGGCGCCGATCGCCGTCGGCACCAGCGCGGCCGCCTCCGGCCCCGCCGTGGCGATCGACCGGACGTCGAAGGTCTTCCTCTTCTGGGCGGCCTCGACCAGCACCACGTCGAGCGACGTGACCTACGTGACCGCGACGGCGCCCTACACCAGCGTCAGCGCCCCCGCCAACCTGACCGGGAACGCGGGCGCCAACAGCACCCTTCCCCACGTCCCCAGGTCCGAGGCCCTGGCCGGGTTCGTGCCGGTGATCTTCCTCCAGGGCCCGGCCAGCCCCTACAAGGTGCTGCTCGACAGCAGCATCACCACGGGGTAGGAGAAGGGCCGCACCCCCCGGCCCCCTCCCCGGCGCGGGGAGGGCGGGTCGGGGCCGCAGCGATGATGGCCGGGTTGCGGGACGGGTGCCCAGGTCATGGGACGGAGCCGGTGGGGGAGTGGCGGGATTGGCCATGGCCCCCGCTCGCCTCGATCAGTACAACTGTCACATGACGCAGCCCGGCCGGGGAGAGGCGAGCGTGGCGCTGGACGCCGCGCGAGCTCGGAGCATGCGGCTGCTGCTCGTCGCCTGGATGGTGGCGGGCGTGCAGACCCAGTACGAGCACCTGCGCGGCCGGCTGCCCCGGGACGTCGACGTCTCGGCGGTGGAGACCGAGCCGTACCGCGAGGGCGGCCGGATCGAGCGCCTGCCGCTGCCCTCCAGCGTCCGCGGCACGCTGCGCTCGACCCTGACGCTGCTGCGGACCCTGCGCGGCCGCCGGCCCGACGCGGTCTGGTCGCAGGTCGCCCTGCCGATGCTGCCGTTCGCGGTGACCAGGGGCCGGCTGCAGGGCATCCCGATCGCCTACGCCATCGACTGCACGCCGCGCCTGCTCTGGGGCTTCGACGGCCACTACCACGTGACGGACCCGGACAGCCCGAAGGGACGGGTCACCGCAGCCTGCCTGCGACTCTTCTTCCGGCGCTGCGCCGCGCTGCTGCCCTGGTCGGCCTGGGCGGCCGAGTCCATGGTGCGCGACTACGGGGCCGACCCGGCCCGCGTCCACGTCGTCCACCCGGGCGTCGACCTGGACCGCTGGCGGCCCGGCCCGCCGGCGGCCGGGGGCGGTCCGGCCCGCCTGCTCTTCGTCGGCGGCGACTTCGAGCGCAAGGGCGGCCCGGGGCTGCTGGACGTGTTCCGATCCCACCTGCGCGACCGCTGCGAGCTGCACCTGGTCACCCGCGAGGCCGTCCCGCCCGAGCCCGGGGTCCACGTGCACCGCGGCCTGGCCCCGACCGACTCGCGCCTGCTGGAGCTGTACCGGCGCAGCGACGTCCTGGTGGTGCCGACGCTGGCCGACTGCTTCACGATGGCCGGGCTGGAGGGCATGGCGTGCGGGCTGCCCGTCGTCACCTCCCGGGTGGGCGGGATCCCGGAGGCCGTCGTCGACGGCGAGACCGGCGCCCTGGTGGCGCCGGGGGACCGCGGGGCGCTGGCGCGGACGCTGGAGACCCTCGCCGGCGACCCCGGCCTCCGGCGGCGGTGGGGCGCGGCCGGCCGGCGGCGGGCGGAGGCCAGGTTCGACGCGTCCGCGCAGGCCGCCAGGACCGCCGGCATCCTCGCCGCGCTGGCCGACCGGGAGGTGCCGGCCCCGTGACCTGGGAGCCGGTCGCCGGGCCCTCGGCCGCGGCGGACGCGGCGGTTCAGGAGAGGGTGAGCGTGGTCATCGCCACCAGGGACCGCCCGGCGGACCTGCGGCGCTGCCTGGAGACCGTGGCCGGCCTCGACTACCCGTGCTGGGAGGTCGTGGTCGTGGACCAGAGCGACGGGCCCCTGACGCGGACGGTGATCGCCCAGTTCGCCGGCGCGCTGCCCGGGCTGCGCCACCTGCCGGTGACGGAGCGCGGCCTGTCGCGCGCACGCAACGTGGGCCTCCAGGCGGCCCGCGGCGACATCGTCGCCTTCCTGGACGACGACTGCACGGTGGGGGCGGACTGGCTCTGGTTCGTGGCCGGGGCGTTCGCCCGGCACCCGGAGGCGGGCCTGCTGTTCGGGACGGTCAGGGACGCGCTGCTGGACGACGGCACCTACGTGCCCAGCCACCACGTCACGACCGAGCGCGAGCTGGCCGGCGTGCGCTCCGCGGCGCGGGCCCGCGGCATCGGCGCGGGGATGTACCTGCGCCGCCGAGTGGCCGACCGCGTCGGGCAGTTCGACGTCCGGCTCGGCTCCGGCGCCTCCTTCCTGAGCAGCGAGGACTGGGACTACACCTTCCGGGCGCTCCGCTCCGGAGCCACCGTGGTGGAGACGCCCACCGTGGTCGTGGACCACCACGGCGGCCGGCCGTACGCGGGGGGGCAGGCAGCCAGGCTGCTTCGCGGCAACGCCTACTCGCACGGGGCGCTCCACGTCAAGCTGCTCCGGTGCGGCCAGCCCGGGGCGCTGCTCCTGATCGCGGCCGAGCTCTGGGAGCACCTGCGGCTGCTGCGCCCGCTGGCGGGGCTGGCCGGCGGCCCGTCCAACGCCGGCCGGCCGGTGTCCTACGCGCGCGGGCTGCTGGCCGGGCTCAGGGCGCCGGTCGACCGCGACGGCATGGTGTTCCGGGAGGGCCGAGCGCCGCGCTGAGAGCCTGCGCTGGGCGCTTGTCCCACGGCGGGCTGGACACCGCGGCCCCGGGCCCCCAACCAGCCGATGGCCTCGGGCGGGGCCCGGGCGCTACAACGGGAGGTGA
>WNGQ01005530.1_pt1 | contig 13039 bp, 12 predicted proteins | sample 5407661 | NCBI WGS metagenome assembly WNGQ01 (sample SAMN13153382, study PRJNA577476) | soil metagenome | isolation source: 60 cm soil or saprolite under Garry oak tree replicate 2 | place: USA:California | collected 2016-06-15
GAACGGTGAAGTTCCCGGTGTGCTCCGGCTTGGTGTAGGCGACGTTGTCCACGTTGGGGTTCGCGTCGGCCTTCACCCCGAGCTGGTAGGCCCAGAAGCTGTGGATCACGTCGAGCGAGGTGACGTTGAACTGAACCCATTGGCCCTCCGGCAGCACGAGCCTGGACGTCTCGAACCCGCCGAACTGCGGATACCGGTAGACGAACCGCCACTGCTGCGCGATCACCTGGACCTCGACCACCGAACCCGGGCTCCAGGAGGTGAGCGACACGTTGCCTGGCGGCTTCCAGATCGGCGCCGGGCCCTCGCCGGCGCCCGCGCCGTGGGAGCTGATCAGCGAGGTGGTGCCGAACACCGCGAGCGCGAGCACGATCACGGACGTGCCCGCGATCCAGATGGTCTGAATCCTGGCGTGCCCGTGCAACGGGGGCCCGTCCTCGTCGTCGCCCTCGCGGTGCCGCCACACGGTCAGCGCGTAGCCGAAGTAGACCAGCACGAAGACCACGACCGGCGCCGACATGACGGCCATGATGTTGATGGCCGTCTGCTCCTCGCTCGCCGAGGAGGTCAGCTTGCCCGGTGGCATGTGCGGGCCGAGCACGAACCAGAGGAGCAGGTCCGTGGCCAGCGAAACGATCAGCCAGATCAGGAAGATCCGCAGCCCGTGGCGCGGTTCGCTGGAGCCCGCGGCCGGAGCCGCCTGCGCGTCGGCGGCCATCAGGACGCCACCTCCATCTGTCCGGTCATGAAGCCGAAGGTCTGCATGGGGCCGCCGAACCCGGTCAGGAAGCCGCCGCCGCAGGGCACCCGGCACTGCCAGAAGTAGGAACCGGCGAGGAAGCTGAACTTCATCGTGGCCTTCGGGCCCGAGGTGCACGGGGAGTCAGTGCAGAGGGCGTTGTTCTCCGCCACGGTCGTCGGCGAGCCCATCGGCACGTTGAGGCCGATGGCGGGAATCGTGAACGTATGGCCTACCGAGCAGGTACGCCACGAGTCCAGCACCTTGACGGTCTGGCCGTCGATGTTCACCGTGCCCCCGATCGTCCCGGTGACCTTGCCCCAGAACGGGTTGCGCAGCGGGGTGCAGCCGTCGTAGCCCAGAACGGTGACGTTCACCGTTGCGCCGGCGGGGATCTTGAACAGGGTCGTGTGCACCCACTGCTTCGACTTCGGGTCCTGGATGAAGTAGGAGACCCAGTCAGGGTGGGTGCTGACGGTGTTCTGCGGGTCCTCCTGCAGGACAACGTTGACCTGCTGACCCGAGCCCTGCCCCGCGCCTGAGGTGAAGTCGATGACCGGCGGAACGGTCAGGAAAAAATGGATGACGACGAAGATCGCGCCACCGACCACTGCGAGGAACGCCGCGAGCAGGGTTCCTACGCGGACCGGTAGGGACATCAGTCACCTCGCTTCTTCGCGGCGCGTAGCGCGCACGACTCGGTCCGGCGCTGCGGATCATCCAAACGGCACCGGAAAGCAAACGACTGCACCGATAGTGCTGCTCGGCCGAAACTCGTCGCAAGAGCTTGCGGTCCGGATGACGAAACTGTCATCATGCGCACCACCGGCGCCCGGACCGGAGCCGTGTCCGCGCTGGCCGGGAACTGGGCGGCCGTCGTGGGTAATTGCCCAGCACGTGCGCTCATGAACGTTATACGGCGTTTAGGTTCTTTAGTCTTGATGTCTTGACTTGACAGTGATGCAGGAGTAGACCACTTGCCGAGGACCAGTTTGGCGCTTCGGGGCGATGAGCCTGCCCGCCTACCGCGTGACCTTGGCCCCGAGGCCGCCACGAGGGATGATCGAAGGCGCGATGACCGCGGCACGTGAGGACTCCCGGACGGCAGGCGCCAGGTCGGGCTGGGCCGGCTCGGGCTGGTCCGACCCGCGGACGCCCCCGGCATCGCCGCGGATCCTGCTCGTCGACGACGAGCCGCAGATCAGCGGGTTCGTCGGCCGGGCGCTCGAGCACGCCGGCTACCAGGTCGACGTCGCCGACGACGCGGTGAGCGGAGTGCGGCTGGCCGCCGGCGGCGGCTACCACCTGGTGATCCTCGACCTGATCATGCCGGACATGGACGGCCGCGCCGCGCTGGCCGCGATCCTGCGCGCTCATCCCGCCCAGTCGGTGCTCATCCTCTCCTGCAGCTCCGACCCGGCGACCAAGGTGGAGTGCCTGGACCTCGGCGCCAAGGACTACCTGACCAAGCCGTTCTCCCTTGCCGAGCTGACCGCGCGGGTCCGCGCCAGGCTGCGCGAGAACGCGCAGCGCAGCGAGGTCATGCAGGTCGGCGAGCTGACGCTGGATGCCGGCCGCCTGGTTGCCGACAGCGGGACCGGGCCGGTGGCCCTGACCAGGCTCGAGTTCCTCTGCCTGCGCGCCCTGATGGAGCATGGCAGGGACTCGGTGACCAAGAGCGAGCTGCTGGCGTCGGTATGGGGCATCGAGTTCGATCCTGGCTCCAACATCGTCGACGTGTGCATCAGGCGGCTCAGGGCGAAGCTCGGGTTCGCCCTGATAGAGACGGTGCGCGGTGAGGGTTATCGGCTCGCCTCCTGACCGGCCGCCGGCGGCAGGCACCGCCAGGGCCGACCGGTCACCCGAAGCCGCCGATGTCGCGCCGGGTGACGGGACCGGCGAGCCGGCCGGATCGCCGGCCCAGGCGATCTCCCAGGCCGAGTTCGCCTGGCTGCTGCTCTGGCTGGTCTGCGTCATCGCGATCGTGGTCTTCCCCGCGTGGCAGGTCATGCCCTACGACGTGGTCTGGACCAGCCTGCCGCTGCTCGCCGCCGTATTCGTCGCCCTCGCCTGGCAGGCCAACCGCCGGATGGCCGCGCGGGAGCGGGCCAGGATCGCGGCCGAGGCGCAGCGGCTCCTGCTGGTCCAGCGGCAGTTCCTGCAGGACGCGTCGCACCAGCTCAGGACGCCGATCACGATCGCGCTCGGCCACGCCGAGCTGCTGGCCGGCGCGCTGGCGGGACGGCAGCGGCGCGACATTCACGTGGTGGTCGGGGAACTCGAGCGGCTGAAGGCGCTGAGCGAGCGGCTGCTGCTCGTGGCCGCGGCGGAGAACCCCCGACTTCCTCTCCCCGGCGCCGGCCGACCTGGACATGCTCGCGGCCGAACTGGTTCTGCGCTGGCAGCCGGTCGCCGCCCGCTGCTGGCGGCTCGGCCAGCTTCAGCCGGTGACGGCGCTGGTGGACGCCGAGCGGCTCGAACTGGCGCTCGACGCGCTGATCGAGAACGCGGTGCGGTACACCGGTCCGCAAGACGAGATCGCGGTCTCGGTCATCGCCGACGGCGGCGACCAGACCGCCCGCATCGTGGTCGCGGACAGCGGGGAAGGGATCGCCGCGACCGACGTCCCGCATATCTTCGACAGGTTCCGCACCTCGGCCGGCCCGGGCGCCAGGGGCACCGGGCTCGGGCTTGCCCTGGTCCGCGCCGTGGCCCGCGGCCACGGCGGCGACGTGACGGTCAGCAGCGCGCCCGGCGAGGGCAGCCGGTTCGAGCTGACGCTTCCGGTCCGCCCGGCCCGGCCGGGGACACGGCGCGACCCGGCGGCCCGCGCCCCGGCGGCCCGCGCCCATGCGGCCCGCGCCCATGCGGCCCGCGCCCATGCGGCCGGCGACCCGGCGGCCGGCGACCCGGCCGTCACCGTCGGTCAGGCCGGCCGGACCGGCCGTGCGCCGGGTAGCCTTCCCCGGGACAGCCTCCCCCAGCAGACCGGAGCCGGGTAGATGCAGACCGCCAGGACGGACCCTCCGCCGCCGCCGTACGTGCCGGTCCGCTCGACCGGCTGGCCGACCAGGCGCATGCCGCGCTGGGCGGTTGCCGCCGGGGTGGCGCTGCTGGCCGCGGCGGTGGCCGTGGGGCTGTCGCACCGGCCGACCACCGGGCAGCGGGCCACCGACCTGCGCGGGTTCCTGCACCAGCTCAACGCCGACGTCGAGTCGTGCTCCGGCGGCGTGCGCGAGTCGCTGTTCGTGCTGCGGCAGATCGACACGGGCGCCAGCCGGGACCTGGCGACCGCGCTCAGCGTGGCCAGGACGGCGGCCGCCAACTGCTCGCCGGCCAACAACGAGCTGCTCGCCGATCTCACCGCCGCCCACCCGCCCGAGTCGCTCGCCAGCTACCACCTCGGCAAGGCGATCACCGCGCTGATCGGCTGGGCGGCTCCGCGCGCCGGGCGGGTCGCCGCCGACGTCGCCGCCGTGCTCGCCGACCGCGGCTCGCCGGCCGAGGCCGCCGACCTGGCTGCCCTGCGCCGGGCACGGCACGCGCTCGACGGCCAGCGCAGCGTCGTGTATGCGGCCCTGGAGCCCGCGATCAGGACGCTGTCTCCGACGTCGGCGCCGCCGGTGCTGCATGGGTAGCGGACCGGGCAGCCCCGACCCTGCAGTCGTGGCCGCGTTCCGCTCCGCGCTGATGCACCAGGGACTGACCGCGCTGCTGGTGCTGGCGGCGCTCGCGATCTGCTGGGCCACGCTCAGGGAGTGGCGGCCTGACCTCGCCCGCCGCGCGCACCTGGCCAGGCTCGCCCGCCAGGGCCCGTCCGGCGAGGTCGAGGTCCCGGCCGCGCGCAGGCTGATCCGGCTGGGCTTCGGGCTGCTGTGGACGCTCGACGGCCTGCTCCAGGCGCAGCCGGCGCTGGTCGCCGGCACCGGCTCCAAGATTATCGCCCCGGCGGCGGCGACCTCGCCAGGCTGGGTCCGCCACCTGGCCGGCTGGGCCGCGGCCGCCTGGTCCGGCCACCCGGTCCAGGCCAACGCCGCGGCGGTCTGGATCCAGGTCGGCATCGGGATCTGGATGCTCGCCGCCGCCCACGGCCGCTGGTCGCGGCTGGCCGGGCTGGCCGGAGCCGCGTGGGGGCTGGCCATCTGGGTGTTCGGCGAGGCGTTCGGCGGCATCCTGGCGCCCGGCCAGACCGTGCTGTCCGGCGCGCCGGGCGCGGCGCTGTTCTACTGCGCGGCCGGAGCCCTCCTCGCGCTGCCCGACCGGTCCTGGCGCTCGGCCGTCCTCGGCCGGCGGCTGCTGGCAGGCATGGGAACCTTCCTCGTCGCCATGGCCGTGCTGCAGGCCTGGCCCGGCCGGGGCTTCTGGCAGGGCACCGCCCACGGCAAGCGCGGCACGCTCACGGCCATGGTCGCCGAGATGTCTGGCACGCCCCAGCCGCAGGCGCTGGCCCGCCTCGTCGGCGGCTTCGCGTCGCTGACCGCCGGTCATGGTTTTGGCGTCAACGCACTCGCCGTGGCGGCTCTGGCGGGCATCGGCATCGGCCTGGCGAGCCGGCGCCGGGCGTTGCTCCTGCCGGTCACGGTGGCCGCGGCGGTGCTCTGCCTCGCCGACTGGGTGCTCGTGCAGGATCTGGGTTTCCTCGGCGGCCTCGGCACCGACCCGAACAGCATGATCCCGCTGCTGCTGCTCATCGCCTGCGGCTACCTGGCCGTGACCAGGACGGGGTCGCCCGAGCCGGCCGGGTCGGCCGTAGCGGCCGCCGAACTGCCGTCCGAGCGCGCGGCGGCCGGCCAGCCGGCCGCCGCGCCCCCCTGGCGCGACCGGCTCGCGCCCGAGCGGCTGGCCGCCGGCTTCGCCTCGGCCAGCGCCCAGGGCATCCTGGCCGCCTGGGCCAGCGCGCTGGTCGTGCTCGGTGCCGCCTCGATGGCGCTGGCGCAGGCCAGCGCGACGCCCCCTCACTGAGCGAGGAACGATGCACTATCTCGCCGACAACTGGTCGTTCGACCCGTTCGCCATCCTCGCGGTGATCACCGTGGGCTGGCATGAGGTCGGGCTGGCCAGGCTGGCCCGCAGGTCACGTCCCGAGCGCACCAGGCAGCGCCGGCTCAGGTCGCTGTGGTTCTACAGCGGCCTGGTCGTCCTGCTGGTCGCGGTCGAGTCGCCGATCGACTACTGGGCCGACAGGTACTTCTTCGTGCACATGATCCAGCACCTGCTGCTCATGTTCGCCGCACCGGTGCTGATCGTGGCCGGCGCCCCCTGGCAGCCGCTGCTCGACGGGCTGCCCGGCAGGCTGGGCCGGGAGGCGACCAGGCAGGTGATGGCCGGCGGCTGGTCGCGCCCGGTCCGCGCGGCCGGCGGGTTCCTGCTCCGCCCGTGGGTCGCCGTGACCGCGTTCAACCTCGTGATGGTGGCCTGGCATCTGCCGGGCCCGTTCGACCTCGGGACGCGCGACCAGGCCGTGCACATCTGGCTGGTGCACGGCAGCTTCCTGGTGACCGGGGTGCTGTTCTGGCTCCAGTTCATCCCGTCGGCACCGTTCCGGATCCGGATATCGCGGGCCGGCCAGGCGATCGCGCTGGTGCTGACCAACGCGCAGATGTGGATCCTGGCGATGTCGATGAGCTTCCTGACCTCGGCGTCGTGGTACTCGGTGTACGCGCACGTGCCCGGCGTGAGCCTGCCGCCGCTGGCCGACCAGCAACTCGGTGCGGCGATCCTGTGGGTGTGCGGCGACTTCTGGGCGGTGCCGACGATGATCTACGTGATCCGGCGCATGCTCGCCGAGGAGGGTGACGTCTCGTCGGCGGTCGACCGGATACTCGGCCGCGGGTCGCGCCGCTACCAGTGGGCCGCGTCGAGGTCCCGGCAGTAGCCAGTCCCAGCACAAGCCAGTCCCAGCGCGAGCCAGTCCCAGCGCGGAAATACCCCCGGAGCGAGCCGGTCCGACCTCGGCCGGTTGTCGGTCCGTTGCCAGTTGTGCCCGCGATGTTCGCGTGTCGCTACCAGCTCTCGCGCCGGTCGTTGGGCATTCTGTGATCAGGCCCCTCCAGGTATGAGCTGGAGGGGCCTGAAATCGCTAGCCCGACCAGGTGACCGGTATCCCGTGCGGCGGCGCGGTGCCGAGCCTGCGCCGCCGTCCGCCCGGCCAGGTCGTCAGCTCGACCGGGATGTCGGCGGTGCCGCTGACCAGTTCCAGCGTCACGTGGGCGAAGCGGGCCGACCCGGTCGCGGCGGCGCCGAGCGCGGCGACCCCGTCGGCAACCTCCCGCGCCTGGCCGGAGTCCAGGTACTGGTGCATGATCGAGTGCCACAGGACCGTCCAGGTGCCCGGCTCAAGCCGCGTCCCGGCGATCGTGGCCGACGCGGACTCCGCCCGCAGGTCGGCCGGGATCCGCGCGGCCAGTTCCAGCGCACCCCGCAGCCGTTCGAACCGTGCCGCCTGATCGGCCCAGACATACGTGGTCAGCCGCAGCCGCCCGTCCTCGCTGACCGGGTCGACCGGGTCCAGGTCACCGCCGGTCCGCGAGATCACCTCGGGGCAGCTTGCCGGGGCGGCCGGCCGAGCCAGCAGCCGGGCATCCGCACCGGGGACGACGCGTCGCCGTGGCTGACCCCGGCGCCGGTGATCCAGAAATGGTCGGCCCGCAGGTTCAGCCCGGCGCTGGCGCCGATCTCGACCAGCCGCACCGGGCGGCCGGCCTCGGCGCCGAGGTAGCACAGCGCGCCGGCCAGCGCCGCGCCCCGGCCGACCTCGTTGGTCTGCGGCGGGTGGCCAAGCCAGGACCGTATCTCGTCGGCGTGGCCGTCGAGCACGCGGCGCAGGGCCGGCCAGGCCCTCGCGGCACCGGGCCCCGGGTCCGCGGTGCCGCCGGCGGACGGGTAGAACGCGGCCAGTTCCGCGGCGCGGCCGGTCAGCACGAGCCCGTGCACGCCGCCGAGCATCCGCAGTGCAAGGGCGCCGCGGCCCGGGTCGGCCAGATGACCGTCGAGTACGGCCGCGGTCGGCCCGCCCGCCAGCACGTCGTCGGCGGCGTGACGCAGGAGTCCCGCGTACAGCGGACTGCCGAGCGCGTCGCAGTGCCCTGCCTCGACGCCGATTACCCGCGCGGTCCGCTGCAGTGGCGTTTCCGTGATAGCGGCATCATCCCTTTTGGGTTTCTCATCTTTCTTGCCGTTTCTCTCGCCGTTGTCCCGTTATTCTTCCGGCGTGGAGACACTAGTTCTGGCCACGGGCGAGAACCTGCTGCGGGCCGACAGCGACATCCTGGAAGTGTTCGATTACCGGTGGGACGCCTCGTTCCGGGTGCCGCTTGCCTGGCTAGGGGTGAACCCCCTCCCCCAGCGCAACCAGCTCATGCTGCGGGTGGGAACCGCGGTCCCGGTCGGCCAGGTGCTGTACGGTCCCGATGTGCGCGTGGTCGGCGGCAACCGCCTGCTCTTCATCTCGTGGGACGACGAGCCGACGGTGCGCGCTTTCTTCGGCCAGATCGCCGACCACGTCGGCCGGCTCATGAAGCCGTGACCGCCAGCCCGGCCGGCGCGCGTCCGGTTAGGGGCTGAGCCCGTGCCGTCCTTCCCCGACATCGTCGTGCGCGACGCGCTGATCGCCGACGGGTCGGGCGGCCCGCTGGCCGGAGGGGACGTCGCGATCGGCGACGGCGTGATCCTGACGGCCGGGCCCGGCCCGGTGCGAGCGGGGCCGGGCACCGCCGAGCTCGATGCCCGCGGCACGCTCGTTTGCGCTCCGGGCTTCATCGATGTGCATACGCACGACGACGCGGCGCTGATCCGGCATCCCGGCCTGGAGTTCAAGATCGCCCAGGGCTGTACCAGCCTGGTGATCGGCAACTGCGGCTTCAGCGGCTTCCCGGCGACCGGCGTCGAGGACATCGAGTCGGTTGACGGAGCCGACTGGCCTGACCTGGACGGGTATCGCGCCGCGGTGACCGCGGCCGGGTTCGCCTGCAACGCGATCGCGCTGGTCGGGCACAACACGATCCGGTCGATCACGATCGGGCGGCACGAGCCGCGCCCGGCCACCCCGGCCGAGCTCGCCGTGATGCGCGGGCACGTGCGGCGCGCGATGGAGCAGGGCGCATGCGGCCTGTCCACGGGCCTGATCTACACGCCGGGCAAGTGGGCGCCGCTCGAGGAGATCATCGAGCTGGCCGGAGCGGCGGCGCTGGCCGGCGGCCTGTACGCCAGCCATATCCGCAACGAGGGCGACCGGCTGCTCGAGTCGGTCGCCGAGGCGGTCGGGATCGGCGCGGAGTCCGGCTGCCGGGTACACATCTCCCACCACAAGGCAGGCGGCCGGCCGAACTGGGGGAAGGTCGCCGACTCGCTGGCCGTGATCGACCGCGCGAACGCGGCGGGCGCCGATGTCACGCTCGACTTCTACCCCTACATCGCCAGCAGCGGGCCCATGGCCGAGTACGTCAGCCCGGAGTCGGTCACCGCCGAGTGGGCCGAGCAGAACCAGTTCGCGACCTGCCCGCCGTTCCCCGCCTACCAGGGCGCGATGGTGAGCGCCGTCGCCGCCGCCGAGGGAATGACGCTGCCCGACCTGGTGCGCCGGGTCCTGACTGCGCCCGGCGGCGGCAGGACGATCAGCATCGGGTTCGGCATGTCGGAGGACGACCTGGTGACCAACGTCAGGCACCCCTTGATGATGGTCGGCTCGGACGGAATCCCCGACCTCGACGGGCTGCCGCACCCGCGGCTGTACGGGACCTTCCCACGGATCTTCGCCGAGTACGTGCGCCGGCGGGGCGAGATCTCGGTCAGCGAGGCGGTGCGGCGGATGACCAGCCTGCCCGCCGACCGGTTCGGGCTGGCCGGCCGCGGCAGGCTGGCGCCCGGCGCTCGGGCCGACGTCGTGGTGTTCGACCCGGCCACAATCCGCGACGTGGCCACGTTCGCCGACCCCAAGCGCGAGCCGGAGGGTGTGCGCTGGGTCATCGTCAACGGCGTGCTCACCGTCGAGCACGGCCGCCATACCGGCGCGCGAGCGGGGCGGCTGCTCAGGCACCGCGCCGCCGAAGGCGGCTAGCTCGGCCGGCAACAGCGGGGACAACAGACCAGCTCCGTCCGTCGAGTCGAAGGATCAGGGGCCGGGCGGGGCCCCCTACCTGCCCGGCGCCGCGCCGCCCGGCACGGACCCTGAGCGCCCAGTTCGGCCCACCGGAACATCGCTGTGGCAACGATGTTCGTCTCAGCCCCCCGCCGCGAACATCGATGTGGCACCGTGGTTCGCCGGCGAACAGCGCTGCCACATCGATGTCACCGCTGAAGCGCCCCGGCGAACATCGATGCGGCAACGATGTTCATCCGCGGCGCCGGCACCCCGGACTCACCTAGATCGTTATGCGCCAGCGGCCACTAGAAGATCATCACCAGTCGTCGCCAGCGGCTGATCGGGGTCATCCGGCGGCTAGGTCGCGCTGATACCAGGTGCCTGGCCTACCGCCGAGGTCGGCCGGGTCGGCCGGGCCAACCGGGCCGAACCCGGCCTTGGTCAGCACCGTCCGGGACGCGGCATTCTCGTGGGTGGTGGCCGCCCGGAGTGTGCGCAGCCCGTGCCGCGCCGCCGCCAGCCGGCACAACTCCCGGACGGTCGCGGTCGCCACGCCGCGGCCGGCGACGTGCTGCGCGACCCGGTAGCCGAGTTCCGCGGTGCCGTCTTCGAAGTTGACCAGGTTGAACCGGCCCAGGACCGAGCCATCCTCGGCGACGAGCACGTAGAAGGCGCCGATGCCGGCCTCCTGCTCAGCCAGCAAGGCGCGGTGCCGGTCGGTGAACTGGTCGTAGAACTCGTCGCCGCGGTCGGAGATCGAGGCCGCGAAGTAGGCGCGGTTCGCCAGCTCGAAGGCTAGGACTGCCGGGGCATGGCCAGCATGCAGCCGCTGCAGTTCGGGCACTGCCCAACTCTACCCAGATGGTGCGCCTGTTCCTCGAGTCGGCCGCCTCCGGGCCGACGAGTTACGCCTGGCGCTCGCGTAGGGCCGCGAGCAGCGCGGGGATCACCTCGTGCAGGTCCCCGATGACCGCGTAGTCGGCCTTGGCGACGATCGGGGCTCCGGCGTCGGTGTTGATCGCCACGATCGTCTTGGCGCCCTGGCAGCCGGCCATGTGCTGGATCGCCCCGCTGATCCCGCAGGCCAGGTAGAGCTCTGGGGTGATCTTGGTGCCGGTCTGGCCGACCTGCTGCCGGTGCGGCCGCCAGCCCTCGCTGGTCACCACCCGCGACACGCCGACCGCCGCGCCGAGCAGCCCGGCCAGCTCCTCGAGCGCGGCGAATCCCTCCGGCCCGCCGACCCCGCGCCCCCCGCCGACTACCACCCTGGCGCTGGCCAGCGACACCCCGGAACGCCGCTGCTGCGACTCGGCCGCGCGGACGAGCAGGTCGCCGTCGGCGAGTTCTGGCTCGTATCGCTCGACGCCGATCCCGGCATCAGCCGGCCGGCCATCATCCTGCCCGCCGGCGGCCGAGGCTTCGACGGCGTCCGTCGCGACCGTGAGCAGGGCGAGCGGCGCCTCGAGCACGGCGTCCTCCAGCAGGCTGCCGGCCCAGCGCTGCCGCACGAGGCGGCACTCGCCTGGCCCGGTCCGGGTGGCCGAGACGCAGTTCGCCGCCATCGGCAGCCCGGTGATCGCGCCGAGATGAGCCAGCACCTCGTTGCCGTGGTCGGTGGCCGCGGCCACCACCGCCGAGACCGGCCCGCCGCCGCCCGGCGGCCCGGCGGCCGACCCAGACGAACCGGCCGAAGCCAGTCCGGCCAGCGCCCGCGCCCACGCCAGCGGCGCGTATCCCGCCAGCTCGTCCGGCCCGATAGCCCAGCCGCGGGCAACCCCGGCAGCCGCCAGCCCGCCGCGGTCGACCGCGCCGACCGGGCCGAACCAGGCCGCGGCCAGGTCCTCGCCCGCCGAGGCGGCCAGCGCGCCGGCCACCGCCAGCGCGCGCAGCGAGGCATCGGCCGCACCGCCGCCCGGCTCGGTCTCGAGCACGCCGAGCACCGTCATGACAAGATCCCGAGTTCGTCGAGCAGGCCGACCAGGGCGGGCACGGCATCGGTGCCCGAGCCGAGAACCTGGGCCCGCTTGCCGCTGCCCGCGGGAACCCTGAGCCGTTCCTTGCGCAGCCCGTCGGGCGCAAAGCTCGGCTCGCTCGGCTCGATCGTCTCGATCACCGCTCGCTTGGCGCGCAGCCGGCCGGGCAGCGAGGGATACCGCGGCAGGTTGATCCCCTCCTTCACGCTGACCACGGCGGGCAGCGCGACCTCGAATACCTCTTCGGCGCCCCGGTACTCCCGCGCGGCCACGATCCGCCGCGGCCCGTCGCCGTCTTCGGCGCCGACCTCCAGCCGCTTGATCCCGGTCAGGCAGGGCAGCCCGAGCAGGTGCGCGACCCGCACCGGCACCTGGTACCCGCCGGTGTCCGCCGCCTCGTTGCCGAACAGCAGCAGCTCGTAGCCGCCATCGCGGACCGCCGCGGCGATCGCGGCGGCGGTCGCGACCGAGCCCCACTCGGCGCCGTCGGTCTGCAGCAGCACACCGCGGCTCGCCCCGAGCGCGAGCATGTCGCGAAGCTGGCCTGCCGCCTCCGGCGGCCCGAGCGTGAGCACGGTTACCGAGCCGCCGAGCCGCTCGGTGATCTGCACCGCCTCCTCGACCGCGCACTCCTCGTGCGGGCTGACCGTGAAGCCGGACATCGTCACGTCGACGTCGAGCCCGTCGGCGGTCACCGCGATCGAGCCGCCGACCATCGGCACCCGTTTCACGCAGACGCAGATCTCCACGGGCGTCAGCACCTGATCCGGTCGTTCGCCGGGTCGAACAGCGGCGTCGACCCGGCCACCGCGACGGTGACCGGATACCGCTCGCCGAGGTACTCCACGGCGAGCACGGCGCCGGCGACAGCACGGTCGGCGGGCAGGTACGCGAGCAGGATGTGCCTGCCGACCGACGGGCCCGAGCCCGCGCTGGTCACGTACGAGGTCCGGCCGCGGGAGTCGGTCAGCACCGCACCGTCCGGCCCGAGCACCGGCTCGCCGCCGAGCGGGTAGCGGAGCTCACCGGAAGCCGACGCGTGGTCGTCGACGGTCAGCGTGCAGAGCACCGCCGCCGGCGGCCGCTCCCGCTGCGCCAGGTAGGCGGCCTTGCCGACGAAGTCCTGCGCCTTGACCCTGGGCCGCGTCATCCCGGCCTCGACCAGGTTGAAGTCGGCGGTCAGCTCGTCGCCGAACGAGCGGTAACCCTTCTCCAGCCGTCCGGTCGTCCCGTACACGCCGATGCCCG
>WNGQ01007549.1_pt1 | contig 13037 bp, 10 predicted proteins | sample 5407661 | NCBI WGS metagenome assembly WNGQ01 (sample SAMN13153382, study PRJNA577476) | soil metagenome | isolation source: 60 cm soil or saprolite under Garry oak tree replicate 2 | place: USA:California | collected 2016-06-15
GCAGGAGTTCGTCGAGGGCTTCTGCGGGGGTCTTCCAGCCGAGTGTCTTGCGGGGGCGGCCGTTGAGCGCAGCGGCAACCGCGGCGAGGTCGCCGGCGCTGTGCCGGCTGAGGTCGGTTCCCTTCGGGAAGTACTGGCGCAACAGTCCGTTGGTGTTCGTTGGTGTTCTCGTTGCTGCCCCGCTGCCAGGGGCTGTGCGGGTCGCAGAAGTAGATATCCAGGCCGGTGCCGGTGCGCAGCTGCGCGTGGCTGGCCATCTCCGCGCCCTGGTCCCAGGTGAGCGACCGGCGCAGCTGTCCGGGCAGGGTGGTGATGGTGGCGGCGATCGCGTCCCGGACGGCTTCGGCGCCGTGCCCGGCCAGCGCGGGACCGTTCTTCGCCCTGGGGCCGCCGTGGCCTTCCATGGGCGGCAGGTGCAGCAGCATCGTGAACCGCGTGGTGCGCTCGACCAGGGTGCCGATCGCGGAGCTGTTCAGGCCGATGATGAGATCGCCTTCCCAGTGCCCGGGCACGGCCCGGTCCTCCGCCTCCGCCGGCCGCTCGCTGATCATGATCTCGGGGCTCACAAAGCCCTTCCCCCGTCCTGTGGTCCGGGCCCTCGGAACCCGAAGCGCCCGCCCGCTACGCAGGCACGCGGTGAGCTCGCGGCGCAGGGCGCCGCGGCCCTGGACGTAGAGGGCCTGGTAGATCGCCTCGTGGGAGATCCGCATGGAATCATCATCGGGGAAGTCCGCCCGCACCCGGTTCGCGATCTGCTCCGGGCTCCACGCGGTCGCCCAGCGCCGGTCCTTGCGGCGCCCGTGACGCCGGCCAATCCAGCGGACGTCCGGGCCGTCCACGCAGGCCCCGTCATCGGGCCGTCGCACCGCCCCGGCCAGGCGCTCCTCGACGTAGCGCCGCAGCGGCCCGTTCACGGCGAGCTTGGCGGCCTTCGGGCGCCGGGCCCGCCGGCCGGCGTGCCATTGGGCCGTCGTGGCCCGGTACTCCAGGCACTCGCCGCGGGTCGCGGCATTGCGCCGCAGCTCGCGCGAGATCGTCGAAGCCGACCGGCCGGCCCGCCGCGCGATCTCCCGGACGCCGCATCCGCGTGCCCGCAAGATCGCGATCTCCTCGCGCTCGGCTAAGGACAGGTAGCGCCCCGACAGCGCGCTTTGAGTGATCGGCGGCATGCCACCAGCCTGGCGGAACCACCGCGTCCCCACCGCCGGCGAGACGCCGGCCACGACCGCGGCGTCCTCGCTCGGCAACCCGCGCGCGATCGCCGCCCAGAACCGCTGCCGCTCCTCCCGCCGCCCCGCGGGCGGCCGGCCCGGGGACCGCATCCGCTCCCGCCCCGCTGCCTCCAGCCGGCGCCGCTCTTGCTCTCGCATCGCAACTCCTGACGGTCGAGGCGTTGCGACCACCAGTTGAATCCGCCCTGGGCGCATCGATCAGATTCACGGAAACCCTTACGCTACAACGGCTTTCCGCATCGATCGGCTCCGTCGGTAATGCCTACGACAACGCCGCCGCCGAATGAGATGGTGAGACCGCCGCGGCAAGCGGCACAGAATCGCTGGTTCTGTTGCCTGGCTGATCAAGTCATTGGGACGGCCGCATGAGCGACTTGGGCCGCGTAGCTGGCGTCGGCTATGCCCGAAATAGCCCCGAAATATCCTGACCGGCAGCCGCGGCTACGCCCGAGTCGCTCTCCTGAGTCAGCCCACCCTGCGGAGGAACTCCCGGGAGCGCTGCATCACCAGCGCTGCCGCATCCGGGTCGTACGACGGCAGTGAGCTGTCGGCGAACAGGTGCCGGTCGCCCGGGTAGACGAACAGCTCGGCCAGTTCAGGTCCGGCCGTCTCGACCAGCTCGCGGGCGGCGTCGATGTCGCCCTCCAGCGCGAAGAACGGGTCCTTGTCCATGCCGTGGATCTGCACCGGGATGCCGTCGGGCCACGGCCCGAAGGCCCATTCGCCGGTGATCGGGATGCAGGACTCGTACAGCAGCGCGCCGCGCGCGCCGGGCCGGGTCTGGGCGAGCCGCTGCGCCGTGGCGGCACCGAATGAAAAGCCGGCATACACCAGGCCTGCGGGCAGGCCGGCCACGGCCCGGTCGGCACAGTCGGCGAGCACCTCGTCTCCGATGCGCTGGGTGAGCGCGACGCCGTCGTCGATGGTCGCCGGTCGCTGGCCGTCGAACAGGTCCGGCGTGTGCACGGTGTGCCCGCCGGTGCGCAGCTCATCGGCGAACGCACGCACCCCGTCGGTGAGTCCCTGCACGTGGTGGAACAGAACCACTTCGGCCATCTCTACACTCCTGTCATCGAATGACAGTGATCGAATGATCCATAACCATAGAACGGTCCAGGTATGTCGGTCAATGAGCAGATCCCGGATTACGACCTCGACGAGACGGTCGTGGTCACCGCTCCCGGTCAGCTGCGCGCGCTGGCCGACCCGCTGCGCCGCACCCTTCTGGAGCTGCTGCTCGAGCGGGCCGCCACGGTCACCGAGATGGCGCAGGCGGTCGGCCGCCCCAAGAGCACCGTCGCCTACCACGTGAACCTTCTCGTCGCCACCGGCCTCCTCCGCGTGGTGCGCACCCGGCGGGTGCGGGCGATCGAGGAGCGGTACTACGGCCGGGTCGCCCGCACGCTCTACATCGGCGCGCTCAACCGAGCCGAGGACAAGCAGGTCGTGGCCGCCATCAACGGGCTCGCGGAGGCGGCCGCCGAGGCCGCTCCGGCCCACGCGGCCGACGAGCTGCGGTGCCTGCTCGTGCACGCCCGCATCCCGATCGAGGAGGTACGGAACTTCTGGGTGCAGGTCCAGGAACTCGCCCGCCGGTTCGCCCAGATCCCCCGGGCTGGCGGCCAGGTCTACGGCTTCGCCGCCGGCCTCTACCCCACCGACGCTCCCACCCTCCCCGACGCCGAGCACGACCGGACCGGCTGACGCTACCCAGCGCCCGCACCCACGCCGCCACGTCAGCACGTGCCGCTACCGCCACTTGGCGGCTTCACTTGCAAGCGCAGATCGCCCATTCAAGTTCGCCATTCACCGGCAGCCAGCACACCGCGATCACCGTGCAGAACGGCGGCTCCGGGCGCGAGGTCACACCGAATGTTCGTCACGGAGCGTGAGGCACGCAGTCCCGGCCTTCCCATCTACTGCACCGGTCTACTGCACCGGTCTACTGCGCCGGAGGGGGGGCCGATGTGTCGGTCTGCCAGAGCCCGAACTCGTTCCCGTGCGGGTCCTTGCAGGTCGAGAACCAGCCCATGCTCGGAACCGGCATCGGCTCGTTTGCCTCCCCGCCGAGTTCCTTCACACGCGCCGCACCTGCCTTGATGTCGTCGACCGCGAAGTACGGGCGCGTGCCGCGCTTGCCCGGCTCCATGTTCGTGATCGCGGCGCCCTGCTCTCCGCCGACCTGGGTCGTGTGGTACTCGAACGGGCCGGGGTTCGCCTGGAACTGCCACCCGAACAGTGAGCCCCAGAACTCCTGGCTCCTCTGGGTGTCGTCCGCCGGGATCTCGATGTGCACGATCTCACCTGGCAACGCTGCCTCCTGGTTTCGTCGTTCACGGCGATGCCGCCGTCAGTCCTTACACCGCCCGGCCGGGTGAAACTCATAGGACGCCCGGACGCCGGGCTGCACGGTTATTTTCGCACACGTGATCGAGTATTGCGAGCGCGGTCACGCAGCATTTCCTGGCTGGCCCGCATCCGGGCACCACCGCTGTGACTGGCCGCCACCTCGACTACGGTCGAGCCGATCCGCTGGGACATGGTGCGCTGGGCTGCCGGGGGATCATCCGGTCTTCGGTGGTGACCAGGTACCAGCTTGGCTTGGTCTGCCAGGCGGGTTCGGTGACCGGCCCGCCGAGGGCGTCCACGCCCCACGGGACCTGCGAGTCGGCCATGAACGCGGCCAGGTCGGCGGGCAGGTCACCGGCGAACGAGGCGTGGAACTTGTCCCGGTCCAGAAACAGGAAGCCGTCGGTGGGTGGCAGGATCGGCGGCTGCGGCGCGTCTGGTGGGAAACCTGCGAGGAGCGTGTTGACCGATTCGTCCTTGTCCGGTGCGAACGCGCAGATGTAGACCAGGGCCGCGACGTTCTGGTCGGTTCCTGCTTCGGTGATGACCGCGCCGCCGTAGGAGTGGCCAACGAGCACGACCGGGCCGTGTTGCGCGTCGATGATCAGCCGCGTCGCAGCGGCGTCGCCCTCCAGCGACAGGGTGGGGTTTTGCACCACGGCCACGTGGTAGCCGTCTTGTGTGAGCAGGTCGTAGACCGCCCGCCAGCCGGACCCGTCAACGAAGCCGGCGTGCACGAGGACGATGTTCGCCGCTGGGTTTGCGTTCATGATGATCCTCTCCCTCTCCCGAGCGGGCATTGGGGGCGTGCTTCCTCCCCGTTCGCTGAATCAGCCCGCGTATCCCCCCGTGGCGGCCAGTTCCGGCACCGCACAGTGGACATCCGGGGTCATGTAATTCACGGATAACACACTGGTCAATGGGAGGTCCAGGATCAACTGGGAGTAACGCATTCATTCTTGCTATTACTGGGCGAAACCGTATGACCGGAAGGAAACGGTCATACGCGGGGTGTCAGTCCTCTCACTCTCCGTCCTCCTGACAGGTGCCGGTCCTTGCCGGGAAGATCAGTGCCGGCAGTGGCGCGAAGCGAGCGAGTGCCTAATAGTGATCTTGCTCGGCGGCAGGACGCCCGGTGCGAAGGGACGCCCTGCCCGCTCCAGCGGCCCCGGCCCCGGTCTGGGCATGCTCCGCGGTGGAACCGTGACCCTGTGCTTGCAAAGAGCGTGCAGGTTGCGGCATACCGTGGCTGACTTGGTACTGCTTGATATGCGCGATCAGCCTGAGGGGCAGGTTGTCAAGGGTCGTTGTGGTCAGGTTTGGTGGTCAACGCTGGTTCTAGATGGATCATGCTTCGTCGTCGTCAGGTTCGTGTGTGTGAAGGAATCCCGCGGGGCATATCCTAAGAAGCCACCTTTCGAAGAAGAGCACGATGCCCGATCTCCGTCGCCTGCTGCGCCGCACATCGCAGGCTGCAGTTCTCCTGGCGTTGGGCACCGGTCTCAGCCAAGGTACGTCAGTCATCGCGGGTTACATCACTGGACAGGAAGGCAGGGCACTGGCCGTGCTGGCAGCAGTTGGGGCGGCCTCCGCCGTTGTTGTACTCCCCGCTGCCTTCGAAGAGAATAAAAAAATCTTCTAGTCATACCAATGATTGGAATGGCCAGGTCCGCAGGGCTAATTCCGTACTCCCAAAGATTGCGATGACTGGGACCACGGGCTTGGTCAGCGCTCGGAACCTGCCATCCTTCCGATAGGTGCCGGTTGAATCCTCGCCAAGACTCGTGGTCCAGGGTCCCGGAGGGATCGCGCAGCGACGCGAGCGCAGCGAGCGCTCTTGACCACGATCTTGCGAGGCTTCAGGATCGGGCGCCGGAGGGATGGCACTATTTGTAGCACCGCGCGCCAGCGCTGACTCGTTGCGGCGCTCAGCCCGCGTGGTCGGCCGCGGGGACCAGCTGCGCGCCGACGCCGCCGTGGCCCGGCAGGGCCTAAGAGCGGCAGGCGGCGCCTGGGCGCGCGTCTAGGCCCCGGTTTAAGGCCAGCCCATCCAGCGGGCAGGTGGTGCGCCGCTCTGGAGTCGGCGCGCTCCCCGCGTGGCGCCTACCAAGATCGGCGGCCAGCCCTGGCCCGGCGCTTCGCGCAGCCTTGAAGCCGTAAAGAAGTTCTCACGGGCACCATCGTGCCGACACCATGGCGACGGCGAGCAGCGATGGCGAGCACCGTACGCGCGTACTGAACGCCAGCCTCTCTCGGCGATTGGCGGCCCGAGGGCACTGCTGTGCCGTGTAGATTGTGAAATCGGGCAGAGCGGGGCACGAGATGGTGCCCTCACGTTCCACCGTTACCCCCGCCAAGCCCACGCCCGGCTCCACCCATTGATGGTATGCCGTGGAGTAGGGCAGTCGCCCCACGTGAGCATTACCGTTCAATAGCGCAAAAGGCAGGTAATGGCATTCAAGGACGAACAAGTAAAGAAGATCGCCGATGCGCTTAATGCTCTTGGCGCCAATTTGCCGTGCCCAAGATGCAATACCAACGTCTGGGGCTTGATCGATGGCTTCGTTAATCCAATGACTAGCAGTACGCCTGGGCATGTCGTGCTAGGTGGATCAGTCTTCCCAACTGTAGTCACTGTCTGCAGCAACTGTGGATATCTCACAGCACTCTGCCGTGGCTCTGGATCTTATGCCTCTAGGTTCACCGAAGCTTAAATTGAACGTGGGAGAAGATAAATCGTCACATTCAGTTCCTACCAAGGACGACGCGTGACCAAGAGCCGTGGTGCCCCCACTAGAGAGCCCGTAGATCTCGGGCGAATCACCACTACGCCTAGCATCGTATATGCCAATACCGAACAAGAAGTCATTATTGTGACAAGAGATCGAATCCATCTCTGTCTTCAGGTGGCAATGGACAGAATCGGTAAGCGAGACCGCTGGATGGTACCTCTGGGTGTTCTTGTTCCACTCGTTCTGGCTGTCACTACGACGACCTTTACCAAGCGCTTTGGCATTGGGGGTGGCGAGTGGGAGACGGTTTTTGTGATGTTCATCGTCTTCACAGCAGCCTGGCTGGTTTACTCGCTAGTTCTACCTCTTCGCTTGTAGGCCGCCGTGCACACAGACTACCTCGCCTTGGGTAACCCTACATTGGACGTTCAACCATGGGCGTCTCCTGCGCTCGGCGGCTCAGTGGCCTACTCAGCCATACAGGCAGCTCGGCTGGGGCTCCGCTCAACGATCTTCGGCAGAGCGGACCCTGTTGCTTTGCAGCCGTACTGGCGTCCCTACGCCAAAGAAGTCCACCTGCAACTGCAGCCGTCCAGCTCTATAACCACGTTCTATAACGCATCAGCAAATGATTCACGAGAACAATGGCTCAAGGCCTGGGCTGGCCCTATTAGGCATGCTGACCCGCTTCCCGATAGCGAGATTCTTCATATCGCGCCCGTGGCCCAAGAAGTCGTCATTGAGGCGCTTTTGACCGAATGTAAGTCACGCCTAGTATGCTTGACACCGCAGGGCCTGCTGAGAAAGTGGAGCGATACGGATGGCCATATTAGCCTGGTCCACCGGAGTTTCGCTCGGGCCATTGCGGCGGCTGTTGACATTGTTGTCGTTTCCGAAATTGAAGCGCAATACATAGACGACTTTCTCATGGCAGTCGCAGAGCAAGGAGGGCTCTCTGTAGTAACGCAAGGTAGCAGAGGGTGCGAAGTATGGACGCGACATGATCGTACAACCTTTAGTGCCTTTCCCTCCAACAGGATAGTTGATACTACAGGAGCAGGTGACTGCTTTGCGACAACGCTGGCTGTCGGGATATACCTGGGTAGACCTCTGACACAGGCAATAAGATCCGCTGCGATTGCGGCTTCGCTTTGTATTGGCAACCACGCTACTAAAGGCATCGGAACGAGGCTGCAAATCGAGCAGAAGCTGATTAACTCAACTCAGACGTAAGTTTGATAACGAATTGCATCTTCACAGCTAGATAACCGGATATCTCGAATGGAACCATTTCTCGCGCGCCATGGCCAGACAGTGTGGTCGTCAGAAGGCCGCTACACTAGTTCGACCGATCTCGCGCTAACCGCAGATGGGCAAGCTGAAAGCACGTCGGGCACAGTCGTTCTCAGGACAATGGCTGGATCTGAGCCCAAATTCGACTCAATCTCGGTGAGCCCTCTAATCCGAGCCGTGGGCACGGCGACCTTGATATTCGGTCGTGATGCTAAACTGAAGACTTGCAACCTGCTCAGGGAATCGACTTTGGTGATTTCAAGGGAATGACAAGTCATGAGCCCAAAGATGGAGGCCGGGGGTGGGATCTGTGGCAAGACGGTGGGCCTAACGCCTCCTGAGTACCTGTCTTAGCAGATCACAACGCTACATACTTCGTTCACTTGCTACTACCGCGATCGGGCTTCCGTGGTCCGCACACAAGATCAATGAATGGCAAAGACGGTCTTGGCCGGTGCGTTCGTGAATACTTCCAGAAAGGGACGGCGTATGTTCAGCTTGATCGGCGTGGCCACAATCGTGATAGGTCTGATGCCCGGTCGGCACTTCCCTGGACTTCTGAGGTTAGTACTAGTTCCTCAGTCGTCGGATCATTCCAAAGCGCGTCGAACGCCCGGCTGAACATCTCCTTTAGTTTCTGTCCCTGTGGAGTGTTAACATCGCAAAGTATCATCGTAACGTCATGACCTCTGATATTAACCTCCCCTTCGGTATTTGAGTAGAGGTACCAGCCGACATTAATCCATTTGCCGCCGATATTTCTCCCGCGCAGGGAAGCTGGTGTCAGGTATTGCTTAACTGTTATATTCCCGTAGTGTTTGAAGTCTTTGCGTAGGTTCTCGATGCCAAGTTCGATGGCATTACGTTCATGAGTACTGACGGCTTTATCTGGGTGGCATATCAGCAATCTAATCGTCACATTGGCCTTTCTCAATCCCTGCAAGAGCGTCCTGGTGGATGAGGTGCTGTACTCAAGCAGGTCAGATGCCTGAGGACGCTCTTTTTCAACAAATTCCTGAATCAGTGGCAGTGCTTGTGCTTGGTCTTCATATGCCTCCAAACTAGGAGGTGCCCCCTTCAGCTCGATCACTTTATAAAGCAGGTCGATTATCAGAACTATAAGTATGACGTTAAAAAACCCTCGAGTAATAATCCATTGACTGATATCTGGAACGAACTGTGAAATGACATATAAAAGTATAACCAATGCGATTAGGATCGTACCAATGATGGCGAGACGCTGCTCGAACCACCTGTCTATCCTCGAAAAAATCATGTGAGTTCCTCCCCCTTCTTGACTTCGACCAGCTCGTATCGATGTCTTTGCTGAAAGCCATTCTTCTGAGTTGGCCTCAGGCCAGATCCCTCAGGTCACGGAGTGGTGCGATCGAAGCACGAGTTGACGACGCAGGCAGGTCAGCCCGCATCACCAGTGGACCACTGAGACCCCACACATGCAACCCGGCGTGCACAACGCCTTCAAGATGACCAACCTGAGCGAACGGCGGACTGCCGACAAGTCAACTATCTCTCCGGTGGGTTGACGAGGTGCTATTACTGTAAGGCGACGGTGATCGGGTGTGCCGCCTGCTCGCAGAGCGCCGACGAGGCCTCGCGGGTCGCTGGTCAGGGCCACCACGATGGTGACCCCATCCCGCGAGAGTCTTGGCCCGTCCGGCACAGCCAGGGCCAGAGGTGCCGCCGGGCAGCCACCTGCTGGGCCCACGCGGACGTGGCGGCCGAGCGCGTACACCGATGACCTGGTCGTGGACGGGCAACGTCCACCTGGTAGGGGCTGCGTCACCGCCTACACCCATGCCACCTCAGTGATACACAGGTCCCAACTGGAAACGGTTCCCCGTGGCCCATGACGCCCCATGTTAACGGCCTGATTTCCTGAGCATCCTGGTCGGGCTCCCGGCCATGCTCTTTCGCGATGTTGCTGCCTGGCTGCCGGCGGGCGGGCCAGGATTTTGCCGTCCTTCTATTGACGTGAGGGATCCCTCCTCGCCTTCGTTTGGCCACGGTCGCGAGAAGGGATCCAAGGCGGTGTTGTCGCCGTGGCCATCGTATGGCCGTGCCACTGCCGGTCGATGCCTATGTGGCTGCTGGCCGCCAGGTGGAGTTCCCGCGCCCGGATTGCCCGTCGTGCGCCGGGCCGCTGGTCTTCTGGTCGGGCTACCGGCGGCATGTCCGGGTGGCGGCCGCTGCCGGAGGATCTTCGTGCCCCGGCTGCGCTGCGGGCACTGCCGGGTGACGCATGCGCTGTTGCCGGCGTTCGTGCTGGCGGCTGGACAGGGCGGAGACCGTCGGCGCGGTGATCGGGGAGGTGGCCGGCGGCGCGGGCGGGGCCCGGCCGCTGCGGCCGGGCATCCGGTAACGCAGACTCTCACGCCGCCACCACCGTCGTTTGAGACCTCCAAGACAAGTCGGGAGTGGGTTCATCTGTGGGGCACACGCACCCGTCCTACGGGCCGGACGACACGGGAATCGTCTGCGGCAGCGGCGCGAGCGCCTTCGATATTTCGACCAGGGCGGCCAGTGACATGACCCGACATGTCATCTACGACCAGTAGTTCTCCCAATTCAGCAGTACGCTCACCGGCGCGGCTAGCAGCGCGGCGACGGCGATCTCTGCTTCCGCAGGGGCCGGGAGTGCGACCGGCGCGGCGGGGATTGTGGCTAGCTCGCCCGCCGACTCGTAGCGGTTTATCAGCTGTGGATCGATGTAGGACTTGCGGGCCACTGCCGGGGTGTCGCCAAGCCAGCCCGCCACCTCGCGAATGCTGGCAGCGATGACCCTCTCACGGCTCCGCGCTGCCTCGAGACCATTGTCGCTGTGGGCCAGTGCTCGCACGGTGGGCAGGACTACTTCGTCGGTGACGGTGATCGCCCGGTGCTTGCCCTCCTTGGCGATGTAGTCGAACATCATGCCGTCACGCGTCACTGTCACGTGCCGCTTCTCAAGCGTGGTGGCGCCGTAGTGATGGTCCAGCTCGGCATACTTTTCGCCGCCGATCCGGAACAGGCCGAGGTCGATCAGCCGGACGGCGCTGGCCGCGACGCGGTCACGATCCAGGCCACCTCGCGCCAGGTCCTCCACGGTGGCCGCCCGCAACGCAGGCAGAGCGCTGGCGAACCGCAGCATGTGAAGGAACTTCTGGGCGTCGCGCTGTTCGCGCCACTGCTGGTGGTAGCGGTACTGCGTCCGGCCCCGGCTGTCCACGCCGGTGGCCTGGATGTGCCCCAGCGGGTCCGGCGAGATCCAGACGTTCGTCCAGGCCGGCGGGATCGCCAGCGCGCGGATGCGCTGCAGTGCCTCCCGCTGCGTGACCTCTGCGCCTGGCAGATCGCGGTACCGGAAACCTTCCCGACTCCGTTCGCGGGTGATTCCCGGGCTAGCAGGATCGCTCCGTGTCAATCCTGGAACCGCGGCCGCCAGCGACGACGCACCGGGGCTCATGCCCAGACAGCGTATACGGCCCCCGGCACGCAGGCACCGCGCCAGCCGCGACCCGGCTGCGGCATCAAACCCCCACGGTGCGGCACGGCCCGAACCGGTACCGGGCCCAGACATCGTCTCCCGGATGCCCTGGCGCCGGCGACTCCGCGATCTACCCAGCGGCCGCCAGCCCCCCACGCCGCCGCTACACAGTGTCAGCCTAGCGGTAGTGTGCTGAGCGCTCGCGGGGCGATAGATCGCCGACTCGGCGCGTGTGCGCTGACAACTTCCGCGCCGTGGTCGGCGCGCCCGATTGACCAGTTCTGTTCTCTGCTCTTTGCCCGGTCATCGCCTGGTGTGTCGTAAGCGGATCCTGCCCCGGGACGACCACTGACGCTGGCGAGGTGGTTGGCGGCCGGCCGGAGCCCTCAGCCGATCTGCTCCGCCAGCTCGACGATGATCCCCTCCGGGCCGCGGACGTAGCAGAGCCGATAGCTGTCTTCGTAGCGCTCCACCTCGCCAGCGAGCTCCGCGCCGCGGGCTCGCAAGCTAGCGACGACGGCATCGATGTCGTCGACAGCGAATGCGACATGGCGGATGCCCGGGGTGTTCGCCGGCGCGTGCCGGTCGCCGCCCCGGCCCGGCGGGGCGTGAAACTTCGTCAGCTCGAGCCGTCCGTGGCCGTCCGGGGTCTCCACCATCGCGATCTCCGCCCGGACGCCCTCGAGCCCCGCCACGCGGTCCACCCGGCCGCCCTCGGCCGGCCCCTCGCCCTGCAGCTTGAGTCCGAGCTCGGCGAAGAACGCCGTCGCGGCCGCGAGGTCGCCGGCCACGATGCCCACGTGCTCCATGCGCTGGATCGTCATGCGCTCGACGGTAGCGACACGACGGCCCCGGCTACAGCGTCTCCCGGTTGCCGGTCGGCTGGCGGGAACGCGCCGCCCGCTGGCCTGAAGAGACCAGCGATGAGTTGCCCGGCTCAATCGGGTCATAGCTGGGTACGCGAGCCTATGGAGGACGCTCAGTGAGACGACTGTTCCTGCATAGCTCGGCGGCCCGCGCGCGGGCGGCCTGGCGGACCAGGTGGTCGCGCTCGGCGACGTTCGTGGCCCGGCGGGCGGCCTCGGCGTACGCCGAGGCGGCGGCAGGGAGGTCGCCGCCCAGCTCGTGCAGGTGGCCGCGGACGGCGTGCCAGCGGTGCCGCTCGCCGAGCACCTCGCGCAGCCGGCCGGTCTCGCGCAGCCCGGCGGCGGCGCCGAGGACGTGGCCGGCCGCGACCGCGCGCCCGAGCACCGCGGCGGGGTCCTGGCGCACCGGGTCGCCGGTGAGGGCGACGAGGTCGTCGTACCAGGCGAGGATCTGCGGCCAGTCGGTCTCCTCGGCGCTTGCCGCGTCGTCGTGCAGGGCGGCGATGGCGGCCTCGGCCTGGTAGCGGCCCGGGCGCTGAACGGCCAGCGCCGACTGCAGGACGCGCACGCCCTCGGCGATCTCGCGGGTGTCCCACAGGCCGCGGTCCTGCCGGTCGAGCGTGACGATCCGGCCCTCGGGGTCGAGTCGCGCCGGGAGGCGGGCGTGGTTGAGGAGCATCAGCGCGAGCAGCCCGCGCGCCTCCGGTTCCCCGGTGGCGAGGGTGAGCTGGCGGGCGAGCCGGATCGCCTCGCCGGCCAGGTCGACCCGGCCCGCGTGGCCGGCCGTGTAGACGAGGTAGAGCACGCGCAGCACGACGGCCAGATCGCCGGGCTGGTCCAGGCGGCGCCCCCGCAGGGCGCGCTTGGCCCGGCTGATCCGCTGCGCCATCGTCGGCTCCGGCACGTAGAAGGCGTCGGCGATCTCCCGGGTCGTGAGGCCGCCGACGGCGCGCAGGGTCAATGCCACCTGGGAGGCGGGCGCGAGGTCGGGGTGGCAGCAGCAGAAGAGCAGGAAGAGGGTGTCGTCGCCCTCCTCGGTGGCGGCGGGCCGCGGCACGGCGTACGTCGCGCTCTCGCGGCG
>WNGQ01005324.1_pt1 | contig 13036 bp, 9 predicted proteins | sample 5407661 | NCBI WGS metagenome assembly WNGQ01 (sample SAMN13153382, study PRJNA577476) | soil metagenome | isolation source: 60 cm soil or saprolite under Garry oak tree replicate 2 | place: USA:California | collected 2016-06-15
TGAACCTTGAACGTAGGACGTTGAACTGGGGGACCCTGCGCCGGCAGCCACAGGCCGAGGTCGGCCAGCGGTTTCTCCTTGAAACCCTTGACCCTTGACCCTCGACGCTCGGTGCCCGCCAGTGTGCCACCAGACGGGCAACAGCAGGACCGAGAGCAGCATATTAAAGGCAATGCCCACAGCGCAGACCTGGCCGAGGCTGGCCATGCCCGCGTTGCTGGACCAGGCCAGGGAACCGAACCCAGCGACGGCTGTAGCGCCGCAAAGCAGCAGAGCGCGGCCAACTGATCGGTGGGCGACATGCAGGTCACCGTGGTGCCGGCGCAGGGCCAGTTGCATGAATATGCTGTAATCGACTCCCGTGCCCAGGATGAGCGGGATGGCCATCAGGTTGAGCAGGTTCCAGGACCAACCGGCCAGCCGCATGACGCTAAGCAGGCAAAGCCCGCTTAGCAGCAATACGCCCAGGCTCAACAAAACCTCGAGCCAGCGACGAAACGCCAGCCACAAGGACAGGAGCACCAGGCTAACCATTGGCGCAAGGACTTTCCACATGTTCGCTTTGACCCTGGAGAAGATCGCGCTGCCGAGCAGTTCCCAGCCGGAAAGCCAGACTTCATCCTGTGGCAACGCAGCCTCAAGGCGCGAGAGAGCAGTGGCAGTTGCCGTCGGCTGATCGGTGGCGGCATCGAGCAGGCCCAGCGCGAAGCAGTTGGTTGGGGTACGAGCAGTGAGCCTTTCAAAAATCCATAGGCTCAAGCGATTGGTCGGCCAAAAAACGCCCGGTTGTTCGCAGGCAACCTGCCAGGTGTCCAGGATTCTTTCAGTGAGTCCGAGCGAACTGCCGGTGAAGCCGTTGGCCTGGGCGGCAAGCCGAAAGGCGGGCCGTTCAGCCGCTAATTGCCTGGCAGTCGCGCGGTTGGCCTCCTGAAAGTCCGGCCGCGCCCACAATGGCGTTGGCAAGGTGTAGCCGGCGATGATTTGCTCGGACACCGCGCGAGCCAGCGCCAGTTGAAGTTTGTCGAGGCGGCGGGCGACGTCGGTCTCGGTTTGGCCGCCGATGATGAGCCACAGAGGCTCGCGCTTTTGATTGAGGTGAACCTTGATCTCGTCTAATGCGGCATAGGCTGCGCTGCGTTGCGGGCGCAGCGCATTGGCGGTGGGGTCCATCGCTGGCAGGCCGCGAGCGAAGACGACTAGAGCGCAAAGGAGCAGAGCAGCGGTGAAGGCAAAAACCATTGTTGCACGAACGGTGTTGAGCGGCTTCAGGCCGGAGGTCGGAGCGCAGAGGTCGGAGGTCGGCATCTGACCTCTGACCTCCGACCTCCGGCCTCGTCGGTCCGGAAAAAGCGGGGGCAAGAATTCAAAAATCATAATGCAAGCCGAGAGGCTGACGCCAAGGCCAACCAGCGTGCCTAACTGGCCGAGGCCGGGCAAACCGCCGAAATTCAGGACCAGAAAGGCGGAGATAGTGGTCAGCGCAGCCCAGAAGATGCTCGGGGCGATTGCGCGCCGGACCTGCGGGATGGACAGATCCGGGTGAGCGAGGGCTTCCTGGTAATGCACGACCGCATAGTCAACCGCCAGGCCAAGCAGGATGGCGGCGAAGCCGATGCTGACGACATTGATCGTGCCGAAAATCAGCCCACCCAGGGCCAAGGTGCTGCCCAGAATCAGCGCCAGTAGTGTGAGCAGCCATAACATGGGTTTCCAGCGCCTGTGTGCCAGCCAGAACAGCAGCGCGATAAGACATGCAGTGCCGCCGACCGAAGAGGTCATGTCATGCTGCATGCCCAGGGCGATTTCTGACACAAACGCCGGCCGACCGGTATAATTGAGCTTGAGGCCATTCCGGAGGTCAGAGGTCGGAGATCGGAGGTCGGGCCGTCCTCCGTCCTCCGTCCTCCGTCCTCCGTCTTGGGCTGGGGTGAAGGCGGAATCAACGGTATGCCTGACGGCGTTCCACCATTCGTAGCAATCGCGGTAAGTGCGTAGATCGTGACTGGCTTGAACGAACACGATGCGGAACCTGCCGTCGGCGGAACTGAAGCCGTCCTGGCCCTGGCCCTCCCCCTCTCCCATCCCATGGGAGAGGGCCGGGGAGAGGGCGCTCACATCTTCGGGCAAACGCGTCAAGCCGAACGGGTCGTAGCTGCCGCGAGCGATTTCTTGGGGTGAAAACGAGGTGGCCAATTGCTCGCGGCTGGCGGCCAGCGTTGCGGACAGCCTGTCCGGAGCGAGGCGATAGGCCAGGTCGGCAAATACTTTTGGGGATTGATTGAACCATAGATACGCCAGCAGTTCTGCAGTCAGGCTGGGCTGTTCCAGCCAGGGCGGTTCCCAGGTGACCGTGTCCACGAGACTCGTTTGCCGGCGCAGACGCTCCGCGATCGCACGCGCCGTGTTTTCGGCTTGATCGGCTTCCGGCGCTTGCACGGTGATAATCAACTCGCGCGCGTTGGCAAAATGTTGTTGATAAAGTTTCAAGCCTGCCACCACCTGGAGATTGGCGGGCAGCAGATCGAAAACTTCGACGTCGAATCGGAGGCGCATCAGGCCGAAGGCAATGGGCACCAGCAACAGGAGCCAAAGCCAGCGATGGGTCGGGCGTCGGAGGTCGGGGGTCGAAGGTCGAAGGTCGGCCCTCCGCTCTCCGCTCTCTGCTCTCTGACCTCTGCTCCCTGCGGTATTAGCATTCACGTGGTTTCGTGCGCACCTCAGGTTGTTCCGACACCAGCGCGGTCTGCTTCATAAAGAAAAACGCCAAAAACTCCAAGCACCAGACTCCAAGCACCAGGGAATCCACAAGCCACAAGCCGCAAGCGCGCCCGCATCTGAACCTTGGTGCTTGGAGTTTCCCTGAAGCTTGGTGGTTGAAGCTTGGAGCTTTCTGAGATGCCCATTCCATCGCTCCATTGCTCCATTCCTTCATTGCCGCGCTTGACGCTTTGGGCTTGGAGTTTCCCTGAAGCTTGGTGTTTGAAGCTTGGAGTTTGTTCATTCCTTCCCCTCAGCGTATCATAAAGTAGCCCTTTAAGGACTCTCCCGTGGAAGGATTGGCCAGAGACCATTGATTATCCTTGGAGGCTTGCCAGGACCAACCTTTGGGTGGCCCGGCGCCGGAAAGAATGCGCGCGAGCGAAAACCAGAGCAGACGGGCCGGTGGCTGGCCGTGGCCGGCATGGCGCTTGTTTTGAGTGGGGATTTGGATTTGCCAGGCATGGGTTGTCCTTTGGGCGATGATTAACGGGAAGGGCGTTTTGGTAAATTGCACCAACGCGTGGCCGTCGGGACAGGTGGCAACCAGGATTTCGCCCGCGATTTCCGGAGCCCCTCGGTTCTGTTGCCACACGGCTTGGCCTTCGCGCACTATCCAGCCGGGGTCTCGGAGGTTTGCCGGCGGCAATGGCGCAACGGTCTGGCAACCGGCCGCAAGCACCAGCAGAGCAGCGAAGATTTTGAGTCTGCCGAAAAAAGTTTTGAACAACATTCGCGAAAAACAATCAAAAAAAGCCGAAACCCAGCGGCGAAGATTACGCCGGAGCGGGAGATAAGACAACGGTGTGAAAAACCAGTTTACAAGTCAGCCTGAACTGGTTAGTAGATCTTCTGTTCCAATTGGAAACAGAGCAGTTGCTATGATTAAGGTTCAGAATTTGGCCAAGAGTTTCGGGACGAAGCGGGCCGTTGATGGGGTTTCCTTTTCTGTGGAGCGCGGCGAAGTGCTGGGCTTCCTGGGGCCGAACGGGGCCGGCAAATCTACCACCATGCGAATGATTACCGGCTTTATACAACCCACGGCCGGCTCGGTGAGCGTGGGAGGCTTTGACATTGTGGACAACCCGATCCAGGCACGGCGGCTGATTGGTTACCTGCCGGAAAACGCGCCCGCATACACCGACATGACGGTGAATGGTTTTCTGCATTTCGCGGCGGAAATCCGCGGCCTGCGGGGCGAAACAAAGACCAGGGCGGTCAACCGGGTGGTGGAAATGTGCTTCCTGGAATCGGTGCTGCACCAAAGCATCGAGACCCTGTCCAAAGGCTATCGCCATCGGACGTGTTTTGCGCAATCAATCATTCATGATCCAGACGTGCTGGTGCTGGATGAGCCGACAGATGGGTTGGACCCGAACCAGAAACATGAGGTGCGCGGATTGATCGGGCGGATGGGCCAGAAGAAGGCGATCATTTTTTCGACGCACATTTTGGAAGAGGTTGATGCGGCGTGCACGCGAGCGATCATTATTGATCGGGGCAAGATCGTGGCCAACGGCACGCCGCAGGAGCTGCGCCAAAAATCCGAGTGGGCGGGGGCGGTGACGGCGCGGCTCGGCAACGTCAGCAACGGGGTCCTCAAGCAGAAGCTCTCGCAACTGGTGTTGGCCAAGAAGGTCGTGGTTCTGGAAGAAGGCCAATCGGGTGTCCTGGTTCGGGTCTATCCCAAACAAGCCAGCGGGGAATTGGCCTGGACGATAGCGAACCTGGCGCAAACAGAACGATGGACGCTCCAGGAACTGCACACCGAAGAAGGCCGGCTCGATGAAGTGTTTCGCGGCATCACCATGCCGGACACGGCCACTGAAACGACGGCCAAGTCAGTTGAATCAGCTAAATGAGTTAAATCGTCAGATCGTCACATGGGTTACATCGGTTACATGGGTAGAAGCGGCCTCGGTTCGGATCCTTGCGTTTCCTCTTCACTCCACGACTTGGCCACTCCATTTTTGAGATGAACGCCTTGGCCAATATCAAAACCATCACTAAACGTGAGTTGGGCGCGTATTTCTCGTCGCCGCTGGCCTATGTATTCATCGTCATTTTTCTGCTGCTGTGCGGATTTTTTACATTCATGGTGGGAGGGTTTTTCGAACGAGGCGAGGCCTCGCTGGTCCGGCCATTTTTCGACTGGCACCCATGGTTTTATCTGTTTCTCGTGCCGGCGGTGGGCATGCGATTGTGGGCGGAGGAAAGGCGGGTGGGAACGATAGAGTTGCTGTTGACGATGCCGATCACGGCCTGGCAGGCGATTGTCGGGAAGTTTTTGGCCTCGTGGTTGTTTTTGGCGCTGGCGCTGGCGCTGACGTTCCCGGTGGTCATCACGGTGAATTACCTTGGCAGCCCCGACAATGGCGTGATTCTGAGCGGCTACCTTGGAAGCTGGCTCATGGCCGGAGCGTATCTGGCCATCAGTTGCATCACCTCAGCGATGACCAGGACCCAGGTCGTGAGCTTCATCATCTCGGTGGTGATTTGTTTGTTTCTGATACTGGCGGGCTTTCCGCCAGTGATAAATCTTTTGGAGAACTGGGCCAGACCGTGGCTGGTGGATATAATCACCTCGTTCAGCGTAATCACCCACTTTGAAGGATTCCAGAAAGGCGTGCTCGACTCCCGTGACGTGATTTTCTTCCTGTCAATTATCGGGTTTTCGTTGTTCTCGACGAGCGTAATCTTGCGCGGGCACCGGGCGGGCTGAGCGAAAGGACGAGCGGTGAAGAAAAAAAATCTCGAGATGCTTCTCTATTCGGCTGCGGGCCTCGCGGCTATGGGCGTGGCCTTGATCGCATTCAACGTGATCACCAGCGCGGTGAAGGAACGCGTGGACCTGACGAAGGAAAAGGCTTACACGCTTTCACCGGGCACAAAAGCGATTCTGCATAAGCTGGATACGCCAGTCAAAGTTCGCTTCTACTGCACGCAGAGCGAGAATGCTACGCCGGAGACGGTCTTCCTCAAAGGCTACGCCAAACGGGTGGAGGATTTGCTGGCTGAATACAAACAAGTGGCCGGCAGCAAACTGATCATCGAGAGATATGATCCGCAACCGGACTCCGACGCGGAAGATTCGGCGCGGTTGGACGGGATCGAAGGGCAGACGCTGTCCAACGGCGAGAAGTTTTATCTGGGTTTGGCGGTCAGTTTGCTCGACGAAAAGCAGGCGATTCCGTTCCTGGCGCCGAACCGGGAGCGGCTGCTGGAATACGATGTGTCCCGGGCCGTTTCGAGGGCGGTGACGCCTGACAAACCCGTGGTGGGCATCATGACTCCGTTGCCGGTGTTCGGGATGCCGGCCAACCCGATGATGATGCGCATGGGCCAGCAGGGGCAGGAGCCTTGGGTGCTGGTCAATGAGTTGAAGAATGATTTCAACGTCCGGCGCGTCGGCATGGAGGTGGATAAGATAGACGATGACCTCAAGGTGCTACTGCTGATTCATCCGCGGGAGATTTCCGACAAGGCGCAGTATGCGGTTGATCAGTTCATCATGCGCGGCGGCAAATTGCTAGCATTCCTGGATCCGCTGCCGCTGGTGGATGCGCGCGAGCAGAACCAAATGCTGGGGAGCATTCCCAACAGCGGTTCTTCAATTGAAAAACTGCTCAAAACCTGGGGCATCTCTTTCGACACCAGCAAGGTGGTCGCCGACTTGAACTTCAAGATGAAGGTTGGGGGACGCAACAATCAACCTCAAGACGCGCCAGCGTTCCTGTCGGTCACGACTGAGGGCATCAACAACGATGACATTGTTACCAGCCAGATTGATAACATTTGGCTGCCGTTTGCGGGCGCCTTCAGCGGGACACCGGTGCAAGGGTTGAAAGAAACGGTGCTGCTCAAGAGCACGACCCAATCGCAGCTTGTGGACGGTTTTATGGCCAACCTGTCCGGAGAAAACATTATCAAGGAGTTCAAACCCTCCGGGACGGCTTATGCGCTGGCGATCCGGTTGACCGGCAAATTCAAGACCGCCTTCCCGAACGGCAAGCCTGAAGAGAAGAAAGACGAAGACAAAAAGGAGGGCGACAAGAAGGATGAAAAGGCTGCCGAGAAAAAGCCGGATGATTCGCTCAAGGAAACCAAACAAGATAATGTGGTCATTTTGGTCGGCGACGCGGACATGCTCTATGACCACTTCGCCTTGCGCCAAATGCAGAGTCCCTTTGGCGCGCTCTCGATGGCGATGAACGGGAATTTGAACTTCGCGCAGAATGCCATCGAACAATTGGCCGGGGACAGTAATCTGATTAGCGTTCGGAGCCGAGCGACCCAGAACCGGCCATTCACACTGGTAAAGAAAATGCAGGCTCAAGCGGAGGAAAACTATCGGAGCAAGATCAAGGATTTGGAGGACAGTCTGGCCGAGACCCAACGCCGCTTGAACGAATTGCAACAAAAGAAAGAGAAAGGCCAGCGCTTCATTTTGTCGCCCGAACAGCAGGCGGAGGTGGAGAATTTCCGCAAGACGGAAGCGCAAGTGAAGATCAAACTCAAAGAGGAACGCAAGAAATTGCGGCGGGACATTGATTCGCTGGAGAACCGGCTCAAATGGTTCAACATCGCGGCGATGCCGCTGGTGGTGAGCGCGTCGGGTTTGACGCTGGCTTTCTACAAACGCAAACGCACGTCGGCAAAGTGAATCGCAAGCAACTGACTGTTTTGCTGGTGTTGGTGCTGGTCCTGGGCGGCGCGGGACTGCTCATTCGAAACAAAGAAAACGCAGCACTCAAAAGCGGCGATCCGGTCATTGGGAAAAAGCTGCTGGGGGAGTTCCCTGTCAATGACGTTGCCCATATCGCGATCAAGCAAGACACCAACGAACTGAACCTGGTCAAGAAAGATGACCTTTGGCGTGTGCGGGAGCGCAATGATTACCCGGCCAACTACACGGAGATTAGCGACTTCCTGCTCAAGGCCCGCGACCTGAAAATCGTGCAGAGTGAGAGAGTCGGCCCAACGCAGTTGCCGAGGCTTTCGCTGGTCTCGGGGCGGGGGACCAATTCCGCCCTGACGCTGGAGTTCAAAGACCAGAATGACAAGAACATCCGGTTGCTGCTGCTCGGCAAAAAGCACCTGAAGAAATCGGCGCGCCCGTCGCCTTTCGGCGACACGGGCGATGAAGGCTGGCCCGACGGCCGCTACGTCAAGGCAGGCGGTGATTCAGAAAATGTTGCGGTGATTTCCGACGCGCTGGCCAATATCGAGCCCAAGCCGGAGCAGTGGTTGAACAAAGACTTCTTCAAGGTGGAAAAGGCCAGCTCGATTGCCGTCGCTTTTCCGGCGGCGACCAATTCGTGGAAGCTGACGCGCGAATCGGAGTCGGGGGATTGGAACCTGGCCGAAGCGAAGCCAGCGGAGCAGCTTGATGCTTCCAAAGCTTCAGGTGTGGCCAATCCGCTCAGTTCGCCCGGTTTTGTGGACGTGCTCCCGAGCGCCAAGCCCGAAGCGTTGGGGCTGGACAAGCCGACCGTCGTCACGGTGGGCACATTCGACAATTTTACCTACACCCTCAAAGTCGGCCAGAAGACCAACGATGATTTTCCTCTGACCATGGCGGTAAGCGCCCAGTTTCAGAAAGAGCGTACGCCAGGCAAAGATGAAAAGCCGGAAGACAAGGACAAACTCGACAAGGAATTCAAAGAAAAGCAAAAGAAACTGGAAGAAAAACTGAACCAGGAGAAAGGCTACGAGAAGTGGGTTTATCTGGTGTCGAACTGGACGGTGGACCCTCTGCTAAAAGAGCGCGGGCAACTGTTGGTGGAAAAGAAAGAGGAGCCGAAGAAGGAGGAAAAACCTGTGGCGTCCGTGAAACCCGAGGAGCTTAAGAAAGAGGAGCCGAAAGGAGCCGACAAGTCCTCGACCAACGAGCCGCCGAAAAAGGAAGACCAGAAACAAGACCAACCACCGCCTGCAGACCCTAAACCGGAACCGCCGAAATAGTCCGGCGAAAAACAACTATCCTGGATAGCCGTCAGAGTGTCAGGGCAGGATCAGAGGTCAGAGGTCCGATCTCCGCCATCCGATCTCCGCCCTCCGCCCTCGTGGTAAGGGCGGCTGGCCTCGAACAGTTCAAGGAATTGCTGGCTTCTGCGGGCGAATTCCTTTTGGCCGAGGGCCTGGGCAAGGCTGTGGGCTTTTTCGGCTGAGTTCACGGCCTCAGGGAAGCGGCCCGCTTCGGCGTAGGCCGCTGCCAGCGTTCCTACCATGATCGGGTGTTTATACTCGGTCACTTTGCAAGCCCGCTCGGCCAGTTCAACTGCTTGCGCCCCATCGCGAAGTTGGGGATTGGGGCTAGTCGCAAGAATCCAAGCCAGGCGATCGAGCGCTGGGGCAAAATCCGGCAGCCTGAGCAGCGTTGCCCGGTAGTGCTGCATCGCCTCTATTATTCTTCCCGTACGGTTTAGGGTTACAGCCAGGCGATAATGGGCTTGAGCGTGGTCGGGCTTGAGACGGAGGACCTCGGAAAATTCTTTGGCCGCGGCCTCATAGTTCCGTTGTTTGTCCAACGCGTCGGCGAGGCCGTAGTGTGCGTTCCACAGAGCGGGCCGCAGGGCCAGCGCGGCCTTGAATTGCGACACCGCTTCGTCCAGTTTGCCCTCTCGGGCCAGCATATAGGCCAGGTTATTGTGGGCGTCTGGCGACGAGGGGTCCGCCCGTAGCGACTCCTGATAATGTTGGCGTGCCTGCTCAATTTCGCCCTGAGCGGCCAAGGCGTTGGCCAAATTGTAATGGGCCGGAGCGTAATCGGGCCGGAGCCTGATGGCCTCGGAGTATTGGGCTACGGCCTCATTAGTTTTTCCCTGCTTGATCAGGGCGAGGCCCAGAGTGCCGTGGGCTTCGGCCATGCCGGGATTGAGTTGCAGCGCGGCCTGGCAGTCAGAAATCGCTTCGTCCAATTTGCCCTGCTCGATCAGCACATTGGCCAGACCCTCCCAGGCGAATTGGCAGGCGGGATTGACGGCCAGACCTGCGTGGAAGTAGCGCTTGGCTTTGTCCGCTTCCCGCTGGGTGGAGAAGTAAAACCCCAAGCTATTGTAAGCAACGAAATTGTTCGTGGTGACGGCCAGCGCGTGCTGAAACAGAGTTTCGGTGTTCTGCCAAACCATGACTTGAGCTTGGGTGAGGAGCGAACAAGCGGTCAGCATCGCGGTTGCCGACAGGGCAGCCACTGCCCGGCAACCGGGGCGGGCGCCGATGATCTCAGCGATGCCCCAAACCAGCATCAGAAACAAGCCAATCGCCGGCAGGTAGGTGTAACGGTCTGCCATGGCTTGGTTACCGACCTGCACCAGGCCGATGACCGGCACCAGTGTGCCCAAATACCAGGCCCAGCCCACCAGGAGAAATGGCCGGGCCTTGCGCTGCCAGAGCGCCAGAATCGTGATGGCCGCCAGCACGAGCAGGGACACAATCACATCGCCCGGCGGCCAATTCCGAACGTAGGGATAAATCACCGCCAGGTTGGTCGGCCGAACCAGTTTCCAGATATAACCGAAGTAACAAACCAGCGCGTTGAGGAATCGCAGCCCGAGCGGCGCGTGCTCCAGTGGCACGACTGCGCCCCAAGCCTTTTGGACCGCGAAGGTGACGACACAGGATGCGGCAGAGAGCGCAAAAAACGGAACCTTCTCCACCACCAAGCGCCACAGGGTTGCGAGTTCAAAGCGGCGCAAGGGCCAGTAATCCAACAGCAACATCGCGCAAGGCCAGGTCACCAGCATCGGTTTGCTCATCAGACCCATGGCGAAGAAAGAGAGGGCGAGGAGGTAGAAGAAGGATCGCGGATGATGAATCATGCGTGAGGCATGAGAGGCGAGGGGTGCGACAGCCGCTTGCGTGTATCTCGCGTAGGCCAGCAAACTCAACAGGCCGAAGAAGGCGCTCAACACGTCCTTGCGTTCTGCCACCCAGGCGACTGATTCAACGTGCAAGGGGTGCAACGCGAACAACGCCGCTACGCAAGCGCTGCGCCAGACAGCGCCGGTAAGCCCGCGCAGCAAAAGAAACAATAGGAGGCTATTGGTTGCGTGAAAAAGAAGGTTGGTCAAGTGATGGCCGGCGGGCTTCAACCCATAAAGCTGGAAGTCCAGCATGTGCGAGATCGACGTCAAAGGATGCCAATTGCCGGAGTGCGCATGGGTGAAAGCCCAACTCAGGCTCTCCCATGTCAGTCCTGTCTGGACGCGCGGATGGGTGACGTAGTCGGGGTCGTCATAATTGGTAATATCCAGTCCAACCACCGGCAAAAACACTGCCATCGTGGCCATCGCGAGCAAAAGGCAAATCAACGCAGGATGCTCAAGCTTTGGCTTTCCAAGCATAGTGCAGCATGATAGCAGAACGGCGCCGCGGCAAACGAAGAGTGTGGCCGTTACTGGGCTTGCGAGGGCTTTCCAACTGCGCGAAGCGTTTGGAGTGCGTGGAGCTTGCTCCCGCTTTCGTGCTCCCCAAGCCATCCGAAAGCGCCGGCAAGCCGGGACGCACCAAACGCTCCGCGACCTCGCCCGGGTTCTCACGCGTATTAGTTTAGAAGAGCAAGGCGCAAGCTCAAATGGCATGTTTCGTGCGTTCGCATTCCCCGTGCTTCGGTTCAAACAAAAAGCACGATTGGGCACTTAGTATATGAATATTTTGAAGATTTGTGGTGGATTTCTCGGACGATTCGGTTGGCTGGCGCTGGCAGCGGGGTTAGTGGGGCCCACCGGCGCCGCAGCCGCGGTGGAGGAAACCTTCGATGTGCTCCAGATTGGGGCACGCACGTACACAAACGTGACGGTGACCACCAAGGCCAAGAATTACGTTTTTCTCATGCATGCGAGCGGCCTTACTAACTTCAAGGTGGCAGATCTGCCGGCTGATCTCCGGGCAAAGCTCGGTTACAATGACAATGGGCGGGCCGAGACCAGTGCTGCTGGAAAGTGGGTGCCGCACAACCTGTCGAAGATCGGCTTGCCCCAAATCAAACAACTGGGCCAGACCTGGCGAGCTCGTGCTTTGGGCGTCGTTCCTAATATCACCATAAACTCCACGCTGATTTACACCGCGCTGGGAATCGGCTTACTGATTTATGGTTTTTTCTCTTATTGCAGCATGTTGATTTGCCAAAAGACCGGGACCAGCCCAGGGCTCTTGGTCTGGGTGCCCGTGCTTCAGCTTATTCCTCTGCTCCGCGCCGCCGGCATGTCCGGTTCTTGGTTCCTGGCTTACTGGGTGCCGGGGCTCAATATTGTGGCGCAGGTCGTTTGGTCGGTGCAGATCGCCAAGACGCGTGGCAAGACCGGATGGGTGGCGCTCTTGCTCCTGCTGCCGCTGGTGAACCTGTTAGCTTTTCTTTATCTGGCGTTTTCCGAGGAGGCGCCCGCAAAAGAGGAGCGCCCGATCGAGATCATGACCTTGGAGACGGCTTGATAAGCCCATCGCGGCTGTCCTTGGCCGCAACGGCGAGCCTCGGCACACGAAGCGCAAACACCCGCAGCGGAGGTCGGACGTCGGAGGTCGGAGGTCGGGCAGACCTCTGACCTCCGACTTCTGACCTCCGGCTCAGTCTTCTGGTTCGGCGAACGAAATTCTAGGCACCAATGGCCAGCGTCCTTGGACCCTAATCAGCCAAAAGAAGAGCCGCCGCCGCCAGTCCATCTTCCAGCCACCTTCAAGCTCGCCCGCCAAAATGGCGACGATGGCGTCGGGCAAATTATATTTCGGGCGCGGTTCAAGGAAAAGTTCCATGAACGGCTTTGTGTAAAAGGCCTCGACCAACTCCCAGTAAAACTCCATCGCGCGAAAAACCCGTTTCTCATAGAGGTTGAGCCGTTGGTCGCCATCATCTCCAGCGGCGAGTGAATCCAGCACGACCGAGTTTGCCGGAATACATCGCCAGATAAACCCCCGCCGAAAAAATCGGGTCCATGAAACCCGCGGCGTCGCCAACGCGCAACAAACGGCGGCCAACCAGCCGGCGATTGTAGTAGGAGAAATCGGTGGTGGTCTGGATGGTGTTGAGCAGTCTGGCATTGGCCATGCGCGGGCGCATAGCCGCGCTGGAGTGCCACAGCCGATGGAAGACTTCGGCTGGAGGCAGTTTGGCTTGGGCAAACTCGTCCTGGTCCATTACGCAGCCGACGCTGACTTTCTTATCCGAGATGGGAATGATCCAAAACCATTTGTTTTCCAACCGCACGATGACGGTGTCGCCCGCTGCGGGGCCGTCGTCCAGCAGGACGCCCTCAAAATGGCCGAACACAGCCAGTTTTTTCAG
>WNGQ01005013.1_pt1 | contig 13035 bp, 9 predicted proteins | sample 5407661 | NCBI WGS metagenome assembly WNGQ01 (sample SAMN13153382, study PRJNA577476) | soil metagenome | isolation source: 60 cm soil or saprolite under Garry oak tree replicate 2 | place: USA:California | collected 2016-06-15
GCCGGCCCGGCCACCGCGTTCGCCGCCCTGCTCCGCGACGGCACGGTTGTCACCGTCCCGGACTCGGGCCACAACGTGCAGGGCGACAATCCGGCCGGGCTGCTGGCCGCGATCCGGCCCTTCCTCAACCGGCACCGGGCGGAGGCGGCCCGCTGAGCTGGCACCGCCCCCGCATCCAGCACCGGCACACAGCTATGTTCGTGTTGCCGCGCCGCCTGCAACCGGACACAGGATGCGAAAGCTGCTCTGGTGCACCCGAAGGCAGGCGGGCCTGACATGAGTGGTGAAGCATGGGCTTACCGGCCGCGGGGACGCTCGCCTGGCCGCGGGCCGGGCGGGCGCCGGGTGGCGGGAGCTGCTGCTGAGCGCGTGGTGGCGGTCCGGGTGTGCCCAGCAGCGCGGCGGCGGCCTGGCATGCTGGTGGTCACACTCGAGCCGTTCCTGGACACCTGGTTCGACGAGGAGCATCAGCAGCGGACAATGTCGCTGCTACAGTCCGCGGGACTCGGGCCGCAGCAGATCATCGAGCTGCGCGCCAGGTTCGGCCCGGCAATGCGGATGCATAACTTCGCGATCCCCGGTGGGAGTGGGTCCACCTCGGCCTGTTCGACCTCCTCGCGGCCACCCACCCCGACTGCACCTACCCCGAGCGTAGTCATCCAGCGGCGCGTGCCCAGGCCTGTCTGAGGGCGAGGATCTCGGCGGTGCTGTTCTCCCGGGCGATATACGGGATGTCCAGTGCGTAGCGCATCCGCTCGCGCGGAATCCGGCGGTGCACCTCGGCGACGTCTTCGAGGATCGCGCGGTACAGATCCGTCCCAGCCATGCAGAAGACGTCAATCAGCACCGGCCGCCCGTCGGCGGCTCTGAAGATGTGGGCATCGTCCAAGTCGCACCTGCCCCACCAGGGCGTCGACGTCCGGTACTCCGCATCGATCATCTGCGCTGCCCGGCGTACCTCCGCGAACTCCGCGTCGCCCGCCCTGGTCCGCCACTGCCCGGCGAACTGCCCGGCGACCGGATGGTCCACGGGAGCGACGAATTCCAGGAAGACGACCGAACCGCCGCCTTCGAGGCCGGCGGCCAGCTCGATCCTCGGCAGCCACCGGTTGCCGGCGCACTCGCGGCATAGGTCCACGAATGCCCAATATGCCGGGTCAAACGGGCATACCCTGGCGACGAGGGTTCCCTCCGGGGACCGCAGCGCCACCGCCCAGTCGCCCACCCCGCATGGCACCCAGCCCTCTGTGGCTAGCTCGGCCAGGACCTGGCGATGAGACAGCGACTCCCAGGGCAGTCCGGGAATGGGAGGAAGGCCTGCACTCAGTTCAGGCACTGCGGAATCGTACCTGCACGCCACCGGGCGACGCACCGGATTTATGCGGCTGCCATCCACCATCGATGCCCGCCTGTCGGCACAGCCACCCCGCCATCTGATCCACGGGACCCGGCCTCGGTGATCTCGCTAAGCAGAGCGGTGTGGCCCATGCGAAGACGCGGCCGGAAACCCCGTGCATCTGATGAGCAGAATTGCCGGTTATGCGCGCCCAGAACTCCGCAGTGTCGGGCACGTTCGCCGGGGAACTCAAGAAAATACGAATTATGCCGAACGTGATCACCTGCCTGCTCTCGTACCACCTCGAGCGCGGCCGCGGCGATGTCCATCACCCGGCCGGGCTCGATCCGGGACAGTCGCTCGAGCAGGTCCCGGGAGCACTTGAACCCCGCGCACAGGGCCACGGCGTCGAACTGCCTGGCGGCGGCGCCACCCCCGGCTCACCGGTGACCACGACGCGGCGGGTCCTGGCCAGGATCGGCGCCTCGAGCTTGCTCGTTTCCACGGCCATTACGGGAGTTCTCTACCGTCGCCCCGGGCATCGTGTTTACCGGCATGTGAGGCCATTCAACCTTGTACCTTTTCTGAATGACTCCGATACCCGGCTCTTCCCGGCGGCCCGCGGCCATCGGCCTGTCCGCCGTCGCGCTGGCCCTGCTGGCCGCGTGTTCCTCCGGCGGCAGCGACTCGGCGCACAGCCCGCAGACCAGTACCGGCGCCACGTCCTCCAGCGCTGTGTCAACTAGCACAGGGGCGGCCGGGACAGAAACGGCCCAGCACGCCCTGCTCACGGCGGCGACCCAGGCGCAGCACATCACGTCCGCCGTCACCACGCTGCACGTGCAGGTGGCCGGCTCCCGGGCCTCGACCGAGACGGGAACCATCCAGTACCAGCTGAAGCCTGCCCTGCTCATGGGCGAGGATATGCACATCGCCGCGGACGGCGGGAACACCGAGATCAAGATGATTCTCACCGGCACGGACATGTACTTCAGCGAGCCCGGCCTCGCGACCGGCAAGCCGTGGTTGAAGTTCAGCCTGGCCGCCCTGAAGGGAACGAACGGGGCCAGTTTCGCCAAGCTGATCCAGAGCATGCAGACCAACAACTTCACCAGCCAGACCCAGTTGTTCGCGGTGGCCAAGGACGCGCACGTGGCAGGCACGCAGACGATCGACGGGGTACCCACCACCGAATACGCTGGCTCCTTCCGCGCCTCCGACGCGCTCAACGCGCTGTCCCCCGACGTCCGTAAGCTCCTCGGCCCGCAGCTGGCGACGCTGGGTGACAGCATCATCAGCTTCCGCGAGTGGATCGACGGCCAGCACCAGATGCGGCGGGCGATCGAGGTCGAGACGGTAAAGGGCAACGCCGTCACCACCACGCTGAACGTCACGGGGGTCAACCAGCCGGTCCAGGTCACGCTGCCACCCGCCGGCCAGGTCACCACCGCGCCCGGTTCCTGACCCGAGTACCGGACCGATGGCGGGCGGCGAACCCGTTCGGCAGAAAAAGGCCGGTCAGGGTACGGACGTGCGCTCGCCGGGGAGGGGCAGCCGGACGGTGGTGCCGGGCGCCAGCCGGCGGGCGGCCGCGGCGAAGTGCCGGGGCTGCGCCGGGAAGAGGTGGCGCAGCGGGCCGGGGTCGGCCTGTCCTGGTGCACCTGGCTGGAGCAGGCCCGCGACATCACCCCGTCGGCCCCAGGTCCTGCTGGCGCACAACCGGGCGGCCGAGATCGTCCTGGGTGATGTCCGGGTAGCGGCATCGCCGGCCTACCGTGCCTCGTGGGACGTCCTGGAATCGCACAGCTGCTGCTGGTGACTGGCGTTGCACCGTCGCGCCGGCCCAGCCTCGCGTCGGCGCGGCGCGGCGCGCAGCGATACCGGGGACCGCATTGCCCTGGCGGTCGCCGGCCGGCTGTGATGGGAACATGCCAGATGCCCCGAACCCCCTTCCGCTGCTCCGGCTCGGCCGGCTGGAGCTGGATCCCGGACTGCGCGCCCTCCAGCCGGGCCAGGACGCGTCCGGCCTCGTGACGACGGCCACGGTCGAGGTGCCTGACTCGGTGTCTGAACCGCAGCATGCCTGGGACGTTGCCCTGGCCGATGCCGTCCGCGAGGCGGGCAAGCTCGGCGCCGACGAGCGTACCGCCCAGGCGCTCGCCGCCGGCGCCGGGAACGCGCTGGCCGGCGGCACCTGGATCGTGGTCGCGGCGCACGGCCAGGTGCTGCTCGCCCGGCGGCTGCCGCACGGGGCGGCCGCACCCGAGGTCCGGGTCGGGCCGCTGCCGCACCTGCTCCAGGCGGCCGCGTTCGCCGGGCGCCGCCCAGCCCACGTGGTCCTGCTGGCGGACCGTGGCGACGCCGCAGTCATCGCCCACGCCGCCGGCGACCAGCATCCCGCCCGGCGGTTCGGAGCCCCAGGCGCACGGCGCGATACCCATCCGGACCGGCCGCCCGCGCAGCGCCACGGGGAGCGGCACGTGACCGGCAGCGAGCCGGAAAGCGGCGGCGAGCGGAACGCCGCGTCCATCGCCGCGCGCGTTTCCGAGGCCGCGGCCAGCGTCGACGCGCACATCGTCCTCGGCGCGGGCGACCAGCACACCCTCGACGCCGTCGCGGGCCACCTGCCCGGTCCGCTCCGCCCGGTCACCACGATCGCCGAAGGCCCGGTGCCCACGGACAGCGACGACCGGCTCAGCGCCCGGATCGGCGCCGCCCTGGACGGGATCACCGGCGAGGCCATCGGCGCCGTCGGGAACCTGGTTGCCTCCTCCGCCGCGGGCGCGGCTTACGGGATCGATGCCGTCGCCGAGCAGCTGGCCGAGCAGCAGGTCGCCGTGCTGCTCGTGGCGGCCGACCTCGCACGGGACGGCGACGGCGGGAGCTACCGGATCGGGCGCCGCCCGACCGAGTTCATCGTCGGCGACTCCGACGTCGGCACCGAGGTGCCGCTGGAGGACGGGCTGGTCTGGGCCGCGCTGCACCAGGACGCGATCGTCGTGCGGCTGCCGGACCGCTCCGGCCCGCTGGCCGGCCAGCCCGTGGCCGCCCTGCTCCGTCGCGGATAGGCTCACCACGGCTCGTTCGGGATAGAAATCATCGACTGCGGCCTCGGCCTCGAAGCCGTCCCTGTGGGTCCTCCGGTACGTCGACAGTGCCGAACGAGATGCTGCCAGTGCTACTCCCGGGACGCGAACGGGATCTGTGGCAAACTCTCCAAGATCGACGACTATGACGACTGAGTCAGCGGCCATGCAAGCCCGATACGTGTCGCCACGACACCGGCGGGGGCAGGGCCTGGACTGTCCTGCTACGCCATGCTCCGGGTTGAGTCGATCCGGAATTTGTGAGACGGTCGCCGAGTGGTTGATCGAACCTTCTCAGTGGTCGATCTGAAGGACTCGGGTGACGCGCGCGGCAGCAGCTTCAGCGTGCCGGCGGAGTTGTTTGCCGGACCGTTCCCTGTGGCGGATATGCACGTCGCCACGATTGAGCCTGGTGCTGTGCGTGGAAACCACTACCATGCCGTACGTCGGGAGGTGCTGGTTATCATGGCGGCCGACCGATGGTCGCTGCACTGGGACGAGGGCGCCGACACGTCGGCCAGGCAACGTGAGTTCACCGATCCCGGCGCGGTTCTCGTGACGGTGCCACCCGGTATGTCCCATGCCATCCGCAACGACGGTGCGGTCCCGGTGCAGATCATCGGGTTGGCCGACGGCCCATACGACATGACGAGGCCTGACATTTATCCGCGCACTGTGGTGTCAGCGCAGCCCCAATAGGAGCATTCGTGCTGGTTTGCTGCGACAACGAGGGTTGCATAGTAGACGCGAAGGGGCAGCGGTTCGACCTGCCCGCGTTGCACGACCTTGCCGCCGACATCGAGGCCTTTCCTGGCGCGTTTACGATCTGCACGGGCCGCGCCGTCCCGTACGTGGAGGCCATGGTCCAGGTGCTCGACCTCGTTGACGCGGCGACGCCGTGCGTCTGTGAGGGCGGCGGCGTCTTCTACATTCCGTGCGAAGACCGCTATGAGGCGATCGCTGGCCGGGTGGACTGCGATGCGATCCGTGCGCTGCTACCTGCCGGCTCGTACCGCGAAGAGCCGGGTAAGGTGACCTGCTACACCGCCTACCCGGAGCCCGGTTACACCGTCGATGACCTCTTTGCCTTCGTTACTGCGGAAAGGCTGCCCGGGGTGGAAGTCAACCGGTCGATCGCGTCGGTGGACGTGACCCCTGAAGGCGTCGACAAGATGTACGGTGTCCGCGCGCTCCTCGATCGGACCGGCTCGGACTGGCCCGACGTGCTCGCGATCGGCGACTCCTGGAACGACCTGCCGATGCTCCGTGCAGCCCGGCTGTCGGCGTGTCCTGCGAACGCCGTGCCGGAGGTCAAGGCTGTCGTCGACTACGTCTCCCCGCAGCCCGCAACCCGCGGCGTGGCAGACATCTTGCGCTGGGCCGCTGCCCAGCCGCTGATTTCGGTCAACTGACGATGCCGTACTTGCGGCACTGCGCCCTCAGGTGTCTCAGCAGGCCGACACGCCTTCCGTAGCCCAAGGACCGAACCAGCTCGGACGCTTCGTTCAGTGCAGCCGCCACCTGCCCGCGCAGATCCGCCTGGCAGTCGGCAGGCTGCGTTGGCCAGACCGACAGGTGGCAGGCGACTCGCTGCAGGTGCACGTCGGCGGCGAGAAGCGTCATGCGGCTGCGGATCGCCTCGGCTAGGGCTTCGTCGAGGTCGACGAGAGCACCGGCATAATCCTCGGGACGCGCACGGACTCGCCGCAGGTGGGCTCGTTCAAGCAGACCGCGCACGGTGTAGTCGGCGTAGCCGACGCCGCGGAAGATCACGATCGCGTCGTCTACCTCGGTCGTGGCCTGCCCGAGGTCGGCCGGGTCCGCGCCCTCCTCGACCAGCGCCCGCCGCGCCGCGCCGAGCACGAGTTGACGGATGGCGTACGACAGCTGTGACGGTTTCGTGGCCAGGCCCCATTGGGCGTCCTGTTCCGCGTGGGCCACCAGGGTGGCAGCGTCGCCTGTCTCGATTGCGAAGTAGCCGTACCGGTACAAATTCTGTGAGTAGAGAAACGGCATGTTCGACTGCTCCGCCTCTGCGATCGCCGCTGCCTCGTCGAACAGTTCCCGTGCCCGGTCGAGGTCGCCGGTCATGAAATCCACCTCGGCCAGGCAGGAGCGCGCGTACATCTTGAAGTAGGCGTCGCGACAGCGGTCGGCGAACGCGACGGCCGCCTTGGCGACCTCCCGGGCCGTGTCCTCGTTTCCCAAGGCGGGGGGCTCGAGGCATCCCGCGATGATCAGCAGTTCGCAGTAGAGCGAGGCGGCGTACGCCGCGTCCGCTATGTCCACGGGCTCCGCGTCCCCGGTCTCGGTGAGCACATCGAACACCGCCCGGCAGCTGGCCAGGGCGTCGTCGGGCCGTCCGAGCTGCCGCAAGCGCAGGGCGGCGTTCGTCATCACCAGCACACGGGCCTGCCGCGCCAGTTTGATCAGCCGCAGCTCGGTCCAGGCGGGTAGCAGGAAATAGTTGGACAGGGCCACGATTTCGGAACCGGTCATACCGAGAATCCGAGTGGAGTAGCTTTCACGCGGGCTTCGCCAGATCCGGGGGACGAGGATCTGGTCGTAGACCTCTTGGTGAAGCCCGATGGCACAGCCGTGGTTCACGGCGGCGTAGAGCAGGTTCATGTCGGCCGCATTGGCCGGCTGTTCCGGGGCGCGCTGCTGGTAGTACACGTACAGCGACCGGTTGCCTGCCTCCCACAAGGCCGGAGACCGGTGCCGCAGCCGGTCGCGGAAGTATTCCCTGATGAGCGGGTGGGCGTCGAGGGTGCCCGGCAGGCCCGCGGTCTCGCCGGCGAGCAGCCCCATCCGGCGCAGGTCGGTGACGCATCGTTGCCATTCGGCGCCCTCGAACTCCGACAGGCCCGGCATCTCACGGCCCAGGTCGGTGCCGGCCAGCACGGCGGCGATCGCGGGGAACGGCGCCGGCCGGTCGAAGAGCCCGATGACGGCGAGGATCGCCAGCTCGCCGGCGCGTTCGTACTGCTGAAGCCATTCGGCGTAGAGCTCCATGATCCGCTGGGCGTGGCCGCCGTCAGCTGCCGCGTCACCGAGGCGCTCGATCCCGAAGCGTCCGCTTAGCCTCCCGCCGTGCACGTCCCGCAGGTAGCGGCCCAGCAGGTTGACCGCGAGTGCGTGACCATGAACCGCCACGACTGCCCGTTCCGCCTCCGTGGTGTCCTGCTGTCGGCCGACCAGCGACTCAAGCAGGCCGACGCCGGAACGGATGTCGAGGTTTCGCAGGTCCAGTTGCTCGACGGCGGCCGCGCCGCTGTCCGGCGCCGTGACGCCAGCCACAGGCACCCGGGTCGTGATGAGGCAGAGCCCCTCCCAGCCCGGGGCGGCCAGCTCTCGGAGGAGGGCGGCAATGGAGCTGTCGGTCAGGGTACCCCCCACGTCCGGCGCCGTCTCCGGATACTGCAGCGGTTCAAGCCCGTCGAGGACCAGCAGCATCCGGTGCCGTCTGATCAGAGCGGCCAGCCTGGCCCCCTGCGCGGCCGGGTTGGTCGGCAGAGGTCCGTCGTCGCCCAGCCAGTCGAGTGCGAACCTGACGAACACGTCCGCGGCGACCAGGTTTTCCTTCGTCCCCTGGCTGTAGAACGACCAGGCGAGGATTCGCTGAGCGCCCAGGTAGTCGCGGTCTCGCAGGTCGCGCAGCCAGTGGTTGACGAGCGCGGATTTCCCGACCCCGCCAGGCGCGACAACGGTCATGACGCGGAGCTCGGGGTCAAGCCAGGAGCCTCTGAGCCTTTCCAGCTCGTCTCCGCGGCCGAACAGCCGCGGCGCGCTCTTCGGCAGTCCGCGGTTGAAGATGTGCCGGGCCGGTACCGACGGGCTCGCCAGGCTCTCTGTGCCGGCGAAGCTGTACGGGCGCTGGTGCGGGTGGCCCCTGACGTCAATGGGGTCGATCTCGATCGCCGATTGCAAGATGCCGTACGCGAGTTGCTCCTGCGCCGTCGTCCCGCCGATGACGAGTACCGGGTCTGGGCTGGGCATGGTGGGCCGCTCATCCGGATTCTCGTACCGGCGCAGGCTATCTAGTGCCCTCATCAACGCTATCCACCCGGCACTCGGCTGGTGGGCGGGCAGGTCCACCGCGATAAGCGCTGGCGCGGTCGGCAATGCGGCGAGGCCAAGCTCCCTGATGGTCTCGGCACCGAGTTCGAGGTCGCGGCCCGTGTCGTAGACCGCGCGGCCGGCGTTCTGCGCCCGCGACACCGCGGCCAGCAGCGCCTTGCTCCGATGCGGGCCCTCCTCGCCCACGAGCCACAGGACCCGGAACCCGGCCGCGCCCCGTTTCCTGCGCTGGCCCTGGATCCAGGTGTCGAACGCCCGGCCGACGCCGTGGAACTCACGCTGCAGGTTCGGCAGCCGCCCGGTGGCCAGCGCGACCGCGTCGATGACTTCGTACGGCTGCAGCGGCGGCCGCGGCTGCGCGGGATCCGTCTTCTTCAAGCCGATAGCGGACAGCTCGCTGGTCCAGATGCGCAGCCCCTGACTGCCGAGCCGGGTTCGCCAGTCCACCTCGGCGCCCGGCGTGCCGTCGCCCGCCGGCATCTTGATCGTCTCGGCGATCTGGGTGAGGAGTGCGAAGAGCACCTCGGCCGAGGCTTTCGCGGCGAACCTCTTGTAGCGGTCTTCCTTGTTGCTCGCGTGGTCCATCACACCCTTGGCGATGAGGAAGAGCGGTACCTGCTCCTGCTCCGCGACGGTGGCGATCGCCGCCGCCTCCATCTCCAGTCCGGCGATGTCCCGAACGCCCATGCCGCTGAGCTCGTCCCAGATCTCAGGTCGTTCCATGACCACGTTGCCGGTCGCCATCGGCCCGACAACTGTCTTGAACGGCAACGTGCCAGGCCCGTCAACGTCGTCGTAAAGAGCATTCTGGATGAGCACCCGGCCGTCGTCGGTCAGCCCCCAGCGGCCGCCTTGGCGGGTGATGAGACCTTCCTGCTCGTACGTCGCGGGCGTGGATTTCCATGCCCCAGGCGGGAAGTAGCGATCACGACCGGGATGATTCCTCGGCTCACGGCCCGCGAGGAGCTGTTCGAGGAACCACAGCTTGGCTTCCTCAGCCGTCGCGGCTCTAAAGCTGGGAAGATCGGCTGTGGAGAGATCCTGCGCGGCCCGGATGATCCGGTCGTCGACCGGGATCTGGTGGTGGCTGCCCTTGAACCCAGTCGGCGTCTGCTTACCCTCATCGAACGCGTACACCAGGGTCGGGACGATGACGTCGCCGAGCGCAGCACGCGTCGGGTTACCGGCACAGACTCCGCTCATAGCCAGGCAGCGCGGCCGCAGTTCACGCACCAAGCTCGACGCCACCGGCGATGTTTTTCGTCCGCCCATATGCGCCGATCGCGCGAGCGCCACGGACAGTGCGACGTTACCCGGACCGACGAACTCGCCTAAGAGGTATGGCGCCATCTCGCCCGTACTGCGCGGCTCCCAGCGCGCCACCCCGACTCCACCCGGCACCACGGCTGAACCAGCCGTTTTCGCGGCGTCGAACTCCATCGGCAGGGCCGTGATGATGAGCACATCCACCATGCTGACTCCCTCGGCAGGCATAGTCTCAAGTCAAGTGATACGGGCGCAGGTAGGCGGCAAAGACCAACCGAGCACCGTGGAAAATCGACTCGTACGTCCGAGATTACGCCGCTGATCCACGCAACCGCTAACCAAGAGATCGTCGCCTATCAAAGAGCGTGCATGTTCCTGTTGACTAATACGGCAGCGGTCCAGTTGGGGACCTGCTGCTGGCCACGCTGTAGGTGGTGGTTGCGCGTGGGCAGCCACCTCGCGATCGTATATTTGCGGAGACAGTAACTTCGTACCTGGCAGTTACTGCCGGGATTAGTGCCGACCTGGGTCGGCAGAAACGCGCTGCGCTACTGGAATTACTGTACTCGTGCTTCTCGCGGGTGAGCCCTGGCTGCAGGCAGAAATTACGCTCCGTACCGCGCGAGCACATCGGGACCTGACCCGGCGCAGGATTTTGTAGAACCTGCCGCCGGGCCTGACGTTCCGCCCGCAAGGGGTGGCTGGCCGTCGACCTGATCGGCGAGGTGCTCGAGGACAGCATCCGGTTCGACTTGCCTGCGCGATGAGCTCTACGGCAGCTGTGCGCAGCTCCGGGAGTACTGCGAAGCACGCCACACCGACACCGGCCGTCGGGACCAGGCCCACTCAAACTGGGCCACCAGCGCAACCGGCTCACCCGAAATCTCGAGATCGCCCAGGTCAGCTAGCAACTGGCGGCTGCCGTACCAGAAGCTAGGGACCAAGGATCGCTAGAGTGAGCCGACGTAGCGCGGTAGCGTTTGCGTTGTGCAAGATGCCGAGACGAAGGCCCAGACTTACGCGTGGAACTGGTTCGCGCTGCACGCTGGCCAGCGCCTCCAGCTCGTAAATTTCTGGTTGGTCGCGGTCGCTTTCTTGGCGTCAGCCTACGTCCAAGCTCGCTCAAATCACATGAGTGCGATTGCCTTCGGCGTGTCCGTTACCGGAGTCGTTTCCAGCGTGGCTTTCATGAGACTCGATGTCCGAACACGGCAGCTGGTCCAGGTGGCGGAGAACGCACTCCGATCCTTTGAAGCAAGCGGTGTGGCTGCGGGTTTGGACGAAGTTACCGAGCTGGTGAAAGCGTCCCATCAGGTGCGCCGATCACGCTTGGATTCCTATCGAGTGATTATACAGGGCCTTCAGCTATCGGTTGCCTGCATTTTTGTCCTCGCCGCCGTCTTCTCCTTGACCTAGCCTTCCGGCTTATCTCATTCGGCAGCTACTAAATATCGATTATCATTTAGGGTGTTGCTTGCGATACTCCCTAAGCGAGGTTACGGCGTCGGCTTTACTATCGGTGGAGTTGATAAGTTTTCCGTCCGCCCATACGTCGAAGTAGTCACCCTTGGCATCGGTATGTTGCGCTCCGTCTCCCCAGTAACTTTGATTCAAGTCCTGAACTATCGCGTCTTCGCCTGTGGCCTGTACGCGATCCATTGCCCCATGCAAGGCCATGAAGTTTCCGCGGGGCACGGTGTAGCGGTTATAGTCATCTGCCATGATCATCTCCTATCATTTTAGTGGCCCTACCAGGATGATCCGTCGAGGTGCCTATTGAACCGGTTCTTACTCGCGCAGAATATGCGGCCCTCTAGTCAGGACGTTGTTCATAAGAGTGCGGCTTATTGACGCAGGTCTTATGAGCGAGCCGGAAGAATCGGGGTGGCGGGTATCACGCACCGATATGGATGCGGGAATCCAGAACGGAGGACTGCCGAATCCAGCTACGGTGCTTTGACCTCACCTTGCCCATGGCATTCCGGACACGGGATAGGAAAGAAGCCTCGCGCCGAGCAATGGGTGCAAGCGCGCGACAGAGGGTGCGCCAGGATGTCCTTCGTCGGGTCTGTGCCTGTTCCGCCGCAGTAGCTACATGTACGTTTTCCGACGAAGCGCTGGCCGTTGCATCTGCCGCAGGTCGCCCAACCTGTACGCAAATAAACCATCTCCCCCCTTGCAGCTTCCCGTCGGTAATCAGACCGACGGCAGTTTAACCGCACCGTAGCAGACCCGTGGTGTTCCTGCTATGTCCGAAGAGTTAGAACCTGCTTACCTCTGTCGCGCATATGCTGCTTGTTCGGCGTATCACTAAGCCATGTCGACTTGGCGCACAGCCAGGCCCCTCCTTGAGGTGGTGATTCGCCGAGAGGCGGTTAATGGCCGGCTGCGGATAGCGACCTGGCAGAGTTCCGGCAGTTTCCCCTCGGCAGTGCGGGCCGGGGCTCCCGGCCAGGGCCGCGAGGCCGAAGGAGAGCGCGGCCAGCAGCGGTATCCCAATCACGGCGAGCGCGATGTTCCGGCCGGAAAGATAGGCGCGCAGCGCGCTGCGGTCGGTCAGCGCCGCGGCCTCGACGACGAAGGCCGGCCCGGTCCCCCCGACCGAGTTGGCGTGGAAGACCCCGACGAATGCGACGCCGAGGATCGCGCTGAGGAACATCACGGCGAGATGGCGTTGCGAGCCGATGAGGGAGCTGACGGACGCGGCGATCATGATGACCCCGGTGATGCACCAGTAGACCAGCGATACGGGTTCGCGCCGCTGGTAGATCCAGAACCGGGCGGCTACGGCGCCGCGCAGGCCGTACCGGGCCAGGGGCAGTGCCGTGGCGCGCACCTGTGAGGACTGGGTGGAGCTGTCGGCGCAGACCAGGGCGCGGCCAAGTGACCGTAGGCGACGCGCCCCGTTGCTGAGGAGATCATCGGCATCACCGACGAGGTCTGCGCGAAGCTCCTGGACGCCGAGTACGCGAGCCTGGCCTGGCAGGTGGTCGCGAAGCTGGCCCGCAAGCGCCCCTCGCCGCTGCTCGGCGGCCGTCGCGTCACCTGGGCCGCCGCCGTCGTCTACGCCCTGGGGCAGGTCAATTTCCTGTTCGACTCTTCCCGTGAGCTGCACCGTACCGCCGACGAACTGAGCGCCGCCTTCGGGGTCGCCAAGACCACGATGGGCAGCAAGGCCAAACAGGTCCGGGACATGCTGAAGATGAGCTATTTCAATCCGGAGTTCCTGCGCGCGGACGTGATCGCGGAGAACCCCATGGTCTGGTT
>WNGQ01005017.1_pt1 | contig 13028 bp, 9 predicted proteins | sample 5407661 | NCBI WGS metagenome assembly WNGQ01 (sample SAMN13153382, study PRJNA577476) | soil metagenome | isolation source: 60 cm soil or saprolite under Garry oak tree replicate 2 | place: USA:California | collected 2016-06-15
GTCGGTGGCGCGCTGCGCATGAACGCGGGCGCGATGGGCGCTCAAACTTTCGAAAACGTCGTCCGCGTTCGGTATTTGGACTCAGAGGGAAACGGGCACGATAAAGATCGATCTGAACTGGAAGTGCATTACCGGCATTTCCCTTTGCTCGAACAAAACTTTGCCGTTTCGGCCACGTTCCGCGGCTCGCCGGCCGCACGCGAGCAGATCGAGTCGCGTCTCCATGAGTCTCAAGAAAAACGGCGCACCACTCAGCCGATCGCGAAAAGCGCCGGCTGCATTTTCAAAAACCCGGAGAAGTGCCCGGCCGGAAAACTGGTCGATGAACTGGGTCTAAAAAATTCGGCGGTCGGAAAAGCCCGCGTTTCGGACGTTCACGGCAATTTCATCGTGAACGATGGCGGCGCGACCGCGACGGATATGCTCGAGCTGATCGACCGAATCAAACAAGCCGCGCGGACCAAGCGCGGAATCGAATTGGAAACAGAAGTGCAAATTGTGGGAGAACCGGTTTGATGAAATCGACTGCTTTGCCAAAGAAGATTGCGGTGTTGATGGGCGGCCCTGGATCGGAGCGCGACGTATCGCTGGCGACTGGCCGCGGAGTTTCGAAAGCGCTCCGTTCGTTAGGCGCGGATGTCGTCGACGTCGATGTTCGCGACGAGAATTTTCCGTTACCGAAAGATGTCGATCTTGCCTTCATCACCATTCACGGAACGTTCGGCGAAGACGGGCAGTTGCAGAAAATCTTGGAAGACCGCGGCATTCCCTACACTGGTGACGGAGTCGAAGAAAGCCGGACCGCATTCGACAAAATTTTGTCGAAAGAAAAATTTCAGAGGCACAGCGTGGTCACGCCCGAGTGGGAAGTGGTTGAAGTCGGTCAGCGCCCAGAAATTCCGGTGCCGCTGGTGGTGAAGCCGTCGCGTCAGGGTTCCACCGTTGGCGTCGTGATCGTAAAAAATCAGAGCGAGCTCGAGTCGGCGATGAAAGAAGCGGGCAAGTACGATCGCAAATTGTTGGTGGAAAAATTTGTATCTGGCCGCGAATTGACGATAGGTATTCTCGGTGATCAAGCCCTGCCGATTCTTGAAATAATTCCGAAGGGCGGTTTTTACGACTTCAATACCAAGTACCCGTTCCTGAATCCGCAGGCTGGCGCGAGCGCGGAGCATGTTTGTCCGGCGAAGATCGATCCCGGCAAAACGAAAAAGATTCAGGAGCTGGCGCTGCAGGCATTTCGCGCTCTGGGCCTGGTCGTTTACGGACGCGTCGATATAATTCTGTCTGGGACGGGCGATCCGTTCGTGCTCGAAGTGAACACGATTCCGGGAATGACCGAGGCGAGTCTGCTTCCGGAAGCGGCGGCTGCGGCCGGAATCAAGTATGTCAATCTTTGCCAGCGTATTATCGAGTTGTCGCGCGCGAGAAGGGAGCGCGCTCAACAATGAGGCGGCAGCAACGTCCCCGCGCGCGCAATCAGCGTGTCTCCAGCTTCCGCCAACGGCGGCAGCAACATTTGCTCGATGTCAAAGTGCGCTCGCGGAAAGCGGTCCAGTATCGCAATCGCAAATTCCTCGTCCTGTTCTCAAAAATCGCGCTCGTGATTGCGTTGATCGCCGCGATTTATGTCGGCGCTCGCGTCGCAGCGAAACGGTTCTTCATCGACAATCCGGACTACAAGCTCAGCGCGATTGAAGTGCAGACCGACGGAACTTTACAGCGCGAGCAGATTTTGAGCGTGGCCGATTTGCGTGAAAGCGAAAACATTTTCCGGGTGAACCTGGGGCGCGTACAGGCGCGATTGCAGGAGTTGCCGCAGGTCGATGAAGTTGAGATTACCCGAAAGCTTCCGTCCGAAATCGACATCCGAATCGTCGAACGCAAGCCGATCGGCTGGATCACAAGCGAGAAACAAATCGCGGATCCTTTTGCGTCCGACGCTGCTTTTCTGGTGGACGCGCGCGGCGTTTTGATGAAGGAGAAGAAATTGTTGCCGGAATATTTGGGACTGCCGTTGATCCTGGGTTGCGCGAGCGAATCGCTCGCAGCCGGAAAAATCGTCGCATCGCCCGAAACCAAAGCCGCGCTGGAGTTGTTGCGGCTGAGCACGCGCAGCTTCATGCAAACGCGTTTCCAAATTCGCGAGATCGATGTCTCGAAGGGGTACTGTCTGGTCGTGACCGATAAAAATCACAGCCGGGTCACGTTTAGTTTCGATAATCTCGACACCCAACTGCAGCGCCTGGAGCAATTCCTGATTTATTCCGACGACGCTCATCGCGAACTCGCGACCGTGAATCTGCTCGTGCAACGAAACATTCCGGTCACGTTTGCGAAACCCGCGACGGAAGTGATCAACGAAACAATTAAGCCGGAAGAATCGCCGCGGCTGATGAAAGCGATTCCGGTACACGCGGCGCCGAAACCATCGGCCAGAACATCAGCCGCGAAATCGCGTTCAAGTTCATCGCCGACCGAGACGCCCGCCGTGAAACGCGCACTCCCGTTGGAACCTTTCAGGAAAAATTAAAGAACATGGCGAATGGTGATTTGATCGTTGGTTTGGAAATTGGGACGTCGAAGATTTGCGTCGTGGTCGGCGAAACACGTCCGGACGGAACACTGAAGATTCTGGGCGTCGGCCAGGCGCCATCGCGCGGTGTGCGCAAGGGCGAGATTGTCGATTTTGAAACGGTGATGAAATGCGTGCATGAAGCGGTGGTCGACGCCGAACAAAAAAGCGATGTGATGATTCGGAGCGTTTACGTCGCAGTCGCGGGCGGGCACATCCAAAGTTTCAACAATCGCGGCTGCGTCATGCTGCCGGAAGAGCGCGACGAAATCGATGAGCAGGATGTCGAAGATGTAAAAATCAACGCCCGTGAAGTCAGCATTCCGGCGCAGAATGCGTTCCTCCACTCGATCATTCAGCACTATCACGTGGACGGACAGGATTGCGTGCTCAACCCGGTCGGCATGCTGGGGGAAAAACTGGAAGCGGATTTCCACATCATCCACGGCGTTCGGACGCGCGTCCAAAACACGATTCGCTGTGTGAAAGAGTTGCCGCTCGAAGTCGAGGACGTTGTCTTTAGCGCGCTCGCGGCCGCGCAGGTCGTCCTGACGCAGCATCAAAAGAATCTCGGCGCGCTGGTGGTCGATATCGGTGGCGGCACGGCCGATTACATTCTGTACGTCGATGGCGCGGTGAAACAAAGCGGCGCGCTCGCAGTCGGCGGCGATCACATCACAAACGACATCTCGATGGGTTTGCGCATTCCGATGGCGCGCGCCGAAAAACTAAAAACCGAAGAAGGCAGCTGCGTTCTGGGCAATTGCCTGCCCGGCGAAACAATTCTGTTGAAAGACGATTCCGGGTTTGCCGGAAAGGAAATCGAACGCGAGACGCTTAACACCATCATTCATTTGCGTTTGCGCGAGATTTTTGAACTGCTCAAGCGCACAGTCGAGGAAGAACCGTTCATCAATTATGTCGGTGCCGGAATTTTCATTACCGGCGGATGCAGCCTGGTGAACGGGATCGATTATTTGGCTGGGGAAATCTTTGAAATGCCCGCGCACGTAACACATGCCCAAACCATGTCCGGGCTGACATCGGCCGTTGAGAACCCGCAATTTTCCACCGCGATCGGTTTGCTGAAATACGCGCAGGCCGTGCAAGTGGATCGGCCGCGGCGCGGCATTACTCGAATTTTCGGGAGGTTTTTTAGCGGAATGCGATAACAACAGAAAGATCGATATGATCCAGCTCAGCAAGAATTACAGTTTGCCGGAACGGCAAGAGGAACCGATTCCAATCAAGGTCGTAGGAGTCGGCAGCGCCGGATCGAATGCACTCGATCGCGTGTTGCTCGACGGCATGGACAAAGACGATCTCATCGCGGTCAACACCGATGTGCAGTCGCTGGCCAGCTCGGTCGCCGCGCGCAAAGTCCAGCTCGGTCGCTCAAGTACCCACGGGCTCGGCACCGGCGGGGATCCCGAGCTCGGTTATCAAGCCGCGATTGAATCGGCGGACGAAATTCGCCAAGCAATCGCCGACGCGCGGATGATTTTCATTTGTGCCGGTCTCGGCGGCGGCACCGGCTCAGGTGCCGCGCCGATTGTCGCGCAACTGGCTCGCGAAGCCGGTTCTCTCGTCATCGCATTTGCCACGCTGCCGTTCTCATTCGAGGGCAAACGCCGAGCAGCACAGGCGCAAGATGCGCTTTCGCGCCTGAACGACATTGCGAACGCGGTGATCTGCTTCGAGAACGATCGGATGGGCGACATGGTCGCGCCCAAAGCCGGAATTCATCAGGCTTTCGGCGTCGCTGATATGACGATCAGTCAAAGCGTCCGCTCGATTGTGAATTTAATCCAGCGGCCGGGCCTTATTCGCATCGGGTTCGATGATTTATTCGCGGCTTTGCGTAGCCAAAACGGCCGTTGCCTGTTCGGTTTTGGTGAATCTGATACCGATAATCGCGCGCACGATGCGCTCACTCAGGCGCTGAAAAATCCATTGATGGACAAAGGCAGAATGCTCTCCGAATCGGCGCATGTTCTCGTCCAGATCGCCGGCGGACCAGGCATGACCTTGTCCGAAGTTGAAATTCTGATGCGCGAGCTCGGTCGCCACGTTCGCGATCACACTCAAATTGTTTTCGGGACGGCTGTTGACGGGAAAATGGGTAATCGCCTCAGCGTCACGATCATCAGCTCGCTCGCTTCGGAAGATTCGATCGCCACGCAAGCTGCGCGTCCGGCGCCGGAACCGTTTCTCGCGCCGCCGCCGGCGATTTTGGAACAAGTTGAAGAACCACCGCCGAACATCGACACCGTGGCTGAACCCGAAATCGCTGTGCCTGCGCAGCCCGCTCCCAGCGATTTGATTTCATTTGAACAACCGGCGACGGCGGAAGCGCCTCCCCCAGCGCCGGCGCCTTCAATTAAAAAGCCCGCCCCGCGTTTGATTCCACCAAAGAAAAAAGCGGTTGTAGAAAAAGAGGCGAAGGCGCCAAAGGAAAAATGCGTCCAGACGAAGCAGGAAGTTATGCAGTTCGAGCCGGCCACGCGCGGACGTTTCGAGAAAAGCGAACCGACCATCGTCGAAGGCCAGGACTTGGACATTCCGACCTTTCTCCGGAAAAACATTCGCGTGAAGTGACATCGCTTCGGGCGAAGTCATCCCGAACGAATTGAGGGATCTCGCAAAATCATCTCGATCACGCGAGTAGCCCGAAGTGTGATCCATCACCCACCGTGAGATCCCTCAGCGTCTTCGCGCCTCGGGATGACACGCTGGCAGGACTACTTCTTCATCAACTCCAACACGGCGCTGGTCATACCGATGATGCCAACGCGAATGGTTGGCTCCGGCACGGGCGCGAACTTGCTCGAATGCAAGCTGGGCAATTCTTTCCCTTCCTTTTTGAATTGCACGATTTTTTCCGGATCGACGGCTCCGATGTGAAAATCTACGGCCGGAATCGAGTGATCGGGCAAACTGTATTCCGAAAAATCCTCGCCGCCCATGGTTGGATCGACAATCTCGACATTGTCGGCGCCGAGCACATTTTTCCAAACTGCGACGAGTCGCTTGGTTAAATCCGGATTGTTATAGGTCGCGGGCGTGAACTGATTGTTCAACGCATTGACGATTGGCGCCCGGTCGACCGAAACTCCGCCAGCGTTCGCGATTCCTTTTGCAATCTCATCGATCGCCTTGAGCACTCGATCGCGCACGTCGGACTTATAAGTTCGGACGGTCAGCTGCATCTTCACTTCATCCGGGATGATATTGTGTTTGGTGCCGCCATGAATTGATCCAACCGTGACCACGATCGGATCGAGCGGATTGTTTTCGCGGCTCGCGATCGTTTGCCAGGCATTGATCATTTCAGCCGCCAGCACGACCGGATCTTTGGTTTTGTGCGGATATCCGCCGTGGCCGCCGACGCCGCGAACGGTCACGTCGACCGAATCGACATTCGCAGAAGTGTAGCCCGGAGTTATTCCAATGTGCCCGGTTTGCAAATCGGCTTTGTCGTGGAAACCAAGCGCGAAATCGGGTTTTCCAAATCGATTGTAAAGGCCGCCCTTGAGCAAAGAGCGCGCGCCGTTGCCGGTTTCTTCCGCCGGTTGCGCCACGAACATGATCGTTCCCGCCCATTGGTCTTTCAGACGCTGCAACGCCCGCGCCGTTCCGATGAACGCCGACATGTGCGCGTCATGTCCACACATGTGACCCACCGGCACATCCTTGCCCTCGTCATTTTTCGTCACCACGTTGCTCGCATATGGCAGCCCGGTTTCTTCGTGCACGGGCAATGCGTCCATGTCCGTCCGGACCAGCACCGTTGGCCCAGTGCCGTTCTTCATAATGCCGATCACGCCGTAGCTTTTCAGGTTCGGATTATCGTATTTGCCGAAATTTTCTGTCACTTCGCAGCCGGTCGCGCGCAATTCTTTCGCAACGAACGCCGACGTTTTCTCTTCGTGCCAGGAAAGTTCGGGATGACTGTGAAGGTCTTTATAAGTCGCGAGCAACGACGGGAGCTCGCTGACCGCAGTTTTCTCAACCGTCATCTCCTGCGCCAAAGCGAAACGCGAAGCGAAGATCGACAAGATCAGGATCGACAAGGAACGAATGTTCATGGCGCATTTATAACAGCGCGCAGCATTGTAGAGCAACCGCTCCGGTTAAACTTGAACGCGGGATTCGACCCTCACCTCAATCCTCTCCCTGGCCAGGGAGAGGAAGGCGCAAAGCGACAGGTGAGGGTTGTGTCCTGTTTTCGATTCTCGTTTTAAAAACGGCAGGCGATGCGCCTGCCTACAATTTGTCATTCCGCACGAACTCGCGGAATCTCTCGCTGTGGAATTTGAAAAGAACACGATGCTTTTCGGCGCTGATCCGACACCGCGGATCGTTGCGATCGAGCTGGCCGAGACCGGCACAGTCAAAGTGCACCGTCGCGAGAAAGATGGATCGACAACGACCGACGTCGAGCCGTTCCACCCGTTCGTTTGGGCAGACTCGGACGTTGTCGATCTTGGGATCGAAGCGGAAAAGCTCAAAGGCGATTTGAAATTTGGTTGGTTGATCACGGTCGACAGTTGGAAGGAACTGATCGCGCTGCGCAATGGTTTGAAAGACGCCGGACGCGATTTTTTTGCATTCACCGATCCAGTTCAGCATTATCTCACCGCTACCGGCCGCACGCTTTTCAAAGATCTTCCGTTCGAAGAATTGAAACGAATGCAGATCGAAGTCCTGTCCTTTTCCGAAGGCGATAACGATCACATCATGAGCATCGCGCTCTCGGACAACAGCGGTTGGGAAGAACTCATTATTGTCGATCTAAAAAAGACGGAGGAATCGGAAAGAAGCGCGATCAAGCGCGTGACCAGTCTGATCAAGGCACGCGACCCCGATGTGATCGAAGGCCACAATTTGTTTCGGTTCGATCTGCCGTACCTGGTCGCGCGCGCGAAGAAATTGAAAACCAAACTCGATTGGGGACGCGGCGGCGGATTTTTGCGCTCGCGACCGTCCCGGCTGCAAATTGCCGAGAAGACGATCGATTATCCCAAGTTCACAATCGATGGCCGCCATTTCGTGGATACTTTCTTGCTCGCGCAATTTTATGACGTCGGAATGCGCTCGCTGACTGGTTTTGAGCGGACCGACGTCGCGCGACATTTTGGATTGTGCGACGAGGAAATCTCCGCGCTTACCGGAAAGGAGTTAGAACGCGCTTACACCGAAAACAACGAGAAATTCCGCCGACGCGCGCTCTGCGGCGTTCGGGAAACGCGAGCGGTCTCGGAGTTACTCAGTCCGAGCTACTTCATTCAGGCGCAGATCTTTCCCTATAATTATCAGGACGTGATCGTGCGCGGGAACGCGACGCGGATCAACGGTTTGTTTCTCCGCGAATACTTTCGACAGAGACACGGCATTCCCGAGTTGCCGCTGCCGCAAACGTTCGAAGGCGGTTACACCGACATCTTTTTCACCGGCGTCGCGCGCAACGTCTGGCATTGCGACGTCGCCTCGCTTTATCCGTCGATCATGCTCCAGTTTGATTGCTTTCCGCAGAGCGATCGGCTCGAAATCTTCCGACATTTGTTGACCGACCTGCGCACGTTCCGATTAGAAACCAAAGCGGCGATGCGCGCTGAAAAGGAGCCGGCGCGCCAGCATCATCTCCAGGCGCTGCAGAACACCTTTAAGATTCTGATTAACAGCTTCTACGGCTATCTCGGATTTGGGCAGGGGCATTTCGCCGACTTCGACGCTGCCGCGCGCGTCACGCAGATCGGGCGTGATCTCTTGAAGAAGATGATCGATTGGCTGAACGCGCACGGCGCAAAGGTCATTGAAGTCGACACCGACGGAATTTATTTCGTGCCGCCGAACAAGATCGACATCGGCGATTTGCAAAAGGGTTTGGCGAAAGAATTGCCGCCGGGAATCGAAGTCGAATTTGATGAGCAGTTCGCGGCAATGTTCAGCTACAAGGCGAAGAATTACGCGCTTCTGACAAAAGATGGCGACGTGATCATTAAAGGCGGGGCATTGAAGTCGCGCGGGCTCGAAAAGTTCCAGCGCGTGTTTCTGGAAGAGATGATCAAACTCATCATGAAAGGAAAACCGGAGGCGATTGTCGATCTTCAGAATGAGTTCGAGAAAAAAATCCGCAACCGCGAGTGGAAGATCGCCATGTTGATGAAGACAGACACACTTCAGGATTCGCTCGACAAATATCGAGCAAAAATCGCCGGCTCCGCGCGCAACCGTGCCGCCGCTTACGAGCTCGCCCTGGCCAGCGGCCGCGCCTACAAACCGGGCGATCAGGTTAGCTACTATATTAAGAGTACCCCAAAGAAGGTCCCGGCATACGAAGCGGCCAGGCTCGCCACCGACTTCGATCCGCAAAACCGCGATGAGAACGTTGATTACTATGTCGCCAAGCTCGACGACTTGGTGAAAAAGTTTGGTTCAATAATCCCAGCGCCTGAGCAGGAGACTCTAAAGCTCTAAACCAACCTGGCGTCGAGATTGATCTGGGTGCCGGCCAACGCAACCGAAACCGGACAGGTCTTTTTCGTTTGCTCGGCTTGCTCGCGAAATTTTGCTTCGACGATGCCGGGAACTTCAGCCTCGGTTTTCAAATCGATCGTCGCGATCTTCGGTCCGCCGCCGACCATCTCGAGCTTCACGGTCGCGGTCGTGCTGATGCGTTTGGCCGGATGGCCAGCTTTCTCGAGGTTGGCCGAAAGAGCCATTGAATAACATCCAGCCTCGGCCGCGCCGATCAGTTCCTCCGGATTCGTTCCCTTTCCTTCCTCAAATCGCGACGAAAAGGAATACGGGCCCTCAAATGCGCCGCTCCCGAGTTTCATCGTTCCTTTGCCCTGCTTCAGTGTGCCGTCCCAAATAGCCGATCCAGTTCGTGTTGCCATATTTTGTCCTTTAATTATTTGCTGATCTACTTCGCGCGGCCTGAGGGCGGGCGCAAGTCACGCCGCCTCCGGGGCCGCGACGTCGGTTAGGCCTGCGCTTCGGTCTCTCTTGTCTTGCGCATCTGCCAGCATGCGCTGTTTGCGGGCAAGCCAGAGACTGAGTACGCACCACCCAGCAGTGACAGGCACTGCGATCCAACTTATCGCATTGAGGCTCAGCCCAAGTCCGTTGGCTCCGAGCCCACCGTACGACCAGGCGCCTAATTGGTCGCCGACGCGATAACCAAGTGTGTCGGTCACACTCTTCACCTTGTATTTATCTTCGCGCCGCAAAACGGTGAAAAGAATTTCCCGGGACGGCCGCATCAATGCGTAAGCCCCGGCGCGACGTATCACTTGGAAGAGCGCCAACATCGCCAGACTCGGCGCAATGGCCATTGCCGCGAAACCGAGCATGCTTAGAAACGGCAGCGCAGTCAGCGTGAAGGCAACGCCGAACCATTTCAGAAGACGGCCGGTGAAAAAAATCTGGACGAAGACTGTGATCGTGTTCACCCAAATTTCGAGATTCGAGAGGAACACTGTTCGATCTGCGCTAGTCTTGAGCGCTTGACCAGCAAGAGTGGTCTGCTGGAAATAGGCCCATGTAGAGGTGGCAGTATAAAGCATAATCGCCGCGGCCAAGCCGAACAAATAAGGCGAGCGCGCGATGTGCGTGATGCCCGACCAAGCTGTTCCACCGATTGGCTCCTCTCGCGCGGGCACCGATTCGCTCCCGCGGGTAAAATTATTTGGGAAAAATCTCACTAGAAAGCAGACAATCGCAAACATGGTTGCCGAGATTGCGACGAGATTGGCTGGTCCGAGGTCGCGAATGAGATGTTTCGTGATGTACGCGCCGGCGATGGCGCCGAGCGATCCGCCGACAGCGATGAAACCGTAGAGCCGTTTGCCTTGCTCGACCGTGAACAGATCGGTCATGAACGCCCAGAAGATCGCAGTGTTAAATAAATTGAAAACGCTGACCCACACGTAAAACGCACGGCCCGTCCACACCTGCTGCGCAGGCGAACCCGTCCGCATCAGCACGAAAAAAACCGCCAGAACCAAAATAAAGAATGCGTAAGCGAACGGGATAAACTTTCGCCGCTCCAGTCTCGCGACAATGGCAGCGAAAATTGCGTTTGCCATAAGCATCACGACCAGTGTGGCCGTGAACATCCACGGCAACGTTTCAAGTCTGTTGCTGGCGGCAATGCTGTCGCGAATGGGTTTCACAATGTAATACGCGGTAAGGATGATGAAATGGAAGGCGAAGCCGAGCCAAAGCGCGCGGAGTTCGTTCAGCTTTACGTCGACCGCTTTTTCGAACAGACGGTTCAAGAACGTTTTTCTTTCTTCCATGCAGCTAGGACCTCCACTTCGCGTTCAGGTGTGAGGCCGGCGCGCAACTTCGATTGTCGATCTTGCGGGAGCGATTTAAACCAGACGAGCGTGTCACGCGTCGTGTCGGACAGCGGACGAAACGTCAAACCTTTGCTCAGCCCGCGACTGATGCTCGCTCTGGCGAGGCCGCTCTCTTTTCCAGTCCACACCGGCATATCCGACCACGCCTCGACTTTTTGCTGCGTAAGAAATTCCTCGCTCACCCAGATGAGGTTCGCATTCGATTTCCCTACGTCTTTAATTCCATCGAGCATTGCGCCGATGCCGAGCGGCTTCGCCGGGCCGGTTGCGTTATAAATTCCGGTCTCATGGTTTTCACCCATTCGAATCGTCCACTCAGCCAGATCGCGAGCGTCGATGAACTGGACCGGATCATTCGGATTTCCCGGGGCAAGCACTTCGCCGCCTCGATCGATTCGGACCGGCCAATAGGTAAAGCGATCGGTCTCATCGCGTGGACCGACAATCAGGCCCGGACGAATAATCAGCGCCTTTCCGGGAAACCATTTCTCGGCCTCTTTTTCCGAAAGCGCCTTCAGTGGTCCGTAGGTTTTGTAACCGGACGCCTTCACCGCTTCGAGTGTCTCCTTGTACGGATCCGGGCCTTCGTATTTCTCGACCGGCGCCGACTCATCGACGCCTTGCTTCACCTCGCCATAAACAGAAATCGTAGAAATAAAAATGTAGCGATCGACGTTCCCCTTGAGAAGTTGCGCAGCGTCGCGCACCCAGGCCGGTAACGTCGTCGGGTTGTCGATCACGACGTCCCATTGTCGATTTTTCAACGCGTCGAGCGTGCCGTTACGGTCGCCAACCAGCTGTTCCACTTCCGGCGGCAGCTCGCCGGGATGGGTTTTCCCCCGATTAAACGTGGTCACCTTATGTCCGCGGCTCAACGCATAGCGGACTTGATGGGGGCCGGTAAAACCAGTGCCGCCAAGAATCAAGATGCGCGAAGGCTTCGCAGTTTTTTCTGCGAACAATGATGTCGATCTCGCGCTCACGGCAAGTGCGCTGGCCGCCGAAACCGTAATAAAGTGGCGGCGGGTCGAATTCACGGGCCAACCTTCTTGTCATTCTGAGCCAAGTCGAGGAATCTCTTACTGTTTCATTCAGTTTCGGAAATATTAAGAGATGTCTCGACTCCGCTCGACATGACAAAAGTAACACGACGCAAGGCCGCTAAATTAATCGGCGCGAGTTCTGGCGCACTGCTTTTCCCGATGAGTGCATCGCGCTTGTTCGGCGCAACCGAATCATTATCGATGCTGACACGCGCAATTCCATCTTCCAGCGAACAGTTGCCGGTTATCGGGCTTGGCACCTGGAACACGTTCGATGTTGACTTACGAACGGCCGACCAGCGGCAAGCTGCGCAACTCGCCGAGGTGCTGCGTCGATTCAGCGACCTTGGCGGACGGCTGATCGATTCCTCGCCCATGTACGGGCGAGCGGAGGAAGTAATTGGTGAATTGACAACAAAGCTCGGCCTTCAACCACAGCTCTTCCTTGCGACAAAGGTTTGGACACGTGGTAAGGAAGCGGGCGCTAAATCGATGGAGCGTTCGCTCGCGCTCATGCACACCAAGCGGCTTGATCTGATGCAGGTGCATAATCTGGTCGATGTCGACACGCAATTGGCGATAATGCGCGATTGGAAGGGACTAGGCCGGTTTCGCTACATCGGAATCACTCATTACAACGCAAGTGCATTCAGCGAAGTCGAAAAGGTTTTGCGCAGCGAAGAACTGGATTTTCTCCAGATCAATTATTCGATCATGGAACGCAAAGCCGAAGAACGGATTCTTCCGCTCGCGCAAGATCAGCGGGTTGGCGTTATCATCAACCGGCCGTTCGGCGGCGGCGATTTGTTTTCGCACGTACGTGCGAAACCGCTGCCCGATTGGGCGTCTGAATTCGATTGCTCGTCGTGGGCGCAGTTTTTTCTAAAGTGGATTGTCGCTCAGCCGGGGGTGACCTGCGCGATTCCGGCCACGAACAATCCTCGTCATTTGGAGGATAACATGCAGGCTGGAGCGGGGCGCTTACCAGACGCCCGAATGCGCCAGCGCATGATAGAGTTCGTCTCTGGCGTCTAGCTTGGA
>WNGQ01005018.1_pt1 | contig 13028 bp, 18 predicted proteins | sample 5407661 | NCBI WGS metagenome assembly WNGQ01 (sample SAMN13153382, study PRJNA577476) | soil metagenome | isolation source: 60 cm soil or saprolite under Garry oak tree replicate 2 | place: USA:California | collected 2016-06-15
CGGTCGCGAGAAGCGGAAGGCTGTGGCTGACGGCCGCCGGCATCAGGATCCGCGCCACGTCCAGTGTGTCGAGGATGTCCGACTCGGCGTCCCACAGCCCCGATGCAGTCAGGAACTCCATGTCGAGGCGCGCCCCGTGGCCGACTGGCTGGCGTCCGCCGATGAAATTGATCAGCTCGCGCACCGCGGACTCGGCGGTGGCCGCGCCTTTGAGGTCGGCCTGAGTGATCCCGGTCAGCCGGGCGACCGCGTCCGGCAGCGGGCGCTGGGGGTCGACAAGTCGCTCCAGGGTGGCCAGCGTACGGTCGGGGGTGAACGCCACTGCGCCCACCTCGATGACCCGATCGCGGGCCGGATCGAGACCTGTGGTCTCGAGGTCAAGGGCTACGTACTCCGGCACCGGTGGGGATTCTACTGTTGCCTGTAGCCGTCGATTAAGGCCCTCTTAACGAGGGGCGGCCCCAGCGCTGATTGGTATATTTGCGCGCGTGGTAACGGGTGCGATCGAAGCCCCGCGGCGCCTCGAGGACCTTCATGTCCGCCGAGACCTGGTCGCGAGCCTCCTCCTGCGCACCCTTGCTTTTGCCGATCAGCTGAGCGGCGCCGTGATCGAATCGAGGCTTGGGCTTCCGTTCGAGACACTGCAGCCGATCATCGAAGAGTTCCAGAAGGCCCAGCTCATGGACACGATGGGCTTCTCCAACGAGCCAGGTCTCGAAGGTCGCCCGATCCCGGTGCGCATGAGCTACACGGTTTCGTCCGCTGGCAGGCAGCGCGCGGCCGAGATGTCATCGGTCCAAACGCGATACCTCGGACCGTGCCCCATCAACTTCGACGACTACCTCACGCTCATCCGCTCGCAGGTCACCGGCAAGGCCAACGTCACCGACGCTGCGCTGAAGAAGGCGCTGGGCCAGCTCGAGCTCGAGCAGCACGTCATCGACCAGATCGGCGGCGCGATGGTGTCGCGAGCCTCGCTGTTCATCTTCGGGGCCCCCGGCAACGGCAAGAGCACCATCACCGAGCGCATGGCGCTGCTGATGGGCGCGCCGATCGAGATCCCGCACGCGGTCGCGATCGGCGACGAGATCGTCCGGGTCATCGACCCCGTCTATCACAAGATCTCCGAGGGCGAGCAGCCCATCGACCGCCGCTTGGTCAAGGTCGAGCGGCCGGTCGTGGTGGCCGGTGGTGAGCTGAAGCTGGAGCAGCTCGACCTCACGTACGACACCGCCAATCGCTACTACGAAGCGCCGATGCAGTGGAAGGCCAATGCCGGCGTGTTCGTGATCGACGACTTCGGACGCCAGGAAGTGCCGCCGATGCGGCTCCTCAACCGCTTCATCGTCCCGATGGAGAAGAAGGTCGACTACCTCGACCTCTCGGCGTCGGGCCGCAAGATCGAGCTTCCCTTCCTTTGCCAGGTGGTCTTCTCGACCAACCTCTCGCCCACCGAGCTCGTGGATGAAGCGTTCCTGCGCCGCATGGCGTACAAGATCGGCGTCGGCAACCCGTCGCCGGAGGCTTTCGGCCGGATCCTGAGGTACGAGTGCGAGCGCCAGGGCGTCTCGTTCGACCCGAATGCGGTCACCTACCTGCTGCACACGCTCTACGGCAAGAAGCCGCTTCGAGGCTCGCACCCGCGGTCGCTCGTCGCGCGACTCGTGGACCTGGCCAACTACCGACAGGAATCGCCGCGGCTGACACCGCAAACGCTGAAGGAGGCCTTCGACGCCTGCTTCAACCCGGCCCTCGGCTCGGTCACTGAAGATGACTGGGCCCGGCCGCAAGTCACATAAAGCCCGGCCAACCCCGCCGCGTTAGACCGGAGTACTGACTCCCTCCAGCCGTTTGCGCTGACTTTCCAGGTCGCTGAACTCTCCGCGCATTTCCGGCGGCAGCAGCTCCGCGATGTGCAGCATGATCGCGTCGGACGCGTCCTGATGGCCGACCTTCGTGCCGTCGGGCTTCCTGGCCGCGACCCGAAACGGCCTGCCGAACGTCACTGACACAGGCCCCCGTCGCGGCAGCCACGCGCCCTTGGGCATCGCCTCCCTGGTGCCGACCAACGCCACCGGCACAACCGCGCTTCCCGACTTCTGCGCGATGAACCCCGCTCCGGGCTCAGGCTTCTCGAGCGTGCCCGACGGAGTGCGCGTGCCCTCCGGAAAGATGATCAGCGCGTGGCCGTCGCGCAGCAGGTCGAGCGAGCGCTTCAACGCTGTCCTGTCGGCCGTGTGCCGCACCACCGGAAACGCGTGGTACCACCTGAAAATGGGCGCAGCCGTCGTTTGGAAGTACTCCGACTTCGCCATCGTCCACGCATCGAGGCGCGGGGTGAAGCCCGGCACCATCGGCGGATCAAGTGTGCCCGCGTGATTCGCGCACACCAGAAGAGCGCCTGTGGCTGGAACATTCTCTCGCCCTTTCACGGTAAACAGGCCGCCGACCAGAAACGACCGTGTGAGAAAACGCATCAGCCACGTCATGAAGCGGTAGATCACTCGCCGCCCACCGTGTTCTCGATCTCGGTGACGATCGCGTCGACGACGTCGTCGAGCGACAGGTCGTCGGTGCTGATCACGACCGCGTCCTCAGCGGGTCTCAGCGGCGCAATCGCCCGCTCGGAGTCGACGCGATCGCGGAGCTCGACCTCCTTGCGCATCGACTCCTCGTCGACCGCCTCTCCACGCCGCTCGTACTGAGCCGCGCGGCGCCGCACCTTCTCGGCCAGGCTCGCCGTGAGGAAGAACTTGTGGTCGGCGTTCGGAAACACGACAGTGCCGATGTCGCGGCCCGCCATGACGACGCCGTGCTCGCCCATCTGTCTCTGCTGCGCGACCAGAGCCTCGCGCACGCCCGGCGTCGCTGAGATCACAGGAAGAGCGTCGGCGAAGTCGGTGTCGTAGATACCCTCCGTGAGCTCCTTGCCGCCGGCCCACACGCGCTCGCCGTCGATCTTGATCAGGGTGCTGTGCGCGAGGGCGGTTGTTGCTTCCGAATCGTGTGCGTCGATCCCGCGCTCCGCGGCGAGGCGCGTGATGGCGCGATACATCAGGCCGCTGTCGATGAACGGAAGGCCGAGCGCGTCGGCCACGCGCTTTCCCACCGCCGACTTGCCCGAGGCGACGCCGCCGTCGATGGTGACGATCATTGAATGCCCGCCGCCCTGCGCAGCGCCGCGACCTCGCCTTCGCGAAGCACACGCCAGTTTCCTGGCTTGAGGCGGCCGAGACGAAGCGGCCCGAAGGCGGTGCGGTTGAGCGCGTGCACCCGATGGCCGACCGCCAGCAGCATGCGCCTCACCTGGCGGTGCCGGCCCTCGCGAATGACCACGCGCACCTCGGCGGCCGGTCCCGGAAGCACGCGCAGCACGTCGACCTCCGCCGGGGCGGTGACGCCGTCGTCCAACTCCACGCCGGAGCGCAGCCGCGCAATGTCGCTGCGGCTCGGGCTTCCGCCAACCATCGCGACGTACTCCTTGTCGACCTTGTAGCGAGGATGCGTCAGGCGGTAGGCGACCTCACCGTCGTCGGTGAGCAGCAGCAGCCCCGTCGAGTCCGCGTCGAGCCGCCCGACAGGAAACACGCGATGGCCCGACGCGCCGTCGCCCAGCACGTCGAGAACACTGGTGCGACCGGCTTCGTCCTTCGCGGTGGTGATCACGCCCAGCGGCTTGTTGAGCATCACGTAGCGGTACTCAGTCGCGGGTTTGACGGTCCGGCCGTCCACGGTGACGCGGTCGCGGGCGGGGTCCACCATCACGCCGTCGGGCGGCGGTACGCGGCCGTTGACCCGTACGGATCCGGAGGCGATCAACTTGTCAGCGCCACGCCGGCTCGTAACGCCGGAGCGCGCGAGGTATGCGTTGAGCCTCGTTTCGCTCACGCACCGCTGCCCGGGGCGGGCAGGTGGTCGAGCGACTCGAGACCCAGCACCTGCAGGAATCTCATCGTCGTGCCGTAGAGCTTCGGCTGGCCCGGGCCGCTTCCGCGGCCGACCTCGGCGATCAGGTCGCGCAGCTCGAGGTTCGTGAGCACGCTCTCGCAGTTGACTCCGCGGACCTCCTCGATGCGCGAGCGCAAAACGGGCTGGTTGTAGGCGACTATGGCGAGGGTTTCGTAGGCCGCGGGCGAGAGCTTGCCGGACACCTCTGGGCGCAGCGCGCGGCGCACGGCGGCCGCGTGCTCGGGCCGCGTGGCGAGGTGCAGCTCGTCGTGGTGGCGCATGAGCATCACGCCCCGGCCGTCGAGCACCGAACGCAGATCGTCCAATGCGTGCTCGACCTCATCACGCCCCGAGTCGGTCGCCTGCTGCAGCTCGCGCACCTTGAGCGGGCGGTTGGAGCTGAAGAGGATCGCCTCCACCTGCGCGGAAAGGTCGCTCATGCAGCCCGAGCCTCGATGTGAATCGGACCGAATCGCTCCTTCTGCCGCACGGTGATCGCCGAGCGCCGAACGAGCTCGAGCACGGCGACGAACGTCACCACCGCCTCGAGCCGGTCCTCAGATTCGAGGATGAGCGCGAGCAGCTCGATCGGTCCCTTGCGCAGGCGTTTCGTGATGACGTCCAGCTTCTCCTCTAGCGTCCATGTGCGCCCGGTGATGACGACCGGTCGCGGCGGGATGCGCGCGAGCACGCTGTTGAACGCCGCCACGAGCACGTCGACGTCGAGCGGCTCCTCCTGGCCGCCCGCCTCCACCGGCCGCGCCGCGGGCGGGAATGCGAACACCTCCTGCTCGGCTCGCGTCATCAGGTCCTGCGCCATCGCCTTGTACGCGCGGTACTCCTCGAGACGCTGCCGCACGTCTTCCTCCCATCCGAGCAGCTCGGTTTCCTCATCGGTGGGCTGCTCGCCGGGCAGTAGGCGGATGGACTTGAGCAGCAGCAGGCGCGCAGCCATCCAGAGGAACTCCGCCATCTCTGTCGGGTCCTGCACCTCGCGCTGCGCGATCTCGGCGAGATAGGCATCGGTGATGCGGGCGAGCGACACCTGGAAGATGTCGACTTCCTCGCGTTCGGCCAAAGCGAGTAAAAGCTCCAGCGGTCCTTCGAAGACTGGACTGCTGATGCGAGGCCCGGAGGGCAGACCCGTCGCCGGATCTTCGGCGCCCATGCGGCCCATCTTCGGGCTCAGCTCCTGTGCTGCTCGCTCACGCATCGCCTCTCTGATGCGCTCGCTCCGCTGCTCGTCGCTTCGCCCGAATCTGGACCACCTGGATCGCCGAATCTCTCGGCGACGGTCTGCCGCCGGGCCTCTCGCCCTGGGCGTGGGCCAGCGATCGGCGGTTCCATTCGGTCGGTAAGCCTACCTCAGGTCGACGGCGAAGCTATTTCATCGGGACGAGCGGCCGACCCCACCCAAGCTTGTCGCCCAACCGGCGGTAGAAGTCCTCGGGCGGACCGAAGCGGATCACCTTGAGACGTCGCGGATGCGGGCTGCACCGCAGCGTGTCTCCGGTGGCAACCGCGCGGCCGCGACGTCCGCCGTCGACGCGCATCTCGGCCGGGCCGCGCACGATCGACAGGACGATGTCCTGCTGCGGCGAGAAGACGATCGGGCGCACCGTCAGAGCGAACGGGTTCATCGGCACGAGAAGCAGGTCGCGCAGCGTCGGCTCGAGGATGGGCCCGCCGGTGGCCAGCGCGTACGCGGTCGAACCGGTAGCGGTGGCGACGATGACGCCGTCGGCGTCGATCACACCCACGCCCTGCCCTCCGACCTCGATCTGCACGCGCAGCATGCGGGCGTCCTCGGCGCGGTCGACGACAACCTCGTTGAGTCCCATGCTGCGTGCCACTCGACGCGACCCTCGGAGCAGCTCGACCTGGAGGATCGTGCGCTCCTCGATTCGGTGCTTGCCCTCGATGAATCCGGTCACGCCGGTCTCGAGCTGGTCCTCTTCGAGCTCCGTGAGGAAGCCGAGCCGGCCGAGGTTGACGCCGAGCAGCGGGATTCCCCGCGGCCCCGCCAGGCGCGCCCCGGCAAGGAACGTGCCGTCGCCGCCGAGCGTTATGAGAAGGTCGGTCTTCGTGAGCCGCGACGCGATGGCGGTCTCGGGCTGGTCCCGTCTTGCGTGCCAGCATTCGACGCCGTGTTGGGCAAAGATCTGCTCGGCCCGCTGCAGGATCGTGTCGGGAGCGCCCGGGCCGGAGACGATGCAGGCGATCATCGGGCCGGTCCCGCAATGTGAATGAAGATCTCGCGGTTTCCGTCGGCGCCGGCGAGCTCTGACGGCGCCTCGCCAAGTACGCGCAACGAGTTGGCCGCGCACCAATCGCGGAATCGCCGCAGCGCGCCCTCGACAGCGTCGGGGTCGCGCACGATCCCTCCCTTTCCCACCTGCGGGCGCTCGACCTGAAACTGCGGCTTGAACAGGGCCACCACCTCGGCGCTCGGAGCTGCAGCCATGATCGCCGGCAGCACTTTCTCCAGGCCGATGAACGACACGTCGATCACGACGAGGCTGACGGGCTCGGGGAATGACTCGAGATTGCGCGCGTTGACCCGCTCGATCACGACCACGCGCGGATCCTGGCGCAGGCGCCAGCGCAGCAGCCCACGCCCCACATCGATCGCATATACGCGCGCGGCTCCGCGCCGCAGGAGCACGTCGGTGAATCCTCCCGTTGAGGCGCCGATGTCAGCGCAGACGCGGTCCGCGACCTGGACGCCAAACCGGTCGAGCGCCGGCCCGAGCTTGAGCGCACCGCGGCTCGCGTATTCCTGGTCGGCGTCGACCGCGATGGGCGTGCCCTCGGCGACCGCACGATCGGGCTTGCGCACCGTCTCGCCGTCGACCTTGACCCTGCCCGCGAGGATGAGCGCCTGAGCGCGCTCTCGCGACGGCGCCAGACCCGCCTTCGTCACCAGCGCGTCCAAGCGCGGCACTAGAGGATCAGCCCGACAGCGACGCCGAGCACTGCGCCGACCAGCACCTCGAACGGCGTGTGCCCGAGCAGCTCGCGAAGCTCCAGCTCCTGCATGCCGCGCATGTGCACCAGGTCCTGGACGAGCCGGTTCAGCACCGCCGCCTGGCGGCCGGCCGCGCGGCGCACCCCGGCGGCGTCGTACATCACCACGAACGAGAAGATAAGCGCGATCGCAAACGAAGGGCTCGTGAGGCCCCCGTGGTGGCCGATCGCTGTGGTAAGGCCCATGACGATCGCGCTGTGGCTGCTTGGCATGCCGCCCGGGTCCGCGAGCACGCGCAGGTTCAGCCGGCGCTGCCGGATCGAGCTCAGAGCCACCTTGGCCACCTGGGCGATCGCCCAGGCAACGACCGGCGGCAAAAGAAAGGTCACGGCTGCAATTGTCGGCTGAGGTCCTCGACTCGGGTCCTCAGAGCCTTCAGCTCCTCCTCCGCCTGGTCCAGCAGCTCCAGCGCAAGCGCGTGGGCGCTGACGAGCTCTTCCAGCGGCGCGTTCGGGTCCGAAAGGCGGGCGATCGCCCGCTCCAGGCGGTCCAGAACGTCGGCCGGTTCGGCGCTCACGCGATGGCGGAGGCGACGCGGCCGAGGATGCCGTTCACGAACCGTCCGGCGTCGTCGCCGGAGAAGGTCTTGGCCAGCTCGATCGACTCGTTGATCGCGGCCTTTGGCGGCACGTGTTTGTCGATCGTCAGCTCGTAGACGGCGATGCGCAGGATCGTGCGATCCACCTTGGCCATCTGCTCGACCTTCCAGTGCTCGGACGCTTCGCGCAGCACGGCGTCGAGCTCTTCGCGGTTGGCGAGCACGCCCCGCACCAGGTCGCTCGCGAACGCCGCGACCTCGGGCGTGGCCGCGCCCTCGGCCGCGTGGTACTGCAGCACCTCGTCGGGATCGTCGGTCGACGTCTCGAGCTGGAACAGGACCCGCAGCGCCAGCTCGCGCGCCTGGTGCCTCTTGCCGGAGTGGCTTCGGTGTGGTTTGGAGGCGCGGCCGGGAGAGCGCGTCGGCGGATCTTCGGCGCCCATGCGGCCCACTACCCCCCGCGCTGCGCGCGGGGGCCCCAGAGGTTCCGCTGCTCGCTCACGCAGTTGTCCAATGCGCTCGCTCCGCTGCTCAGAGCCACCTCTGGGGTCCCCGCGACGCAGTCGCGGGAGGGGCCACTGGATCGCCGAATCTCTCGCCGAGGGCTTCCCGCCGCGCCTCCGCCCTAGTTGGCAAACGCCACGCTGGAGACGAAGACGTTCACCTCGCCGATCTCGAGACCAAGCATCCGCTCCGTCGCCTCGACCACGTTGCTCTGGACCGCGCTGGCGACGGGCGCGAACTGGGACTCCGAGTCGACCGAGATGAAGACCTCCAGGTGGATCGAGCGGTCGGCCTCGACCTGCACGCGCACGCCGCGGTGCGCCGTCTGCCGCCTGACCCAGTCTCCGAAATGGCGAGCCGCTGCCTCGTCCATGCCCGCTACGCCTTCGACCTCGCAGGCGGCCATCGCCGCGATGCTGGCGATCACCTCGTTGGCAACACGTACGGCTCCGAGAGTGGCGGTCTCTCCCATCCGGCCACCATACGCCGCTGGGCCATGGCGCGACTAGTGGGCGCCTACAAAAATCAGGCGCGCTCTATGTAGGTCCGAGTTCGTGTGTCGACCCGGACGACATCGCCCGTCTGGAGGAACAGTGGCACTTGAATGGTCGCCCCGGTCTCGAGCTTCGCGAGCTTGGTCGCGCCGGACACGGTGTCGCCGCGAAAGCCTGGATCCGTCGCGACCACCTTGAGCTCGACGTTGATCGGAAGCCCCACGCCGATGAGCCGGTCGTCGTGGCGCTGCAGGAACACCTCGCTGCCCTCCTTCAGGAACGGCAAAACGTCCTCGAGCATGTCCTCGTCCACGGCCACCTGGTCGTACGTCCGCGAGTCCATGAAGTAATGGTGGCTGCCGTCGGTGTACAGGTAGGTCGCCTCGGTGCTGTCGATGCGGACCGTCTTGAACTTGTCTCCGCTGCGAAAGCTCTGCTCGAAGATCGAGCCCGTCATCACGTTGCGCAGCTTGGCCTTGATCACGGCGCCGGCGCGCGCCAGCTTGATGTGCTCGACCGTGACGATGGACAGGAGCTGACCGTCCATCTCGAACATCGTCCCCGCGCGAAAGTCGTTAGTGCTTACCACCCTGTTCCGTCAGGTACTCCAGCGCCAGCTTGTAGCCGTCGAATCCCAGTCCGGTGATGACGCCACGAGCCGCGCGTGCCGTCACGCTTTTGGATCGAAACTTCTCGCGCGCGTGGATGTTCGAGAGGTGAACCTCCACCACCGGGAGCGCGAGCGCCTGCAGGCAATCGTACAGGGCAAGCGAGTAGTGAGAGAACGCGCCCGGGTTGATGATCACACCCGCCGAACCAGGCGCTTCCTTCTGCAGGAAGTCGATGATCTCACCCTCGCTGTTGCTCTGGAAAAGCGACACCTGCACGTGCAGCTCGGCGGCGCGTGCCCGCAACATGTCGTTCAGGTCTGCGAGCGACTGCTTGCCGTAGATCTCAGGCTCTCGCTTGCCCAGCAGGTTCAAGTTGGGGCCGTTGACGACCACGATCTTGCTCACGCGATCGCCCTTCGCACGACCCGCCGCACGAGCCGCGCGGGCACGTCCTGACCGATGACCGCGTGGCCGATGCGGCGGGGCAGCACCCACGCCACCCGACCGCGCCTGGCTTTCTTGTCGGTCGGAATGGCGGCCATCATCCTGTCCAGCGACACGCGTGGATGCTCGTCACGAAGACCGTAGGTCGCGAGCAGCTCATCCTGCGCGGCGACCAGCCGCTCGGAGCACAGGCCGAGGTCGAGCGCCATGTTGGCGGCGACCCTCATGCCGAACGCCACGGCGCGCCCATGCGAGATGCGGAAGCGGCTGGCGGCTTCGAGGGCGTGCGCGGCCGTGTGGCCGTAGTTGAGGATCGCGCGCGGCCCGCGATCACGCTCGTCGCGTGCCACCACCAGCGCCTTGGCGGTCGCGCAGCGTTCGATCACGTCCTCGAGCGCGTCCTGATCGCCCGCGATGAGTAGCGCGCTCTCGCGGTGGAGGAGGTCGAACAGTCCGCGGTCCATGGCGACGGCGTACTTTACAACCTCGGCAAAGGCCTCCCTGTACCGGCCGCGGGGCAGCGTGTCGAGGCACGCGAGGTCGGAGATGACCGCCGAGGGCTGCCAGAACGTGCCGATGGCGTTCTTCATGCGCACGCCGTTCACGCCGGTCTTGCCGCCGATGCTGGAGTCGACCATCGCGAGCAAGGTGGTGGGCACCTCGACGTACCGGATGCCGCGCAGCCAGGTCGAGGCGGCCATGCCTGCGAGGTCGCCTACGGTGCCGCCGCCTACCGCCACGATGCAGCCTCCGCGGTCGATCTGTTGGCGCTCCAGAAACGCGAGCAGGCCGGCGAGCCCAGCGAGCGACTTCGATCTCTCGCCACCCGGCACGACATAGATCGCGTTCTTGACCCGCGCCGCCTTCAAGTGCTTCGCCACCGCGTGCGCGATCGGCCGCACGCTGGTGTCCGCGATCACCACCGCGGCGGTCGGCTCGAGCCGCGCCATCGTTCGGCGCAGCTCCTTCAGCACCCCGCGACCGATGTGCACGGGGTACGTGCCGCCGGGCGTGTCGACGATCAGCCGGGCCAAAGCGCCAACAGGTCCGTGGCCACCTCATCGGGCGAGCGGTCGGCGTCGACCCGGTACGCCGCCTCCTCATAGCGCGGGCGGCGCCGCTCGAACAGGTCGGCCACCTCCCGGCGCAGGCGGCCGGCGACGAGTGGTCGATTCTCGCTTCGGCCGATGCGCTCCCAGATGGTCTCGAAGGAAAGCTCCAGGTACACGGACATCGAACGCTGCTGGATGAGCTGCCAGTTGGCGTCGTCCATCACGGTGCCGCCGCCCAGCGCGGCGACCGCGCCGCTCTGCAGCGCGTCAGGCAGGAGCCGCGACTCCAGGCTGCGAAAGGCGGCCTCGCCGCGCCTGGCGAAGACTTCGGGGATGCTCATCGCGGCTTCGTTCTCGATCATGAAATCGAGGTCGCGGAAAGGCACTCGCGCGCGGTAAGCCACAAGCGCCCCGACCACGCTCTTGCCCGAGCCCATGAAGCCGATGAGCGCAAGGCTCTTCTTGGGCGCCCGAAATATGGGTTCAGACGCCTGACTGGCCGGTCGGGCTGCCGGGAACGACACCGCGCCGGCGCTCCGACTGCACAAACACGTGGTCACGAAACACGCCCGGCCTGGGCAGGTGCTCGAGCACCTCGGCACCCTGCGCGCCCGCGGCATCGACCTCGACGCGTCCATAGCCAAGGACCCGCCCCAGCAGCGACTGCCGCGTCGTGCAGTCCTGTATACGGTCGATCGGGATGATCTTCTCCGACCGCGAGAACACGCCGCTCTCGAGCTTGATGCGCTGGTCGGTCAGCGTGTAGACGATCGACTGCCATCGGATCCACACGACGATGAGCCACAGCAGTGCGATCGCGACGATCGCCAGCGTCAGCGGAAGCCGGATGTTGGTCGCGCTGGTGGAGCCGAGGACGATGTCCGCCACCACCACCAGCAGGAGGAGCGCGATCGGGATCAGGAGCGACTTGGCGACGAAGATCCAGTGCTGGTGGAGCTTGAGGATGAGGTTCTCGCCGGGAAGCAGCTGGCCCGCCATCGGCGCCTAGGGTAACGGAAGGAAGTAGAGACCGAGCAGCGCTCCCGCGGCGAGGTACGGGCCGTAGGCGATGTTGCCCTTCATCGACCGGTGCCAGACGATGAATGCGATGGCGCCGATGCCGGCGAAGAGGACGCCGTAAAACAGCGCGCTGAAGATCATCGGCACGCCGAGCAGCAGTCCCATGAAGATCGCGAGCTTCACGTCGCCGAAACCGAGCGCCTCTTGCTTCATCAGCGCCGAGCCGCCCGCCGCGAGCAGGAAGAACAGCAGGCCGGCGCCGAACCCTGTCGCGAGGCCGGCCCACCACGGATGACCGAACAGGCTCACGATCGCGGCGACCGCCATCGCCGGGAACATCACCCGGTCGAGGATCAGGTGGTGCTCGAAGTCGAAGAAGATCACCTGGACGAGTACGAGCACGAAGATGCTGCGCAGCGCGAGCAGGCTCGGTGAGCCGGCCAACGCGTAACCGAACACGGCGAAAAGGGCGGCGGAAACGATCGGCGGGCCGTAAACCTGCCAGCGCTTGAAGCCGGGCTCCAGGCCCTCGAGGCGGGCGAGCTTGACGGATCCCCAGCGCATCACCCACCCGGCCAGGGCCCCGACCACGGCCCAGGCGATCGCGACGGCGAGCGGGTTCATGGTGTGAGAGCTTCGCGCATCGCGTCGACAGGGGCCCGCTGCCCGGTCCAGATCTCGAACGATCGCGCCCCCTGGGCGACGAGCACGCCCCAGCCGTCGGCGGTGCGCAGGCCGAGCGAGCGTGCCTTCCGGACGAGCGGCGTGCCGCCTGCTACGTAGACCAGGTCGATCACGGCGCCTTCCTTGGGCAACGCGTTCGGGCGCAGCGGCATCTCCTCACGACGCCCGAGCGGTGTCGCGTTCAACAGCAGGTCTGCGGCTCGGGCAGCTGACTCCCAGCCATGGTCGAACCACGCCGCCACGTGTCCGGGCAGCTCGCCCGCTTTGTCGGGGTGGCGCGCGATGAACGTCATGTGGGCACCCTCGAGCGCGACGCCCGCCGCCCTCGCAGAACCACCGACGCCAAGCAACACGACCTTTGCGCCGCGCGGGTCGGTCAGGCCGACCTCCTCGAGCGCTGACCGAATGCCGGCCACGTCGGTGTTCGACCCGACCAGGTGCTGGCCGTCGCGGCTGATCGTGTTGACCGCATGCGCGCGGAGGGCGTCCGCGTCGAGTCGATCGAGGTGCTCCATAACAGTCAGCTTGTAAGGAATCGTGACGTTTGCCCCGGCCGCATCTGGCGCGCGCAGCTTCTTGATCGCATCGGTCAGGCCCTCGGGCGGAACGTCAAGAAGGTCGTACGTCCAGTCCAGGCCGGCGGCACGGAACGCCGCGGACTGCATCGCCGGGCTGCGTGAGTAGGAGATTCCGTGGCCGAGAAGG
>WNGQ01005019.1_pt1 | contig 13027 bp, 9 predicted proteins | sample 5407661 | NCBI WGS metagenome assembly WNGQ01 (sample SAMN13153382, study PRJNA577476) | soil metagenome | isolation source: 60 cm soil or saprolite under Garry oak tree replicate 2 | place: USA:California | collected 2016-06-15
CGACCCGTCGGGCATGAGCGACCCGTCGGGCATGAGCGACCCGTCGGGCATGAGCGACCCGTCGGGCATGAGCGACCCGTCGGGCTGGGGCAATGCGTCCTGGAGCAAGGCGTCGGGGACCAGTTCGGCCGGCCTGGCGTCGTGATGGTTCACACTCTGTTCCTTCCCGGTGTCGGCCGATGCGGAACCCTGGCCAGTTCCCGTCCGCTCGCAGGTAGTCTACACTACACGACTAGTTCCGACCATAGCCGTCGAGCCCTCAGTCGCCCATCCCCGCTCCGCCCGCGGCGCCCGCGGCGCCCGCGGCGCCCGCGGCGCGGGCGGCGACCACCGGCCCGACGCCGGGTAGGGCTTGCGCGCGGGCCGTGGCGAGCACCGCGTCGGCGGCGCGGCGGCCGTTCTCGCCGGTGCGCGGCGGTTCGTGGTACTGGTAGCTGCCCTGCGCGTAGGCGTTAATCAGTCGCTCGCCGGGAGCGTACACATCGACCCACGGTCCGAAGTCGCTGAAGTAGGCCCGGCTTCGCAGGTCCGCGGACAGCGCGCCCACCGAGACCACGCCGGGCAGCGCGGCAGGCCAGAACGGCCGCCGGCCGCTGTTGTTGCCGGCCGCGGCGACCAGCACGGTGCCCTTGTGCTTGCGGTAGCGCTCCCAGAACATCTCGAACCCCAGCAGCGGCAGGTCGTTGCGGCTCGTCCCGCCCGCCGACAGGCTGATGATGTCGGGGCCGAGGCCGAGTGCCGCGTCCAGGTGCCGGACGATGTCGGTCTCCAGCGTGGCCCCGGCCAGGCTGAGCACCCTCGTGACGTGCACGGCGGCGTCGGGCGCGAAACACCTGGCCACCCCGGCGATGAACGTGCCGTGCCCGGCGTAGGGCGGGATCTCTACCGTGCCGTCCGCCGCCGCGGGCAGTTTCTCTTCCTCACCGGTCACCCCTTCGAGCCACCGGTGCGACCCCGCGTCCGCGAGCAGGCCGGTGTCGACCACGTGGATCGATACCCCCGAACCCGCCGCGGGTCCCAGGCTGGGCTGCGGCGCGGCGTCGGCGGGCATCGCCTCGGGCTCGGTGGCCGGGCACAGGTGCACGGGAGAGACGGAGAGCACATGGTTCGGCGTGGCCGCGCCCCCGCCGATCCGGCTGTCGATCGCGGCCAGTGCCTCGGTGACGCATGCCATCCGCGCCCCCGCCAGCGAGTAGTGCGTGACGCCCCCGATCAGGCCGTCCATCACGTCGCCGCCGCCGACCACCGAACGGACCCGGTCCACGTAGGCGTCGCGGACGAGCAGTGCGCCCTCCTCGTAGACGAAGTCCACCTGGTCCGCGCTCAGGTGCACGCCGATGGTGGTGCCCGCCGCCGCGTACATGTCGATGACCAGGCGGACCTGGGCCGAAGCCCGGCTATATGGCCATTTGCGATCCGTGGAATCCCGCCAGTCTTCGCCGTTCACTGCCGATACCTCCCGATGACGACCCTTACCCGTGATGACCGCCCCCTGCGAGCCTGCGCGGCTCTACCATCCAGTCAGTGAAAGGAAGTGCAGCCGGTCTATGACGTCTAGTAGCTTAACCACTACAGAAAGTCGCGAGCGGGCGGCCGGCGAGCTGATCGCGCTGACCGGAGTCAGCCCGCGGGCCGCCCTGGCCGCGGCGCGCGCGGTGCTGGCGGGCCGACCCGGACCGCGGGAGGCGTCGCTCGCCCACCAGGCCGCGGCGATCGTGCTGCGCGACTTCGGCGACGTGCGCGCGGCGATCCGCGAGTTCCGGCTGGCGGCCCGGCTAGCCCGGGCGGCCGCCGAACCGGACCGCGAGGCGGACGTCCTCACCTCGCTCGGCACCGCGCTGGTGATGGCCGGCCGGACCGAGGCCGGGCTGGCCGCGCTCGATGACGCCCTCGCCCGGGTCGGCCGGCCCGACGGCGGCGACGGCGCCGGGCTCGGCCGCATCCTGGTCCGCCGCGGCGGCTCGCTGCACATCGCGGGCCGCTACGCCGAAGCCCGGGCCGACCTGCGGAAGGCGATCATGCTGACCCACCGGGCCGGCGACACCCTCTGGGAGGCGCGCGCCCGTACCGCCGCCGCCCTGGCCGACCTGGCCGTGGGCGCGGTGGACCGGGCGGAGGCCGGCTTGGCGGCGGCCGAACCCCTCTTCGTCGGGACCGGCCAGCGGCTCGAGATCGCCTACGCGCGGCACAACCGGGCGCTGGTCGCGTTCGCCTCCGGCGACCTGCCCGGCGCGCTGCGCCACCTCGACGACGCGGCCAGCCGCTACGCCGAGCTCAGCGTGGCGGTGCCCGACGCCGCGCTGGATCGCTCCGCCGTGCTGCTGGCCGCGGGACTGCCCGCGGACGCGCTGGCCGGCGTCGAGGCGGCGCTGATGCCGCCGGCGGGCCGCGTCACCGCCACCAAGAAGGCCGAGCTGCTGCTGGCCGCCGCACGGATCGCGCTCGCCGTCGGCCGTCATGATCAGGCGGCCGAACGGTCCGCGATGGCACGCTCCATGTTCACCGCTCAGCGCCGCGATTGGTGGCGCACCCACGCCACCTTCGTGCTGCTCCAGGCCCGCTTCCTGGCCGGGCGCCCGCCGGCCAGGCTGCTGCCGGAGGCCAGGCGCACCGCGGCCCGGCTCGGCGAGCTGCGCTCCGACGAGGCGCCGGACGCCTGGCTGCTGGCCGGCCGGATCGCGCTGGCGGCCGAGCCCCGGGTCCCGGCCGCCGAAGCCAGCCGGCTGCTCGGTTGCGCCGCGCGCGCCGCGCGCCGCCGGGTGCCCGTGTTCGCCCGCGCCGCGGGCGCTCTGGCCGAGGCGCTGCGCGCCGAGACGGGCGGGGACCGGCGGCGGCTGCTGGCCGCCTGCCGGCGGGGGTTCGCCCTGCTCGAGGAGCACCTGGCCACGCTGGGCGCGGCCGAGCTCAGGGCGCACGCCACCGCGCATGGCGCCGAGCTCGCCGGGCTCGCCCAGCGGGCCGCGCTGCGCTCCGGGCGGCCGCGCCTGCTGCTCGAATGGAGCGAGCGCTGGCGGGCCGTCGCCCTCGGGCCCCCGCGGTCGATCGCGGATCCGGGGGCGCGCGCCGAGCTCGCGGCGCTGCGCGACGTGACGACCCGGCTGGAGCGGGCGGATCCCGAGAACCCCGGCGGGTTTCCCGCCAGCGTGCTGCACCGCGAGCGGCTGCGGCTGGAAGCCGCCGTCCGCGCGCGCGCCCTGCGGGCGGCCGCGGCTCCGCAGGGACCCATGGCGGCCTTCGGCGACGGCCCGCCGATGGCCGAGACCCCGCTGGCCGAGACCCTGCTGGCTCGGCTGGGCCCGGCGCGGCTGCTCGAGCTCGTGGTGGTCGACGGTGACCTGCACGTGCTGGTGTGCGGCGACGGCCGGGTCCGCCGCCTGGCGGCGGGCGCCGCGGCCGAGGCCGCCCGGGAGGTGGACTTCGCCAGGTTCGGGCTGAACCGGATCGCCCGCGGCCGGCTGGCCGAGCCGGCCGGGCAGGCCCTGGCCGCCCTCGCGCAGGCCGGCCACCGGCTGGAGGCCCTGCTGCTCGGCGCGGCCCGCGATCACCTGGGCGGCGGCCCGGTGATCATCGTGCCGCCGGGGCGGCTCAACGCCGTGCCATGGGCGATGCTGCCCTCGCTGGCCGGGCGGGCCGTCGGCGTGGCGCCCTCGGCTCGCGCCTGGCTGCGGGCAGGCACCGTCCAGCCGTTCGGCACCAATAAGACCGTGCTGGTCAGCGGGCCCGGCCTGGGCGCGGCCAGCGCCGAAGTCAGGACCCTGGCCGCGGAGTACGCCCAGGCCACCGTGCTGGCCGGCGGGTCCGCGACCACGGCGCGGGTGCTCGCGGCGATCGACGGCGCCGGGCTGGCGCACATCGCCGCGCACGGGATGTTCCGCGCCGACAGCCCGATGTTCTCCTCGCTGCGGATGGACGACGGCCCGATGACCGTGCACGACGTCCAGCGGCTGCGCCGCGCGCCGTTCCGGCTCATCCTGCCCAGCTGCGAGTCCGGCCTGCTCGCCCCGGCCGGCGCCGATGAGCTGCTCGGCCTGGCCAGCGCCCTGCTGCCGCTCGGCACCGCGGGCATCGTGGCCAGCGTGGCCCAGGTCAACGACCGTGCCGCCGCGCCTCTGATGCTGGCCCTGCACCGCCGGCTCCGCGGCACCGGACCAGAACCGGGCACGCTCGCCGCCGCCCTGCGCGACGCTCGCGCCGACGTCTGCCTGGCCACCGCCGACGACCCGGTGGTAGCCGCGGCCGGCTGGTCCTTCATCGCCCTCGGCGCGTGATGATGCCCTCCCACGGGCGCAGCACGCCCGGCGACGCGGGCGCCCCCTCGGCGTAGCTGCTCAGCAGGACCGCGCCCCCCTCCGCGGCCAGCAGAGCGGCCGGCCTGTCGGCCGGCTGGCCGGTGAAGTTCGCGGCCACAACCAGGGGACCGGCCCGGTACGCCCACTGGCCCCCGGCCGCGATCAGGTTCTCGAACTCCGCGACGCCGCCGCCGAGCTCGGCCCGCCGGAGCGCCAGCAGCCGCCGGCACAGCCAGAGCGTGGAGCCGGGGTCATCCCGCTGGCCGGCCACGGTGGCGACCGGGGGAGCGGCCATCGGCAGCCACGGCGTCACGCCCGGCGAGGTGAAGCCGCCGCCCGGCGAGCCGTCCCACGGCATGGGCGTCCTGGCCCGGTCGCGGTCGGCGCCCTGGTCCACGTCCAGCGTCGCGTGGTCCCGGCGCAGCGCGACCGGCACGTCTACGTCGGTCATGCCGATCTCGTCGCCGTAGTAGAGCACGCTGGTACCGGGCAGGGTGGCCAGCACGAGCAGCGCGAGCCTGATCTTGCGCTCGTCGCCGCCGCACCAGCGGCTGGGGAACCGGCCCAGGTCGTGGTTGGAGCCCATCCAGACCGGGCACGCGCCGGCCGGCAGCGCGGCCAGCGTCTGCTCGACGATCGTGGCCAGCCGGGGCGGCCCAGTCTCGGCTAGCCCAGTCTCGGCGAGCCCAGTCTCGGCTAGAAACGGGCTGGCGAAGGCGAACGGGAAGTTGAACCCGAGCTGCAGCTCGTCGTTGTCGCCGTAGTACGCGGCCAGCCGTTCCGCGTCGGGCACCCACGTCTCGCCGAGCAGAAGCCGCGAGGGCGAGAAACCGTCGGCGAGCTTCCGCCAGTCGCGGTAGATGGCGTGCGTCTCCGGGCGGTTGAGGTTGTAGACCGCCCGCAGGCCGAACGCGCCTTCGAGCGGGCCGCCGTCGGCGGCTGGCGGGTTGTCGCGCAGTTCGGCGTCCTTGTACAGGCCATTCGCCACGTCGATGCGGAACCCGGCCACGCCCCGCTCGAACCAGAACTCCAGGATCTTGCGGAACTCCTGGTGGACCGCGGGCTCCCACCAGTTCAGGTCCGGCTGGCTGGGCAGGAAGTTGTGCAGGTAGTACTGGCCGCTGTCGTGCCACTGCCAGGCGGGCCGGCCGGTGAAGTCGAGCCAGTTGTTCGGCGGCCCGCCGTCCGGTCCAGGGTCGGCCCACACGTAATAGTCCCGGTGCGCGGCCTCCCGGCTCGCCGCGGCGTCGGCGAACCAGGGATGCGCGGAGCTGGTGTGGTTCGGCACCAGGTCGAGCAGCACCCGCATGCCCCGCTGGCCGGCCTCGGCGATCAGCTCGTCCAGGTCGGCCAGCGTGCCCAGCTCGGGGTGAACGCCGGTGTAGTCGCTGACGTCATAACCCCAGTCCTCGTCCGGAGACGGCATGGTGGGTGACAGCCAGACGGCGTCCACCCCGAGCCAGGAAAGGTGGTCCAGGCGCTCGATGATGCCGCGCAGGTCGCCGTACCCGTCATCGTTGGTGTCACGCCATGACCGCACGTACACCTGATAGATGACGGCGCCGTGCCACCAGGGCGGGTCCGACCCCGAATCCTGCGCTCGGCTCACTGTCCTCCTAACCCCGGATGGCCAGTCCGGTCTGCGTGTCGAAGAACTGCATGTCCTCGACGTTGACGGAGAAGGTCATCTTGTCGCCTGGCTTGACCGGGGTCTTGGCCTCGACGCGGGCCACGCCCTCGCCCTTCTTCACCGCCGCGGCCTCGTCCTTATCGACCGCACCCTCGGCTATGACCCGGTGCGCGTCGATGGTGAAGTGGACCACCAGTTCCGAGCCGAGCGCCTCGACCAGGTCCACGTTGCCGACCAGTTTCGGGCCGGTAATCTCCGGGCTCGCCGCGCGCAGGTGCTCGGGGCGCATGCCCACGACGACGTCCTTTCCGGCGTAGGACCGCAGCGCCGGGCGCTTCAGGGCCACGGCATCCGGCAGCAAGATCGACTGGGAGCCGAGCTTGACCGACCGCGCGCCCTCGCCGATGACGCCGTCGTACAGGTTCTGGGCCGGCGAGCCGATGAACGCGGCCACGAAGATGTTGTCCGGGTTGTCGTAGAGGTTCTGCGGGGTGTCGACCTGCTGCAAAGTGCCGTCCCGCATGACGGTCACCCGGTCGCCCATGGTCATCGCCTCGACCTGGTCGTGCGTGACGTAGATGGTGGAGACCGCCATCCGCCGCTGGATGCGCGCCACCTCGGCCCGCATCTGCACCCGCAGCTTGGCGTCCAGGTTGGACAGCGGCTCGTCCATCAGGAACACCGAGGGCTCGCGCACGATGGCCCGGCCCATGGCGACCCGCTGGCGCTGGCCGCCGGACAGCTGACCCGGCTTGCGGTCCAGCCAGTCGGTCAGGCCGAGGATGTCGGCTGCCTCCCTGACCTTCGTGTTGAGCTGGTCCTTGGGCAGCTTGCGCAGCTTGAGCGCGAAGCCGATGTTCTCCGCCACCGTCATGTGCGGGTACAGGGCATAGTTCTGGAAGACCATGGCGATGTCGCGTTCCTTGGGGCTCTCGTCGTTGGCCTCCTTGCCGCCGATGCGCAGGATGCCGCTGGTGATGTCCTCCAGCCCGGCGACCATCCGCAGCGCGGTGGTCTTGCCGCAGCCCGACGGGCCCACGAATACCATGAACTCGCCGTCGGCGATGTCGATGCTGAAGTCCTTGACCGCGTGGAAGCCGTTCTCGTAGACCTTGTTAACATTCTCAAGGTTTACCGTGGCCATGATGACTCCTTACCGGGCGCGTGCCCATGATTGCCGGATCTGCTCATCCCTTCACCGCGCCCGAGGTCAGGCCGGAGATCACGAACTTCCTGAAGATGAAGACCAGGATGCCGATGGGCACCACCGCCACGACACTCGCGGCGAAGATGGTCCCGTACGGCACCGTGAAGACCGTGCCGAACTCCGCGATGCCCACCGGGATGGTCCGGTAGGTGTTCTGGCTGTTGAAGGTGAGCGCCATCAGGAACTCGGTCCAGCAGGCGGTGAAGGCGAAGATGCCGGCCGTGAAGATGCCCGGCAGGGCCATCGGCAAGATGATCGACCAGATCGTCCGCAGCGGCGAGGCGCCGTCGATCCGGCCGGTTTCCTCCATCTCCTTGGGGATGCCGAGCATGTAGTTGCGCAGGATCCAGATGGCGAACGGGAGGTTGAACGCCGTGTAGGGGATGATCAGGGCCTGGTAGCTGTTCAGCCAGCCGAGATTGCGCAGCACCACGTACAGCGGCGCGATCAGGGCGATCGCCGGGAAGACCGAGATGATCAGCAGCGTCACCATCAGGGTGAACTTCCCCCGCATCGGCAGCCGGCCGAGCGCGTAGCCGGCCAGGGTTCCCACGATCAGCACCAGCGCCGTGGAGATCAGGGACACGATGAGCGAGTTGCGGAAGTAGACGCCGAAGTTGTTCGGGCCGAAGGCGTCGCGATAGTTCCCGGTGCTGATGGGGTTCGGGAAGTACTGCGGCGGGTTGTCCCCCAGCGCGGACGGCGTCTTGAAGCTGGAGGCGATGAGCCAGTACAGCGGCAGCCCGACGAACAGCACGACGAGGAACGCCGAGATGTTGACGCCGTTGATGATCCGGTGCCAGCCGGTTCGCTTGCGATTGCGCATCAGTTTTCCTTCCCGACCTGGACCCGGAAGGTCCGCAGCGAAAGCAGGCAGCCGAGCAGCACGAGGAGCGCGGTGGTGCTGGCGACCGCCGCGCCTGGCCCGTACGCCAGGTTCTTGAATATCGCGTTGTAGCCAAGGATGGCGAGCGAGGTGGTCGCCGTGCCCGGTCCGCCGTTGGTGAGCACGTAGGGCAGGTCGAACAGGCCGAACGCCTGCAGCACGCGGAACATGACGGCCAGCGCGAGGGTGGGCCGCAGCAGCGGAACGGTGATCCGCCAGAAGGTGGACCAGCCCGATGAGCCGTCCACCTCGGCCGCCTCGTAGATATCCCCGGGCAGCAGCACCAGGCCAGCCAGCACGAGGATGGCCACGAACGGGGTGGTCTTCCAGATGTCGGCCACCATCAGCCCGATGATGGCGGGAGTCGACGTGCCCAGGACGTTGTGGAAGCCGAACAGGGCGGTCGCTACGCCATAAGTCCCCTGGTAGATGTAGCCCCACAGCTCGGCGTTGATGACGGTGATCATCGACCAGGGAATCAGCAGCAGGGCCATCATCAAGCCGCGCCCGGCGGCCAGCCGCTCGAGCACGAGCGCGATCAAGGTGCCGAACACCAGCTCGACGATGACGGTGACCAGCGTGTAGATGACCGTGAAACCGAGTGCGTAGTGCCATTTCGAGCTCTGGAGCACCAGCGAGTAGTTGCTGAGCGTGAAATTGTTCAGGCTGATGCCGTTGCCCGACACGCTCACGTTGAACACGCTCAGCACGACCGAGTAAACGATGGGGAAGATGGTAACGGCACCGATAATGACCAGGGCGGGAGCGGTGAACGTCCACCCCAGCCGGGCCATTCTCTTGCGGTTGACGTCCGGTCGGGGGACCGGGGGCGCGGCTGCTGGAACTTGTTCAGCGGCATTTGAGATGGCGGTCATTAGTCACACTCCTTGTCCATGATCACCTCGGCCCGCCCTTAAGGATCCCGCAAAACAGGGCGGTCGCCTAGGGCTGGGCGCGCGGCGGTCAACCCGCCGAGCCCCAGCCCTAGGCGCTAGCGGTCCGGCTTACAGACCGCCGGCCGGGCTAGAGAGTGCGGAACTAGCCTGCGACTCGGCGGATGACAGCGCCGCGGATGGCGAGGCCGAGCCGGCCAGCGCCGCGTTCACGTTGGTGTAGATCGCGGTGCTCAGCGCCGGGTAGTTGGGCGTGCCAGCGGGCCGCGGGACCAGCTTGGTCTTGCTCACGATGGCCAGCACCGGGTTCAGCGCGACGACCTGGGACGAGCTCCGCACCGAGGTGGTGGTGGGGATCTCGGAGTACTTGGTCGCCAGGATGTTCTGCGCCGCGTCGCTGGCCAGCCACTTGATGAAGGTCAGGTCGAGGTTGGCGTTCTTGCTATGCGGGTTGATGTACATGTTCCAGCCGCCGATGTTGGAGTACCCGGGGCTCGGCTGGCCGGCGAACGACGGCATCGGCTCCACGCCGACCTGACTGGCCTTGAGCTTGGACTGAGCCGGGTCGATGGCGGTGGAGTAGCCATAGTCCCAGTTACGCAGGAACACGGCGTCGCCGTTGGCGAAGGTGTTCATCGCCTCTTTCTCCTGGAACGTGGTGATCGCCGCGGGCGTGACGCCGGTGGTGACCAGGCTGCGCATGAAGGTGACCGCCTTGATCGCCTGCGGTGAGTCCAGGTTGGCCTTGGTGAAGGCGCTGTTGGTCGCGGTGCCGCCCGCGGACGTCAGGTACTCCATGAAGTTGCAGGTCAGGCCCTCATACGAGGCGCCCTGCCAGACGAAGCCGTACTTGACCAGCCCGGCCTTCTGGATCTTCTGCGCATCGCTTTCCAGCTGCTCCCAGGTGGTCGGCGGCGACAGCCCCTCCTTCTGGAGCAGGTCCTTGCGGTAGTACATGAAACCCTGGTCCTCGAACAGCGGCGAGCCGTAGACCTTGCCCTTGTAGCTGGCGCCCTGGACCAGGCCTGGCGCGAACTGCGCGAAGTAGCTCTGCGGCAGGTAGTCCGACAGCGGCAGGGCGAGCTGATGCGCGGCGAACTGGGCGGGCCAGATCACGTCGCCCATGAACACGTCCGGGGTGGCCGAACCGCCCGAGATCTCCGTGGCCAGCGTGGCCCGGTTGGTGTCGGTGCTCGTCGGCGCCGACACCAGGTTCACGTGGATGTTCGGGTACTGCTTCTCGAAGGCGCTGATCAGCACCGTCCGGGTGTCGGTCGCACCGGCGCCGGCGATGGGACTCGCGGACCACTGGAGCGTGCCCGAGGTGGCCGAGCCGGAGGCGGACTTCGTGGCGCCGCCGCCGCCTCCGGACGAGGTGCCGCTGCTCCCGCCGCAGCCGGCCAGGGCGAGCGCCCCGGTCACTCCGACCATGGCAGTCAGCTGCCAGCCCCTGAGGGGGCGTCTTCCGGGATATCTGCGCGATCCCATGTTTCCTCCACTGTATGTAGTTGCTTCGTAACTCTATGTAATAGCACTTGCATTCAGGCGGTCGGCTACGCGCCGGCCTGATCACGGCTTCCCGGCCTCCGGCCCCTCCGGACCTGCGGGTTTGCCTCGAGGATGCAGGGCTGGCCGGCCCCCGTGGCGGTCAGCCCTGCCGACCTCAGCCATCGCGGATGATCTGGGTCAGCTGCCCGGCCATCTCCGTCAGGGCCTGCCGGGGTTCCTTCTGCTGGGTCAGGGCCTCGTACACCGTGCTGGAGATGGCCAGGCTGGCCTGGTCGTAGTTGGCGATCGCCGGACGCGGCTGGGCCGAGTTGATGGCCTGCTCGAGCACGGGCAGGTAGTGGTAGCTGCTGATCAGGCTCTTGTCGCTGTAGAGCTGGGTCCAGACAGGGGGGAACGACCCCTGCTCCAGCATCTGCCGCTCGTTGGCCAGGTTCGTCATGTACTTGATGAAGTTCAGCGCCGTCCGCTGGTGCTGGGAGTACGCGCTGATCGCGAGGTTGGCTCCGCCGAGCGAGCTGGAGCCCGTGCCGTCCAGCCCGGGTAGCGCGGCGATCCCGAACTTCCCGTACACCTTGTTCTGCGGTCCCGGCAGGGACAGGGCCGCGTAGACGTCGGGCCAGTTATCCAGGAACAGGAACTTGCCGGACTCGAACGCGTTCTGGGCCGACTCCTCCTCGTAGGTGAGCGCGACCTTGGGGATCCAGCCCTGCTGGAACCCGTTCACGAGGAACTCGAGCCCCTGGAGCGCCTTAGCCGAGTTCACGGTGACCTTGGTGCCTTCCGGGGACAGGATCGACCCCCCGGCCGACTGAACGGCCTCCGCGAACTTGACGGTGAGCCCTTCGTACGGGGCGAACGTGCCGGCGTAGCCGTACAGGCCGTACTTCGGCGCCACGGTCGCGGCGAGCTGTTGCAGCTGGGCCCAGGTCCTGGGAGGCTGCTTACCCGCCTTAGCGAGGATGTCCTTGCGGTAGTAGAGGAGATCCGCGTTGCTGTAGTCGGGCACCGCGTACAGCCGGCCCTGGTACATCGCGGTGTCGACGGCCGGCTTGAGGAAGTCGCCGAGCGGGAACTGGCTCTGCGGCAGCGGGATGATCCAGCCGTTCGAGGCGAACTCGGCGGTCCAGATGACATCCATGTCGATGACGTCGTACAGATCGCTCTTCGCCTGAAGGTTCGCGACCAGCTGGGCCAGCTGGTCGTTGGACGCCTCAGGCAGCAGCAGCAGGGTGACCTTCTGGCTGGGATGGCCCTGGTTCCACCCGCTGATCACGCCCTGCAGCCAGCCGGGGTTGTCCTTGCCGATGGCGAAGGTGACCGGGCCGATCCCGTCCGTCGACGGAGCGCCCGACGAGGCGCCACCCGCCGTGCATCCCGCGAGGAGCAGGAGTCCTGCAGTAAGGACCGCGATACCAGGCATCGCACGCCTCATGCGGGCCTCCACCCAAATACCCCACGGCCATGTAGAATTCGTACATGCATGTTATGCACCGCTGTTAGGTATATGTCAACAGCGTCACATAACGAGTCCGACATGTTTCGCGGCGCCTGAGCGAAGCGTGCCACGGGTGCCACCAGATCGTAGTCACCTGCGGTGTTACCCCCGGTGGCGGTATTTATCCACGGCGCTGGGCCTTACCCGCGGGTAATGCACAGCGATAATCTGAGCGCAGGCCCTAGCGGGCCATGGAGGTGACGGGATCGTGCGGCAGCCCCTGCTGGCCCTGCTGGCTAAGGAGCCGGCTCACGGCTACGAGCTGAAGCTCGCGCTTGAACAGACGTTCGGCCAGGCGTACCCGTCGCCGAATATCGGGCAGATCTACGTCACGCTGAAGCGCCTCGAGCAGGACGGCCTGGTCCGCAGCGAGGACGTCGAGCAGACCACCCGGCCGAACAAGCGCGTCTACGAGCTCACCCCGGTGGGCCGGGAAGCGCTGCGCGCCTGGGTCGGCGAGCCGAGCGACGGACCGCGGGTCCGCGACGAGTTCTTCAGCAAGCTGATCCTGGCCCCGCTGGCCGGACTCGCCGACCGGATGGAGCTCATAAACTCCCAGCGCAGGCATTATCTCGGCATAATGCGTACTCTGACCGAGCTGCAGGCCGATGCCGATCCTGCGGACACCACGGCCCGGCTCCTGATCGAGGGCGCCATCCTGCACCTGCAGGCCGACCTCGACTGGCTAGAGAGATGCCAGGAGGAACTTGTGTGAGACGGTACTGGCCCGGGGGGGCGACCCCCCGGAACCCCCCGCTCTCGGGGGGGCTGCCCGCCCCCCCGACCCCCCCTGGCCCCCCTGGCCTGCTCAGCACGTCCAAGCTGGTGAAGGTCTACCGTGCCGACGGGGTCACGGTGGAGGCCGTCCGGGGGGTGGACGTCGAGCTCGCCATCGGCGAGTTCGTCGCCATCATGGGACCGTCCGGCTCGGGCAAGTCCACCCTGCTGCACGTTCTCGGCGGCCTCGAGCCCGCCACGCGCGGCGAGATCTGGCTGCGGGGGCAGCGCGTGGACGGCCTGTCTACGGCCGGCTGGGCGGTCCTGCGCCGTCAGCACATCGGGTTCGTGTTCCAGTTCTTCAACCTGCTGTCCAACATGACGGTCGCCGACAACGTGGA
>WNGQ01016302.1_pt1 | contig 13023 bp, 8 predicted proteins | sample 5407661 | NCBI WGS metagenome assembly WNGQ01 (sample SAMN13153382, study PRJNA577476) | soil metagenome | isolation source: 60 cm soil or saprolite under Garry oak tree replicate 2 | place: USA:California | collected 2016-06-15
CGGTCTGCAGTCGCAGGATACCTCCGGTGTGGATTTCAAATTCGGCAGTCTCGTGCGGCCCGGTCATCGCGGCATCTGGCAGGAGCCGCTTCGAACCGGAAAGTATCCTATCAATCCCCGCTGCTATCAGGCCGTGATTGTGCCGACCTTTAGCATCACGCTCAACTGGGCGGACGTCGTTTCGCAGGCGCACAATCTGGACGCTCAACTGAAGCAAATTGAAGCGAAGAGCAGCGAAGGGTTCCACTTCGCAATCGATTTGCAGGTGCAGATTCACATTCCTGACACCCAGGCCCCTTATGTGATTTCGATGGTCGGCAGTGTGGCGAACCTGGTTAACGAGGTCCTGCAGGCTGCCGTCGGCAACCATTTTCGCAATAAGCTGCAGAGCATGCCCGCGGTGAAATTCATCGCGAGCCGTGAAACGGTCCAGCAAGGCGCGTTCGAATATGTCAGGGAAGAACTGGCGAAGTACAGGGTCGAGACGCGCGGCGTGTACATCCAGGCCGTGGTGTTGCCGGAGCAATTGGTGGAGGTTTTGACCCAGCGGGAAATTGCGAATCAAGAGGTGGAAACCTACAAGATGCAGAGGTCCGCGCAGGACCAGCGTACGGAAACCGAGAAGGCGAAAGGCACAGCCGACATGCAGGCTGATCTCGCAAAGTCCCAGGTCGGTGTGGACATCCAGACCAACTTGACCGCGGCTAGGAAGATGGAAGCCCAGGGTGAGGCCACATTCATCGAGCAGACCGGCGCCGCTCAGGGCGCTCAGGTTCGGCCGAGGCCTATGAAAGGCAGGTTGCCGCCCTCGGACAGAACGCCACGGCGCTGGTCAACGCCGTGGAAGCCCTCTCGAAGAGCAGTGTACCGTTTATGCCCAACACGCTCGTCATGGGTGGCGGCGACGGCGGCGGATCACTCGGAGGTGTCATGGCGCTGTTAATGCGGCAACTCGACGCCGGCCCTGCGCAGAAGCCTGCGCCACCGCAGGTTTCAGAATCACAGTGACGACACGATCGTTTAGCTGGCGAATGGGCGCTACCGAAGCAGATGGCGGCTAATAGTCGATCGTCCAACAGAGGCTAAGGCGGCACTCAGAAGATATACTTCAATGCGAATTGCATGACTCTCGCATCCTTGGCACTGACGACCTGACCAAATGTATTGCTATTCAGGGTGCTGGTTGGATCGTCTCTTCTAAGGCTGTTGGTGACATTGAATGCCTCGCTGCGGACCTCAACCTTCTGGCTTTCCCTGAACCGGAAAGTCCTGGACAAGGACAAATCAAACTGCCAGTTCGCCGGACCGAGAATATTGCCGGGCCGCATGTTTCCGATGGTCCCCAGGGTTGGCTGCTCAAACGCTTTGATATTCAGGTAGGTGAGCGAATTCCGATCGGCAAACGGATTTCCCAGCATCTGGTTCGCCCGCTGAGGGCCGATTTCTCCATTCAGCGCGCGATCCAGGCCGCTGCTGATCGTCATATAGTCTCCTGTGGAGAACTTATAAATTCCCGACAGCCGCCATCCCGCGGCCAGCATACGCAGCGTAGAATTGGCAAACTGTGGAGTCTCGGCCGACGAGGTTATGTTGAAAACCTGCCGGCGGTCTGAATCGCAATTGCCCTGATCGAAATTCCGGTTTTCCGGTATCAGAGATCCGCCGTTGCTGTTATGGGAGAACACGGAACTGGGGCCGATACAGTGCGACCAGGTGTAATTAGCGCCCACGTTCACGCCGCGTGCCGCGCGACGCTGAATCGAGAGGAGCAGGCCGTTGTAGTTCGACGTGCCGTCATCTCCATTCGAACTGATGAGACCGTAGTAACCTCCATCGACGTTATTCTCGATAAACAATCTCCGCCGCTGGTTCGTGTTGGACGTCGTCGAGCATGTGAGATAAACAACGCCGGCGATGGTGCATGGTCCGCCTGGAATGTAAATGGCATTGTTCCGGTTCTTCAACACCCAGAGGTGCACCGAATTGCTTCCAATATAGCTGGCAGATGCGATCCAATCCGAGGAGAGTTCCCGTTGAATGCTCAGGGTCCGTGACAGCACGTAAGGCGGTTGCATGTTGTAATTCGCTAGCGGGAGGAACTGGGCGAATGGTGTGAACTGCGCGCTTGATGGATTGTACGGAACGGGAATTCCCCCGGGATAACCTGCCCACGGATCTTCAAAGCCGCCGGGCGGACTTGGCACAGTCACCTGGAAGCCCCAGGGTGGCGCGCTGGCGCCGGAGCCGAACTGCCTGGCTTTCGTAAAATCCGTGGCCATTCCGATGGAGGACCGAATCGATGTACGCCCATCGCCTTTGGGATCCCACGCCAGGCCGAGCCGCGGATTGAAGATTCCCAACCTGTTGTTGACGAACGAGCCGTTTGTAGGAAATCCGGGATCGCCTGAAAAGTACAGGCCCGCGGGCGCATTCGGGTACACCTTGCTCTTGATGCCTTTATGGAACCTGTCGTCATCGAAAGCGTAAGGGATGCCGAGGGTCAGCTTGAGCGGCAGGAACGGTTCCCAACGCGCGCCATAGTTCACAGTCAACCTCGGCGTCGCTTTCCAGACATCGGCGAGATATACCGCAGCGTAGTTCTCACGAGTTCCCCAGCCCACCTGCGAACCATTGGTCATGGTCGACAGTTTTCCGAGCAGGAAGTCCGCCATTCCCAAACCAGTCGCCGTGCCGTTGAACGCATATGTTCCGGGATCATTCGTATGAGCGAATTGGTTGACGCGCCAGTGCGCCAGAGTGACACCGAAAGCAATCTGGTGCTTTCCCGCAATCATGCTCACGTCGTCATTTGCCTGATACGTGGTGGTTCGGAAAGTCGCCAGGCTCTGAGTTCCGCCTCCCAGGTTAAAGCCGCCGGTCACGGACAAAACAATGAAGTCCGGAAAAACGCTGTAGCTCTTGACACCAATCGAAGGCGCCGAAAAGTTAGGTTCATGAATACGAGCGACGGCCGTTCGATTGACGGTCAGGCGGAAAGCGTTGACTGTTTTGGGGCTCACCAAATAAGTGCTTCCCAGCGCATACGACTGAGCGAGGTTATCAAAACCGGCATTGGTCGTCGTCAGGATGTCGTCTTTTGCATAGAAGAACGGAGGTTTGGTCGCGTACGCCGTTATCAGGTATCGTCCGAAGAGCGAGTGTTTGACACTCTTTTGATAATCGACCCTGCCGACAGCCTGATACTCATCGATTTTATTGATGAGTCCGTATGTAATCTTGCCGCACTCATCCTGTGCCTTTGGAAGCTTGGCCGCGATATTCATCGACGGTCTGCTGAAGAGCGATGGATTAACCTGATTCCCTACGAAAGGCAGCGCCAGGTTGATTGGCCGCCCCGCATTGCAGGCCGGAGAGGCAAAAGTTCTGAAGTCGCCCGCCAGCATCGCCGCCGTTGGAACAAATCTGATCGTCGTAGCTGGATCCGAACGAGTTTTCGTGCCCTGATATCCGCCGAAGAAGAAGAGCTTATTCCGGGCTATGGGTCCGCCGAACGTTCCCCCGTACTGGTTGCGCTTTAGCGAATCGCGTTTTGCGGCAAAAGGGTTTCTCGCGTTGAACTGGTAGTTGCGCAGAAACTCAAAAAGGTCGCCATGGAAATCATTGGTGCCGGACTTCGTTACTGCGTTGACGGCGCCTCCTGATCTCATGCCGCCGTTGGCCGATATGCCGCTGGTCTCGACCTTAAACTCCTGCAACGCATCCGGAAACGGCATTGGATGGTTGGCGCCTTCATACGGATCGCTATGCATGGCTCCATCGAGGGTATAGCCGACTCCCATCGACAGTCCGCCGGCGATGGAGATCAACACGCCTCCAGGCATGCTCTGGTTGCTTGGGGCAGCCGTCTGGACCGCAGCGCCTGAAAGAGTGATCAAGTCGGTCACCTGCCGCCCGTTCAAGGGCAGTTCCAGAATTCTCTGATTCTCGATAACCTGTCCGACAGCCGTGCTTCGCGTTTCCACCTGCGCCGCATTGGCCGTGACCTCCACTTTTTCGCTGACCTGACCGACCTCGAGTACAGGGTTGATCACCAGATCGTCGTTGACTTGCAGCACAATAGCGGTCTGCACAAATGTACGAAAGCCCGGCAAAGCGGCCTCTAACCGGTAGGGACCTACCACCACATTTGGCATCAGGTACCCTCCAGTCTCATTCGTGATTGTGCTTCGGCTGATACCCGTATCGGTTTGTGTCGCCGTGACTTCCACACCCGGCAATACCGCGCCACTCTGATCGCGCACGTTGCCGCTGATCTGCCCCGTCGCCTGGGCCCATGCGCTGACGTCCGTAATCGCGAATGCCGATAGGACAACCCACAAAACAACCAAAATGCGTTTCATGATTCCTCCTTCAGAACCGGAATGACTCACGTGATTCACTCCTGAACGGAGGGGATTCTCGCCAATTGAGCCTCGGTGCATTCCCGCATGATTGTCAGGAAGCGATCAACCACACTTTTGTTGACAAGGGGGTGAGGTCCACCGGGCTTTCGGAAACCAATGGCGTGCAGCTTATCCAACGTCTTGTCGTAATGAGGGTGGATTGCCAGATAGACGTCGGCGCCTGCTTTGTCAGCGATACCTTGAAATCGGCTTAGCGACGCGATCCACGTTGAGAATGTTTCGGGCAGACTCGAGTAATACCGCACGCCATAACGTTCGAAACTCGGATTCATGCCACCCCAGATCACACCAACGTGCTTGTCGTTACCATCCTTTAAAGGAACGATTGTCGATATTGTTCCAGGCGTGTGCCCGGGGGTGAGGTACAAGGTGATAGTCGTATCACCAAGAGTTAGTTTTTGGCCGTCCGTAGCGATCATGTCCTTTTTCGGTTTCAATTCCGCAGGTTCATTGCTCTTGGCCAATACGGTCCAGTCCGCCTCGGACATGAGGATACGCGCGTGGTAGGTCTCCTGAAGGTATTTGGCACCGAAGTAGCGATCCCCATGAGCATGGCTCAGCACGACATATTTGATCTGAGCCGGATCCAACCGGAATTTTTTAAGCCCATCCGAGAATTCTTTGATGCTGTAGTCGTAACCCGTATCCACCAGAATGATTCCTTCGGAAGTCTTAACGGCCCACGTCGAGTCCTGGGTACTGCCGATGTAATAGAGGTTGTCGAAGGCCTGCACCGGTTCCGTATACCACTGGGACCGCGGCGGCACTTTACGCTCCGCAAGTGATGGCGCGACCTGAAGGTTTGGCTCGACAGGTCCCTTCTGAGACAACGCTGGCGCGCAAAGCGTGTCGTACACACTGGTGAGATCCTGTCCTGGCTCGTAGGCAAGAGCTTTGGCCGCCGCCGCATGAGTTTGAGCGGCCTTCAATGGATCTTGAGCATTCGCCTCCAGTGCGATCCAGGCGTTCATCGGCAACAAGGCCATGCAGAATAGAAGTGTGGCATGGCGTTTCATAGTTTCTCTCCTCGGTGGGGTAGCTTCCTCGCCATCGCAGGCTTCACGGACTCAACGGAGGGCTGTCCATCCGTTGAAACGCAGGCCGGAGGCGTGAAGATTATTTATCCCCGAAAATTGCCCGGTCCCGAATTCGCTTATTGAAGTCCTCGACTTCGTTCATCGGGGCGCACATCGCCTCCGTGATTCCGGAGAACAGGCCTTTCCATCCAAAGTAATTTACTTCATCGGGCGCCATTCGCTTGAAGAGACGCACTTGAGGTGTTGCCGTCTTGACCGTATAGACCCAGGGGCCCGTATAGTTCTTCGGATCAAAGATGGTCATCCGGCCTTCAATGGTGTTGGCGTCAATCCGTCTGTAACGCTCTTCTATGCGCGCGTCGAAACTTAACGGATGGCCGTATTGATCGGGCCAAGCTCTTTCATCAAAGCCGGTCGTGTTCACGACGAGCGTATCTCCCTGCCATTCGGCCACCGAGATCCCGTACCAGCTCGGGCCAAGACTTTCTAAGTTCTGACCGGTTGGCAGCTTCCGTCCATCCATCCACAGTTCGCGTATTGTCCGGCCCCACTGGAAGAGTTGCAGAATCCGCCCTGGAGTATAGACGAATTCGATGGGCTCATTTTCCTCCCAGACGTGTCTTGGAAACCCAACCGGATTGCATACGTATATGGGATCGTTGGAGCATGTGGAGCTTCTACATCCGGGGTTCTCTCCACCTCTCGCGCTCCTGCTGATATATACCGGCATACGCTTGCTCATCGCTTCCTTACCTGCGGGAGTGAATGGCGGACGAAGCATCTTCAGCGGGACGTTGACCGGGCGGTGGACCCTCCCAGAATCCGCTCAAATCGTGCGGATCAAATTTTCCGGCTGCGGTTCCGGCGGCGGGCTGTTGCTGTCTTGATTTGGTCTGGCCAAAGGCCACGGCAGAGAAAAGTAGGCCCAGGACCACCACCGTTATTAAACTCATCAAACGGTTTCGCATTTTGAAACTCCTTTGGGTTTACTGGTCAATCGGGCCGCCAAACGACAGGAGCTCCTTGCCCTTGCCGTCGTAGACTTTTCGGATGACTCCAACGGGAGCGCCCCCGCGCGAGGGATTAAATTTGATCGTTAACTCCTGACCGGGTTGAAAAGAGAGTCTGTTCATACCGAGTCGAGAAAGACTGCTGACGTTTTGGCTTTCGAAGCCCCAGTTGACCACCTTACCGTCGGGCCCCTTCACATCCACGTATAGCGCGCAATGCGGATTGCGCCATGCCCATTCCGATACGGTCCCCTGAATTGTCTCAATTTTGCTGTTATCGTAGGATGCGCCCCTGCCATGGTGTGCGAATACCGGAGCCGTTACCAACACAACAGCAAATAAGACAAAAGCGGATCGCAAAAATGCAATCATCGTGCGTTTCACTTATTCTCCTTTCCAATTGGCTGGACCTTAGGTACCGCGACTATAAGTGGCGCTGGTGCGGTTGTCAATTTAGCTCATGCCCGAGGAAAAATGGGGACGTAGCCCTGTGTCCCTATTTTTTGTTTTTGAAACTTCAGAAAAATGGGGACACAGGGCTACGTCCCCATTTTTCCTCCGTCCCGAAATTCAAACTGAGTCACCACCCATGCCCGGGCAGTGTCCTAATTTATCTCCGGAGGCCGGATTTCACGCGCTCAGGGGTAAACGGGATCTCACGTAATCTCACACCCGTCGCATCAAAGATCGCGTTGCCGATAGCCGCAGCGGTTGGTATCGAAGCAGTTTCTCCCACTCCGTCGGGATCCGTGTCGGGTTGGTCCACCAAGATCGTTTCGATCGCGGGAATCTCAGGAAACCTGAGGATCGGATACGATTGCCAATCCGAATCTGTCACTCGGCTCTGGTCATACTTTATCTCTTCCATCAAGCTTCGGCTCATTCCCTGAATAAGCCCACCCTGCAACTGGTGTCTCATACCTTCCGGGTTAATGATGCGTCCGCAAGTGACAGCAATGACGGCTTTGGTAACACGAACTTTCCCTGTCTCCACATTTCCTTCTACGTTCGCAATCACGGCACCTTTCCGCCCTGATGTTGCATAGCACGCCCCCCGACCAGTGGCGATGCCGCTTCGATTGGCCGCGCTTCTCGTGAACGATGGACGCGGTTGCCAGCCGGTCTTCTTTGCCACGGCTTGTATCACCGCAATCGCGTTGGGATCTTTGAGATGGCGAAGACGAAATTCGATTGGGTCGGCCTTGGCCTCAGCGGCCAATTCGTCCATAAAGGTTTCAACGGCAAAACACGTTTGGTAGCTACCAGGACCGCGCATATAAATGGCGCGAAGCAGTTCTTCGACATAATGCGTGATTGTGCGGTCGTTTTCGAACTCGTAAGAATAGCCACCCGGCCCACCAGAGAGCCGTGTGTATCCAGGGTTACCGCCCACTAAACGCCAGGCGAGTGAATTCCCGCTTTCTGCCAACGAATGACTGGGGGACCATCCCTCGAACACAAAGGCTGCCACCTTCCCGTCCGCATCCAGCCCGGCCTGTATGTCGATCACGGAAGGCGGGCTCATCGGCGCCCAGGCTTGCTCGTCCTGCCGCATCCATTGCACACGCACTGGTCTTCCAACGGCCTGAGACAACAAAGCTGCCTGAGGAGCGGCGTCATCACATGCGAGTCTTCCGTAGGAACCGGAAGCTTCCACCCATACGCCGCGCACTTTGTCCAGAGGCAAACCCAACATGCCGGCCAAGTCCCGCCGGTTTCCCTGGATCCACTGAGAACCCGACCAGAAGGTCGCCTTCCCGTCACGGACATCGGCTACCGCGCACGATGGTCCAATCATGCCGTGATTTTGCAATGGAGTTTTGTAAGTCGCTTTTACGATCTTGACCGCACGCCCAATACCCGCGACAACATCTCCGCGCGACGTATCATCTGTCCTGACCTTTTTCGCATGCCGGAGCCAGTCATATTTGTCTTGAGGAAGAGAGATCCCTCCGGACCAGGTGACTCGAAGTTGTCTGGCAGCCTGAATCGCCTGTTCTTCGCGTTGCGCAACAACACCGAGAAAGTTGCCCTTCCGGACAACCTGGATCAAACCGGGAAGCCTCCGGACCGAATCCTCATCGACACTCGCTAAGGTCGCCCCGGGCGCAGACGGGAAAATCACTCTTCCGTGGACCATTCCTGGAACGCGAACGTTGTGAACGTATGGCCAGGTCCCAGCCACTTTCCCCGGAACGTCGACACGGGGAATAGACTTGCCGACTGATTTGAAATTGCCTTTTTTGAGCGGAGCTGTACCCTCCAAAGCTGTTCCCCGGTTATCAGCAGGATTACTGGCCTTCAATCGCGTATTGAACCGTTTGTTTCCGATTATCTCCGCGTAGGAAATTTTTTTTGATGGTTCTCCCTGAACACTGACAATTCCGTCCTGCACAATAAGTCTGTCAGACGGCACATTCAGCCGGGTCGACGCCTGTGCGAGCAGAACGCGTCTCGCTTCGGCGGCTGCTCGGACAAGTGGTTGTTGACCGCGATTGCTATTGCTGCTGGCGGTCGTCTTGCCTCCATCCGTCGTTAGAGCAGTGTCACCCATAACCATCGTGATCGCTTCAAATGGGACGTCGAGCTCGTCGGCAACAACCTGGGCAAACGAAGTCTGCACACCGGTGCCAAGGTCGACCCGTCCGGTATAAACCGTAACCTTGCCTTCAGCGGAAATGGCCACCCAGGAATCCAGCTCCTCTGGAGGCACAGACCTGGGGGGAGGCAATGCACCTATCGTCGTGCTCTCTTGGACGGCAAATACCTGGAGCGCAGAATTTTTCAGCGTCAGACCGACAATCAGCGCACTGGCGCCTTGCTTGACGAATTCTCTTCTGGAGTAGTTCACGCCGGCCTTCCTTTCTGCGCAGCGCGCTGAACGGCACGGAGAATTTCGATGTGCGTCCCGCAACGGCATAAGTTTCCCGCAAGAGCCTGGCGAATTGCCGCCTCAGTTGGATTCGGGTTCTTATCAAGAAATGCTTTGGCGGTCATAATCATTCCGTTGATGCAGTATCCGCACTGTGCGGCCTGCTCCCTGAGAAAGGCCTCTTGAACAGCGTGAAGTTGCCCACGCGTGGCGAGTCCTTCCAGAGTGGTTATCTCTTTTCGTCCGGCCGCATCGACTCTAACCGAGCACGAACGGATCGCCTGACCCTGAAGGATAACCGTACACGCTCCACATTGTCCCAAGCCGCAACCAAACTTCGGTCCATCCAGTTGAAGATCATTGCGGAGCACGTACAGAAGTGGCGTATCCGGAGCTACATCAACGGACTGTAACTTCCCGTTGACTCGCAAAGCGAATTTCATCGAAACCCCCTGAACTAACTTGAGAACAACGTTGTAAGAATCGGTCCTTTTCTTGCATGGCGATCACTCCAATTTGTTGCCTAATATGCCCCGTTTTGTGAGCTCCGAACGTTGTTCGTCGTCGTGGCTCGCGATGATGAACAAATTCTTTTCAGTCTTATAAAGACCATTCAGCCAAGTCAATTGGGCGATGAGCGCGTTTTCATCTTCCTGAATCCAGGGTGCGTCTTTTCCTTTTACATTCCGGACTCCGTCCATATGCCATGCAGTGTCTCCGATCAAAAGGTATTCCCTGCCGGAGCCCAGTACTACATAGATCATTTGCGAACCCGGCGTATGTCCAGGCGCTTTGATGAGCACGACGCCGGGTCCAAAAGGCAGATACTGCTCATAGTCGACGACGTTGTAGCGGCCGGCTGTTTCCGGTGTGAGCTTGATTTCCGGCATTTGCGGGTTCTTCAGCAATGTCTGGACCTGATCGCGCGTCAGGATTGTTTTTGAAGCGAGTTCCTTCGCGAACGGTGTGTGAATGACTCCTGCAACATGGTCGCCGTGTTCGTGGGTGATGAGAATAGCCCGCGCGCCGCGGACGGCTCGCTCGACTTGTTTTGCCGATTCTAAATCGTAAGGTTCCACCACGCCTCGCCCGAAGAAATTGTGGACCTGCTGGTCCATACCCGAGTCGACCATGACATACCCGTCGGGATAGACAACTTGGAAGACGGTTCGGGCCTGCACGCTTGGCTCGTCAGGCGCACCTTTCACAGAAAATTTCTTGGCGCGGCGGCTTTCCGCAAACTTCAGGACGTTAATGCGCACTGGCGCCCTGCCCGGGATCATCCGGGCCGCTTGCCGTATTTGATCGATGTTTGCCGTCCAGGCTTGCTCTTTTTGCGGAGTGACCAAGAGAAGCGCGAGCATAAAAAGATGAACTGCGTTTTTCATCGGCGTTCCAAACTCCCCAACGATGCTCCGGCTATTCGTATCGTAACGCTATCGTCGGATCCACGCGAATTGCGCGTATTGTCGGAATCAAACAGGCGATGAGGGCAACAACGATCAGCAGAACGGAAATCGCCACGAACGTTGCCGGGTCTGTGGCGGTAACGCCATAGAGGCCGCTGCTGATCAAGCGTGTGAGAGCAAAGGAGCCAGCGAGACCGATAGCGCAACCAATGCCGATCAGCAACAGCGCGTGCCGCATCACCAGCTTCAGTACATCGTTGGAACCGGCTCCAAGCGCCATGCGAATGCCGATCTCGCGCGTGCGTTCGGCTACGGAGTAGGCCATGATGCCGAAGATTCCGATCGCGGCCAGGATTGCCGCAATACCGCCGAATATGCCGAGCAGCAAAATGTATAGGCGGAGATATTGCGTTTGCTGGCTCAGGTTCTGCTCCACGGTCCGGAAATTCGTTGCAGGCCTGGTGAGATCCACATCGGCGACGGCGCGTTTCAGCGTCTCGACCATATTCAGGGGGTTACCCGACGTGCGCAGAACGAAGAACATTCCGGCGCGGTCGTTCCATTGCGGGCCCATCCAGCGCGGCGTTTGCTGCAGGTGCGGCACGTACATCGTCGGCACTGGTTCCTTTTGCATACGATTCGCCCGCGTGTCTCCCACAATGGCGATGATCTGGCGCGGACGTTCGTCGGGCACGAAATCGAGGGTGATGCGTTTACCGATAGGATCTTCATTCGGAAAGAAACGGCGCGCCATCGTCTGATTGATGATGATGACCAGCACTCCGGACGCCGTGTCCTGCGCGTTGAAATCGCGGCCGCGCAGAATTGGAATTTTCATGGTGCCGAACAAATTCGGCGTGACTGAAAAGTAGCTTGCCGTTTGTCCTTGATCTTGCGATCCACCTCCGGGAGCCGGACTTGGCGGCGGAGCCGGACGTCCTTCTATCAGAAACGGCATCTGGATTCCGTCGGAACTCAGCGGAGGCCGGCTGATGGCGGCCGCCGAGACAACGCCGGGGACTGCGTGCATGCGTTCGATAATTCGATCGAAGGTCAGCGCGGGAACTGGGCTGACGTCCCACAATCCTATGCCGCGATACCTTCCATACGGCTTGATGGCGTCATTCTGTGCAAACCGGAAATCAAAGGTCAGCACATTGCGCGGGTCGGCACCGAGGTCATTCTTCTGGACTCGGACAAAACTGTTGATCATCAATCCAGCTCCGATGAGGAGCACGAGCGCAAGAGCGATTTGCACGGTCACCAGCACGCTGCGGAGATACTGGCGCGCGACGCCATCGGTTCCGCTACGGCCGGACTCCTTGAGCGAGCTCACAAGCTGCGCCTTCGAAGCCTGCATGGCGGGAACGATTCCGAATACGATCGCCGTGACCATGACCACGACCGCGGTGAAGGCAAGTACGGACACGTCCAGAGAAAGCTCGTTCAGGCGTGGAAAGCCCGGAGGCGCGGCAGCGATAAAAAGTTTCAGGCCTACCCACGAGAAACCGACGCCGATGATGCCGCCGAGAATCGAAAGCGGAAAACTCTCCGTAACCAGTTGCCGGATGATTCGTCCTCGTCCCGCGCCCAAGGCAGTGCGCACAGCCACTTCCGTGCGGCGTGAGGCCGCACGCGCAAGCAGCAGGCCCGCTACATTTGCGCAGCCGATCAACAGGACGAAACCCACGGCTCCCTGGAGGAGCAAGAGTGGATTTCGAAATCCCCCATAGGCCGCCTCTTGAAGCGGCTGCAGCCGCGCACCGTTGCCTTTGTTGCGCTCCGGATCTCCGGATTCGAGTTGCGCGGCTATCGTATCGATCTCGGCCTGAGCTTGTTTCATCGAGACGCTCTTTTTCAGCCGCCCAAGTGGGACAATGAATCCTTGTTTGCTTTGCGATTGTGGCTGCCGGACTTCCAGCGGCGCGATGAAATCGACCTCGTCGCCAAAAAAGCTGAAATCTTCGGGCAAGACCCCGATGATGGTGATCGGATTCTGATCGAGCGTCAGCGTCTTACCGATAACGTTGGGATCGCTGTTGAAGTGGCGTTTCCAGAGGCGCTGCGTGATCACAATAACGGGAGCCCAATGGTCTACCTGATCTTCTCCTTCTGTGTAGAAGCGCCCTAAGGCCGGCTTCACGCCGAGCGCTTGAAAAACAGCCGGCGTAAAGCCCCAACCTGAAATCCGTTCCGCAGGCGCTCCATCTTTCTCGGCGCCGAGATTCTTGATGCTGTTCGTGAGGGCGCCAATCGACTCGAGTGTTTGGT
>WNGQ01005025.1_pt1 | contig 13019 bp, 18 predicted proteins | sample 5407661 | NCBI WGS metagenome assembly WNGQ01 (sample SAMN13153382, study PRJNA577476) | soil metagenome | isolation source: 60 cm soil or saprolite under Garry oak tree replicate 2 | place: USA:California | collected 2016-06-15
GTAACCCCAAAGAAAAGAGCCGATATGGGTGTAGCAACCTCTGGCCAAGTATGGACAGCATCACCCTAGGCCTCTTGCCAAGCACAATAACTCCCTATTGAAGAATGGTGAAAGACGCATTCAGCAGGTCTGAGCACTTTGTAATAGCAAGCGTAGCGCCAGCCTAACAAAAAGAGAAAGTGATTCTTTCCATGCAGCAACAGGTTCAGATTCAGGGAAAACGTGCCAGCATCTCCACTCCCACTGTCCTCATACTCATCAGTATCATGGGTGTTTCCTTTCTAGGGTTGGGATTAGTCATGCCACTGCGGGCACTTTATGGACGGCAGATAGGAGGCTCCAGTGCACACATTGGCCTGATGACAGCCTCCTATCTCCTGGCAGGCTTTCTCGCCTCGCCAATGATTGGCTGGCTTGCCGACCGCTTTGGCTCTAAACAGGTGCTCGCGGGAGGCCTGCTGCTCCATGCGTTGCTGATGCTGGCCTATATTCCTATCGGGCGGGATAGTGGCCAATATCAATCAGCCCAAGTCGGTAGGCCACCCGTTCAGTATCATTGAGGTGAAGAAGAGCGACAGTTGCGCGCCCACTTGAGGCAATGCCTTCAATAAGACCACCGTTGAGGCGAAAATGGCGATTCCATCTCTGCTCACGTGGATGAAAGAGGAAGACGACTTTCTTTGATGTTGGGTCAACAGAAGCAAGATCGGAGCCCTTGAAACGGTTACAATAAAAGCAGGCCCATGCCAGATTATCAAGTGATGTCGGTCCAGCGTGTTTTTCAGCAATCACATGGTCTGGTTCGTGCGGATAGTACATATCTGATTCATGGATGAGGCAGTATTCACATCGTCCCTGCGCACGCTCTTGCACCTGACGCCGTAAACGTTCGGGGACGGAGGGTTTCTTGGCCATAATCTTAGGATGCCTGCTGTCTTAATTGTCGGTGGGCTTCAAGTTTGACCAGCTCCATAAGATATTCAATCAACAAATAACTCTCGAGTTCTTTGCGTTCTTCTTCTGTAAGCGAGCCGTCACGCTCAGTATGGATGAGTTCATATGCGCGTTCAGCCACCTCCGAAGAGGGATGGAAAGCCACGATTTGTTCAGGAGTGGGATGATTCGCGAGAAACTGTGCAATTTCAGTAGCGGCTTGTGTTTTGAGAAGCATAGCCATTTTCTCTTTCTACAGCAAAGGATGTCACGCTCAAACTCATTGACGGATTCGTTCTTGACGATACACCAAGAGCATATCATAGAAGTGGCTACGTTGCAAAAACACGGTGAGGACGTGACGAGAGACGTGAGGATCTTGCAGCAGGCGAAAGAAAATACTTATAGTCAAATACAGGTTGTGTTGCAAAAACGCATGGGGGGAAACGATGGGCGTGATGCACCCTTCTTGCTCAGTTTAAGCAGCCACTCCAAAGAGGCTGGCGAGGAAGGCAATCTGCCCCAGGATGTCTCCTTTTTCCACGCCACGTCTTTGCCCCTTCGGTAGTGGCCCAATCAAGAAGGATGGCTCCGGTCACAGGAAACCTCTTCCACCAGTTGAGGGAAGACATCATCTCCTGGAAGACGAGAACCGCTCCTTCTTGATTGGGCCACTACCCCATTGTGAGCTGGGAGACCGGAGCCCGGATTCCCCATGTTGGGATGGTCGTCCTCTTACTCGATGGGCTCTTGCCCGATGAGGAACTGTCGCTGCATCAAGAGCTGCTGTGTGCCTATATTGTTGACGATTTAGAGCGAGAGGCGTGCCGCAAAGACCCACAGCGAAGCCCTGATGAGGCATTGCTCCAGCGAGTGCGGCGCGTGGTAGAACTCGTTTTGCAACTTCCGCCAAAAAAATGAACCTCACCCTTCATAATCGAGCCTATCAAATATCCTTGAGCCCTACATCCCTACCCTCGGCCTATACTGCACCGCCTCCGCAACATGATTGGCCGCAATCAGCTCACTTCCCGCCAGATCGGCAATTGTCCGCGCCAATTTCAACACACGATGGTACGCCCTGGCTGACAAATGTAATTGCTGCATGGCTGCTTTCATGAGTTTCTCGGCAGCAGGTTCGACAGTGCAGAGGTCGCGGACTTCGGCTGGCCCCATTTCGGCATTGCAGGTATACTTCGTCCCCTTAAAGCGTGTGAGCTGACGTTCCCGTGCTACTTGGACACGCTTACGGACCATTTCGGAGGTCTCGACCTGGCGTTTATCCGACAATTTCTCATAATCGACACGAGGAACTTCGACATGAATATCGATACGATCCAACAGAGGGCCACTGATACGTTTCTGATAGCGAGCAATAGCTGAGGCCGAACAACTACACTCTTTGACCGGATCACCATAGTAACCACAAGGGCAAGGATTCATCGAGGCAACAAGCATAAAGTTGGCTGGATAAGTAATTGTTCCCTGCGCTCGTGAGATCGTGACAACCTTATCCTCCAGGGGCTGGCGTAGAACTTCCAACACATTCTGCCCAAATTCGGGCAGTTCATCCAGAAAGAGGACACCCCGATGCGCAAGGCTGATTTCACCAGGCCGTGGGATACGTCCACCACCGACGAGGCCAGCGTGACTAGTGGTGTGGTGTGGAGAGCGGAATGGGCGTTGCAGAACAAGAGGCATATCTGGCGGCAACATGCCACTGACACTATAAATTTTCGTTACATCGAGGGCTTCATCGATGATCATCCGTGGCAGAATAGAGGGCGTGGTACGTGCCAGCAGTGTTTTGCCAGAACCAGGAGGGCCACTCATCAAAATATTGTGACCTCCACTGGCTGCAACCTCTAAGGCCCGCTTGACATGCTCCTGTCCACGTACTGCCGACATATCCTGTCCGTAGCTTATCTGGTCGATAGTTTCAAGAATACGCGGATCGGGAATGTATGGCTCAATTTGCTGTTGCTCGTTGAGGTGAGCAATGAGGTGCCCTAAGGTCTCAACAGGGTAGATAGCGACTCCTTGAATGAGCGCAGCTTCCATAGCATCGGCAGCAGGAACAAAAACGGTCTTCACCTGCTTCTCGCTGGCTAAAGAAACCATCGGTAGAATGCCATTGGTATGACGCACGCTCCCATCGAGAGAGAGTTCGCCCAGAAAGAGACTCTCTTCTATCTGCTGGCCTGGATTAATCTGCCCTGATGCCAGCAAGAGGCCTATAGCTATAGGCAGATCATAAGCCGGGCCTTCTTTACGCAAGTCAGCCGGAGCGAGATTGGCTGTGATACGCTTATAAGGAAAAAGACAGCCGCTGTTCTTGATCGCCGAGCGTACTCGCTCACGCGACTCATTCACAGAGGCATCGGGAAGTCCCACGATAGTGAAAGCTGCCAGACCGTTCGAGAGGTCTACCTCAACCTCAATTAAGGCACCTTCCAGACCAATAACTGCACAACTCTGTACCTTTGCCAGCATGTTCGAAGCACTCCTCAACAATATTTTGTCAGCATTATGCCTGAGTTGCCGCAAAAATACAAGAGGTTTAGTAAGTCTATCCCACTTTTACTCAGACCCACTCGTTGTTTGTTCCGCTGCGAGCACTTGCTTGACCAGTTCGCGTGCCTTGTCAAGCGTCACACCTGACTTGAGCAAGACCTGGTAGGCAATCCCCTCTCCTTCACGCAGCAGGCCCAGCAGCAGGTGCTCTGTTCCCAGATAGTGATGGCCGAGGGAGCGTGCCTCCTGGACAGCCAGCTCGATACTCGCTTTGCCCTGCTGTGTCATTCCGATCTGGCCATCACCAATCGGTTGCTCTCCCGGAGGGTGTAGCGTTTCGATCTGCTTCCGCACGTCGCTCGGCTGCACCTGCAGCTGGTTCAGCACTCTGGCTCCGACCCCCTCCCACTCACTCATGATCGCTAGCAACACATGCTCTGTTCCCACACCATCATGATGGTACCGATAGGCTTCCTCATTCGCCAGCGACAAGACTTTGCGGGCTCGCTCAGTGAATCGAGCAAGCGGGTGATTTGGCCCTGGCTTCATGCTCACGACGACCCGTTGGCTCTCCACGAAGTTCTCGACATTCTCCGGGGTAAAGCGGTATTCTCCAGCAATGCGATACGCGATCAATTCGCCTCGCGTGACCAGTCGCCTGACCGTCACCGGCTCGATCCGCAGCAATTCTGCGACCTCTTCTGTCGTCAATAGACGTTCCATAGATGCCTCCTTGATAATAGAAATAAAATAGACTTCATAGAAGATATTATGGATTATTTCGAAGTAATATGCAATCATTAGGGATATTTAGACGTCCTTCACATTAGGGAGTCTTTCACTCGTAGGTTTGTATCCCCTTTTTCTCCTATATTTCTTGGATCGTCAAGTACTATAGATATATAGGACAGTATCACTCTTGCCAAAGATACCCCGTATCGCTTGGGCGGACGTAGGAAGGGAAGGGAGCAGAGCATGTCTCCACGGTCTATCACCGCACCATCCAGGAAAGCTATCGATCACTACTACCAAGAACTCGCCGCTTATGGTTCTCACAACGTCACGCATGAGACAGCGACACGAAGTGCCTTTCAAAAGCTGCTGGAGAACTTTGCCCAATCCGTCAACTGGCTGCTCATTCTTGAACAGCCTCTACCCAATGGCAAGCGTCCTGATAGGATGTTACGTGACAGCTTCAACCTGCCTCGCGGCTATTGGGAAGCCAAAGACACCAAAGACGATCTTGACACCGAGATACGTAAGAAGATCAACGCTGGCTATCCCCTCACCAACATCATTTTTGAGGATACCCGCCGTGCAGTCTTGTATCAAGGGAACAAGCGCATTCTCGATGCTAACTTGGTGGTAATATGAGTGAAAGGTTGAAGGATTGCGGACTGAAGGATAGAAAATCAGAGGACATCTTTGAAATTGATGGTTGATCGTCTCCCCAATCCGCCGAAATATCCTTCACAAAACAACATTGAGTTGCCAATGAGGTTGAGTGCATGATACTACTCATTTTCAATCGCTCCCAATGACCTGAGCGCGACTTTTTGGATCTCTGTCAATCCTTTCACTTGAGTAATATTCATCCGTTCGTAGGGTCTATCACTTCTCAATGTGTGCAGGCATTGACCACTGCTCACCTCCCACAAGCGCACGGTCTGGTCATCACTGCCGCTGGCAAGGATGCTCCCATCGGGATTGAAGGCCACTGACTTGACTTCCTCGGAGTGACCTTGCAGAGTCTTGAGCAACTTTCCGCTACTCACCTCCCACAGGCGCACCGTCTGGTCAGCACTGCCACTGGCAAGAAGCTTGCCATCGGGACTGAAGACTACCGACCTGACCCTTAGGCGATTTCCTCTTCTAACGCTGACAACCGCTTCAACTGTTGCTCTAAGACATCGCGCACATCACGAAAGAACAACTCCCCACCTGTGAGAAAAGTGGTGATCATGCCACCAAAGACCTCGCGAATCATTGGTGCCACGAGCTTCAAGACCAAAGGAGTTCGCTCCTCTCGAGGGTGGGCGTCTGCGAGAGAGAAGCAAGAGCAGATTCAGATCGATGATCGACGGATTGAGGATGGTGCCATTGCAGAAACGAGAACACGAGGCTGAAGACGCCAATCACGAATCCGCCGACGCTCGTGATGATCGACAAGATGATGGCACTCTGGGTCGGACCCTGGCTTTGCACAATGAGCACCGCAAGAATGATAAAAGCAAGACTTGCCACGAACCCAAGGCTCACGATGACACCCCGAATCCATGCAAATCGTTCGCGTTTGTGTGCGCTCTTGACAGATGACCTCTGCGCTGATGGTGCCATAATACCAGCTTAACGATTTATTTACCCGTGATCGGAACCTGCTTCATAGACAATCCCCGTATCTATAAGATATCATAGAAACACGTATACATGCACTGGTGATACGTCGCCGGAAAAAAGGAGAAGGAATGGTTGACGCAAAAGCTTCTGAGAGTGCAGCCAACACTCAAGGCCATAGACAAACACACCCTCTGCATCCCTCATCACCACTCGCCATGCCCAAAATCGCTGCCTGGAACGGCCTCAACATTGAATATCATCTTCAGCCACCGGCGGAATGTGAATTGCGCCTGCCACAACATACGATCTGTATCTTGCTGAGTGAATGCCAGACGGAGAGACGTGTGGATGGTGGACAGCTGCAGCGTAACCATGCAGGGAGTGGAGAGATCATCATCTACCCTGCCTCCTCCGAGCAGTGGATTCGTTGGCAACAGAACGCTGAATTTCTTCTCCTCTTTCTTGATCCGGCCCTTGTCACCCAGACCGCTGACGAACTGGCTGATCGCAGCACCATCGAACTCATCGAGAGTAAAAAAGAGACACATGATCCACTGCTGCAGCAGATCGGTCTGGCCCTCAAGGCCGAGATTGATGAGGGGATGGCTGCTTTCTCTTCTCTCTATGCAGAGTCGCTGGCTAGCGCGCTCTCGGCGCACCTCTTACGGCGCTACACGGTTTGGAAGCCAACCATGCGTGACAGCATCGGTATTCATGCAGCCCCAGCGTTGCGACACGTCATTGCGTATATCCACGACAATCTTGACCAGCAGCTCACACTGGCCGAACTCTCCTTTATTGCTGATATGAGCACCTATCACTTCGCACGCACGTTCAAACAAGTCACAGGAGTGGCCCCGCATCAATATGTGCTCAATGCCCGCGTTGAGCGCGCCAAAAGCCTGCTCCTGCGGGGAAATTTGAGCATCGCCGAGGTCGCGCGAAAGGTCGGTTTTTTTGACCAGAGCCACTTCACCCGTTACTTCAAGCGGCTCGTTGGCGTCACCCCTCAAACCCTTCTCCGGCAAAACAGCAAGAATGTACTAAAGTAAAGAGCATGTTTTTCCAAGACGGTTCAATCTCCTGACATTACAATTGAGCTGGGAAGGGTGAAACTTGTCACCTACCCCTTTCTATGGCTGTTGTCGCCGTAGTTCAGTAACAATAAAGGAGGAGATGTATGACGAAGCAAGAGAACGAAGCGATTGTTCGTCGAACCTGGGAAGAGTTGTTTAATAAGGGCAACCTTGCGGCCGCAGATGAACTGATCGCGGCCAATTTCAAGAACCACGCCGCTCCTGGTGCCCCTGCCGGCCCTGCATCCTTTAAACAACTCGTGACTTTCTACCGCAGCGCCTTCCCTGATGCTCAATTCACCATCGAAGATTTACTTGCTGATGGCGATAAGGTGGTGATGCGCAATACATTTAGTGGCACTCATCGTGGACCCTTCATGGGCATTGCTCCGACTGGAAGGCGTGTTTCGCAGGAACAGATACATATTGTGCGTGTGGCTTCCGGCCAGGTAGTAGAACATTGGGCTGTGCGCGATGACTTGAGCTTGCTGCAACAACTTGGGGGTGTCCGCCCATAGATGAAAGGAATAAGAGATTTATGCCAACAGTACGTCGCATGGCTCTACCTGTACTCGCCGGTTCCCTCTTTCTACTGTTAGTCGGTACCATCTCTTCAAGTACGTTTGCTCAGGTACAAGGACCAGCACAGGCAGACCACAAACTCCAGCCTTTTACGCTCTCCAGTCCCAACTTTCGTGATGGAGGACCGCTGCCATCGAGCAGTGAGTACGGAGGTGGCTTTGGCTGTAACGGAGAAGATATTGCGCCTACCCTCACATGGAAAAATGTTCCCGCGCAGACGAGCAGCTTTGCTCTCGTCATGAATGACGTGGATGCTGCCGTCGCCGGAGGCTTTCATCACTGGATCGTCTACAATATCCCCCCTACGGCCCGAACGTTACAAGGAAATGCTCCCTATACTCAAGGGACCAACAGCCTGAATATTCGGACCTACTTTGGGCCGTGCCCGCCGGCGACAGGCGAGAAGCACCACTACATCTTTACGCTCTACGCGCTCAGCACTGACCATCTCCAACAGGATGGACTGACCTACGATGGCTTGATTCAGGCCATCACTGGACACGTTGTGGGCGCGACGACGATCGTTGGCACGTTCCGCCGCATCCCGCCAGGAACGGCTGCGAACTGAAGATAGGGCCTGTGTTATACTCTCCTCAGGTTGCACGGACAGAACGAGGAGAGTAAGAGAGGAGCGCACTATTATCTTCTACCTTACTAGAACCCGCATCCAGACCGAGAACCATTAGCAATGCATTTAGCTTGTCATGACGCCATTTCCTAGAGTCCTCCAACTCTCTCCCACTCAAATTTTTTCCTATACAAACACGCCCACTAGACGAGAGAACCCTCGGACTCTTGGAAGTGGATAATTGACCTGGTTGGAGAACCAGGAGCCAGAGCGGGGGACATGTGCATTAATGTACACAAACAATGGCGTTTTCTCATTAGAACTTGCGGTATAATGTTTCAGTTTATGGAAGCTATACTGCGAACAATGGACATCTGTTATTCATGTGTCAAGAAAGTTGTGCTGGCACATCTATCTCACCTTCACCTTGAGCAGCCCCGGCACACAAGCCGCAATCGCCAGCGTCGCAAAAATACAGGCAAGACCCCCACTGACCACCGAAATTTCAGGAGTCATCAAACCTGCCACCAAGCCCGACTCGAATTGCCCAAGCATAGGGCCACCGATGACAAACATGGCATTGACGGCACTGATCCGTCCCCGAAACTCATCGGGCGTGATCAGTTGCACCACCAAGCCACGTAGAATCATACTCACCATGTCCGCGGCACCAGCACCGGCTAAGAACAGGACGGAGAGCCACAGAGGTCCCGTCGTGACCCCAAAGGCAATAATAAAGATACCCCACCCGATAATAGCCAGCACAACCCCCAATCCCTGGCGTGAGATGCGTCCAATGCGCCCGGTAAAAGGAGTGAGGGCCACAGCCCCAATGGCCGTAGCGGCGGTTAGTATCCCCAGTCCTTGGGGGCCAATATGTAGGATATCACTGGCATAGACAGGGAAGAGGGCGCGTGGTGAACCAAAGAAGGTCGCGAAAAAGTCGAGGGAGAGCACGGCGAGAATGATCGGGTGCGCCCGCAGGAAACGCATCCCATCAACCAACGCACCAACACCAGCCTGCGCCCGCTTCTCAGATGGCACACGCGGGATGACCATCAGGAACAAGGCACCGATCACCACAAAATAGGAGATCACATCAATCCAGTAGGTGTTGGCCACACCCAGCCAGGCAATGATAAAACCACCCGCCGTCGGGCCTATAACGAAGGTAAGTTGCATCATGACCATACTTAAGGACATCGCGTCAGGCATCTGCTCACGCCGCACAAGCGTAGGGATAATGGCTTGTCGAGTGGGAAACTCGAAGGCTGAAACGCTAGCAGATACCAGCACAACAGCATAAATGATAGCCATGTTGATGATATGGAAGATGGTACACAGCGCGAGTGCAGTTGAGGTCATAGCCAACGTTATTTCTATGACCAGCAACAGTTTGCGTCGGTCAAATACATCGGCAAAAACACCGCCGACAAGTGATAAAATCAGGCGTGGAATAGCCTGTACTAACCCAATCAGGCCCAGTGCCACGGCAGAATGGGTAAGGAGGTACACCTGCCATGCTACGGCAACTACCTGCATCTGGGTACCGGCAGATGAAATTAATTGACCCCAAAATAACAGAGCGTAGTTGCGATTGCGCAATACGCCCCATGAACTCATGGGCTTGCTCTTCGGTGGAGGAGGAGTGGCAACAGCTACTTCGGGGGCTTCAGCTTGCACAGGTTCGTTAGAATACGCGTCTCTCTCTGATTCGGCCTTCATGCATGATCTCAATCTACGATAGGTAATGACGATACTTCATTTTATAAAATATACCATGTATGGAGTGAGTTCGCCGAGGCAAAAGTATCCAGCGGGCGTGGGTTGTCCTGCTTGCTTTTATTTCCTAGAGATCGAGGGAAATACAATAATTTCTTGTCCTGGCTTAAGAGGTGTTTGCAAGCCGTGAGAGCCGGTGACCATGACATTATTGACAAAAATCTTGACATGAGGACGAATTTGCCCATCCGGCGTACAGAGCCGCTCCCACACTCGCGGATGCACCTGGGCCAGGGCTTCTAAAAGCTGCTGCATAGTATTGGCCCTGAGAGGAATCTGACTCTTGCCACCACTATACGCGCTGAGGGTTGATGGTAAGCGTAGGGTTACTGCTGCTCTCTCTTCATTGCTCATGCCGTGGGTCACCTTCACCGGAGTTATTATACGAACGCCCCACGTATTGCTTTGAGTTAGCTGTTCGCAACCATATCGGGACTTGACGTATGTTCTAATCTTGGGCGTCAAGAATAGTATACTTGCAATAAACAACGTATGCAAGAGTGAGTTTTGGCATGATAAGCTCCTATAGTCTATAGGAAAGAGGAACTTCAACCCATAATCATTTTCATATTTTGTGTAGATCATGTTTTTTAAGAACTTCTAAAACATCGCCCACTCCCCGCACTACAACAGCCCCTGCCTGCAACAAATCCTCCAACAACTTTAATCCCTCACCGCCTGTATAATCTCGTGCAGCCATCGTCTCCCCTTGACTCTGTTCACCATCATGAGTAATTGCTTCGCTGGCAGAAGTATGATCAACCGGGTTCAGCAGAATAACGGATACACCACGCTGAGCGGCAGTCACAGCTTCTCGCAGCAGGGCTACATTGCCAGGACCAATAGGCATGGGACACAACACCAGCATATGTACTCTAGTAAGACTTCTCTGTACTTGCTCCAATACAGGCAAAGAAATAGGCGCGTAGGGTTGTTCGGTAATGACTTCATCGGCAAGACGTAAGGCAAGGGTATGGTCGCTATCACCAATGTTGAGCGCACCAGCAATGAAGGGAATGTGTGCATCGGCTAAAGCTCGCATGAGCAATTCACCAGAACCGCCACCGGCCATAACCAGTACTTGAGGTTGTACAGAAGATACGCCTTCCTCTTCGCTAACCTCATCGCTCGGCGGCAAGACGCTCAGATGCTCTGCTCCGCGCAGAATGCCTACCTGTACATTTATACCATAAACACGGCTGAGCAGCCTTGGCTCTAAAACCTCGGCAGGGCCAGCATCGGCAACCACACCACGTTGAAATAAGATCAGGCGAGGGAAGTAGCGGGCCGCGAGGTTAAGATCATGCATGGCCGCAATCACAGTCACTCCTCGCTCCTGGTTTAAGCGTTGTACCAGCTCAAGCGTCTCAATTTGATACTTTATGTCAAGATGTGAGGTCGGTTCGTCTAAGAGCAGCAATTGGGGCTGCTGAGCCAGGGCCATGGCGATCATAACACGCTGGCGTTCACCCCCGCTGAGGTGATTGAAGATGCGCTGAGCCAGGGAGGCGATACCAGTGGCTTGTATGGCATCCTGTACAATCTCATCATCGTACTTGTTTTGTAAGCCAAAGAAGTTGAGAAAGGGAGTACGACCCAGGCTCACCATATGCTCCACGGTAAAGGCAAAGGGCATATGCAGTTCTTGTGGAACGACGGCAATACGTTGGGCAATACGCCGTCTGCTCCACTCATGTAGATCGCGTCCCTCGAGAAAAATCTTGCCCTGCTGAGGACGCAAAATACCACTGACGAGGCGTAGGAGCGTGGTTTTACCGGAGCCATTAGGGCCAAGCAAGCCTACTCTCTCACGGGCCTGCACCTGAATATGCACATCGTAGAGGAGCGGCTGGCGATCATAACCAAAGGTAACGCCCACGACGCTGAGGAGAGGTGTTGTAGGTGGGAGAGAGTTGGGCACAAGAAATTGCGCCCCTACAGAATTTACCATCGGTAGTCTCGCTTGCTACTTCTGAGGAGGAACAGGAAAAAAGGTGCGCCGACAAGGGCCGTAAAGATACCCACCGGTAAGATGGTGGGAGCGAAGATGGTACGTGCCAGCAGATCGGCCAGGGTGAGAAAGATAGCACCACTCAAGGCAGAGGCAGGCAAGAGCAGGCGATGGCGCGGCCCCAGCAGCAAGCGCATGGCATGAGGCGTGACAAGCCCTACAAAGCCGATCAGGCCACTGATCGAGACAGCAGCAGCGGTGAGCAGTGAACCCAGAGCGATGATGAGCAACTTACGGCGTTCGACATGCAAACCTAAAAAGGCCGCGCTCTCTTCACCTAATGCAAAGGCATCAAGTGTGCCTGAGAGCAGCAGTGAAGCCATGGTAGCAGGAAGAATAATCATGCTCACCACCACCACTGGCTGCCAGCTGATAACCGAGATACCACCTGAGAGCCAGTTGAAGAGAGCCTCTATACTAAACTGAGCATGTGGGCTGAGAGTCAAGATAAGCGTTTGCAGAGCCACCAGCACGGCGTTGATGACTACACCAGCCAGCAACAAGGTCACAACCGGTGTATGTCCATCCGTACGCGCAATAGCGTAGACGAACATAACGGTCAGCATGGCTCCAACAAAGGCGAACAGTGGGGTGAGCGAGAAGACAGAACCATAGACAGTATCAAAAGGCAGGACAAAAGCAATAGCCGCACCCAGAGCCGCTCCCGAAGAGGTGCCGATGAGAAAAGGATCGGCCAGTGGATTACGCAGCATACCTTGAAAGAGTACCCCAGCCGCAGCCAGAGCAGCGCCCACAAGGGCAGTCCCCACCACGATAGGCATCCGTAGCTGCCAGATAATCACTTCGGTAGTGCTGTCCCATTGTTGGGTAAAATGGAAGAGGTGCGTACCATTCAGCAAAATTTGCAAGGTAGTGCTGAATGGTATAGAGATTGAGCCAAAACTGACCGCTAACAACATGACTAAAAGCAGTATGATGCCTAAAATAGACAGAGCAAGAGGAGCAGGCAAGCGTTGCAAGCTCTGACTAAGATGCTGTTCAGTTTTAGCTTTCTCTGTGGCGGTTTTCATAGACCTTCCTGGTCATGTCACTACTCTAAGTATAGGCGAAAATTCACCTGAATGCATCACCCTTGGCATAGCTTGCTCAGGGTGACGCATTCAGGTATGCCAATCTTGCTTCTTGTGTTGATAGATTTGAAAGGCCCTGCACCTGCACTAAAGGACAGTTGACAAGAGGGATAGCAAGGATGATA
>WNGQ01005821.1_pt1 | contig 13016 bp, 11 predicted proteins | sample 5407661 | NCBI WGS metagenome assembly WNGQ01 (sample SAMN13153382, study PRJNA577476) | soil metagenome | isolation source: 60 cm soil or saprolite under Garry oak tree replicate 2 | place: USA:California | collected 2016-06-15
CCGTGCCGCACAGACGGCGAGGACCGGGGCCGGCGAGATCGCCGCGATTTCGGCGGCTCAGAACCCAGCTGACCGCATGGGTATCGCACGCGCCCTGATCGAAGGCGACGTCCCCGCCCCCCAGGTTGCCGAGGCAACTGGCATCTCCCAGAACACCGCCTACCGCTTGGCCCAGGAGCGGAGCGCCCTACAGGGCGAACCGCCATCCCCGAAGGGCCGACCGCCCGATCCTCGTCGCTCGGTGGCCCTCAAAATGATCGAAGAGGGTAAATCGAACGAAGACATCCGCGAAACCCTTAATGTCGATAAGGACCGCGCTTCCCAATGGGGACAGTACCACCTCCGGGAACAGAGGCGCGCCGACCACAGCCGACCCAAGGATCCCCCGCCGGACAGCGCATAACCAGGCGGTGGTTCGCGCTCAGTCCGCAGGATCGTCTACGGGCACCGCCGAACTCGTGACGCAGGCCATCGCCAAGGTGCGCCGCAGCAACCCAGCCGCAGCCGCCGCGCTAGAAGGCGTACGCCTGCAACGGCTGACCGAGGGGCGCTGCGCACAGGTGCTCCACACGTGCCCTTATCGCGAGGAGACCCCGACGATCGAGCGCCTGCACGCCTTCATCCGGGCGCAGGGCTGCATCATCGCCGGCAGGCATCACGAGATCTACCTGTCCGACCCCTTCCGCACGGCTCCCGAGGAGCTCAAGACCATCATCCGCTACCCCGTGGCCACCACCTGAGCCTCCGGCGTACGAGGTGGCCGGCCGGGCCGCTGGGGCGTCGATGACAGCTCACCCGCTCGCTTGGGCGGGCGGTGGCCTGGCAGTCTTCTCGGCCAGCGCAGCAGCCTTCTCGGCGGCACGAAGCCTGCCCGTTCAGGGTGCTCCTTGTGATGCCGAAGTCACGGGCGACCTGGGCCTGCGGCGTGTCGGGGCGATCGTGGACGGCATTGATCACAGCGACCCGGAACTCGGCGGTGCAGCGGCCGTAGTCCCGGGGGTCCCATTGGGAGACCATCCCTGGGTCCTCCCACGAGTCCTCGGCGGCCGATGCTGTGGCGATCCGCGATCTTCTCTGGAGTTCGCCGTCTAGCTTGGCGAGGCCACTTGCGCGACGGCGGCATCACGGTCGTCCAACCTGCCGGGATTGGCGAGAAAGGCTTCGAGGGTGCCCTTGCGGGCCTCTAGCTCATCCGGGGTCAGGTCGTGGAGTGGGGTGGTCCTCCGGTTCGGAGTGGGACCGGTCGGCGTGCCATGTCGTTCCATCGCGTTGGCGGTGTGTGGATGGCTGGGAGTGTTGCAGTCCTCTCGAATGCCATGCGCCGGGCTGGATGGGAACGCGACGCGCTGGTCGCGTCTTGCGTTGTGGCACTGCGTGGTGCAGACGACTGCCTGGCGCCCCGACCCCGGCGACGACGACTTCGGCGGCAAATCCACCATGTACTGCGGGGTCGCCCGCAAGCCGTAGGCCCCGGCGCCCGGCGTTGACCCGGCTGGACTCTCCCACTGCGGGAGGGTGCAGCATGCACCGGTGACCCAACAGCTCCAGGGGCCGCGCCTCGAAGCGGGCTCAAGTTCGTCAGCCGACTTGCCGATACGGCATTGCCCTGCCGGTTTGCTGGGACGTTGCTGGCTTGCCCGGATGGGGGTTTCTGCCGCCGAGTGCCAAGTCGAGGAGTAGCGCTTCGTGTCCCTTCCCAGACTTTCCAGGGTGGCCGCTGTCGCCATGCTGGCTGTCCTGTTCGCTTTCGCTGCCGCGCCGGCATGGGCCGGCTCTGCTACGTTCTCGCCGAACCCAACCAAGCCTGGCAGCACGGTCACGATGACCGTGACCTGCAATGACAGCTCCGACACCGTCACCTTCACCGGAGATGACGATGTGTTCTTGAACGGAGGCAGCTTCCCCAGCGTTGCCCAGGGTCCTATCACGATGACCGTGAAGAAGACCGCAAAACCCGGCACCTACAAGGTGGCCGGTGTGACGTGCCGCAGCGGCAGCGTCGGTTCGGCGCCAGGGACCGTCACTGAATCGTTCTCGCCCTCGCTGACCCTCAAGTGGCGTACCACCACGACCACGACGACAGCGAGCCCGTCCGCGACGCCGGCCCAGGCCACGGCGACGACCAACGGTGCGCGGCTCCCGTTCACGGGCGTGCCGGTCGCTGTCGAGCTGCTGGCCGGAGTGGTGCTGCTGGGGCTCGGCACGCTGCTGGTGGTCGCGCGCAGGGCGTGACCGCTGGCGTGTCGCGTCGGGGTGGATTTTCGGGCATGGCTTTGCTGACACCTGTCGACAGGCCCGATCGCTGGCAGAGGACCGGGAGCGGCTGGAGGACCTGCCGGACAAGGTGCTGCTGGGGCGGGGATTCGGTCCGTGGTCGTGCGGGCTTCATCAGGACGTGGCGGTGAAGTCGACCTCCTTGGTCTTGGCTGTCCCGGCGGTCCGCCCCGGCGCCGTCTGGTAGGTCCAGTACAGGTTGGTGTGCGCGATCACCTGGTCCGGCGGCGGCGCCCCCCACGCCGAGTGGTCCTCGGTGGTGTGGGCGTCGCTGACCAGGGTCGCGTCGTAGCCCCTGACGAAGGCGCCGTGCAGCGTTGAGCGGATGCACGCATCGGTCTGTGCGCCGGCTACGACCAGGCGCCCGACACCGAGGCCCGACAGCACGGTCTCGAGGGTGGTGTCCTCGAAGGAGTCGCCGTAGTGCTTCTCGACGAGCGGCTCGGCGTCGCCTGGAGTCAGCTCGGGGACGATCCGCCAGTTGTCGCTCCCCCTGGCAAGGTGCTCATCGGAGTGCTGGACCCAGACGACGGGGACCCGTTCCCGCCGCGCCTTCCGGACAAGGCTGTCGACGTTTGCGACGACCGCGTCGCGCTGGTGAGCCCCCTCGACGACGCCGTTCTGCACGTCGATGACGAGGAGTGCGGTGCCCGGCCGGTTCTCGAGTGTGGTCATGGTCTCCCCTTGCTCACGCTGGGCTCCTGTTTGCACCCACGGTAGACGCACCCACCGACAGCGGGCCTTTTGGTTGTCGCGTCCTGCGTTGTGGCGGCGCTTGGCCCCTTGCGAGGAGGGCGGAACGGCAGGGCGTGGGTGCGGAGCTGGAGGAGCATGGCGGAGCTGAACGGTGGTACAGAGAACGGCGGGGCGGAGGCCGAGCCGGCGCGGCCGGATGTGGAGCCGGTGGAACCGGCGCCGGCGCGGGTCGGCGACCAGAAGGGGGAGGGTGGGGGCCAGGAGCGACGGTGGCCGCTGGTGGACCTCAAACCTCATGAGCTTGTCGCGCTCGCGAAAGAGCTCCAGACGGAGGCGCTCAGGGTTCGGGGCCGGGACCCGAACGCGCTCAACACCCTGCGCGGGAGGCTCGCTGAGATCAAGGTCCTTCTGGACGAGCATCAGGCAGCCTCGGACAAGGCTCTGGCGACACAGAGAAGGGCTGCGCAGAGGAACGCGGCCGAGGGCGAGCAGCGACCGAGGTTGAAGCCTGGCGAGAAATACTCGCAAGAGGTACGCGACGACGTCCGGGGGCGGTTCGGCGAGGAGCAACCCTACTACCGAATACGTAAGGAGACTGGGGTCTCCGAAAGCACCCTCGTCAGGTGGAAGAGAGAGTTCCGTGCCGAACAGGCCCGCGCCGCAGGTGAGGACCCCGGCGGAAGGAGACCGCGAGGGGGAAGCGGCGGGCGGATCAGTGGTTAGTCACTGTCTCTCCTGGTAGGCCCATTCTGGACGGAGGATTCTGGGGCGCTGGAGGGGCGGGTCAAGTAGCGGGCAGGGCGTGGCCGCTGGCGTGTCGCGTTGGGCCAGGGGTTCGGGCATAGCTCCGATGACAGGCGCAGGAGCCCGATCGCCAAAGGACGACGGTCGTGCAGGAAACAGGACGGGGGCAGGACCAGCAAGGTGAACCTCAGCCCCCGCCGGACGATCCACTACCGGGCGGACAAACGCACGGCAGAGCCCAGGACCCCCGCCGCGACAGCGGGCCGCCGCTGGCGCGGACAAGGCTGAAGGACCTCCCCGAGGGCGAGCTTCAGCGGCGCCTCGCCACGCTCCGGCGGGTCGTGGAGATCGCCGCGGAGCGCGACCCGCGCGCTGCCGAAGGGGCGAACCTTGGGATCGGCAGGATCGAAGCGGTCCTGAGGCAGCGCACCCACGATCGGCACGAAGCCCTCACCGCCCGGATGGACGGGACCTTGGAGCGGCGGGAGGGGTGGCTGGAAATGCTTCGTGCGGGCGTTCCAGCCGAGATGGTCGAGTGGCACTTCCGCATTCCCCGAGGACTGATGGGGTCGTTGGTCGAGCGGGTCGCCGCCGAACCCGCGGACCGGCCAGGGTCAGGCGAGCGCAATCCTGACTACGGCGAGGCCGTCACGCGGATCCTCACCGGCGACAGCCTCGACCGGATCGCCAAGGACCTCCACATGGACAATGAGACCGTGGCGCGTATCAAGCAGGAGATCGTCGTACTGCGCGGCGACCCACCACGGACCAAAGGCAAACAGCCCCACCCACGCCGCCCCGAAGCCCTCAGGCGGCTCAGCGCCGGCCAATTCCCCGAACAAGTCGCCAACGACCTCGACGTCCTCAAACCCACCGTAAAGCAATGGGCAAACATGCTCCGCGCCCAAGGCGTTGCTCCGCCACGACCCCGAGGCAGACAGCCCCACCCACGCCGCGCCGAAGGCATCGAGCAGTTCCGCGCCGGCCGAACCGTGAGCCAGGTCGCTGCGAAGTTCGGCGTTCCCCTATCGACCGCGGCATCCTGGAGGCGCCAACTCAACAAGCAAAAGGACGAGGGACCATGACCAGCGGGAGGCACCCCTGGGCCGATCGGGTGCTTAGCGTAGTTGACGAGTTCGGTCGGGCATGAGATGGTTCCGGTGCGACGTCAGTATCCGGACCTCTCTTTGCGAGGAGTCTTTTTATGCTTGCATCGATTCTCGTGGGCGGCGTTCTCGCCGTCCTCACCTTCGTCGGGCTCACGCTCGCCGACCGGCGCAACCCGGCCCGCTGGTACGACAAAGCCTACGAGCGGGCGCTGCGCGAGCGGCGCTCCCCGCACACCTGGTAGCACCTCCCCCCGGTCCCAAGGCGTGCCCGGTCGGGCATACGAAATGCCCGGCCGGGCTCCACGAGGAGTGGTTGCGACGCCAGCTCCGGGCCCGGCCGGGCACCTATAGATAATCGCATACTGGACAAGCCTCTTGCTTGGGCATGACTGGCTTGGCTGTCTAACGGCTCGCTAACCAAGTAGAGCGCTCTCTCCCATGCCGCCTTTACAGGGATGGGCGATTCGGCGAAGCTCTACCTGCTAGTCGGGAAGCAGACAGGGCAGGCGATCATGGGCCAAGCCGTCGTGGCATCCAATTCCATCAACCGGTCTAGGCTCCGTCCTGCGCGCGTTGCGGGCAAGCCGGGAGCCCGATCAGGTGCGACTCGATGAGCGCACCGGTCGAGTTCCTGCTGCTGGGACCGCTGGAGGCGCGCCAGGACGGACGACCCCTCCGACTCGGGAGCCTCAAGCACCGGGTCCTGCTGGCGAAGCTGCTGCTGCGGCCGAACCAGGCGCTCTCGACCGACGAGCTGATCGACGCGGTCTGGGGTGAAGCGCCACCAACGACCGTCCGCCAGTCCCTCCAGAACCACGTCGCCGCGCTGCGCCGCGTGCTCGGCTCCGACCTGCTAGTTACAAAGGACCCCGGTTACATGATCGAGGTCAGTCCCGACCAGCTCGACCTGGACGAGTTCCAGCGGCTGACTATGGAGGGGCGGCAGGCGCTCGCCGAGGCCGACCCGGAGCGGGCCGCCCGGCTCCTGCGCGAGGCCCTGCGGCTGTGGCGCGGCCCGGCGCTGGCCGACATCCGCGCCGCCAGCGACCAGGAGGCCGACGCCTGGCCGGAGCTGGTCGGGGTCGACGAGCTGCGCCTGGCCGCGTTCGAGGCCCGCATCGAGGCGGACCTGGCGCTCGGGCGCCACCGCGAGGTGGTCGGCGAGCTGGAGCGCTTCATCCGCAGCCACCCCCTGCGCGAGAACCTGCACGGCCAGCTCATGCTCGCCCTGTACCGCTCGGGCCGCCAGGCCGACGCCCTGGGCGCCTACCGGGGCGCGCGCCGCACCCTGATCAACGAACTGGGCATCGAGCCGAGCGTCGGGCTGCAGCGGCTGGAGCAGGCGATCCTCGCCCAGGACCCCGCCCTGGAGCTGCTCGGCCCGGTTCGCGCCGTGGCCGCCGCCCCGGCCGGCGCCGACGAGGCCGTCGCCTCCCCACCTTCCCCGGTGGAGGCGGCGGCTTCGGCGCCGGTACCGGTCCCGGTGGCGCCCGCGACCGAGCGGAAGCTGGTCACGGTGCTGTTCGCCGAGGCCGTCGAGCCCGCCAGCGACGGCGAGGAGCGCGACCCGGAGGACGCATCCAGCATGCTGGAGCGCCACCTGGAGCGGGTCCACGCCGAGATCGAGAGCTTCGGCGGCGTCATCGGGCACGTCATGGGCGGCACGACGATGGCCGTCTTCGGTGTCCCCCAGACCCGCGAGGACGACCCGGAGCGCGCGGTGCGGGCCGGGCTCGCCGTCCGCGACGCGCTCGCCGGCGCCTCGGCGGGCGGCGAGGTGGAGCTGCGCGTCGCCGTCACCACCGGCGAGGCCCTGGTTACCACCGGCGCGGACGGCGACCCGCACATCGCCGGGGACCTGGTCACCACCTGTCAGCGGCTGCAGCAGGCCGCCCCCGCCGGGACCGTGCTGGTCTCGGAGGCGACCGAGCGGGCCAGCAGCAAGGTGATCAGCTACGGCCCGGAGAGCCTCCTGTCGCTGGCAGGACGCGCCAGGCCGGTGACCGTGTGGAGCGCCCTGGAGACCCGCAGCCACACCGGCCTAGACGCCCTGGTCGGCAGCCCGATCGCGCTGGTGGGACGCGGGCACGAGGTGGAGACCCTGGTCACCGCTTCGACCACTGCCCGCGAGGCCCTGAGCCCGCAGCTGGTCACCCTGGTCGGGGCGCCTGGGATCGGCAAGAGCCGCCTGATCGCCGAGCTGTGGCGCTCCAACGAGGAAGAGGACGACCTGATCACCTGGCGCCAGGGCCGCACTCCCCCCTACGGCGAGGGCGTCACCTTCTGGGCCCTCGGCGAGATCGTCAAGGCGGAGGCCGGCATCCTGGAGACCGACACCGCCGAGCGGGTCGACCGCAAGCTCGCCCAGGCAGTCGGCCACGCCCTCGCCGACGACCCGGGCGCGGCCGCCTGGGTGACCGGGCACCTGCGCCTGCTGCTCGGCGCCGGCAAGGACGAGCCGCTGCAGGCCGGCAGGCAGGAGGAGGCCTTCGCCGCCTGGCGCCGGTTCCTCTACGGCATGGCCGCCCAAAGGCCGCTCGTTATCGTGATCGAGGACCTGCACTCCGCCGACGACGCCCTGCTCGACTTCCTGGAGAGCCTGGCAGACCCGGCCGGACGGCCCGCAGGGCCGATCCCGCTGCTGGTGGTCCTCGCCGGCCGCTCCGAGCTGCTTGAGCGCCGCCCCGAGTGGTGCGCCAAGGGCGTGGACGCCGCCACAATGAGTGTGGAGCCGCTGTCGGAGAGCGACACGGTCAAGCTGCTCAGCGCGCTGCTCGAATACCACAACCTCCCGAGCAGGATCGGGCCGCAGCTCATCGCGAAGGTCGGCGGCAACCCCCTGTTCGCCGAGGAGTACGTCCGCATGCTCCGCGACCGCGGCCTCGTCGGCGACGGAGCCCCAGTCCCGGCCGGCGCCCCAGGCCGTGACGGCGCCGGCCGGGGGCAACCCGACCTACTGCCGCTCCCCGAGACCGTCCACGCGATCATCGCCGCCCGCCTCGACGCCATGCCCCCCGAGGACAAGGCTGTGCTCCACGACGCCTCTGTCCTCGGCCAGGTCGGCTGGGCGAGCGCCATCGCCGCCATCGGCGACCACGACCGTATGCGCCTGGAGACCTCGCTGGAACGTCTCACCGCCAAGGAATTCATCTACCGCGGTGCCCACTCCTCGATCCGGGGCGAGCGCGAGTACGGGTTCCGCCACGAGGTAATCCGCGATGTCGCCTACGGCCAAATCCCGAGAGCTGACCGTGCCGGCAAACACCGCCGCGCCGCCGAATGGCTGCAATCATTGGCCACCGACCAGCCTGAGGACGAGCCTGAGCGCCGGGCTGTTACTCGCACCGAGCTGCTCGCCTACCACTACGAGCAGGCGATCACCTTTGCCCAAGCTGCCCGACAGGGCAGCGCAGAGTTGGCGGAACCTGCCCGCTTGGCACTTCGCGATGCCGGTGACCGGGTAACCGCGCTTGGCGTGCATTCGACCGCCGCGAGGTATTATTCCCGCGCTCTAGAGCTATGGCCGAGTGATGACCCTGAGCGAGCGGAAGTGGAATTTCGCGCCGGGAAGGCGGCCCTCTATAGCGACGGTAGCGGAGAAAGCCTGCTGACGAGCGCCAGGGATGGGTTGCTGGCCGCTGGTGATCGTGACCGTGCAGCCGAGGCCGAGGTTTTGCTTGGCGAGCTGGCCTCAGTGCACGGCCAAGGAGAACGAGCCGCGCATGTCGAGCAAGCTCTCGCCATGGTCGAAGGAGCACCACCTTCCCGCTCAAAGGCAGAAGTCCTGAGATTGGCAATGCAGCATTTCATGATGGCCGATCGACATGCTGAGGCTCTGGAAATAGCTCGTAAGGCTCTCGGAATGGCCAGATCGCTTATGCTTCGTGACGTTGAGGCAGCGACGCTTGGAATCATAGGAGTCGCTAGAGTTGAAGGAGGCGACCCCGGGGGCATCGCTGACCTGGAACGCTGCATCGCGATCTATGAAAGCCTAGCCTCAACTGGCTTGGTCAACTGGATGAACAACCTCGCTTTTGCCCTCGCAGTTCGTGGTGACCTTTCGAAGAGTTCTAGGACTTGGGCCGCCGCATGGGAAGCAGCAGAGCGATTCGGCTCTGTGCGTTGGATGCGATGGATTGAACTTGAACGGGTTGTCGACCATTACTGGACGGGACTCTGGGACGAGGCGGTCAGGGTAGTCGAGGCGATGTTGTCTGAGTCCGCCTCTGGCTCTCGGCATTACCTAGAGCACGTGGGCCGAATCGCCCGAGGACGGATCTTGTTGGCTCGCGGCGACATAGATGGAGCGGTTTCTGACGCAACAGCCGCGCTGGAACATGCCCGAGACTTGGGTGACCCGCAGGCGCTAGATCCAGCGCTCGTTTTCGGCGCTCGCGTCATGCTGGCTTCTGGCCGCCCGGATGAAGCTGAGAAGCTCATCAAAGAATTCCTAGACGGCTTGGATGGAAGACTGCTCAAGCCACATGTTGGGATCGACCTTGGCATCACGATGGCCGCTCTCGGCATCCCGTTTGCAGCTCTCGACGCCGTCACCCTCCCCTCGCCCTGGCTCGATGCTGTGCGGGAATTCGTTTCGGGCAACCTGCGGCAAGCTGCCGAGGTCTACGCCAAGATCGGCTCCCGCCCTGATGAGGCGGAAGCACGGCTCGAAGCCGCCCGCCAACTCCTCGCCGCTGACCGCGAGGCCGAGGGCGAAGCGGAACTGGCAGCCGCACGGAGCTTCTACCAAGAGGTCGGCGCCACCGCCTACCTCGAAGAAGCGGAACACATCTTCGCCTCTGCCTGATTCTGACCGGCCCGACCGAACTGGAGTTCAAAATGACCGAGATGAAGAGAGAAAACTACCTCTCGCTCTCTGACGAAACTTGGAGTAGCCTCAACGGTATGTTGTCGAGCAAGCCTCGCGAGCGGATCCTTTCGACCGCTACCTCCCTCTTCAACGAGAAGGGGATTCAGTCGGTCGGGGTCAACCTCATCATCGCTGAGGCAGACGTTGCTCCGATGACCCTCTACCGCCAGTTCGGGAGCAAGGACGACCTGGTGGCGGCGACCCTCAGCGAATGGAGCCAGCACTGGCTGCAATGGCTCTCCAATCGCCTTGAGGCTCGTGGCGACGACCCTTCGGATCGCTTCCAGGCGCTGTGGGACGCGCTTGAGGAATGGTTCGGGAGCGAAGACTTCCGGGGATCGTTCATCGCCAACGCCGCCGGGGAACTCCGCAGCGAACCCGGGCACCCGGCCCATGCCGTGATCGCCGCCCACCGGACGGCGGAGCGGCAACTCCTGGAGGACCTGGCCGCCCGCTCGGGCGCCAGCGACCCGGCCGCGGTCGCGGCCCAGCTCCAGGTGCTGATGGACGGCGCGATCGCCATCGCCGCCGTCGACCGCCAGCCAGGCGCCGCACAGAACGCCCGCATGCTTGCGAGCGTAGCGCTCCGCAGCGGCATCAACTAGCCGGAACGGTGGTTGAGGGTCTGGGGCAACGGCCCCAGGCCTTCAAACACGTCCGTACTTAGTCAGGCTGATTAGGCCGCCTGCCCGCCCAGTGCCATCTGGGTGAGGTCGCGCCCGATGCGGGCGACGGCGGGCTGACGGTCGATCACGGCACCCACGATCGCGCCCTCCATCAGGACCAGGAGCTGCCCGGCCAGCCCGGCCGGGTCGTCGGCTCCGGCCGCTGCCGCCAGCTCCTCCAAGAGCTGCCGGAGGGCGCGGCGGTGAGCGGCGATGATCTGGTGGCCGGGATGCTGCGGGTGGTCCTGCAGCTTGGCGGCTGCGTTGGTGATGGTCGAGCCGTAGAAGTGGTCGCTCTCGAACCACTCCTCCAGCGCGTCCCAGATGCCGAGGAGCTGTGCCTTGGGGGTGCTGCCACGCCTGGCGAGCGATCCACGGAACCACTCCAGCCAGCGCGTGCTCGCATGCTCCAGAGCTTTTGCGAACGTCCCATTCAAGTACGCCATGCGGTGATTGATGCCAGTACGCCCTAACGAACCGTTAACGAACCCGATGCCGGCCGCTGGGGGCGACGGCGCGGCAAGCTCCGTCATAGCCCTCCCGCAATGGCAAAGGCAAATCGGCGCGGAATTTTACTCACGTATGGGTTAAGGGCCACGTTCCTCCCGCTTGGTGGCGGTCTGCTATGGCTGCGGAAATCTCAGCCACAACCGCGCATTCCTCGCTTTACTCAACATCGGTGCTGGATTCTGCCGGTTCGCGGACTTGTGTGGGCCGAAGTTCGGACGCCTGGCGGGCATGTGGGACTTGCATGTGAGTGATAACGCTCTCTATCATTCTCGTACTCGGCTCGCTCCCATGGAGCACAACAAGGAGGCCCCCATGCACGCCAAGCGCCAGGGACTGCTCGCCGCCCTGCTCGACGCCGTCCTCGTCGCTGTGACGGCTCCCGTCGTCCTCTTCAAGGTGGTCCTCTTCAAGGTGGTCTTCGCCAACGCGGAGCCCCAGCACCTGAAGAGCACCCCTGTCCGCTCGAAGGGTTGGGGCCGCAAGGTCGTCTTCGTCGCCGTCATGATCGCCACCCTGGCTGTCCTGGTCGTGCCCGCCTTCGCTGCGAGCGCCTACAGCATGCACTAGCACACGCTTCCGGAACCGGGTGGGCCGGCGGCAGTCAGCGCCACGGCCCACCCGGTTCCGTTTTGAACACGCAAATCTCCTCAAGGTGTAACGAACGAACAGGCAAATGGGTCCCGTCCTGGGTGGCGGGATTCAGTGCCGTCCGGAAGTACGTTAAGCTCCGAGTCGGCTGTAGCGTCCGCAAGGAGCTGGGATGGGTATCCCCCTCACGCCTGGGGCGAACGCCCGGGGTGCACGTAATAATCCTGCTGAACGCAAGCTCGTCACCGTCATGCTGTGCGACGTGGACGAGTCCGTCGAGGACTTCGCCGAGCGCGACCCGGAAGACGTCGACCTGATGCTCGCGCGCCACCTCGACCGCATCCGCGACGAGGTGGAATCGTTCGGCGGCGAGATCGAGCACGTCGTCGGGGGCCGCGCCCTCGCCACCTTCGGGGTGCCACGCACCCGCGACGACGACCCGGAGCGCGCGGTCCGGGCCGCTCTCGCCATCCGCGACGCGCTCACCGGCCGGGGCCAGGGGGCAGGCGTGCGCCTCCACATCGCCATCGCCACCGGCGCATCGCCACCGGCGAGGCGCTGGTGCGCCACGACGCCGCCCGGCGCGGGGGGCAGCGCGTCCTCGGCGACCTGGTCACCACCTGCGCCCACCTCCAGGAGGCCACCCCGACCGGCGCCATCATGGTCACCGACGCCACCATGCAGGCGACCGAGCGGGCCATCGCCTACGGCCCGGCCAGCATCGTGGCGCTGCGCAACGGCGAACCGGTCACCGTCTGGAGCGCCCTGGAGCCCCGCGCCAAAATGCCGCCCGGGACCCGGCCGAGGAGGCTGCCTCCCCTGGTCGCCAGGATGCGGGAGCTGGGCGCGCTGCTGGAGCGCTTCGCATTCGCCCGCGCCGGCGGCACCCCGCAGCTCGTGGTGGTCACCGGCCCGCCGGGCATCGGCAAGAGCCGCTTGCTGACGGAGTTCTCCCGCGTGGCCGAGGCGGGCGTGGACCCCGCCGTCTTCCGGCACGGCCGCTCGCTCGCCTACAACGACGGCATGCGCGCCCTCTCGGAGATCGTCGAGACCGAGGCGGGCATCCTCGAGACCGACTCCGCCGACGAGGCCGAACGCAAGCTGGAGTGGGCCGTCTTCAACGCCATCGACGACCCGGCCACCGCCGTGTGGGTCAACGGCCACCTGCGCCGCCTGCTCGGCACCAGCGCCGAGGGCCAGCTCGGTGCCGGCGACCGCGAGGAGATGCTGGTCGCCTGGCGCCACTACCTCTACGGCCGCGCCCAGCAGCGCCCACTGCTTCTGTGCATGGAGGACCTGCACTGGGCCGACGACACCCTGCTCGACTTCCTGGAGTCCCTGGTCGACCCGGAGACCGCCGCCCAGGCCGGTCAGGTCCCGCTGATCCTGGTCGCCGCCGCCCGCCCGGAGCTGCTGGACCGCCGGCCCTCCTGGGAGAACGGCCGTCCCGGCATCACCGTGGTCCCGGTCGAACCCCTCTCCGAGGCTGACACGGGCCGCCTGGTCGCCGCCCTGCTCGCGCACCACGAACTCGACGGCGGCACCGACAGCGGCAGCGCC